>ERZ773133.417-NODE-417-length-61521-cov-17.565012_pt1 | contig 61521 bp, 70 predicted proteins | sample MGYA00580861_ERZ773133 | MGnify/ENA primary metagenome ERZ773133 (study PRJEB29015, sample SAMEA2737844) | human gut metagenome | biome: human gut; feature: human-associated habitat; material: faeces | place: China | collected 2012 ...
GCCGCCGGAGCGGTGCTTAAGCCGTAAGGCGGGAATTGTGCGGTGTTGCCTTAGAGAACCATGATGAAAAATAAGGATAGGCGAATGTTGCGGTTTCTGTTTGTTCCTCTGATTCTTGAAAAAGATGTAGGATGAAACAGTCTTCCTCATTTATTGCTGTATTCCAGAGAGTTTTCAAATGGCTGACAGCTTTTCGCCATACCCGTTCCATTTTTGCGCTTGCCATGCAATCGAAAAACTGCTATAGTGAGTTACAAGAACAGCAGACCGAGTAAATCGGTTGCGCCTTACACGATTCAAAAGGAGCTGAAATTATTATGGAAGGTGCTTACTATAACGGGCAATATTTGAACAGACTGGAACGGCTTGGATATTCGCAGGCCGAAATTGACAACAAGCTGGAAAGCACATTTGAGGAGATGTTCTATGGTCCGGAGGGGGTTCGCCTTTGCCATTGTGCCGGACCTGACATGATGTACATAGAGGATACGGGGAACCATGATGTCCGTACCGAGGGCATGTCCTACGCAATGATGTTCTGCGTACAAATGAATCGCCAGAAGGAATTCGACTGCCTGTGGCGATGGGTCGTGACCCACATGTACCTCACCGAAGGGGAAAACGCCGGCTATTTTGCCTGGTCCTGTCATACTGACGGCAGCAAAAATTCCGATGGACCCGCCCCTGACGGCGAAGAATTTTTTGCTATGTCCCTGTTTTTTGCGGCCAACCGCTGGGGTTCCGGCGAAGGAGTACTGGATTACGCTTCCTGGGCACGGCGCATCTTGCACGCATGTGTACACAAAGGCGAAGAAGCCGGTTCCGGATTTCCCATGTGGAACCCCGAAAACCATCTCATCAAATTCGTTCCCAACTGTGAATTTACCGATCCCTCTTATCATTTGCCGCATTTCTATGAACTTTTTGCTCTGTGGAGCGACGAATGCGACCGTCCTTTCTGGCATGCAGCCGCAGCGGCCAGCCGCCAGTACCTGCGCAAAGCCTGCCACGCCCGTACCGGATTGAGTGCCGAATATGCCGAGTACGACGGCCGCCCGCATCGGGGTGATCAGCCGGACCGTCACGACTGGTTCTTCAGCGATGCATACCGCACGTTGGGCAACATTGCTTTGGATGCCCAATGGTTCGGGGACAAAGACGGTTGGGCCCAAGAAACAGCTGCACATATTCAGCAATTTTTTGAAGAAAAGGAACACGGGCAAACAAACGGCATCTATCTGATCGACGGCACACCCGTTGAAGGAAATGCTCTGCATCCTGTAGGGCTTCTGGCTACCATTGCGCAGGGTTCCCTGATTCTGGATGACGCCTGCGCGGATGAATGGCTCCGCCGGTTCTTTAGCACTCCGCTCCGTTCCGGACCGCGGCGTTATTATGACAATTGCCTGTATCTTTTTGCGCTGCTTGCTTTAAGCGGGCATTACCGCATCTGGTTCCCGCAAGAAGCAACGGTATAATGTACCCTTGTGCCTGTTGAAATTCACTGGGATGGCCTGAGCAAGTTTACTTCCATCACCGGTCAGGTGCTTAGCGGTGATGGTGCCGGCGCGGCTGCCTACAATACGTTCGATAATCCCCATCAAGTCGAGCCGAAGCCGTTGACAGACATAACTGTTGGTACCAACAGCTTTACTTCCCTCTTGCCCGCATGCAGCGTTGCTGCCTTTACGCTGAAAACCTGATTTCCAGACCAAAGCAAAAGAGCGCCGAAGATGACTTCTGCGCTCTTTTGCTTTGGTCTATGCCGTCAAACGGTTACTCTTTGTCGTCTGAATTCTCCGTAGTATCCTGAGACTGCTCCTGATTTATCTGAGAAGAGTACTGCTCTGAGCACTTCATGAAAACGCCATTTAAAACAGATGCATTTGCATAAGCGATCGAAGAGAACCCCAGCGCAAACCACAAAAACAATCCATAGCGCAATGTGGTCTGTGTATACAGGGTAAGTGCTACACATGCGCCTATCAACAACAACATGGAAAAGGTTTGGGGCAAAGAGGTCACAGACATGATAAACGCATTCCGTATGGTACCTAAAACCGTATTGTTGAATCTTGCAAGCAGCGGGAAAGCATATACGAAGGTCATCATATAAGCGATTGCTGCCACGGGAATCAAAATCTTAAAGATGCTGTTTTGGAAATTCCCGGAATGCCATAGAAGATAGATATCATAGCCCAGAAATCCCCCTGCGGCCCCAAAAAGAATTCCCATCAGTACGCCCTGGCGGAAATTTGCCCGGAATGACTTGAAAAAATTGCCGACCACCGGAGTGCCGTCTTTTTCACCCGCCATTTTTGTGGTGACATAATGTAAAGCCGTGATGGCAGGGCCAATGGTGACCACCGGAATGCAGCAAACCAGGAACAGCAGATTCAGGACAATAAGATCCCACACAACGCCCAGGGCGCGCATCATGGGGCTGTCCGGATTAAAAACGCCTCTCAATGAGTTCTCCTCCTTTTTTCAGGATGTAAACATTCACAAAAAACAGCGATTCAGATTGTGCACTATTCAATCTGTTATTTGATTGACAATGGTTCTGCGGCTGAATTATACTGATATTGGCATTATACTTTGCACCGCTAAAAATAGCAAGGTCATTTTGCAACATTCACCGGTAAGGAGCTTTGTATGAACCGGTTTCATCATGTCAGAATCAAGCTGGAAAGTTTTCTCAATAACTTAAGCCTGAAGAAAAAACTTAGATATCTTTATTTTTTATGTATTCTGGTCCCCATATTTTTGACCGATATTGTAATTTTACATGCATTAACCAAGAACGAGCATGCCGAGCAGCTGCACCAGATGGAAAAAATAGCCAAATCAGTGCAGTCGATGCTTTCCGCCGCCACAGAAGATTCCGCGCTGATTTCTACCAGCCTGTATATGGATAACTCCCTTCAGGATTTTGTGAGCCGGCAATATGCCAGTCCCCAGGACTATTTTTCAAGTTACCGAGAATACATCCACAATTCTTTGCTGCAGGGTGTTTCCCGGATCACAAATTCTGTTATACGGGTGTATGCAGACAATGAAACCCTGATAAACGGCAGTGAATTTGCACGGTTATCCACCGTTTCGCAGGAGCCCTGGTATCAGCAGTATACTGCGGATGGCTACAGCCCGCGGCTTCTTTTTTCTTATGATGAAACAGATGGGCGCCAGGTGTTGTTTTTACGTGGGATGAATGGCCTTTACAACGATAAGACGGAGTGCCTTTTGTGTATTGAAATCAATTACAGCACGCTGGACCGCGATTTCCAGAACATGGGGTATAACGATTCAGTTTATGTATGCAGCGGTAACCGGATTTTGCTTACGAACGCAATGCCCAATTATCGTTGGCAGCCTTATGACATATTCTCCCCGTCTGATTCGGTAGGCTTGTCCCAGCATTTTACCCTTTACGGGGAAGATCTGGACATCTATGTGATGGAACCAAGCGGCAACGTTTTAGCCCTGATTCGCCAAAACATCCATATCCTGATCCTGCTGCTGCTCCTGAACATTATTCCCCCGCAGCTTTTGATGAATCTGCTGGAGAATTCCATTACTTCTCGTCTTTCCCGTCTGGAAAAAGTCTTCAACCAGATAGACAGCGACGTGTTGATCAAGATTTCCGGGCCAAGCGGTCAAGATGAGATCGGCAGTCTGATGGACAACTACAACCGCATGGCTGACCGGATGAACAGCCTGATTGACACCGCCTACCGATGCCGACTGAAAGAGCAGAAGATGGATATTGCCCGGCAGAACGCAGAGCTGATGGCTTTATACAGCCAAATCAATCCCCATTTTCTGTTCAACGCACTGGAAAGCATCCGTATGCACAGCATCCTGAAAAAAGAAGAAGAAACCGCCGATATGATACAGAAATTGGCCATAATGGTGCGCCAAAACGTGGATTGGTCCTCGGATTCCAATACCATTAAGCGTGAGCTGGCGTTTGTTGAAGCGTACCTGTCCTTGCAAAAATATCGCTTCGGGGAGCGCCTTTCGTATCAAATCAATGCGCAGGAAGATTGCCAGAACATCCTGGTTCCGAAATTGACCATTACCACCTTTGTGGAAAATGCCTGTGTGCACGGTATTGAAGCAAAATCTTTTCCCGGTTGGATTTTTGTACGCGTGTATACAGAAAACGATGCGCTTTGCATGGAAATTGAAGATACCGGTGGCGGTATGGACGAGGCCGAGGTAGAACGTATTCAAGACCGGATGCGCAACGCCAGCCTGAAAATGTTAAAAGAAAAAGGACGCGTAGGCATGGTGAACACCTGCCTGCGCATCCGCATGATGACGGAGGATACTGCACAGTTCTCGGTAGAAAGCGAGCCGGGCATTGGAACACTTGTTTCGATTCGGTTCCCTCTGAACAAAGCAATAAGGGCGGAGTGACATGTTAAAAGTTATTATCGTAGATGATGAGCAGTTTATTGCGCAAGGTTTGCAGGCGTTGATTGACTGGAACGCCGCAGGCTATGAAGTGGCTGCCGTTTTGTCCGACGGACAGGAGGCTTTGGAGTACATAAAAAAGTTACCCGTTGACCTTGTCATCACCGACGTTATGATGCCAAAAATGACTGGACTTGAATTACTGGAAACTGTTCGCCGGGAGAATCTTTCCAACGCCGGTTTCGTGATTCTGAGCGGATACAGTGAGTTTTCCTATGCTCAAAAAGCGCTGCGCTACGGGTGTATCGACTATCTTCTCAAACCGGTGGAAAAGCAAGATCTGTTATCCATTCTCAGCAAATACAATAACATCTCGCAAAACAGCAAAATGGAGGAGCAGTACGAACTGGCCTATCAGGCCCGGTGTTTGATCTCGTTGCTGTTCGGCAAATATGATCCCAACGGCGTGGATTATCTGCATAAGCATCTGGATTTTTCGGACGGCGTTCGTTACATTGAAATTTCCGCTTGCCATTCTTCGGACGGCGAAGATGACGATGATGAGAACTACTTCCGTATGGTGCAGCGTGACCTGTACCAAAGCTGTGTGCAAATTTTAGGCGAGGACCGGAGCCGGTGTTTCTATGACGCTTCGTTGGATCGCGTTGGGTATGGGATTGCTTTTGTTTACAGCGGTGCGCTTGCCCGAAATGCCGGCTGTTCCGAAACACAGTATATCCAGGATTTTTATAAGAAATTGGGTGTTTCGACACAACACGAATTGCGATTTCTGGTTGGCAAAAAAGTGGACGATATCACCACTGTTTCTGAATCGTATGATACCGTCTGCGGCCTGAAAAACCTTTGCGCCTTCCGCCAGCAAAAATCAATCTATTATTACGAGGAAGAGTTATCGGTTCCGCAAGAAAGAGCCGTTTTGTGCAAAGATACCCTGGATCAGTTGATTACCGCCATTGAACTGAATGAGCAGGAACGCATCGGCTCCGAAATAGACGATTTGTTTGCCGAAATGCAGCAGCGTGGCGTACATGACAAAGATATCAACCTGAACTTAAATTATCTTTTGTTCCGGCTTATGCATCTTGCATCCAATTTGGACAACGAAGCCAACCAGAAGGAAATGCTGCAATTTATCAGCGCGCAGTCTTTCCGGGAAGGAATTTCCCGCGGGAGCCGACAGCATCTGTTCCGCTTTGCACGCGAGTATGCAGACTACCTTTCCCTTCTGCGAAAAAATATCTCCATCGATATTTTGGATTCTATCGACAAGGAAATTCAGGAACACTACTCGGAAAATCTGACGTTGCAGGGCTTGGGCAAAAAATACTATATCAACAGTGCATACTTAGGGCAAATCTTCCGCAAAAAATACGGACAGTCCTTTAAAAACTATTTGTGTTCTTACCGTATTAACGAAGCGTGCCGCCAGCTATTGTACACAAACAAGCATATCGGCCGCATTGCCGAAGATGTGGGCTATAAAGATGTGGATTATTTCCTTTGCAAATTTATCGAGCTGAAAGGCTGTACGCCTTCCCATTTTCGGAAGAGCAAAACCGAGAAACCACATTCTGAATTTCCCGGGAAATAATTCACACCAGAATAATCATACACTTGCTTTTCGTTTTTTGCATTCTTAAAAAACAACGATAAGTCAAACAAAAGTGCAGGCATGTTGCCTTCCAAAATACTTCAAGGATGGGGGACTGCCTGTCTTTTTTGTATCATTGTTTCGCTGTTTAGCGCGATTTCCTCTTCCGTTGAATTTGCAAAGCTATAATTTTCAGGGGTTTTTACTGGAATTTGTCGGTTGTGTAAAACATTTTTGGTATATATACTTAAATCAGGAAGCCCACAAGGGGCGGAAAATCTATCTACAGGAGGCTAATTATGAAAGTTAAATTGTGGCGGCGCGTATTTGCGGCAAGCATGTCTGCGGCCATGCTGCTGGGCTTAACAGCATGTGGCGGCTCTAATTCCACCGAATCGTCCGATGGGATCAAATCATTTACGATGTTTACCGCAATGCCCGGTTCCGAAATCAATGATGACAACGATGTTATGAACATCATTGCCGAAAAGACCGGTGCCAAACTGAAAGAGACCTGGCTGACCGGCCAGACCGACGCAGAAGCCATCGGCACAATCATCGCGGGCGGTGAGTATCCGGACTTCATCAATGGCGGCGATGCCATGATGTCTCTTTACGATGCAGGCGTCTTGGTGCCTTGGGATGATTACCTGGAAAAGTATCCCAACCTGAAAGAGATGTACACCGACGAAGAGTGGGACAACTTCCGCCAGGAGGACGGCAAAATCTATTGGGCCAACGTATTCCAGAACACCTATGGCGAAGATCGTGCCACCACCCATAACGATGAAGCCTTCTGGGTTCAGGCGCGTGTTCTGGAATGGGCCGGTTACCCCGAAATCAAAACCCTGGACCAGTATTTCGATCTGCTGGAAAGCTATGCCGATGCCAACCCCACCATGGCAAACGGTACCAAGAACATTCCCTACACGGCACTTTGCGAAGACTGGCGCTATTTCTGCATCGAGAATGCACCCCAGTTCCTTGATGGGTATCCCAACGACGGCTCTGTCATTGTAGACAAGGATACGATGCAGGTGGTTGACTACAATACCACGCCTACTGCCAAGAGGTATTTCCAGAAATTGAACGAAGAATACCAGAAAGGCTGCGTGGACGTAGAATTCGCCACCCAGACCTACGATGAATACATCGCCAAGCTTTCCACCGGCGCTGTGCTGGGCATGTGCGACCAGTGGTGGGACTTCGCGAACGATGTCAATGATGTTTTCAAACAGCAGGGTTTGGACGAGCAGGGCTGCAACTACGTTCCGCTGGGCCTGACCATTGACGAAGGAATGGAAAACCGCTGGCACACCTACGACGATACCCTGAACAATTCCAGCGGCGTGGCCGTTACCACCAGCTGCTCCGATATTGACGGTGCATTTAAGTTTATGAACGATCTGCTGGATCAGGAAATCCACGATCTTCGCTTCTGGGGCGTTGAAGGTGAGGATTACCTGGTTGATGAAAACGGCCTGTATTACCGCACCGATGAAATGCGGACGAAATGCGCGGATCCCACCTACCAGGCCTCTCACCTGTGCAGCTATTCCTACATGCCGCAGTGGCTGGGCACCAGCCGGGACGGCAAGAACGCCATGAAGCCCGAGCAGCAGGCAAGCGAATTCCTGGACGGCCTGTCCACCCCCCTGCAGAAAGTGTTTGATGCCTACGGCGTAGACAGCTACGTCGATATGATCGGTTCTGTGGAAGAAGAACAGGGCCCCTGGTTCCCGATGTATTCTTACTCCGGTTCAATGACTACCGCAACCCCCGGTGGTGTTGCCTGGGTCAAGATGGGCGAAGTCAAACACGAATGGCTGCCCAAAGTTGTTATGGCGCCTGATTTTGAAAGCACCTGGAATGAATACATGACTGCGTACAACGCAGCCAATCCGCAGGATTTCTTGGCAGAAATGCAAACTGAGCTTGAGCGCCGTGCCGGTCTTTGATGCCCGTTATTGCAGGCGACATAGACGTTGACACATACAAGTGGCCACGGTTGCACGGTGTAGCTGTGGCCACTTTTTTATGAAATGCATTCAACCCGCAAGCTCCTTAAACGTTAGTTTGCAACACATGATTCGCCATACACGTTCCTTAGGAGGACTCTCCAATGAAAAATCCATCAAAGCGTATTACATGGAAAGAGATTTCACGCCAGAAATTTCTGATGGTCTGTGCGGCTATCTTTTTTGTATACGGCATCGTATTTTATTATGTTCCACTGGCAGGCTGGGTAATGGCCTTTCAGAACTACAAACCCAAAGACGGCCTCTTCGGATCTAAATTCGTAGGACTGGAAAAGTTCAAATTCCTGTTCTCTGACGACGTCTTTTTGCGTGATATCCGTAACACTCTGGCCATGGGCGTTCTCAATCTGGTGACCACCTTTTTAATGGCCATTATCTTCGCCATCCTGCTGAACGAAGTACGCAACATGTTCGGCAAAAAGCTTGTTCAAACGATTTCCTATCTGCCCCACTTCCTTTCCTGGATCGTTGTCACCGGTATTCTGCACGATGCGCTGTCTTCCACCGGTATCGTCAATGAGCTGCTGGCGAACCTGGGCATTCTGGATTCGCCCATCAACTTCTTCGCCAATCCGGGTTATTTTTGGCCAATCGTTGCATTTGCCAATGTTTGGAAGGAAACCGGCTGGAATGCCATTGTCTACCTGGCCGCCATTACCTCCATCGATCCCAGCCTGTATGAGGCAGCCACTTTGGATGGTGCCGGCCGGTGGGGCAAAATCTGGCACGTCACGCTTCCTGGCATCAAGTCCACCATTATGATTCTGCTGATCATGAATATTGGCAACGTATTGAATGCAGGCTTTGAAGTCCAGTATCTGCTTGGCAACGGCCTGGTCAAGAGTGTTTCGGAAACCATTGATATCTACACCTTGACCTGGGGCATCAGCCAGAACGATTATTCTTTGGGTACTGCAGCCGGTATCTTCAAGAGCGTCGTTGCAATTATTCTGATTCTCGGCGCAAACTGGATTGCCAAACGTGCCGGTGAAGACAGATTGTTCTAAGGGGAGGGTACACATGAAAATCAAATCATCCACCATGGACAAAGTCTTTGTTACCTGCAATACCATTTTCCTGGTTTTGTTCGTCACCATTACGCTGTATCCTGTTCTGAACACGGTGGCGCTTTCTTTCAACGACGGTATCGACGCCGTACGCGGTGGCATCCATCTGTGGCCGCGCATCTTTACGCTCTCGAACTATAAAACGGTTCTGCATCAGCAGAACATCCTCACCGGTGCAGTGGTTTCGGTGGCCAGAACTGTGTTGGGAACCATCTTCGCCCTGGTAACGAACGCACTTTTGGCCTACATCATCAGCCGCAAACGCTTTTTGTTCCGTTCCCAGCTGTCTTTGTTCTGGGTCATCACCATGTACGTGAACGGCGGTATGATCCCCACCTTGATTTTGTACCGCAACATGAACCTGACCAACTCTTTCTGGGTATACGTCATTCCGGGCATGGTCAGCGCATTTAACGTTCTGGTTATGCGCACTTTCATGGAAGGTCTGCCCAGCGCACTGGAAGAATCCGCCATGATTGACGGTGCCAACGATTTCACCATCTTTACCCGTATCATCTCGCCCCTGTGCAAGCCGGTGTATGCCACCGTCGCCCTGTTCGTAGCTGTCGGACAGTGGAACTCCTGGTTCGATGCTATGTTGTACAACCGGATGAACACCCAGTATACGACCCTGCAATATGAGTTGATGAAGCTTCTTTCCTCTGTCATGCAGCAAAGCGGCAGTGCCACCACCGGCGGCAACACCGCTACCGCAGCCGTCACGCCGGTTACCGTGCGTTCCGCCGCTACTGTGGTGACGATGCTTCCCATCATTCTGCTTTATCCCTTCCTGCAAAGATACTTTGTATCCGGCATGACCATTGGCAGTGTAAAAGAGTAAAATCCTTTTCCTGCCATCCGCCCCTGTTTTCCAGTGCCTGTAATCCGAAAAGTCAGTTCGGCGGCACCCTCTAATAGTTATGGCCGTTGCATCTGTTTTTCCTCTTGGATGCAGCGGCCATAGCTCTATATTTTTGCATGCAGAATATCACCCCTTTATACCTGGAGGTTTTCTATGCTTTCCGTTAAAAATCCTATCATGACAGGCTTCTTTCCCGACCCTTCGATTTGCCGGGTAGGGAACAAATTCTATACGGTTCATTCGACATTTGCGTATTTTCCCGGCGTGCCGGTTTTTGAGAGCGAAGATCTTGTCCACTGGAATTTGATCAGCAATGTGCTCGATCGTGATTCTCAGGTTCCTTTGTCCGGCTGTCAGCATTCCCAGGGGATTTTTGCCCCTACCATTCGTTACCATAAGGGCACCTGGTATATGATTACCACCAACGTGTCCGACCAAGGAAATTTTATCGTCACTGCAAAAGATCCGCGCGGCCCCTGGTCCGAGCCTTACTATTTGGGTGAGTCTACCGGCGGCATTGATCCCAGTCTCTTTTTTGACGATGACGGTACCTGCTATTATATCGGCCAACGGCCGCGTTCTGCCGGGTACCGCTACAATGGCGACTGCGAAATTTGGATTCAAACTCTGGATCTGGACACGATGAAGTTAAAGCCCGATGCCACCATTGTACTTACCGGATTCCAGCGCAAAGCCATTTGGCCGGAGGGACCTCACCTGTACAAAAAGGACGGTTACTATTACATTTTGCATGCGGAAAGCGGTACTTCCATCCACCACAGCGTCATGATCGCGCGCAGCAAAAATGTGTTTGGTCCCTACGAGTACTGCCCCTGCAACCCCATTCTGACGCATCGCCATTTGGGAGCCCAATATCCTGTTACCTGCGTCGGTCATGCCGACTTAGTGGATGACGGAAACGGCAACTGGTATATGGTTGTATTGGCTTGCCGGCCGAACCAAGGGTACACGTTGTTGGGGCGTGAAACCTTTTTGGCAAAGGTCACCTGGGAAGATGGTTGGCCGGTTGTAAATGCGGGGGTCGGTCATCTTGAAGAAGTAGTCACGCTGCCTTACGAGGGGCAGCCTTCTGACGACGCACCCCAATGTAAAACCTATACGTTTGATACACCTTCTCTGCCGCTGGAATTGCTGACTTTGCGCAATCACCGCGATCACGAACTGGAACTGCACGCAGAAGAGCATATTGTTCGTCTTTTCCATCGTTGCGACAGCTTGAAGGATTGCGGTGAGCCTGCATACCTCGCGCTGCGTCAGCAACACTGGAATTGCGAATTTGAAACCAGCTTTATCCCGCATTTCTGCAAAGAGAGTGATTGCGCCGGTATTGCCATGGTTCAAAGCAACGAAAACCATCTGCGGGCAGAGTGCTATCCCCAGGATTCGGGGGTCAAACTTGTTGTTTCTCTTTGCAAAGATGGTAAAGACAGCTGTTTGGCGCGAATGGATCTGCCGGCTGCACTCCCCATCAAACTGAAGTTGCGCGTAGAAGGGCTTGTGGCCAGTGTTCTTTACCAAAGCAATAGTGAATGGAAACCGGTTATCTCCGACATTGATCTGCGCTCTTTAAGCACGGAACATGCCGGCGGTTTTGTCGGCTGTACACTGGGGTTATACGCTTCCGGCAATGGAGAGGACGCTGGTGGTTATTCTGATTTTGAAAGAATGACCTATCGCGAACTTCCCACCAATTAATCCTTCACGAATCATTCGGTAGCGGCTGCCAAATGGGGAGAGAATGTCCAGCCGGCGAGGAGCCCGCCCACAAATAAAAAGCCATACGAATCCGCGAAAAGCCCAGCGGATGTGGGTGTTTGGAAACCGAATCTCCCGGATCGATACCTGCGTAACCCGTCCATACTCTTCCCTATCGCAAATACAAAAGCAGACCCGTGGACTCACGGGTCTGCTTTTTATATGCACGATTCATTTACAAAACGAAACGCTTGATTGCTCCGCAACACAATAGGCTTATAGTTTTCAACTCATCTTTTTCAAAGTTGTACAGAGACGTCGGTATTTTCTCCGGTCAATCCAATGTACCTTGCATGGGAATACGATGCATTGCGTGATGCCTGGAGGGCTGTGTAACGTCGTTTTTGCTTCTTGTAAGCTCTTGTCATCTGGCACTGAAACGTGCTGTATTGTGCCTTAAAATCGATCCTGTGGCATGGCCGGAATTGATTCGAGAAGAAGTGTTTATGGTTACACAGTTCAGACATAAACGTCTGATGGGCAAACTGTTCATCCTGCATGGCGATCATGGCGATTCGCATTTCGTCGGAATTCTGGTCGATGACATTGCGGAGATTGCCAAGACGTTCCTTCAGACAGAATCCACTGGCAGAGACCCCGATAATCTTCTGCGATGGATCATCCCGCACTTTTTGAGCAATGTTTTTGCTGGTGTTCCCAACGAAAATAAAATCCGCAGAAAAGGCTGCACGCAACGATCCAGGTAATAGGATTGGTTAGACAAATACACCAGAAACCAAAAGGTTGAAGCAGAAAATGAATGCACAAAAAACGGCAAAGAAGCTCGGCCACGCCACCAATTATGGTAATAAGGCCGTTCCCGAGCCCAACCAAAGCATTGCGGAACAGAAAAATCCATGCCAAAAATAAAAGGAACCACACGCTTGTGTAGAGATATTGCAGTGCATAATGTACCATTTCGGGCGAGGGATCACTCAAAAATATCCGCAGAATGGCTTTGGAGGCAATTCCATACAAAGCCATACCCAGAATTGCAGCACCAAGGGAAAGGAGCATCGTGCTGCGTACACCAACAAAAATGCGTTTTGTTTTCCTGGCTCCTATGTTTTGTGCGCAATACGTAGAAATGCCCGAGCCCAGTGCGATCATAGGTTGCATCACCAAGGATTCAAGCTTAGAAGCGGCAGTATAGGCCGCCATTACGGAAGAACCGAATTGATTGATGCCGCTCTGCAGAATCATAATTCCAAACGCAGTAACGGTTTGGTTTAAAGCCATGGGAATGCCGCTTTGTATCATACACAGAATCCGATAAGGATCGGGGTACAGATCGCGGATACTGAGACGTAGATTGTTGTAGTTGTGAAACATGTACCAAAAGCATAGCAGTGCAGAAATTCCCTGTGACAACACCGTTGCCCAAGCGGCGCCTGCAGTTCCCATATGTAGTGTCGCGATAAAAAATATATCCAAAACAATATTCAAGAATGACGACAAAATGAGGAAATATAAAGGTGTGCGGCTGTCACCCAAAGAGCGAAGGATACTGGCTGCAATATTGTAGGCCATCGTACACAGGATACCGCCAAAGATGACGCGAAGATATTCGTGTGCGTAGAGGAGTACGTTCGAAGGGGTGTGCAACGCTAACAGAATCTGGCGGCTAAAAGAAACGGTAGGAATCGTGAGGATAACTGAAAACACCACTGTGAGCAAGAGTGCTGTGCCAACTACCTTCTTTAGTTCGTTCAGACGGTGCCCGCCAAACGCCTGTGAGACTAAAATACCGCAGCCCTGGGTAAGGCCGGAAGCAAAGCCAATTACAAGATATACAGTGCTTCCGGTCGCCCCCACGGCAGCAAGGGCGTCTTCACCCAAAAATTGCCCGACAATGATCGTATCGGCCATGTTATATATTTGCTGGAATAGGGTTCCAAGCAAGACGGGTACGGAGAAAAAGAAGATTGTTTTGGTGGGGCTGCCTACGGTCATATCTTTTGTCTTGTTCATGGCGTAATCCTCGGATCAATCCCAAACTCTGTGTGATCCACATTCAGGGTGCGAATAGAGCAAAAATTATTCGAGGCGGCATCAAGCTTGTCCGGCTGCCGTCTCGTTGGCATCATAACACCGAGGGGGGTGGATGTCAAGGGGGGAAAATATAGTTCATTTCACCCTTGACTTCTGACCCCGACAGCATTATTGAGCATTGATGATTTGGTACGAACCAACACCAGAAATCACTCCTTTTAGGCTACGCTTTGGCCCACAATAAAGCTCCCAACTGCTAGGCAGCCAGGTTTTTCGTTCTGGGTCAAATTGTTTTGAAACAAAAAAGAGAAGGCTTGCGCCTTCCCTTTACAACTGCATATTACCATGCAACAAGTCTACACCAACACCTTTACACAAATAACCTGCCTTTGCGTTTTTATTTTAGCAGTTTACTTGATGTAGATTAAGTACAAGTTTTGAAGTCAAGAATTACTTCGGTCTTTTCGTCGTAAGGAGAAACATCGAAGCCATCTACGATTTTCAAAAGTTCTTGTAACAGCTTGTGTTTTGATTCATCATTCTAGGTGCTGAAATAACTGGAAAAGGCGCAAGGGCAAAGTATATTCCAATGGACAGAGTATAACACATCACAAACACGCACGCGTACGATTCTTAACGCGCACGTGTTTTTTGACGCGTTCTATGTGTGCTATGCCTCTTGACAACCAGTGCTATGCCTCTTGACAACCATCTGACCACTCTTTTCTCCCTAGCCGGTTTTATTTGCCGTTTTTCACGCTCCAACGTTTATTACAACCGCCATAACCAGCGCCGGAAGTTGTGCACACCACACAATTTTCGGCGCTGGTTCATTGTATTTTCCTGGCTGTCACAGTTTTCCCTTCTCGGTAGCCTGCAAAACACCGTCCAGCTTGGCGGATTTTAGTTCCGATTTTCATGATACAGCGCTGCCTCCATTTTGTAGACACATTCGAAGCCCTGATATACTATATTCGCTGGTATAAACTAAAAAAGGGAGGCCCGACGCTAAGTGTCGATTCTCCCAATATAGAGCAACATAAGAAAAGCGCCCTGCTTTGCAGCAAGGCGCTTTCTGGTGCACCATCAGTGGGCGCGTTAAGAATTCAGTCCGGTTCGCTTGTCGGCCTGTAAGGCCTCCATTTTGCTTCGCAAAACCGCTCGTGCGGTTGTACGCCGCGCGCGGCGTACATTGTTCGCTCCCCGCTTTCGCTCACGCTCAATCGTGGCCCCTGCTCACAAACCCGCAGCCATTTTTAGCGACCAGTCACCGCGAGACGAACACGAGCGCTTGCGCGAAGTGCGAGTCCGTCCCGGAGGGAATGGTGCGACAAAAAAGCCGCAACATTCGTTGCGGCTTTTCTTGGTGCACCATCGGGGACTCTCCCGCGCTCTAAAAACGCCCCACTGGGGCGTTTTTGCCCGCCGGACCGGCGGCGGGCCCGAGCTGTTCTCGTCACCCGATGGTGCACCAGATTGAACCTTCTTTGAAAGATTGCAATAAAAAACGCGCTGCAATTTCTTGCAACGCGTACTTTGGTGCCCCTAACGTGTCCAAATACGAACCCGGCGGGGCTTCCGAAGGCGCGGCGGCCTGGGTGGCTTCATAAGGAACAACGGCGGCCCCGGCACTGTCCACATTAAAAATAATCTTCAGATAATCGTCATACACAAAGACGGAATGAACCAGCGCTCCGAACACCTGGCGGCGGAAGTCTGGATCCGTCCTATCACCCCGGCGGAACCCGTCAAGCCAACAGGCCACGGCTTCGGCCTTGACGACAAGTGCGGCCTGCACCTTCGCGCGGTCTATCTGCTGGCGCAGGGCCGTGCGGTCTGCTTCGGCTTCTTCCAGTAATTCCTTCGTGGTTTCCGTTATAATTCCCTGTGCAATGGCGTTGCCTATATTTTTTAATCGGCGCTGTACTTCTTCCAGCTGGGCGTTTAAGCTGGCGAGAAGTGCGGCGCTTTCGCTGTTTTCGGCGCACCGCCTTTCCACTTCGGTGGAAATATAGGCTATATTTTCATCGGTGAGAACATCAAGCGCGGACTGCAGCACGGCTTCCTCTATCAAATCCAGGCGCACGTTCTTCTTTTTGCAGGTTTTCGCCCGGCGGTTGTTGCAAATGTAGTAATAATGCCGCGCCCCTGTGTGGCTGGTGCCTGCCGTACCCGTCATGGGCGCGCCGCACAGGCCGCAGAACAGCTTCCCACTTAACAGGTACGGCACTTCGGCCTTGTACGCGCCAGGCCGGTGCCTGTTCGCGGAAAGCCGCCGCTGCACGGTAAAAAATAATTCATCTTCAATAATACGCGGGCAGCCGCCTTCTATTCGCACTTCCCCGCCGTAGCTGTACACACCGATATATTTTTCGTTGCGCAAAATGGAATTGAAGCTGCTGCGGGTGTAAAGCGTGCCGTTTGTTGTGCGGTGGCCTTCTTCGTTCAGCTGGGCGGCAAGCTGGCCCATGGCCTTGCCGCTGGCGTACCATTCAAAAATCCGGCGCACCAATTCGGCCCCCACGGGGTCTATTTGCCAGCGCTTGTTCGGGCCTGCCCGATAGCCAAGCGGTGCGCGCCCGACGATCTGGCAATGCTGGGCGGCCTTATTCATGCCCCGGCTGACATCTTCGGACAGCTTCGCGCTGAAATATTCGGCAACGGTTTCAATCATGCCTTGCGTAATTATGCCGGCACTGCCTTCCGGTATGTATTCGGTAACGCTGATTAAATGCACCCCGGCGGCTTCCAGCTGCTTGCGATACAGGGCGCTTTCGGCACGATTGCGGAAGAAGCGGTCATACCGCCACACAAGAACGCAATCAACCACGCCCGTGGCCGCGTCGCGCATAAGCCGCCGGAAGTCGGCGCGGTTTTCGGTCTTGCCGCTGCGAGCCCGGTCTGCGTACTGGCCGACTACGGTTATACTGTGCTTATCGGCGTATTCCTGGCAAATATCCCGCTGGCCCTCTATACTAAGTTCCTGCTGCTTATGGCTGGAAAATCGGCAGTAAATAAATGCCCGCATACTGTCCCCCGTTCAGATTCGAAACTGTCAACCGTACACCCGGAAGGCTTACCTGCCAGTGATATCTTCAACACAGTTTTTGAACACAATGCCGGTTGCGAAACAGTCAGAAAGGCTTCTATGTGCATCGTCACGAAAAACACCGCATAATTCGGAAACGTCTTGAAGAGAAAAGCTGTCCAAATCTTTTTTATATGCCTTTCGCGCTAATTCCAGAACGTCATAGTATTTTCGCTTTTGAGACAACAGATCAACGCCACGAGCAAACAGGAATTTCAGGTCAAAAGGGAGGTTATAACCAACAACGGCAGAAGAGCCGACGAAATCAAGGAAGGAACAAGCAACCTGTTCAAGCTTGGGCGCATCGGAAACCATAGCGTCGCTAATATGGTTAATTTCACTCGCTTCTGGCGGGATGGCCTTGCCAGGATTTACAAGGGTAGACCACGCAGAAACCGGGCGGAAATCTTCGTACCGAATGGCCGACAATTCAAGAATGCGCCCACCCTGAACCTTCAAGCCGGTTGTTTCCGTATCAATTACAACAAAGCTAGGGAGTTTGTCAGCGTTGAAGCTTTTGGTAATTGTTGAATACCTCACGTCTGGCATATCAGAAAGTGCGCCCCTGCGAAGAGGCGGTGCAGAATCTACGACAAGGACAGGCGCAAGAGGGATGGCGCACAAGCTGGAAGCAAATTCCTTGCTTTTCTTGGAAAGTGCATTGAACCGCTTCATCTTGCGTTCAACTTCCGCAGACAAATCTTTCAAATAGTTGCCGCCATTCCACAACACGCCAAGAGTACTGTGGCAATAATAGCCTTTTTCTCTTTTGCCCTCTGCGTGAAATATGCGAAGAATATCAGATTCCTTGGTCTGCGATATTGAGGATAGCAGCCTAGCACACGCGGCGGCCTGATCCTCATAACTGAAACCGCTGCCATTTGCCGTCGCGTTACGATAATTGACCAAGGCTTCAGCAAAAATTCCGACGTCAGGAAGCGCTGGCTTATTGAAAAAAACGAACAGACCCATAGAACAAAACCTCCAGCGCCCGCCGCACGGCGGGCTTATTTTTTTATGCCGGGGAAATAGACGATTCTGCACGTTCTTGACGTGTGACAGCCTGGTATTCAAAATCCAAGCTGTTCAAAATACGGGCCTGGGCCATATCGTCAAGGGCGTGGAACTTGCGCAATAATTCTGCGTCGGCGGACGACAAAGCCGGCTGAACTGGGCGCTTCACGACTTCGGAAGTTTGCAGCCCCAGGAACTGGTCTGCAGAAACGCCAAAGAATTCGCAGATTGTACGCAACACCGGGAAGCTGGGGTCGCGCTTTCCGCTTTCCCACATTCCGACGGTTGCCTGTGAAACGCCAAGTTGCTGCGCAAGTTTGTACTGCGACAAGCCACGGCTTTCGCGCTGCTTTTTCAATTCAAGACTAAACATTACAAGCGCCCCCTTTATTCTATGATAATAACGGAAAGTTATAAATTCAAGAGATTTTAGAAAATTATCACTTTAAGTGTTGACAATCACTCAAAGTAATGATATAGTAAGGGTGTAGCAATCACTTATAGTGATTTTTAGAAGGGAGCGAAAAACGAATGACGGCAATTAAAAAGTTTCGCGTTGCCAAGGGCATGACCCAAGAAGAACTTGCTGCCATTATGGGCACGAGCCAGGCCGCCGTTGGAATGTGGGAAACCGGCGCAAGAATGCCGCGCGCCGACAAGCTGCCGAAGCTGGCCGAAGTGCTGGGGTGCAGCGTTGCCGACCTTTTCAACACTGAAAGCGCGTGAGGTTGAAAACAATGGAATGGAGAATCAGAAAAAGCGGCCACGGCGGTTTCGTTGCTGAAAAGGGCATCCTCCACGAAGGCGGCGAACGAATCCCCGGCGTTTTGGGTTTCACAATGCCAGCTTTCATCGTGTACGAATCGGCGCGTTTTGATACCGAAAAGCAGGCAAGGGCTTATATAAAGCGAAGGGGTGGCTGATATGCGAACGCTGAACAAAGAACAGGCCGACCCGCTTGTCGCGGCAATCTGTCGCGGCCAGCTGTGGGCCACGCCGGAAGAAACGGCGGCCTGGCTGAAAACAGAAACCGGGCAGCGCATTGCCGCGCTGATAGAACGCGAACGCAAAAACGCTGCCGCATAAAAACGAAGGGAGAAACCACCATGACGAAGTTTTACGACGATAACAACAAACTGCTGGAAATCACTATGACAGACGACTGCACGGGCGCTTCCTGGGAATATGATTTTTTCGACGTGGGCGCGCTTCCATTCAATGCTGAACTGGGCGCGTACAAAGTCAAGGACGTGGAATACCTGGCCGACTACGCCAAGACCTACGCCGACGGCACAAATACCGACATCGACTACAGCACCGACGGCGACGGCAACATCCTGCCCCCGGAAACAAGCGTTTCCTACACCATTACCGACCTGTAAACAGAAAGAAGGGGCCGGACGATGAAGAAACCATACAAAACGCTGCTTATTATTCTGGCTGTGGTAGCCATTGACGTACTTTTCTTTTACGGTCTGCTGTGGATTCTAAGGGCAATATGCAGCGCAGTTGCACTAATTGTCGGCCTTACAGCAGGGGTCTGGTTTTTATACTAAAGGGGAACGAAAGATGGAAACAATCTGCCTACAATTTGAACTGCCCGCCCCGGCGGAATCCACGGCCAAGCCGAACCGGGCCGCCCGGCGGATGGTGAAGGAAAACAGGATCCTGCGCCGCATCTGCGTGACCTGCCTGGTCGCTATGTTCGCTTCGCTGGCCTGGTACACCTGGGACGGTTGGCAGGCTCGCAAGACTTACGACCTGTTAAAAGCCAGCGCCCAGCAGACTGCCCAGGCCGCTGAACAGCGTGCCCAGGGATACCGCGCCACCGCCGATCTGCTGCAAAGCCGGCTTGACGAAGCCGAACAGCGCGCCAGCGAATATCAAGCTGCCGCGGAAGATTTACAGCGCCAGCTTAAAGCGGTAACAGCTACATACACGGAAGGGGCCGAAGAATGAGAACTACCGAAGAGGAAATGAGACAAGCGGGGTTAAGCCGGGAAGCCTTTATGGAACCGATACCGCTTGAACGGCAGCCGCCCATCAAGCGCCGCTATATCTGGAACATGCCGCCGGAAGAATGGCCTAGTAACGTAACGGCCCAGGAAGTAAAGGAAATGAAAGCCCGGCACGACAAGCAGCTGCGCGAAAACATGAAGAAGGCCAGCAAATGACCGTACTTGAATATTTGCAAAGCCTTGACCTGGAAACGCGGGTGGCCGTTGTGGGCTGCGCGGACAACGCGCTGCGGGGCATTCGCAACCTGGACGAACAGACGGCGGCAGCGGCTTCGTTTGGCTTGTGGGCCTGCCCCGACTACCTGGCGCAGCAGTTGGGCCTTGCATTTAACTGCAATTACCCCGCCAGCGCGGACGCCAAGCGCTGCACCCGCTGCGCCGCCGCTTTCCTGCGCAGGAAAATGCATGGAAGGCGGCACGGCTATGGCAGATGAACGCACCGACCTTATAAAGCGGCTTGCCCCTCTGGTGCTGGAAGATCGAAGCCGCACCGCCGCCGACAAGCGCAGCACCGATATACCTTGGTATTTTATCAACATCAATCACCCGGCAATGCGTCTATTTTATGATGGCTGGATGCAGTCGCGCGGCAGGGCTTCTCTGCCCGGCGATGTTGACCGGGCGGAATTTGAACTTTCGTTGCTGTCAAACAAAGCCCTTAGCTTTATGGCAGATAAATACAGGAAAGAAGGCCGACTATGAACGAGAACGAACGCACCCCGGCGGAAACCGCCGCCGACTACGCGGTACACTTTGCCGACGGCTTCTTCGTCCCCTGCCCCTGCTGCGGCAAGGAAGTGGAAAGCCCGGACAACGGATTCACCAGCGAAAAGGAAGCAATGGAATGGGCGCTCGGCGCGTGTGACTGCGAAGGCGCAAAAGCATGGCAGCAGCAGCGCCCGGCCCTGCGCATGGACAGCCCCTGCGTGGCCGGGAAGATGAAGGCGGGCCGCTGCGGGCATACCGCTTATACGGCCCGCTGTACAGGATCCGCTTGCAGTGCATACCACCCGGAACTCTACGCCCCGGACCTGTACGCCCGCGCCTTCGACCTGTACGCCAAGCGCAAGGCCGATGAAAAGGAATGGGCAGAATTCCACCCGGCAGCCACAATTATGCGGTACTGCCGCCAGCTGGCCGCGCCTGCCCCCTACTGGGAGCCGCCGACCTACAAAACAGGAAGCTGCTGCTTCTGCGGCCAGCTTCGCGTTTTGCCCTTCGCGGCACCGACGCAGGAAGAAGCGGACCGGTACGCAACCGATAAATGCGACTGTGAAATCGGCAAAGCCTGCCGCCGCCAGCGGGAAGAACGGGAAATCATTGCGGGGCTGTTCGCTGAATTTGAGCCGGACACCCTGCGCCTGCTGGAAGCTACTGCCGATATGGTCCGCAAGGACTACATAAAAGGCGGCACGGCCATTAAGCTGGCCGAAAACGTGACGGCGAAATTCAAGATTAAAGACGGCACGGTGATTGTGACCCGCAGCGAAAAGCACGAACACCAGCACAGCCTTTAAGCCGGGAAGGGAGTTGTTTTTTATGAAAATAAGCCGGCACTGCCCCTTGCCTGACTGCCCGAACCGTGGAACCTGCGGAGCCTGCAAACATGGGCAGCAATACGAACGCATGGCGTCAAAAATTCAGCGCCTACAGAACGAAGCCCGGCAGCTGAAACGTAAAGTTTCCATCGAAAAAGGAGCGCAACAGCATGAGCACTGAAAGCATCACAAATTTTGCGGAATAAGAAGCCGCCGCCATGAAGAAAAACAAAGAAATGTTTATGGCCCTATGGGTCGAGTACGTCAAGGGGCGCAGGGGTGACAAGGCGGTCCTGCGCTACCTTGAATATACCGGTTTTTTCACGTCCCCAGCGTCCACGAAGTACCACGGGGCTTTTCCTAGCGGCCTGTGCTACCACAGCGTCAACGTTGCGACTGAAATGCTGGGGCTGCTGGAACAGCACCAACTTGAAGACGCGAATTTGCGCGCCAGCGCTGTAACTTGCGCCCTGCTTCATGACATTTGCAAGGTGGGCACATATAGGCAAACCACAAAGCGCCAGCGCGGCCATGACGGAGAACTGCAAGATGTTTCCACCTATGAGTACGACGACAACACCTTACCCCTGGGCCATGGCGAAAAAAGCCTGTACATACTACAACACCTTGGCATGGAATTAACCGAGCAGGAAGCCGCTGCAATCCGCTGGCACATGGGTGCTTACAGGGACCATGACTGTTACAACGAAATGAACCGGGCCTTTGAACGCTATGCCTTGGCCTTGTTCCTGCACCTGGCCGATATGGCGGCAACGTACTGGTGGGAATCATGAGGGCTGCAAAATGGACAACTGTATTTTGTTAAGCATCCGTAAGGACTGGGCGGCGGCAATTCTGTCCAGTAAGAAGAAAATGGAAATTCGGAAACGTGTACCAAGTTACAACCCCAACACAGAAAAACGCGCAGAATATCCCCTGCGCGTTGTCATGTATGAGACCAAAGCCCACGGCGGCGCGGGGGCTGTTGTCGGCTTCTTCGACTGCCCCGGCTACATCGGAACCGCAGATCCAGCCGACGAAACGATGGCAAATCTGTCCACCCTGTCCGTCGAACAGTTGGAAGAATACCGCGGCGGTGCCTGGCTGTACGGCTGGAAGGTGCAGAATCCCCGGCGCTTGCCGGAACCTGTGCCGCTTGAAGCCATTCACATGGACCGCGCACCACAAAGCTGGTGCTGGCTGAACAGCATAAACGCCGCCGATCTGGCAGAGATTGCGGCGGCTCAGGGGGTGAAACTGTGAAAGCCCCCGCAATGCTTCCCTTCTATCTGTACGACTTCGGCGCGATACAGCCCGACAGTTTCCTGCTGGGCGACAGCTTCAAGCTGCTGGAAGGGGTGCAAACCGAAACCGTGGACATGGTTTTTATAGACCCGCCATACTTCATCAAGAAAGCGGAGTGGGACACCTTCGAGAATCAGCAAGAATATAACGATTTTATGGCCCGCGCCTTTTGGGAAGCAGAAAGAATTCTGAAGCTGAACGGAACGCTGGCCTTTTGGCACAATGACCTGCAACAAGTGGCCCGCCTGCTGTGTTGGTTAGAAAACTGGACACAGTTTGTTTTCAATTCCTGGGCCGTATGGGTGAAGCCGAATTTTCGGAAGAAGCTATGGGCAAACCCCGGAACCGGGAACACTTTGCGAAGCTGGTTTAACATTACAGAATTTTGCATTGTACTGGTAAAGGGCGAACCGGGCACAGCCTGGAACAAGTCGGGGCTGGCGCTGGCAAAGCTGGACATGAACAACTTCGGCCCGCTGCGTGAATACTTCCGCGCCGCGCAGAAATACACCGGCAAAACCAAAAAGCAGATAATCGACGCTTGCGGACAAGCAGCAGACCACTGTTTCCGTTGGGGAAGCAGTCAATGGCTTTTGCCAACGCGGGAAACCTACCTGGACATTGTGGCAAAGTTTGAACTGGACAGCTGGGAAGGCTACCGAGACTTCGACAGCCTGCTGGAAGAACAGGCCCGGCTTGTGAAACAATACGAAGAACAGATCCAGGCGGCAGACAATGCCCGCTTTGTCCACAACCTTGACGCGAACCACTGCAATGTTTGGCTGTCGGATGAACCGACGGGCGGGCATCCCATCCACCCAACGCAAAAGCCCGTTGATCTGTTGGAACGGATGGTCCGAACACATACCAGGCCGGGCGCGGTTGTCTGTGACTTCTTCGCAGGCAGCGGCAGCACTGGCGTGGCCGCCATTAAAGCCGGGCGGCGGTATATCCTTATCGAACAAAGCGCCAGCTACCACGAAAAGGGACTGGCATGGCTTGAGGAAACAAAAAGCGCCCTTTGCACTTGACTGCAAAAGGCAATAAAGAAAGCCGCCCCTGTGGAGAGGGGCGGCCTACAATGTGCCGAGGTAAAAATATAACACCTTCATTATAAAGGAATTGCGGCACGTTGTCAAACCTTCGCAGGCGGCCAGAGCCGCCATGAAGGGCTTGTATGGGGTAGTAAAATAGCGACGGTTATTTCCTGCCGGGGAAAGGGGTGCAGGGGAAAACAGAGGGCGGCCAAGCAAGGCCACGAAAAGCGGTGACCAAAGCAGGCCGCCCGGCGTTGTCCACTGCAAGCGTTCCCTTTTCGTTTGTCTACCCAGAAAGAAGAAAATTCTATCCACCTACCGAAAGCAGAACCTTCCGGGAAATGCAGAAAGGCAGAGTATGGGCACAAAATCTTTTCAACGTGAGCGCCGCTTCCTGTGCGGCACAAGTAAAAGCGCCGCGAACTACCAGGAAGTCGAAATCTACCCCATGAACGGAACAGAGCAAAGCCGAACGCTGGACCAGGAGCTGGCAAGGGCTGCCGACTTGCGCAGATCGTCGAAGGCACAGCAGAACCAAAACGCCAAAAACGCCCGGCGGCTGTTCCGCCAGCTGGTAAATACCAACTTCACCGAGGAAGACACCCACACAACGCAAACCTATGCGCCGGAATATCGCCCGGAAACCGAAGAACAGGCGTGGGCAGATTTCAGGAACTTCTACCGCCACATAAAAGAGAAATGCAGGACACGGGGGCTGCCGAAGCCGGAATGCCTGGCCGTGATGGAGTGGGCAGAGGAAAACCCAGACACCGGGCAAAAAGCCGTTGCCCCACACTTCCACACAATTTTGCGGTGCGAGTTGACCCGCGACGAAATAGAAAGCTGCTGGCACCGCAAGGGCGTGCGCCTGGGCCGCGTGAACACTGACCGCCTGCAAATGGACAAGAACAGCCTGGAAGCCCTGGCAAACTATATGCTGAAATACCCGAAGCGAAAGCACCGATATTTCCGAAGCCGAGGAATCAAAAACCCGATAACACCGCCCCCAGCGGACGGGAAATGGACGCGCCGCCAAGTGCAAAAAATCTGCACCGACGGGCGGCTGTACGACCCGGAATTCTGGGCGAAAAAATACCCCGGCTGGGACTTGAACGAAGCCGGCGCAAGCTATAACGAATTCATGGGCTGGCACATAAGCCTAAAACTTCGACGAAGGGGGCCGTGCCGTGGGAATCGACATTGAACGCCTGGGGCCTGCTGCACAAAAGCAGGTGCGCGAAGAATTGGAACGCAGACGCAGGGCGGCAGCTGCCAAGGACAGGCAGCAGAAGGCCAGGGACGGCCCGGCGCTTCGGCCCGGCGGGTCTGATCGTGGCAGCGCACTGGAAGAAGAATACTACCGGGCATATATATGGCCCAAAGAACTGGCCGGAACCGTGGCGAACGTGGAACGGCACAAGAAATTTGAACTTCTGCCGAAAAGCGATTATTGCGGCCTGCGCCTGCCCGCGGCACACTACACGCCGGATTTTGTAATCGAATACGCAAACGGCACTGTGGAAGTTGTCGAGGTAAAGCACGAAGCAATCCGCGCCTTGCAGGGGTCCTATGTGTACCGCCGCCGCCTTTTTATCGAGAAGTACGCCCGGCCAAATGGTTGGATATTCACCGAGTACATAAAACACGAAGGAAGGAAATGCAATGAATGATTTACAAAAGGCTTTAAGCCTTATCGAAGCACAGCAGAAGAAAGCCGGAGCAGGAACGCCCGCCTGGTGCGTAGGCCAGCAGCTTGCCGACATTTTGAACGGCCAGCCTGCCGCCGCGCAGATCGTTGCCGAAGACCTGGGAACCACGGGCATGGGGATTGCAGACTGCGAAAAGAAAATCGCGGAATTTGCCAGCAAGAACCGCACGGGCAATGTGGGCTTCTGCGGCCCTGCGGACGCTGACCGCATTATCCGGGAATTTTACGGAATCCCGAAATTGGAAATTGTCACCGCCAAAACACCGGCAGCCCCGGCAGAACACCGCCGCAAGGCAATCCGCCTTGAAGATTTTCTATAAGGGGGCGCAAATATGGACATACTGGCAGCATTGCCGAAAACGCCGGGAATGGCCCCGGAAACGCTGTGGGCGTGGCTGAAACGCAGCGGGAAAGTACACCCGCAAGAACTAATTCGATACAAAACCACAAAGCTGGCCGACCCCCTAACGGGCATACGGGAAAAATATGCAGCCTGCAACTGCACAGCCTGCGGGGAATCGTGGCATACAACAATAGCATTGCCGGGTGAGGGCGGCACATACCCGTACTTTGACACTGAAGAAGGGCCGAGACGCAACGGCGAAACAATACACTGCCCGAACTGCGGCACGGCGGCGCTGGTGGCACACGAAAAGCGCCTTGACCGCTGGCCCATCGTAAAGAAGGCATACCCATGGGAAATCCGCAAAGCGGGCGGCTGTGTTATGTTTATCTGCTGGGCCGTAATTCACGAAACCGGGTACGACTGGGAAAGCACAATCGTGGAACAGCGCAACGCCTATGTTATCGACCCAGGCGGACACTGGCACCGATTCACAGCAATGGACCGCAGCGGCTATTCCAGTATGTCAACCATGTATTATACGGGCTGCTGGTATGAAATGCGCCGCTTCCAGGTTGCAGACGGCAATTTTTCGGCAATCCTGCCGCACGCTGCCGACGTATACGAAGGCACGCGGCTGGAAAACGCGAAGCTGGAACTGCTGGAAGAACAGGCGCAGGGCATTGACCTTCTGCACTATGCCCGGATATATATGCGGCACCCGGAAATTGAAAACATTGCCCGCAACAGCCCGGCACTGTGTGCGGCACTGGTGAACTTGACCGCCAGCCAAAACGGCGGTTTGTCCGTCACCGGCTTGGACTGGGTAAACTGGAAGGCGAAGAAGCCGCACGAAGCCTTGTACATGAGCAAACCGGAATACAAGGCCGCCAGCAAAGCCCAAGGCCGCAGAGCGTGGGACATTGGGGTGCAGCAACACGCCGTTGCCGTCTGCCTGCGCAACGGGGCACCCAGGGAGTACGCCGACACGCTGGGCGGCGAAGGAGTGGCCTTTGCGGACAAGTACAAGAACCTTTGGACTGTGCAGCGCTTCGGTCTGGTGCGCGTATGGAACTACATACAGAAGCAACAAGAGAGCACCCGCAAAATTCACAGCATAGGCGGCACGGTGGGCTTTTGTGCGGACTACTGGAAAGACGCGGAACGCGCGGGCTTTGACCTTGAAAGCGAAGTTGTGGCCTTCCCGCACAGCGTAACCGAAGCCCAGGCCAGGGCAACGGCTGCAATCCGTTACAGGGAAGACGCAGCCCTGCGCGGCAAATTCGAGAAAATGGCAAAGCGCCTGCAAGCACTGCGCTGGGAATACATGGGCCTTATTATCACCCCGGCGGAATCCGAAGAACAGCTGATCCTTGAAGGCAAGGCGCTGGGCCATTGCGTCGGCAGCTATGGCAAGGCGCATTGCAACGGCGAAAGCATTTTCTTTATCCGACGCACCGAAAGCCCCAGAGAATCCTATTTCACGTTGCAGCTGGACACGGCCACGGGTAAGGTTTTGCAGAACCGTGGTCGACACAACTGCGCAAGAACCCCGGAAGTGGAAGCATTTGAACAGGCATGGCTTTGCCAAGTCGTCAAGCCATGGCTGGACCACAAACAGAAGACCGTAAATCCGAACCACGCCAAGACGGCGGCAGCATAACAGGAGGCACAGACAATGGAAGACACGAAGCAGCTTACCCTTGTGGGGAATGAAACGCCGGAGCAGGCGGAAGCCATCGGCCTGCACTATGAAATCATGAGCGCCGCACAGGCCGCCGCCAGCAGCCTGCTTGATCTGGGCCGTAAGTTGAAGCGTATGCGTGACAGCAGCAAATATAAGGCGCTGGGCTTTGAGACCTTCGGAGACTACACAGAGCAGGCCGTCCACATTCGCCAGCGCCAGGCTTATACTTACATCAGCGTTGTGGAGAAGCTGCCCGCGCAGCTGATTGAAGAGAACGCGGCGGCGGGCGTTACGAAGCTGGCGCTGCTGGCAAAATTGGGGCCGCAGGACCGCGAAGAAGTTGCCGGAGACCTGGCAAATATCACCGTTACCGAATTGCAAAAGCTGATTGACGAAAAGAACAACATGGCCGAGCAGCTTTCAATTCTGTCCGCACCGCCTGCCGCCGAAGTGGAAGCCCAAGAAGTTGACGTTGAAGCCGAATTGAAAAAGGCCGCCGACCAGGCCCGCGCGGAAGCCGAAGCCAAGGCAACGGCAGACCTGGAAACCCTGCGGGAACAGCACCGCAAGGCACTGGAAGAAGCCGAAGCCAAACAGGAAGAACGACTCCAGGCCGCCCGGCGGGAAGCTGAAAAGGCCGCCGCCGAGAAAATCCGCCAAGCCAAGCGGGACGCAGAAGCCGACGCGGTAAGGCGTGAAGCAGAAGCCGCAGACAAGGCCCGCAAGGCAACTGAACGAGAGCAGAAAGAAAGAGACCGCGCCGAACTGGAAAAGGCCCAGCAGATTGCCGCAGAAGCCCAGGAAAGGGCCGACACGCTGCAAAAGAAATTAGGAATTCAGCAAAGCCCGGCGGGCGCAAAGTTTGCCTTGCTTTTTGAGGACGTGCAGCAGAAAGCGGCGGCAATTATGGACCTGGCCGACGAAATGCGCGACAGCGGGCAGCAAGAACTTGCGGACAAATTCACCGGCGCGCTGGCAAAAGCACTAAAAGAACTAATTAAGCAGGTCGAGTAACATTTTCACCACAAAAGCGCGAAAGGAGAAGAAAAAATGACGACCGATACAATCTGGTTCTGGTGTGCAATGATGGCCTATATTTTTATTGCCTTGCCGATAATTCCGCTTGTCGGGGCATTTGTGATTGCGATTGTTTCAAGCCTTGCCGTTGGAGTATATCAGCGTGCCGTAAAACATATCCGGGTTATAACCTGCGCGAAGTGCAAATACTGGGCAACTGTTGATTGCCCACTGTATGGGGAAAATACCGCTGACGACTTCTGCAGCAAAGCAGAAAAATGGGGGAAATAACACCGATGTTTTACACATTGTATCAAGCATTTGTAGGTAGTTTTGAAAGCACAATGAGGTTTGCGGCTATATTAACCGGGGCCGTGGCCGCTGTGGCCGTTGTCCTGCTGGCAGCCTGGTTAATTATGCGCACGCTGGGCAGGCTGGCCGCTATGGCCTTCGACAGCGCAACCGCGACGCTGGCGAGGATGTGGAACCGGACGGGCTACAAACCGAAAACCAAATGGGGGCGGGTAATCGCCGCAGGGGGGCAAACAGGTGGAGAGCGCAAAGAAAAAAGAGATCCTGAACAGCTACCTTGAAGCGTCGAAAGAATGGCGCTACTGGAAGGACGAAACCGAACGGCTTATGGTAGCGGCCACCGGCGCTTCCCCTTCCCTATCGGGTATGCCGCACGGCGGCAGTACAGGCACAAGCAAGGTTGAACTTGCCGCTGAATCCCTGGAAGACGCGCGCCGGGAACTGGCCGCAGCTGTCGACGCAATGAACAAGGCGCGCCGCCAAGTGCAGGCCGTTATCAAAACCGCGCCGACGGCAGACCAGCGCATTGTCCTGCGCCGCCGCTATATTAACGGCATGAACTGGGAACAGATTGCGGAAGCCTGCGGGAAGTCACGGCAATGGGCCACAATGACCCACGGCGAGGCTTTGAAAAAAATATTTTTGAAAAGCTAAAACCCGCACAACGGCGCGGAAAACGCGACTTTTTATTTGTCAAAAGTTTACAAAACTTTACATTACTTGCTTTTTGTTTACATTCGGTCTGTGATATATTCAAACTGCAAAAGCCAGGCGGGAAAGCCTGGCTTTTTCTATACCCAGAAAAGGAAGAAGGCGGGTCGCATGAAGAACACCAAAAAAGAGAAAGAGGAAGAAAAGCGCTGCGCCGCCTGTGTGTGGCGCGACAGGAAAACGGCAACACCCCTTTGCGCACTGCCGCACTGCATATACGAGGAACGAAAACCCCGGCGGGACAAGGTGAAACGCTATGGCGAAGTATAACCCGGATTCGTGGCCCGCTGTATGGGTTTTGCAGTTGATTGCAAACGGCAACCTGCACAGCTTCTACACAAGCCGCGAATGGAAACGCCTGCGGCGGGAAGTGTTAAAACACCAGCGCCGCCGTTGCTGGGATTGCGCACACAAAGCGCCGGCGGTGAATAAACGCGGCGTTACTGTACACCATGTCAAGCCGCTGCGCGAACGGCCAGACCTGGCCCTGTCCGAATACGACGAAGCCGGGAACATCAACCTTGTTTGCCTGTGCGCTTCCTGCCACTGGGACCGACACCACAAGCGGGCCGCACCTGCCACGCCGGAACGCTGGTAATTTTACAGCATACCCCCCGCCCCGTGAAATCGAAATTCCCCGGCGGACGGAGACCGAGGAACAGCCCCGACAAAGCCGCGAGGTTGCGCGCGCGAGGAAAAAATGGGCCAGCAAAAGGCCGCCAACAAATACGCCCGTGCGCGGGTACCTTATATCCGCAATTTTTAGGGGGTGCTGCAAAAAGCCGAAAAAATCACGCATTTTTGGAAAGAGGGTGCAGAAATTGACGAAGAAGGAAAAGGAAATCCGGGCAAGCCTTGAAAAGCAGTTGAAAGACTGCGGTGCCGATCTTCTGCACTATCAAGAACTTTTGGACGATTATATTTTTTTCTTCGGCATGGAGAGGAAAATGCAGGCCGCAGTTAAAAAACAAGGCTTGACCGTCACCGCAGTAAGCGCAGCCGGGAAAGAATACGACAAGGAAAACCCCGCAATAAAGGCCGCCGCCCTGTATAACCAGCGTATGCTTCACATCTTGCGCGAAATGGGGCTGACAACGGCCACTTGCAGGCCGCCGGAAACCGACGGAAGCGGCGATCTGGGATGAATCCGAGAATACAAGCCTATATTGACATCGTGGAAAGCGGCGAAATGCCGATGTGCCGCGAACAGCTGCTGCTTATCAAGCGTGTAAAGGCTGCGTTTGAGAATGAGAAAATACACGTTGACGACGAACAGCTGGAACGTTATATGGGCCTGCAAAAATATTTTGAATATAAACTTTTGCCGTGGGAAGAATTCGTTTTCGCGTTGCATAACTGCACCTACACAGAAAGCGGCGCGTTGCGCTGGCCCATTCTGTTTATTGAGGTTGGACGCGGCGCTGGAAAAAACGGCTACCTGGCCTATGAAGATTTTGCACTTGTCACCCCCATAAACGGGGTAAAGCATTACAACATTGACATTTTCGCCACGGCGGAAGACCAGGCCCGCGCGACCTTCGACGACATATACGAATTGCTGGACGGGAACAAGCCTTATTTTCAAAAATTCTTTGCCTGGACAAAAGAAGAAATTGTCAACAAGGCAACCATGAGCCGGATAAAATACCACACCAGCGCCCCAAAGACCAAAGACGGCGGGCGGCCCGGCAAGGTAGATTTTGACGAACTGCACGCCTACGAAAATTCTAAACTAATCGACGTTGCGGTGGGCGGTCTGGGCAAGCGTCGCCTTCCCCGCCGCACGTTCATAACCACACAAGGCGACGTGCGCGACGGCCCGCTGGACAAGTACACGGCCAGGGCCGAAAAAGTACTTGAAGGCAACACCCCGGACAACGGCTGGCTGTATTTTATATGCCGCCTGGACAGCGACGCGGAAATTATGCAGCCGGAAATGTGGGGCAAGGCAAACCCGTCTTTGTACGACCCAGCACGCACCGAACTGTTGGAAGAAATCAAACTTGAATTCGAGGAATACAAGGAAGACCCGGCAGGGCACGGCGCTTTTGCAACCAAACGCATGAACCGCCCGCAGGGTGACAAGGAAGCCGAAGTCACCAGCTGGGAAAATATTCTTGCAGCTTCCCGGCCTATCCCGGAAGGAATCGGCCTGGAAACGCACCCGGCAGTTTGGGGCGTTGACTACGCCAGCACACAGGACTTTGTTGCCGCTGGCGTGCTGTGGGAAATCCAGGGAACTTATTACTGGATAACGCACACATGGGTTTGCGCACAAAGCAAGACACTTTCACGGATCCAGTTTCCGCTTGCCGAAGCCGAAGCGCGGGGAGAATTAACGATGGTAGACGCGCCAGAGATCGACCCGGAAACGCCGGTCAACTGGATAGTAGAACAAGGCGAAAAATACAATTTGTTGCTGGGCGGCATTGACCATTACCGCTATACCCTGCTGTCAAAAGCCTTCGCTTCGGCGGGATTCAGCACCGACAAGCGCACCGGCAACGTAAAGCTGACATACACGCCGGAACAATCCCAGGTTGCGCCCATCATTACAAGCGCGTTTACAAGCCAACGCATTGTTTGGGGCGACAGTATGCTAATGCGCTGGTACACGAACAACGCCTGCCGCCTTATCGACAAGCGCGGCAATATATCGTTTGGAAAGTATGAGCCTAAGAGCCGGAAAACGGACGGCTTTATGGCAATGGTTGCGGCCTTCGTGGCTGCCGTTATCAAGCAGGACGAAATGCAGGCAGCGGACTATTCTTCCGCTGACCTGCCGGACGTTTACACCTACTAAGACACGCGGAAAGGGGGTGAAATCTTGAAATTTGCAAACTTTATAAGCAGTTTGCTGGACCTGGCCCCGCGCGACGCTTCGGGCAATATCGTCCTGCAAGGCGCAACCGCAGAGCAGCGGTTGAATGTCGAAGAACTGGCTATTTTTTCGACCATTGACCTGATCGCTTCGGCGGCTTCCTTGTGCGAGTGGCGCACCTACCAGGCCGGAGAGCGTAAGAAGAGCGAAGACTGGTACAGCTTCAACGTGGAGCCGAACCCAAACCAAAACGCTGCGGAATTCAAGCGCCTGCTTGTAGCCCGCCTGCTGCGCTTCAACGAAGCGCTGGTTTTCGAGCGCGGCGGCGCGCTGTACCTGGCCGACAGCTTCACACGAACCGAGTACGCCTTCCGCCCGTGCGTGTATACCGGCGTAACCTGCAACAATTTAACGCTTTCCTACACGCTTACGGAGCCGGACGTGTTTTATTTCCGGCTGGCAAACCAGGACGCTGCCGCACTGCTGGCGAACCTGCGCGGCCTGTACAGCGAAGCAATGAAGGAAGCACTGGACAAGTACAAGAAGTCGGGCGGGCGCAGCGGTATACTGGAAATTTCCGGCCAGGCCCGTGGCAAAAAGACGTTTGAAACCGATCTGGACAAGCTGATGAACGAGCGATTCAAAACGTTTTTCGAGAACAAGAACGCCGTGCTTCCCCTGCTTGATGGCTTCCACTACGTCCCGCAGGACGGAGCAGCCACGCAGAAGGGCGCAAACGAAATAAGCGACTTGGACAGCCTTATCAAACAGGCCCAAGACCGCGCCTGCAACGTCTACCACGTCGCACCCAGCTTGCTGCGCGGCGAAGTCACAAACATTGACGAAGCTATCCGCAGCACGCTGTCCTTCGGCGTAAAGCCGCCGCTGCGGCTGATTGAAACCGAAATCAACCGCAAAGCCTACGGCAAGGACGTGCTGAACGGCTGGAAGATGATGGTTGACACTACGCACATTCGCCTTGTGGACGTTTTCGACGTGGCCGACAAGGCCGACAAGCTGGTGCAGGACGCGCTTTATAACGTCAACGAACTGCGCGAAAAGTTTGAAGACGACCCGATCCCCGAAAAGTGGGCAAGCGAATACAACCGCACCAAAAACATGGAAGAAGTACAGCCGCAGGCTGCGGCACCGAAAGGAGGTGAGAAGTAAAAAATGAAAATCGGAATGGAAGCAGTTATGCAGGCCGGAACGACTGGGAAGGCGTTCAATTTTTGGCTGGTGGACACTATCGCCCCCGACCAAAAAACGCGGAACTGGTACACCGGCGAGGAAACCACCGTGGAAAGTAAGACAAGCCAGCGCTACTTCGTCGATAACCTGAACGGCGCGGCGGCTGGCGACACCGTGAACCTGTATATCAACAGTGTGGGCGGCAGCGTCAAGGAAGCGCTGGGAATTTACAGCACCCTGCGCCGCTGCCCCGCCACTGTTGTGGCATACATTGACGGATACGCCGCTTCTGCGGCTTCTGTCATTGCTATGGCGGCGGACAAAATTATCATGCCGCGCAATACTTGCATGATGGTACACAACGCCGCCGCTTCGGCCTACGGCAACGCAACACAGCTGCGCAAGGCTGCCGACGACCTGGAAGTTATCAACCTGGCGGCAATTCAGTCCTACATGAACAAGGCGGGCGACAAGCTGCCCGCCGACAAACTGTCGGAACTGCTGAACGCGGAAACCTGGCTGACTGCCGAAGACTGCATGGAGTACGGCCTGGCCGACGAATACGCCGACACGGACGCAGACCTTGACGAAGCAATTCGGCAATACCGCGCCGCGATGGAAGCCGCCCCGCAAATGCAGCTTGAAAAAGCAATGCCCAGTTTCATGCCTGCCGCCAAAGCCCCCGAAACCGCCCCGTCGCCCCCGGCGGAACCTTACCCCGCTTCCCCGGCGGAAACCGCCGAAGGGAAAAAGGCCAGCGCAATTTTTATGCTGCTGGAATCCATGACAAAGGAGTAAAAAACAACATGAGAAGCAAAGATCTTATCGCAAACGCCAAGAAGGCGAACGCTGCGGCGCTGGCTGCCGCTTTCCAGACCGGCGACGAAGCCAAAATGACCGAGGCCCTGGCGGCCTTCTGCGGCGACATCGAGGAAGCCGTTCTGCAGCAGGCCCAGCAGGAAGCCGACGAACGCAACCAGGACGCTGCCATCATGGCCGCCCGTGGCGTTCATGTGCTTACCAGCGCGGAAATGAACTATTACACCGAACTGGGCAAGTGCGTCAAGTCGGGCGATCCCAAGATGGCCATTACCAACTTCAAGGTTGCCATGCCCGAAACTGTGATCGACGGCGTTATCGGCACCATCAAGAAGGAACACCCCCTGTTGGACCGTATCAGCTTCGTGAACACCAGCTACCTGACCCGCTTCGTCGTCAATGCCGCCCCCGCTTCCGCTGCGACCTGGGGCAACATCACCGACAAAATCACCAAGGAACTGACCGGCGCGCTGAAAGACTTCAACATGACCCTGCTGAAGCTGTCCGTGTTTATGTGTATCAGCCAGGACCTTGTCGATCTGGGGCCGCAGTACCTTGACCAGTACGTCCGCGAGAGCCTGTCGGAAAGCATTGCAATGGCCTTGGAGAGCGCCATTGTGGACGGCGACGGCAACGGAAAGCCCATCGGCATGACCCGCGACGTATCCGACAGCGCCAGCGTCGTGGGCGGTGTTTACCCGCGCATGACTGCCGTAAAGCTGGAAAAGCTGGACCCCGCGCCCCTGGGCAACATCGTGGCGAAGCTGGCCCGCGACCCCGTGGACGCTACCAAGGCCCGCGCCATCGACCCCGGCGACCTTATCTTCCTGTGCAACCCGTTCGACTATTGGCAGAAGATCATGCCCGCCACTTCCTTCCGCCGCACCGACGGCACCTGGGCGCACGACATTCTGCCCATTCCCGCAGAGACCATGCAGACCGCCGCCCTGGAAAGCGGCAAGGCCGTGCTGGGCATTGCGTCCCGCTACTTCGCGGGCCTGGGTGCAACCGGCAAGGACGGCACCATCGTGCAGGACGACAGCGTGCGCTTTTTCGAGGACGAGCGCGCCTACAAAGCCAAGTTGCAGGGCGACGCCCGCCCCTTGGACGCTTACGCCTTCGTACTGCTGGACATTTCCGCCCTTGACACCAACCCCGCCACGCTGGTGCAGGTTGTCGCCCCTGTCGTAACCAAAGCAGAAAACTGATAACGCGGAGGGCCTACCATGAACGAAACAGCGGAGACCGCAGCGCAGGTAAGCGACCAGCTGTACCAGGCTGTACTTAACCGCATGAACATAACGTGGGAGCCTGACGAAAAAACCGAACGCAACACCAAAAACGCCATCGAAGAAGCCCTGGACTACCTGCGAGATACTGCCGGAAGTCCAGGGCTTTCGTTTGAAAGCGGGGAACTTCGCCAGTTGCTTATAACGGCGGCCTGGTACTTTGTGAATAGCAAACGCGCCGACTTCATCGAAGAATACAGCGGCGAATTAAATATGCTTCGGTTTCGGGAGGGCTTCGGCTGTGGCAAAAAATAAAATCAAATTTGAAACTTTTCTTGATGGGCTTTGCAGTGTGTGGCGGCTGGACGACAAACAGCGGCCTGTACCGGTAATCAAAAATATGCGCTTCCAAGACCGCATTATTGGCACCCGGCGGAACTACGAAGCAGAACAGGCAGGCCACAAGGTTGAACGCCTTATCCGTATACCGCGCGCCGACCAGGTGGAGCGTGGCGCTTTTGTAGTTATCAGCGGAAAACAGTACGGCATTGCGCAAACGCAGATCATCAAGGACACGCTGCCCGAATGTACGGACTTGACCCTGGAGCAGCCGGAACTTCTGCTCGACTTCGACGACACGGAGGTGGGCGGCGGTGGCCGATTTTGATTTTTCGGCGGCACTTACCGCGACGCTAAGGACATACGCCAACGGCGTGGCCGAAGCCGTGGACGAAGCTGCCGAGAAGTGCGCAAAGGGACTTGCCAAGGAACTGCGCGGCACCGCCCCGAAGCGGACGGGTGCATACGCAAAAGACTGGACTTCCAAGCAGACGGGCGCGAACGCACGCGGCGAGAAGGCGTACACCGTGTACAACAAAGCCCATTACCAGCTTACGCACCTGCTACAGAACGGCCACAAAGGCCCTGCCCCTGCCCCGGCCTACCCGCACATTGACCGCCCGGCGGAAAAGTGGCAGCAAGAATTCGTTACCGAGTGCGAGGAAGCGACAAAATGAAAAGAAGCACCATACTTGCCCGGCTTGCTGAAACCGGGATCCGGCAGGAAGCGGAAAAGGTTGTGCCAGCGAACGGCGCACCCGTGCCGCTTCCCTATCACGTTGTGCGCGTGGACGAAGTGGAAGACGGCGACGACCTGGGCCGCGTGAGAATTAAAACGCTTACCTGGGCCGTCGCCCTTTTCACAAAAAACAAAGACTTTGCACTTGAATGCAAAATTCTGGCCGCCTTGCAAGGCTGCGGCCCCGTGAACGTGGATCACTTCCCCGACGGCACCCCCTATCAAACACTTTTTTCATTCACGACAAGAGAGGTACACACATGAAAGAGATCGACAACAGCGAAAATATTATCCTGGGCAGCGGCGACCTGTACATCGTCGAGTTTAGCGGCGCTGTGCCCGAAGATGCAACCATCGAGATCGACGACAACCGCGCGGGCAACATCAAGGGCGGCGCAACGCTGGAATATACAGCGACCAGCCAGACCGTGAAGGACGACAAGGGCCGCGTTTCTAAAACCATCGTCACCGAGGAAGACGTGAAACTCAAAACCGGCCTTATCACCTGGTCCCCCGCCTACCTGCAGGCGCTTATCGAAACCGCCCGCGTGACCGAGACCGGGAAAAGCGGCCAGCACAAGCACCGCACTTACAAGCTGGGCGGCCTTGCCAACAAGACCGGCAAGCGCTACCTGTACCACTTCGTCCACACCCGCGACGACGGGCGCAAGCTGCGCATTACCGTAACGGGCAAGAACAGCGGCACTATCAGCATTGCCTTCCAGAATGACAACCCCACGCAGGTGGACGCAGAGGTGACCGCGCAGAGCCTGGACAGCGATGGCACCCTGGTTATCATGGACGACGAACTGACCGAGAACGCAACCTAACAGAGAGGGGGCAAAAGCGTGTTTGTACTTTCGGGCGTCAAAAAACGCTACTACGAATTCCAGGCACCTGACAACAAACAGGTGCTTCACATTGAGCCGCCGAAGCTTAAAACACTTAACCGCATGAACGACCTGTCCCGCCCGGATTCTACGCCGAAGGAAGCGGCGGAAGTCGTGGCCCGCGTTATCGCCAAAAACAAGGAACACCGCAAAATTACTGCGGACACGGTTATGGAGTGGATGGACATGGACCAGCTGGCCGGTTTCGTTCTGGATTTTGTCAGCTGGCTTTCCAACGAAAAGAAGAACGACCCAAACTGACGCCCCCCTCTTACCCAGAAGCGGACGGAGAGGGGGTGCCGTTTGCGCTGTGCAGCGCAAACGAAAAGCTGGTTTCCGAATACGCGGGCATTCCCCTGCCTGCCGTCTATGACCTGGACATTATTACATTCTGGGCGCTTCTGCGCGACAGTGTGATATACAACCGGGCGCAGACGGAAACGGGCAGGAAGTGGCTGCGCAATGCGTGGAGAATCACACAGACGGAGCCGGAAACCGAAAAGCTGAAAGCAAAATACGGAGAAAGGGGGAATTGACGATGGCGGCCAAAACACTAAAGGGCATTACCGTTGAAATCAACGGCAAAACAACCGGCCTTGCAAACGCCTTAAAGGACGTTACCAAGACTTCCACAGCCCTGTCCAGCAACTTGAAGGAAATCAACAAGGCACTGAAACTGGATCCTGGAAACACCGAACTGCTGAACGAAAAGCAGAAAATTCTTTCCGAAAGCGTGGCCGCCGCGCGCAAGGAATTGGAAACCCTGGAAGGCGTACAAAAACAGGTTTCGGACCAGTACGCCAACGGCGACATTGACCGGGGCGCGTGGCTGGAATATCAAAACAAACTGCAAAAGGCCAAGCAGCACCTTGAAGACCTGGAAAAAGCGCAGAAGGACTTCGGCACCGCTGCCGCCCAGGCCATAAAGGAAGCCGGAGCAAAAATCGAAGAATACGGCGGTAAGGTAGAGGGGGTCGGAAAAAAGCTCATGCCGGTTTCCGGCGTGGCCGCAGCGGCGGGCACAGCGCTTACAAAAATGGCCTGGGATTTTGAAGACGGGATGGCCAAAGTTTCGACCATTGCAGACACCACGGAAGTGCCTATTTCCGACCTTGAAAAGCAAATCAAGCAGTTGTCCGACAGCACCGGCGTGGAAGCCGGAGAAATTGCGGAGAACGTATACAACGCAATCAGCGCCGGGCAAAAGACCGGCAACGCCGTAAACTTTGTATCGAAGGCAACAGACCTTGCAAGGGCCGGCTTTGCAGAGACAGGCGACGCGCTGGACGTTCTGTCCACGATCATGAACGCCTACGGGCTGGAAGCGTCGGAAGTCGACAAGGTTTCTAACGACCTTATCATGACGCAAAACCTGGGCAAAACCACGGTTGCCGAACTTTCCGGCAGCATGGGCAAGGTTATCCCGACAGCGAAAAGCACATGCGTAAACCTGGACGAATTGTGCGGAGCCTATGCGGTAATGACTTCTAACGGCGTTGCTACCGCTGAAACCACAACATACTTGAACAGTATGCTTAACGAATTGGGGAAGCAAGGCTCTACTGCGGCGAATGCGTTTGCGGCAGGAACGGAACACATCAAAGAAGGCGGCCTGACAATGGCCGAAGCGATGGAACAGGGATGGTCTTTGTCCGACGTTCTAAGCGTTCTTGATGAACAGGCCACCGCAAGCGGCACAAGCATAAACAATATGTTTTCCAGTGCCGAAGCCGGAAAAGCCGCGAGCATTTTGTGGGACAATGCCGAAAAATTCAACGGCGCAGTTGAAGAAATTCAAGGGAGCACAACGGCAACAAGCGACGCGCTGGGAAACCTGGAAACCAGTGGCCACACAACCGAGGTTGCAATAAACCAAATCAAAAACGCGGGGCTTGAATTCGGGCAAACAATCAGCGCAATGCTGGCCCCCGCCCTTCAAAAGCTGGCCGAATATATCCGAAACGCGAAGGAAAAGCTGGACGGAATGGACGACGGCCAAAAGCAAGCCATTGTTACCATTGGCCTGATTGTGGCTGCAATCGGTCCGGCCCTTGTGATTATCAGCAAGGTAATTACAGCCGTAGGAACCATTACCACGGGCGTGGGCAGCCTTGTGGGCTTTGTGGGCGGCACGGTTGTGCCGCTTATTACAGGCACCGTAATGCCCGCGCTGTCGGGCCTGTGGGCGCTTATGCTGGCAAATCCTATATCTATTGTTATTGCAGCCATTGCGGCCATTGTGGCCGCGTTTGTGCTGCTGTGGAACAAGTGCGAAGGCTTCCGCGATTTTTGGATTAACCTTTTTTCTTCCGTCAAAAGCACGGTTGTGGACGCGAAAAACAACGTTCTTTCCACCTTTGACGGAATCAAAAACGGAATTTCGAGCCGCATTGAGGGCGCAAAAAACAGCGTACGCAATGCCATTGAAAACATTAAAGGCTTTTTCAATTTTAGCTGGTCCTTGCCGCACCTGCAACTTCCGCACCCGTATATTTCCGGGCACTTTTCCCTAAACCCGCCCAGTGTGCCCAGCTTCGGCATTAACTGGTACAAAGAGGGCGGCATTTTGTCCGGCGCGCAGATTTTCGGGCAGATGGGTGGCAACCTTTTGGGCGGCGGCGAAGCAGGCCAGGAAGCCGTTCTGCCGTTGTCCGATTTTTACGACCACTTGGACGGGATTCTGTCGCGGTACATGAACAACACGGCCAGCGGCCTGGTTGTCCGGCTGAACATTGAACGCTTCGAGAACGGCGGATCCGAAGACATTAAAGAGATCGCCCGCCGCGTGGGCATTGAGGTGCGCCGCGAAGTGGAAAAGAAACGGGGGGCTTTTGAGTGATTAACACGTTCTATCTGGACGAAGAAAGCGCCGAAACCTACGGCCTTATAATGCTGGCCCCGCCCGACCACGTTGTCGCGGAAAGGGACATCGAGCGCAAGGAAGTGCCCGGACGTTCGGGGGACGTGATTATCGACAACGGCAGGTATAAAAACGTAACTGTAAAATACAGCTGCGCGATTCTGCCGGAAGACGGCGTCTCCTACCGCACTACGGTTGCGCGGGCTGTCCAGTTTTTGAAATCCGACCCCGCGTACAAACAGCTACGTAACACCTACGACCCAGACCGCTTCCGCGAAGCACGGGTGCAGGGCAGCTATTCGGTGGAAAGCATTGTCGAACAGGCCGGAAAACTGGAAATTGCATTTGACTGCAAACCGCAGTTTTGGCTTGCGTCCGGCCTTGAAACGCTGGACTTGCGCGAAAGCACAACCCTGCTGAACCCGACCAACCAACCAGCGAAGCCCATTATTACCGTTTACGGCACCGGCCCCGGCGTTCTGACCGTGGGCGGAACACAATGCCGCATTTTGGAACTGGCGGACTATATAACGCTTGACTGTGAAAACGAAACGGCCCGGCGGGAAATCGAAAACAAAAATAGCGTTGTTTCCATTGCAGAGTTTCCGGCGCTGGAAGGTGACACCGGCATATCGTGGGATGGCGGTATCGAACGCATAGAAATTGAACCAAGGTGGTGGACGTTGTGAAACCAAGACTTTACGCGGAGAACGAAACAGAGTTTGAAAGCAACGGCCTGGGTCCGCTGTCGGATGCTCTGGCCTGCACCGTTGAAGAAAACCGAAACGGTGCCTTTGAACTTACGATGGACTACCCTGTCACGGGCGCATTATTCGATGAACTGAAACACGGAAGCATTATTTTTGCGCCCGCAAACGACAGTGGAACCCCTCAACCGTTCCGTGTATGCGAAAAAAGTACCCCGCTTTCAGGCGTTGTAACCATCCGAGCCAAGCACATAAGCTATCAGCTGTCGCACATCCCTGTTTCTCCGTTTGCGGCGGGCAGCTGCACCGCGGCACTTCAAGGGCTAAAGAGCCATGCTGCCGAACAGTGCCCCTTTGATTTTTGGACAGACAAGGAAAGCACCGCCGATTTTTCCGTTGAACAGCCGGCATCGGCACGGTCCTTGCTGGGCGGCGTGACTGGTTCCGTGCTGGATGTGTACGGCGGAGAATACGAATTTGACCGTTACACGGTGAAGTTGCATAATGCCCGCGGACATGACAGCGGGGTCGTTATCGCTTACGGCAAAAACCTGGTTGACCTCAATCAGGAAGAAAGCATCGAAAACACGATAACGGGGGTTTACCCCTACTATAAAGGCACCGACGGGAATGTGCTGGAACTGCCGGAAAAAGTTGTTTCCAGCGAATCAGCACAGAACTTTCCCTATCCGCGAACAGTTCCGCTGGATTGTTCACAGGTTTGGCAAGAGGTTCCAACCATTGAACAGTTGCGCGCCTATGCCACCTCTTATGTCAAAAAAGAAGGCATTGGCGTGCCGTCCGTGTCACTTAAAGTATCTTTTGTTCCCCTGTGGCAAACCGATGAATATAAAGCCATTGCCCCGGCGGAGCGCCTTAACCTGTGCGATATTGCAACGGTACGCTTTGAAAAATTAGGTGTAAATGCACGGGCCAAAGTCGTGCAAACTGTTTACGATGTGCTGGCCGGACGTTATGAAAGCGTCACATTGGGCGAAGCGAGCACCAACCTTGCGGACACTATTGTAGACCAAGACAAAGCAATAAGCGAAAAGCCAAGTTCAAGTGAGCTTGAAGCTGCTGCGGCCAACGCTACCGCTTGGATAACGGGGAACAAGGGTGGCTATGTAGTGCTGCGCAAAAACGCAGATGGCCAACCCTATGAACTGCTTATCATGGACAAACCAACCATTGAAGAAGCGGTGAAGGTTTGGCGTTTTAATAATAGCGGCCTTGGCTATTCTTCGACCGGATACAATGGCACTTATGGCCTTGCGATGACGCAAGACGGCCAAATCGTTGCAGACTACATAACGACCGGAACTCTTACTGCAAACTTGATACGAACCGGCGTTATCAAATCGTTAAAAGACGACACGTTCTTTTTCGATATTGATACGGGAGAACTAAAGATAAACGCCAAAAGTTTACAGATTAACTCTAAAGGGGTTTATGACGGGGAAACCGTCGATTCAAAAATTAGTGAATCTGCGGAACAGATTAAAAGCGAAGTTTCAAAAAGCTCTAAAATCACCGGCGGCGGCAACCTGATCCTGGGCAGTGAGAGCTTCAAGAACGCCAACTATGTCGGCATTGACAGTAGCGTGGCGTATGGCGATGATGGCAGCGCAACAATTACCAATGCGAACACAAGCCGCGGGTTCGAGTTCAACGCTGTTAGCGCTCATATCACCAAAGGCGTTACCCTATGTCTGTCCGTTATGTACAAACTCATTTCCGGCACCGATGCGCTGCGGCTTGGCATTGTGTTTACGAACGATGACGGACAACGTTACATTGCCTTCATAAAAACCGCTGACCAGCTCGAAATTAAGCAGACAAACGGCTGGGTGCTGCGGTATGGTACATGGACCCCCCGCGAAAACGGCGTTTTGAAAACTGTCGAGTTCGACAGCAATGGCAACTGCACCAATAAGTTTGAGTTGCTTCACCCCATGCTGCAATACGGCAACGCGCCCACCGCGTGGAACGCCAGCAGCGGGGACTACATAACAGAGAAAAGCGCTAAAAGCCTCATCTCCCAATCGGCGGATGAGATCAAGACTGAGGTCACCAAGTCGGTGACTGAAACAGTAACGGCCAACGTGAAGGACACCGCTACCAGCGCTGCCAATGATGTCGTTGACAGCAAATTGCAGGATTACGCCACCACAGCAACGGTGGAAAGCCTGAAAGAGGATGTCTCCAGCATCAGCCAAAAGGCGGATAGCATCAGCACCAAAGTCAGCAGTCTGGAAGAAACGACAACAACCATCTCCAACGATTTAGACAGCACCAAGCAGGAATTCAAAACCGTTAAAGAATCAGTATCCGCGATTGACCAGAAAGCCGACAGCATTACCCAGACGGTAACGCAACGGATCACTGGCGGCAACAACCTGATCCTGGGCAGTGAGAGCTTCAAGAACGCCGAGCTGAAAGGCAACGCGGTCAGCGGCAGTTCGGTCACGTACAACGATACCGGCAGCGCGACCGTAACAAACGCAAACTCCAATCGGTATTTCCATTGGAAGGCGGTAAACGAACATGTGTCAGCGGGCGTTACCCTGTGCCTGTCCGTTATGTACAAGCCTGTTTCCGGCACGGATGAGCTGTGCATGGAAATCAATTATAACAATACGTGGGCAGTCATCAAAGCTGCTGACCAGATTGAAATTAAGCAGACAAACGGCTGGGTGCTGCGGTACGGGCTGTGGACACCGTCCAGCGACGCTATTGTAAAATGGGTGGATATCGGCAGCGGCTTTACCCACGCAGGAATAGGCAACTACACCAACAAGTTTGAGCTGCTTCACCCCATGCTGCAATACGGCAATGCGCCCACTGCCTGGACGGCCAGCACCGGCGACTATCTGACCGCCAACGAAACCAAAACCGAGATCAAGCAGACGGTGGGCGAAATTAAGCTGACGGCCAGCACAAGCGGAACCAGCAGCACCATCAAGCTGACGGCAGGCGGAACAGAGATCACCAGCGCACAGATCAACCTATCCGGCATGGTGACATTTTCGGATTTGAGTACCTGGAACCAGGATAAGACCATTATCAACGGCGGCAACATCACAACCGGACAGATCCACAACTTGTCGTACTCCACGGTGTACGACTTGGACAACGCGTATATTCGCATGGGTACAGAATCCGGCGAGCGGGTATTTGTCGATAGCAAGCATATCGCATGGTATGCAAAAATTAACACTGGCGACATTGGCCTAACTGGTGTGCTGTCGTCGGAAGCCGGGCGGTCCTATTTTGGCGCAAGCAGCAAGTACATGAGCTATGGCTGGGTTGACGGGCTTGACCCATCAACCTATTGCGGCATGCAGGTTACATATAACCGCTCTGACGATAGCGACGTTGATTTTAATTCTACACGTGTAGGCGTTTCGGGAACCTTAAACTGTAAAAATTTGAACGCCTGGGGCAGCAAATCCCGTATTGTGCCGACCAGCTTCGGTCCGACTAAGATGGCGGCCTTTGAAACGCCTATCCCTATGTTTGCAGATATCGGCCACGGCGAATGCGGCCCGGATGGCTGGTGCCTGATTGTACCAGACCCGCGCTACGCCGAAACCGTCGCCCAGAATGGGCGGTTTATATGGCTACTGACTGACTGCACTGGAAACGGCAGTATGTGGGCAGAGGACTGCGGGCAGTATGCTATTGTGCATGGTGCCGCTGGCCAGCACTTTTCATGGATGGCCGTTTCGGCACAACGCGGATACGAAGGCGAATATGCAGAACCAAGTGAATGCAATTATCCTTCTGGAATGCCTGCCGGTGCCGATTATGCCGCTTCCGAAGCGGCAAGAGCATCAAACAGAGACGAAGAAGTAGCCGATGCTTTGTTAGATATTGATACCGGCGCAGATTCTGTTATTGATACATTATTGGAGGAATACGACAAATGAAAAAGTTGACGGCAATCGCAACAGTAACTACCGCGGAAGGTGAACGTGTAAGCTACACTTACACTGAACTTGACGAAAGCGGAAACGTTGTCAGCCAAAATAACCGGGCTTCCTTTATTGTGTTGGATAGCACCACACTGGAAGCGATTGAAACATTAAAAAATGCCGTAACCGAACGGCTGTAAAGGAGCTAAACAAAATGACAGACACTAAACGAATCAAAGAGTGCCGCCGCAAAATTGTGGCAGCAATCAACGAAGCTAAAATTCCGTTTGCTGTATCGGAACTTGTGCTTGAAAGCGTGCTTGCTATCGTGCGCGAAAATATGGCTGCGGAAGAAGCTTCCGATGAAGCTGCGGCCCAGGGAAATGAACAACAGAAGGCAGCGACACAATGAAATTTGCTGTGAATATTTAACAGGAAGGCGGGAAACGAATGCAAACAACGCAGTACTTGATTACAAGGGGACCAATGCCGCCAGCACTGGCGAGATCCTGCCGGACACCGAAGTAACCATGCCGGAAAATACCGCTTATTTCCGCCTCGCCTGCGATTTGGGAGTAAACAGCACACTGTTCAAGGCGTACAAGTTGACACTCAGCCGCGAGGAATAACAGAAAGGACAGAACTATGGGACTTACTGAATACGGGCACATTGCAACCGAGGAAACCCAGCTGCGCGGGCACTTTTCCACCCTTGAACGGAAGAATTCTACGGGAACATACCGCGTTTACTTCGATTCGGGCAGTATCGCTTGCCAGAAGAAAAATGGCGACAGTTGGGACAGCCCCGGCTTCTTGGCACGGAACTACGGCGTAAGCCCCCCGGAAACGTGGTTAAAAGTCGCCCGTATCGACGCAACGGCTTCAATCGACACACCGGGCATTTGGCTGACAGGCGCGGGCCAAGCGTTGCACGCAGAGAACGGCCTAAAGTGCCTGAATATTGACCGCTCAAACAGAACCGCTTTTGAATGGGTTCGGGACGGCGCAATATCCCGCTGGGTGCTTTGTTCTAAGTCAAGCTAAGGGTGGGGTGAGAAAATGGAAGAACAGCAGATCCTTCAAAAAATCAACCTTGATTTTGCGCGGGCCGGAATCCCTCCGCGCGTCTTTGCAAAGCAGGGCGACAATAATATGCGCGTTGTGGCCGTTTCGCTGTTTAACGACGGAAAAGCCTACAAGGTCCCCGCTGGTTATACCGTGAACGTGAGCGCCAAAAAGCCGGACGGCAAAAGTGTGCACAACCCCGCCACGGAAGTGGCCGGGAACGTCGCTTATATCACCCTTACCCAGCAAATGCTTGCCATGCATGGCATAGTTTCGGCGGAAATTGAGGTGGTGCGCGGGCCTGACACTCTGAAAACGGAAAAGTGGCAAATCAACGTTGAAGAATGCGCGAACCCGGAAAACCAGGTTGAAAGCACCGACGAATACAAGACCATACAGCAGCTTCTTGCAGAAACCGAAGCAGCCAAGACTGCGGCGGCTGCGTCTGCAAGCGCTGCGGCCAAGAGCGCGCAGGCAGCCAAGGACGCGGCGGCACAGGCAGCAGCGGACGCGAAAAAGGTTATTGACGAAGGCGTAAACGACAAACTGCAACAAATGCAGAAAATTCAAACCGACGTAACCGCCAAAGCCGACAAGGTAAGCACCGACGCGGCCAAAGTGGAAGGGTACGCCAAAGCTGCGCAATACCTTATCGGCTACAACGAAAAGAATATTTTAACCGTTTTCCTCTATGAGGAATAACAGAAAGGACAGAACTATGGGACTTACTGAATACGGGCACATTGCAACCGAGGAAACCCAGCTGCGCGTTGCCGACCTGCTGCAAGCAATCGCAGCGGGAAGCGCTGGCCCGGAATACACCGACGCGACCTTCAAGGCCCTGCTGGACGACACGAACACAACGGAGATTTTTTCCGCCTGGTGGCCGCTGTCCGCAGCATCGAACGACAGCAAATACAAGCGCCTGCTGCGCTTCTTTGCCATGCTGCAAACCGACAAAACCTACACCGTGAAATTTCCCAGCCCTGCCGTGTCCACAAACCCGGCGGGCACCCCGGCGGACGATCTTGCAGGAAAGAGCGCGGCAGCCTTGGCAACCGACAGCACAAACCCGGAAGACTGGGCGGCGGAAGACCGCATGACCTGGTATATTCGCGCCAACGCTGTGAGCCTTGCAGACGGAACTATGGACGTTATTGCCATTGAGGGCGAAGAAGAATTTGACATCACCGGCACGCTGGCCCCTGTCTACACCTTCGCCCCTGCCCTGCTGCGCCGCGTTATCGACGACGGCAGCTACCTGTCTAAAAGCTGGCGCAGCACCTTGGCCGACGGTTTCACACCCTACGCCGAGAACGTGGCACCGAATGGCAAGCGCCGCGCAATGACCTGGCACGCTACCTTCCCCGGCGGCTTGAACGCAAAGGGTGCGCTTACCAGCGGCGCGGGCCTGCCTGTGGCGAACTTCAACAGCGCGGCCACGGGTCTGACGCTGGCGCGCAAGCAGACTGCTTACGATTCTGTGTGGGGCGACTGTGACAGCCTGTATATGCTGGATATGTGGCAGCTGCGCCATTTCAACCTTGAAAACAGCCGCATTTTGGAAGGCTGCACCAACTACAACTTGCAGTATAAAGTTGCAGCCGCCGAAACCGGCGTGAAGCGTGTGCTGCTGACCGCTTCCCAGGCTTCTGGCTTCATCGTCGGCAGCACCGTTTCCGTGGGCGACAAGGCCAGCAACAGCAGCGCAGACAGATACAATACATGGATGCGCGATATTGCCGACAAGGTGAAAGTTAAGAGCGTTGAAACAGTTACCGTCGGCGGCACCGACTATTCGGCGGTAAATTTGGACGTTGTAGACAGCTTCGACGTGCCCGAGACTGCCTATATCAGCTCTATGCCATGGCACAGCGGCGCAACGGAAGCCCTGCCCGGCCATAGCGACGGCGCACCCGGCAGCCTGACGAACGGCAAATACCCGTGCCGTTGGGCTGGCGTTGAAATGCTGAACGGTGCCTACGTTATCGGCCTTGACCCGCTGTGGAACGTCACAACCGTGGACGGCGGCGTGACCTATACCGCTATGGCTTGCCGCGATTCGGAGAAAGAAGCCAGCAGCGTGACGGCCAACCATGTGAAAGTCGCAGAAAAGACCTTTACCAGCGTGAACGCCTGGAACTACGAACTTTCGATGCAAAACGGCAGCACCGAAAGCCTTCTGCCTGACAAGACCGGCGGCGGCGACACCGTGGGCATGAAGTCCGTGTTTTGTGTCCTTGGCTCTGCGGGGGTCCGTTGCCCGTGGCGTTATGGCGATTTGGGCAATGCTGGCTTTGCTGGCGCTGCCTGCGCGAATGGCAGCGTTTCCCCGGCGAATTCGAACTGGTATGGCGTTCCCCGGCTTAAAGGATCGGGCAAAAAGCGGGGTGAATGGGCGGGCTTTTGACCGCCCAGAGGGGCAGCAGGCCCCTTTTTGAATAGAAAACAAACCACCGGCCTTCCATGAACGGAAGGACGGTGGTTTTTGGGTAATACGGCGCTGGGTCCGCGTTTTATGTCAATGGCTCTGCGGGGGTCCGTTGCCCGTGGCGTTATGGCAATTTGAACAATGCTGGCATTGCTGGCGCTGCCTGCGCGAATGGCAACAATTCCCCGGCGAATTCGAACTGGAATGGCGTTCCCCGGCCTACTGAAATTTTAAGGCACAGCCCAAAGCTGTGCCGCATTGCGTTGTGTTATCCGTGCTGAAAGCTAAAATCATGTGAGACCGACACCGCGCCCGGTTTCGGGCGGGGCTATGCGCTGTGGGCGCATGGCGGGGCAAGTAGTAGAACACCGAGACCCTGCACGAAGGGTCACGGCAACCGAAAACCCTTGCACATCAGTAAGTATTTTTATGAAACAAAGATATAAAGAACTATCCCATAACCTGTGCGTGCGCGCGGTTTTGGAGTGCTTCGACAAGAAATGGCACCGCCAAGATTTTGTCGCGGTTGCCGAAAAGTACGGGGGTGTTTCCAATGCAGAAATAAAGCGCGACGAAGCGCAAAGTGCAGTTAATAAAAAGCTAGAAGCTGCGGACGGCATAGCGCTGGAACTTGAGCAGCGAATTCTTGATCTTGAAGACGGAGACCCGGAAGCGCTGGATCTTGACCCGGTAACAGAACGGCCACGCATTGACGGCATAAGCATGAAATGCCGGAATGTGGCAAATTGCTGCGTATTCCATCAATGCTTCGGCCATCTTGCCTTCCTGGGCCTGGAACCGCTTCTGCGGGCCAGGATTCTTCCCTACCAGCACGCAAGTATACCGCACCGCGGGCAAAGCGGGTGCAGGCGGCAGGTGCAGCGCTTCCTTCGCCGTAAGGCGCTGGGAATCAAGTATGCCCGAAAGCTGGATATTCGCCACGCCTACGAGAACACCAAAGCGGGCGTAATCATGGGAATTTTGAAAAAAGAAATTCCCACCGCAAAGTGGCTGCTGCTGTTAGTGGAAGCCCTGCTGAATATGTCGCCGCGCGGTTGCCTTATTATAGGCGGCTACTTGGACGCATGGCTGTTTAACCTGGTTATGTCCTACATTTTGCGGTATATGCTGTCGCTTGAAAAGGTGCGCAGGGGCACGCGGCAACGCCTTGTTGTGGCACTGGTGGCCTATGCGGACGACGTTGCCATAATGGGCCGAAGGCTGGCAGACCTGCGCAGCGCGGCAAGGACGGCAGCAAAATGGACGCTGAAAACATTCGGCCTGACATTCAAACCGGGCGGCGACGAAGTGGCCTTTTTGAGCATCGAGGAAGAACACCGCCGCAGGCACCTGACGCGGCCAGCGGCGCGCGGCTGCCCTGGGCTTGATATTGTGGGCTTCGTTATCCGCCGAACCTATACAACCGTGCGCCGGGCCATTTTCCGGCGGGCACGGCGACAATACCTGCGGGCCGGGCGCGAAGTGGACAAAAGCGGCACGGTGCCGCTTTTTCGCGCGTACAAGCTGGCGAGCTACTACGGATATTTTACGCAGACGAATTCCCGGAAATGCAGCACAACGCTGCGGACCGAGAAAATAAAACCGCTTGCCTGCCAAGTGATCGGGTGGGCAACACGACAGAAAGAGAGGATACACAATGAAAAATGCAAGCATTATGCTGGACCACCAGCCGCCTGCCGTTGTCTTTGAGCACCTGCCGGACGGCGACGCCGTTGTCCGGCTGTACGACAACATCAAGGACGCGGCAGACGTTGCACAGCCCGGCGAGACTGACCCGGAACAGGAACCGGGCAGCGCGTACCTGGCCGACGAAGTTATGTTCATGCTGCCAGCCGCCCGCGCCGCAGAGGAAACCCAGGAAAGCATTGCAGCGGAATTTTCCGGCTGGTGGAAGTACGGCGAAGCATGGGACGGCCAGGAGAAAGCCCCGACTGTCGAGGAGCGCCTGGCCGTCATGGAAGATTTTATGGTCGCAATCATGGAGGGCTAACACACATGAGCAAATACTATACCACCGCGCGGCTGCTGTATCGGCTGCACAAAATCACCGCCGACCAGGTGTGGGCGTACACCGAAAGCGACCCGCCCAAAATCACCGAAGACGAAGCGCTGGCAATCTGCGGCCCGCGCGCCAAAGATGAAACCGCCGGAAGCTGAAAGCTGGCTGTATGAAACGGCGGCCCTGCTGATTGACGCAATGGACCTTGCAGCAAAGCAGCAGCGGCGGCTTGATCTTCACGCGGACAGCAAGACAAAAGACGAATACACGGCCCTGCTGGCGCGTTATGAGCGCTTCACGCAGGCCGCCGACAAATAGGAAGGTGGAACAAATGAAAATTTACGGCATCGACGTTTCGCACCACCAGGGGGCGATCAACTGGCAGCGCACAGCCAGCGAACTGCGCCGCGTGAACGGAGGCAACAATCCGGGCTTTGCCCTGCTGCGCGTGGGCTATTCTGCGCGGCACGGCAAAGGCGGCCTGTATACCGACGGGCAGTTCTTGAACAACGTTGCTGGTTGCGAAAAGTACGGCGTACCCATGGGCGTGTATTTTTACTGCTATGATACCAGTCCGGCAGCGGCAGCTATCACCGCCCAGCAGGTTGTAAAAATGCTGTCGGGCCACAAATTCGCGTACCCCATTTACTACGACGTGGAGTACGAAAAGTATAACTTGAACTGCGGCAAGGCGCAGAACACGGCCATTATTAAGGCTGCGCTGGAAACCCTGGAAGCGGGCGGCTATTATGCCGCCGTGTACTGTTCCCGCGACTTCTTCATCAACCACACCGATCTGTCGGGCCTTGCCAACTTCGACAAGTGGGAAGCCGCCTACACCAAAACCGACACTGCCACGGTGCAGAATGGCTTGTGGCAGTATTCCAGCAAGAACGCGCTGGGAATTGCAGGCTTCGGCAATAGCCTGGACTGCGACGTCTGCTACCGCGACTATCCCGCCATTATGGAGAAGAACGGACTGAACGGCTACACCAAAACCGCCCAGGCCGCCCAGCCGAAAGCAACCGAATACATGGTGACGGCTGGCCCCATGAGCGCGGGCGACAAAAACACCATTAAGGCGCAGGCCGAAGCCCTGGGCCTTCCTGTAACCGTAAAGGAGTGTTAAACAATGGATATGCTTTTCTCTAACTACCTGCACACGCTGACCGGCAACCTTTTTGTGCGCCTGGTGCTTTGGTGCGTTGTGCTGGACACTGCCCTGGGCTGCCTGCGCGCCGTCAAATATCGGAAGTGGAATTCCAGCGTGGGCATTGACGGCGGCATTCGCAAGGTTGCCATGGTCCTGTCTGTGCTGTTTCTTGTCCTTGTGGACGATATGGTGGGCATGGACGTGCTGGCCTGGGCAAACGCCGATACAAGGGCGGTGCTTACGTCAATGGGCATTAAAAGCCTGGGCCTTGCGGAATTCTTCTGCGTTGTGTATGTACTCTATGAAGCAACCAGCATTATGAAGAATATGCTGCTTTGCGGCCTTCCCTTGCCCGCTGGCCTGCGTGAAAAGGTGGCTAAATTTCTGGACACCATGACCGACGAAACCGCAATCAATATGCAGGCGGAAATTTCGGGTGCAAACAAAGGGCGCACCGTAACCGGGCACCTGGACACGGCACAGCTTGAAACCATGAGCCTGGAAGCCTTGCACAAACTGGCCGACGGCCTGGAAGTCGAATACACCGAAGACACGCCCCTCAAGCAGCTGGCGGAAAAAATTGCCGCCGTTGAGGTAACAACCGAGATTTAACAAAAAGCCCCCGCAGGTACGCTTCGGCGCACTTGCGGGGGCTTTGCTTGTTCCCTGCTTTGCATTTGGCTGCAAACCTACCAGCGGGAACCCCTGGCGACACAAATTCCAAACGTACCACAAAGGAAAAAGACCAACGCAGCAGGGTTTGTATTTGCGGTATTTGGTGCACCATCGGGGACTCGAACCCAGGACCCACTGATTAAGAGATATGGTATCCTTGTTCCCTATCTTTCCACAACTTTGCAAATCGTTGATTTTACGCGATTTTAATAGGATAATTTAGGGCTTTGCTCCCCCTCGTGCCTTAATTTGCCCTATCTTTCCGCGTCATACTTGAGCAGAACTTGAGCAAGATTCCTTGAGCATATTCTCCAAACTTGCTTGTACTCGTCCAATCGCTTCCATCTGGGTGCTATCAAATACCTTGGCATAGATGTTCAGCGTTGTCGAAACATTCGCATGGCGCAGAATCGTCTGCACCGTTTTGGGGTCTGCGTGTGTCCGAATCAACAGCGTTGCACACAGGTGCCGCAGCGAGTGTACCGTGACATGCGGCAAGCCGTTGCGTTCCGTCAGCTTATCCAGCCATTCATTGATTGTGCTCGGATTTAGCGGCGTGCCATCATCTCCAACGAACAGACATTCCCACTCGCCGCGCCATGCGTCACCATACATTGCCTTGTGCTCGTTCCACCACTGGCGGTATTCCGCAAGAACTTCTGCCAGCATAGGCGACAACGGCAAGTCCGCTTTGCTTTCCTTGGTTTTCAGTTTGCCAAGAATAAGCCCCTCGCCACTCTTTTCTTTGAGCTGCTGCGCCACATGTACAATGCCCTTGCCTAAATCCACGCTGCCCCACGTCAAGCCACACAGTTCACCCTTGCGCAATCCCAGATAAATCAGAATCAGCAGCGCCGTTTTGACGCGAATATCCTTCTCGCGCATGACGGCGCGAATGAAACGAGCGCTTTCTTCCTCGGAAAACACATAGATTTCCGCGTCAATTTTCGGCGCACGAACGGCGTCAATCGGGTTATCGGTCAGCAGCTTGTGCTTTTCCGCGTAGTGGCAGACCGCGCGCAAAAAGCGATGCACGCCATTGATGGTCGTGCTGGAATAGGGTGATTTCCGCACTTCCAGCTTGAACGCTTTATCCACAGCGCATTGCAGCACCTTTGCCATTTTATCCACACTTTCCAGCGATACGCGGCAGCCCTTGCAGGCAATCTGCACCGTGTCAATGCACAAGCCCGCCTTTTCCGCAAGTACCTTGTAGGTCATGCCCTTTTCTTTGCGGATTTTATCAAGCTCCGTTGCCGTCACACAGTACGTCCGCTTGGCGTCCGGTTCCCGCATGTCGGCATAGATACGCTCGATTTGATAGGCTTTCAGTGCCGAAATCGGCATATTGCCGATATCGTCCTCCACAACGCGCAGCATATACTCGTACCACTCTTTTGTCTTGTACTCCATTTCCGTGTTGCGAATATACTCGCGCGCCACATCGGACAGCTTCGTTCTGGCATCAAGCGCAGCGCGTCCCTGCTTCACTTCGTTTTCAAAAATTACCGCCTGCCGTTTTGCTTCTTTTTCAGCGGCCTTTGCGGTCATCCCTGCGGGCGGCTGCCACGTTTTGGAGCGTGTCCGCTGTTTTCCATCGGCGCTCTGGCTCAAGAACACCCGGAACTGGTATACCGTTGTTCCTTCGCTTTTCGTGCGTTTTGTAATATTCATGTTATTCTCCTAATAATAAGCGCCCGTCCTGACACCAGAACGGGCGCTGCGTAAATTATGCGCTGACAGTCAGATAGTCCATCAGATTCTGCCAAGATACCAAAATTTTACGCCCGATGCGGACGGCAGGGAGCTTCTGCTCCTCTACCCAACGGCGCAGGGTCTTTTCCCCCACGGGAATGCCCTCCTCCCGGCAGCGCGCGGCAGTGTTGCGGATGGTTGCAATATCAGCGTATTTCTTGTTGGTGTTTTTCATGGTAGATACCTCCTAATATAGATAGTGAGATACCACCACATCGCAGCGGCTGTGCCCCATCTGCTGGGATACCGCCAGTAAGATACCTTTATCGTAGGCTTGCCCTTTGCGTTCCGCTCTGCAATAGTACATGTTCCCCGTTGCTGTACCCCGTTCCGCAAAATAGCGGTACAGGTCTTGCGCGTACTGTGCTCGCAGATAATGCAGCGGCATATCCTTGGGCAGCGCCGTCAGCGGCAGCAGGTATTTGCTATTGCTGGGCTTTGCACTGTACTTGGCGAAGATTTTCCGCACACGGTCTGCATAGTCGGGCAGTACAAGCGCGTCGCGCTCTTTTCCACCCTTCTCACGCAGGTGCACACGCAGGTTTCCTTCCGTATCTGTTCGCAAACCGTCCGCCGTCAAGCCCCGCAAGCCGCCCCGCCGGGCACCACAAGCACGCGCCAATAAGCGGGCGTCCTCGTGGTGTTCGGCGTGGTAGCGGTCATTGCTTGCGCTTAGTGTTCGCCCCCGCGTTATATCGGCGCGGTGGCGTATCGGCAGGCTTTCGACCCCGAACAGTTCTTGATAAGGCTGCGCGTACACGGCGCACAGTGCATAAACCCTCGTGCGTATCGTCCACGCTGACAGGTTCCGTGCTATCATGTCCGCGTAATAGGCTGGTAAATGCTCCTTGCATTCGGCAAGGTTGCGGCAGCCGTATCGCTCGGCAATCCAGCACAGCGCTGTCTTGGCTTGTCTTGCATAGGTCGTTAGCGATGTGGTAGCGTATAGCCCCGTGATGGTCTTGTACGCGGTATGGTTATCCTGCGCTGCTTTGCGCGCGGCCTGTTTGTCTTTGTGCTTGCTCTGGCCGCGTTTATCACGCAGTGCTAGTGCCTCGTGCACCTCATGGGTCAGGCGCTTTTGCACACGATGGGAAATCATACCGGGTACACCTCATTTTTCGCGGGGGCTAAGGCTACCCACCACTCTTGACCGTATCACCCCACGGCACGGGCCTGTAAGGTTTAGGACAAGCCAAGGACGATTGCACGCTCGTCCAAGGAAAGCGCGCCCGAACCGTTCGGGCAAGGATGCTGTATCTGCTGCCTTAATGCAGATACTGCGATACATAAAATTGCGTCAATGCGTTACAATGTACTTACCAGCAGTGCGTACTGCCGGGCTGTCGGGCTGCAATATTTCTTGCGGGTCGCCACGCACCGTGCCAACGTACTGGCGGCGGCGCTGTGGGCAGACCCGATTGCAAGCTCCAATGTTACGGGGTACGGTATCGCCGCAAGGCGGTGCCGTATTTCTGTGATTTTGCGCCTGCTGCCCTTGGGCGGGCATTCCTGCCGTAAAGCTGCAAGCGCTGTCGGGCTATCCATACATAACATGGCTTCATCCATGCCGTGCAGGTAGCACAACCCCTGCACGGCCAGTTTGACCGCCTGCAAGGATAACCCCTTGTTTGTTTTTACTTTCTGGGCCATGGCTTTCACCAACCGCCCGTTTTCATCTATCACCACATATGCGGTTGCTGCTGCCCCCGTTATGCGGTCCTGATATTCACCAACGTACACCCGGCAGGTCATGCTTTTGCCACCGCCTGCCGCTTATAATTTTTTCGCTGGACGTTTTGTTTGCGCGCCAGTATTTCATCTGCTTCTTGCTCCGCTGCCGCCGCAGCAGCTCTGACTGCGGCAAGCATTGTTGTTACTTCCTGTTCCGTTAATTCCATCTGCTCAATGTGGTAATATTCGCCGCAGGAGCAGATATGCCCTTCTGCATCCCGTTCCCCTAAAGTGCAAGTAATCGAGAACATCGCTCGATGCTCCGCCGTTGGTGTTACCAACAGCGTCCGCACATAGCCATAACCATCTTTGCGGTATCCCTTTTCCGCACACTTTTCAGGGCTGATAATATCTACCGCGGTCAGTGTTACATTTCCTTGTGGTACATCCTGTTCCATTGCCATCAATCGGTCATTTTTAACTTTGCAGCATAATTTTTTAACCTTATCTCCATCTGCAATATGCTGCAATCTAATCATCACCGCCCCTGCAAGATAGGCAGGCAGCACATATAGTGTGCTATCATTGCGGCTGACAGTAAAGATGGGCTTTGCGTGGGGTGCGGCCTGTGACTGTTTGTAGTTCGTTTTCATTGTTTTTGCTCCTTACGTTTGTTATTATTTTTATGAAATAAAAAAGCGCAAGCCAAACAGACGCACATTTCGGTGCGTTTATTCAGCCTGCGCTTTTATACCGCAGGGTACACCTTGCACAGAGTATGGCAAGGCATAGTTGTATCAATAAATTTGGTGGTTATGCCTTTACAGCATAATTGTTAATCGTTCGGCTTGCGCCGTTTATGTTATCTATCTACATTTTTTATTGTATGCTGTTCGCACAGCCCGTCAAGGATAATATCAAAAAAATTTTATTTTTTTATCCATTATTTTTTCATCCTATCATCGCAGTAAATCAAAAAATGGCTGTCTGATATCAGACAGCCACTTCACTTTTTTCAAAAAATTCCAGCTATATTTTAACTGATAATAATTCCTATACAGCAACGAAGAGATTTCAGCACAATGCAGCTGCCCTTTCTTCGTCAGTACAACCGTTATCAGTAGGAGCCGAGTTCACTGGTCCCCCCCAACGGTCGTAACCTTCGCCGTACTTATCTCCAGAATTGCTGGAATCGCCAGAACCACCATTATCGCCACCACTCGGCTGTTCAGGCTGAGGGTCAGGTGCAGGTGCAGGCTCGCTCGGCTGGACAGGTGCCGGGTCCGGTGCGGGAGCAGGAGCCGGATTGCTCGGAGCGGCAGCCGCTGCACCGCTGTTCGAACTGCTGCCAGTGCCGGAGGAACTACCAGTGTTTCCAGAATTGCTCTTACTGGAGGTCTTAGTGCTCGTGGAAGTGACTACCTTTTTAGCCTGCACAGTTACTGCATACGTTGCATTTGCATCGGGATTGCTGTCGCTTACAGCAGTGATTGTGGCAGTGCCTGGAGCAACGGCCGTAATCTTACCTTCAGAGTCAACAGTTGCAATTGCCTCATCGCTGGAGGTCCAAGTCACAGAGGCATTGGTTGCCGTATCGGGAGTGACAGTTGCGGTAACAGTCACAGTATTACCTACCGTGAGCACGCCCTCTGTCTTATCGAGAGTAACACTCTCCACGTTCGTGGTAACTGTAACTTTGGTCTCGGCTTTCAGGTCCTCAGGAACAACGCCGAACGCAGAATCCATTGCTGCCAGGTCTTCAGGCATCGTGGCCACGCTGTCGTCAGTTTCTTCAGAATCTGCTGCTTCAACTGCAACAGCACTCAGTTCCGAGGCTTCAGCGTCTTCGGTTTTCGCAGTGACATAGGTTGTGATGGTGCATTCGCCGTTGGCCACCGCAGTCACCTTACCGGTTTCATCGACGGTAGCAACAGATTCGTCACTGGACTCGTATGCGAGCTTGACATCAGTTGCGTCTGCGGGAACCAGTTTAGCGTCCAAGTCCTTGGTGTTCTCGCCATTAGTGACGAGGTCAATAGACTCAGGTGCCGCGACACCGGTGGGAGTGACGACAACTTTGATGTGAGTGCTCGCGGCGATGTCGGCGTCCTTTACGGAAGCCGTAACGTTCGCCTCACCGGCCGCCACTGCAGTAACAGTACCGGTCTCATCAACCGTTGCAACACTCTCATCGGAGGAGGTCCACTCAATGGTGAGCTTTTCGGCAGCCTTGGCTACCTTCTCATCCATTTCAGCGCTTTCACCGGTTGCAGCAGTCTCAGGAGTTACGGCCGGAGCATCGTCGGTGCCGAAAGCGACCGGCAAAACCACCGCCTCGCCTTTCTCGACAGTAACTGCGTCAGGAACCGCGATGTTCGTGATTTTCACGCCGCACCCTGCCAGCGCCACCGCCATGATAATAGCGGTGGCCGCCAGAACAATTATCTTTTTCTTCATTGGTTGGTTTATCCCTCCTGAACAAAATAGTGATAAAGTGAATTATATACTTTATCCTGTGTTTCTGCATTCCAACGCGTATATTTATCGTCTGGATAATCCGCATCCGCCACACTGGTCAACTTCCACGCGGATGTAGGAACGCCGTCCCGTACTTGCACGATTGTCGGCGCGCCGAGACGCTTTTCACCAACAGGCAGCGCATTTCCTTCGGAATCTGTGACCGTGTAATCCACCGTATACTCGTCCAGCCACACCAACAGTTCCGGGTAGCCTTCTCCTGCCGGGGTCGTCAACACTGGCACTCCCGCCGCCGCATCATAGGTATAAACATCCCGGTACTTGTCAAGTGTACAGTAATACAGACTTGTATCTGTCGCTTCGGCAGCGTCCAGCAGCTCCGGCATCAGGTTGCGGCAGTATGGGCAGGTCGGATACGCCAGCACCAATATGCCGTCTTGCAGTGTACAGGCTTCCAATGCTGTCACTCCCTGCACGTTGGCATATGCCGGAACGGTGATTGCCTGCAATGTGTGTTCCGAACCAGCAGGCTTGCCGTTATAGCTCTCATACTCTCGCTTGAGCGTCATACCTGGCGACAGCCCCCACAGGAGCACGCCGCCGGTAATGGCTGCCAGTACCGTACCTGACAGTACCTTGCGGGTCAGTTCAAACATAATCCGCCAGCTTTCCTGTTTTTTATTATTATAACATAATCAGTCCCGCAATGAAAGACCATATAAAGTCGTTGCTTGTGCTTTTTCTTATCTATACTAACTATAGACTTTATATGGGCGGGGGATGAACACCATGGATACGCAAGCACTGGTTGCCATGCGCATACAGCAATTATGTGCCGAGCATGGTTATAATCTAAATCAGCTTGCGCGTTCCTGCGGTGTTCCTCCGTCAACTGTTAAGAACATCATCCACGGTGCAAGCCATAATCCCGGCATTGTCACCATTAAGCTGCTGTGTGATGGTTTGGGCATTTCGCTCTATGATTTCTTCAACACCGACGATTTCAGGCAACACGAGCAGGAACTAAAATAAGCGCTGGACTTTCTGCGGTCACAGCGCATTATTTTTTATTCTTCAATATCTTGAAAAATAGCAGACAATAAAATATCTGTATCCGCTGTATCAGGCAGCACATATGTTTTGCCGTATACGACTTTCCCATCTTTTTGCTTATGCCGGTAGGAATCTACTGCCAGAGCTTCAATTTTATCCTGCATAGCCTGCGTACACGGCACGGCTTTCAATTTCTGCGGGCGTCCAACATTGCGGCTCGCATAATATAGGTGCTGCCCCTTTTGGCGGTACTCTTGTGCTCTATCAAGACTTTTGAGAAGATAACGCAACAGCTTGCGCAAGTCTGTTATGCTTTCCAACAAATTATAGCCGTACTTTCTACTGTATGCAGGGATTTCTGCTGCTTTCCTGCCATTCATCACAATGGCTTTTGCACTGTGCGGACAGCCTTTTTCGCCGATTTTCCATTCATGCACGGCTTGTGGCGGCACATTGGCTAACAAACCATGTACATGTAATGGATTTTCTTCTTTGCTTTCGCTCGCTTCCGGAGGTTCTGGTACAAGCAGCCATTTCATATCCGTTGCTTTATATTTATTTTTGATGCTTCTCAGGCACTTAATGCACAATCCTGCCGTATCGCCGTTATATTTTGCAAGTTCTCGGCAGTCTGGTGCAACGGTAAAGGTTGCAAACCAGTCCCATTGATTGCATTGCGCAATGTCCTCAATATTTCGCTTGGCTCTTGCAATGCTTTGGGCGTGTCGCTCCTTTTCCACCGCTGCCTGTATTTCTGCATTGACAGGGGTGGCTTTCTCGCGCTTACGCTTTGTCTTGCGTGGCCTTTGCCCCTCTGCCATTACACTCACCCGCACAGACCCCGGCAATATTTTTCCACTAACTTTCACTTTATCATCTCCACTCAAAGCCGATTACATCCAAAAGTGTTACCTGTTATCTAGTGCCCAACGCTCCGTCAGTACGGAGCATTTACGGGTTGTTTCCGGGCTTCTTCACCGGCCACCATTCGGGGTGACATTCCCACAGTTCAGGGTGGTATTCAAAGAACGGCCATATAATTTTCCCGTTCTTTACCTCTAACACCGTGCAAAAGCGGTGCTCATCAACGCCATACCATTCCTGCGGATTTTCTGGATTTTCCATATTCAAACAATTCATTTCTCCCAGCTCCTTTCACTTGCTAATATTCATTATTCGGGATTCGCAAGCGCCTGCAAGTGTTTTCGCAAAAATTTTTGAAAATAAAAAAACACAGGTTATCCTCGTAGTGGTGGCATCACCAATACGGGGTAACCTGTGTTCTCTGGTTCGCTGCTCAAATTGTTGTGTTTTGGGTGCTCTTTTCCGCTTTCCCTCTTTTGTCCTAATCTGCCGTAATTTTCCCTATTCTGCCCTAACTCGGCACTTCCTCGGTGCTACTTGAGCAGAACTTGAGCAAGCGCCAAAATCAGCACAAAAAGAAAACCGCCTAGGCTGCCATAAAAGGCTTACCTAAGCGGTTTTTCTTTGGTGCACCATCGGGGACTCGAACCCAGGACCCACTGATTAAGAGTCAGTTGCTCTACCAACTGAGCTAATGGTGCTTAATAAAGCAAACCCACGAACCGGGCTTTCCGCTCGGCCCGTGGGCTGCTTGCTTTTTAAGAGAAGCCGGCATCTACCTATTTTCACAGGCCGTTTCCAGCCAACTATCTTCGGCACAAGTGAGCTTAACTTCTGTGTTCGGAATGGGAACAGGTGGTTCCTCACCGTCATCGACACCGGCCATTCCCTGACCAACGTCAGCTTCTCTTTCTTAGAAGGCATATACCTTCAAAACTGAATATCGAACTGCTACAGCAAATGAAGTATCAATCGAAAATGGGGTCAAGCCCTCGACCTATTAGTACACGCTTGCTCAATGACTCGCGCCACTTACACATTGTGCCTATCAACCTTGTAGTCTTCAAGGGGTCTTACCTGATTATCTCAGTGGGATATCTTATCTTAAGGCCGGCTTCACGCTTAGATGCTTTCAGCGTTTATCCGATCCGAACATAGCTGCCCAGCTGTGCCACTGGCGTGACAACTGGTGCACCAGAGGTTCGTCCATCCCGGTCCTCTCGTACTAGGGACAGCGCCTTTCAAATATCCTGCGCCCACGACAGATAGGGACCGAACTGTCTCACGACGTTCTGA
>ERZ773133.420-NODE-420-length-61371-cov-11.201709_pt1 | contig 61371 bp, 41 predicted proteins | sample MGYA00580861_ERZ773133 | MGnify/ENA primary metagenome ERZ773133 (study PRJEB29015, sample SAMEA2737844) | human gut metagenome | biome: human gut; feature: human-associated habitat; material: faeces | place: China | collected 2012 ...
TGTGTTAAGCACGCCGCCAGCGTTCATCCTGAGCCAGGATCAAACTCTCATGTTAAAAGTTGATCTCAGTCAAGTTAAACTTGGCTAATTCGTTCATTCAGATAATTCTGAATTTACTGTTTTAAAGGTCTTCAATTTTCATTGAAGCGTTCTGATTGATTCTCAAAATCTTTCAAGGTTTCTCACTGTTCAGTTATCAATGTTCTTTGTTTTGCTCTCTTGCGACAGCTTGTTTATTCTATCAAATCGCTGTTCGTTTGTCAAGCACTTTTTTTATTTTTTTGAACTTTGTTTTAAGTTCTCTGTCTTGCGACAGCTTGTTTATTCTATCAAAATGTTTTGCATTTGTCAAGAACTTTTTTCATAACTTTTTCAACTTATTTTCAAAGCAATATCTATAAAGTCATGTCTGTAAAATGTAACTCACAAGCTCTACAACTCAATGTGTCCCGCGAGTCAGCTTTGATATAATATCATCCCGGCACACATATGTCAACGGATTTTCTGCAATTAATTAAAGTAGTAAAACTGCCTTAAAAAACACAAATTTTCTAAATTGTCTGTTTATTATATACAATTCTCACAATTACCATCTGACAGCCTCTATCGCTTCCTTGATATTTGCCACACCGACAATCTCAATTCCACTAATATGCGACACTCCTGCAAGACACACTTTGGGAACAATACACTTTTTAAAGCCAAGCTTCTTTGCCTCAGCCACACGCTGCTCGGACATGGTAACTCCGCGTACCTCTCCGCTTAAGCCCACCTCTCCAAAGCATATGGTATCCTCACGCACTATAATATCCATTTTGCTTGATGCGATTGCAAGCACTATCCCAAGGTCTATCGCCGGCTCGTTCATCCTTATACCGCCTGCTATATTCACATAAGCGTCACAGTCTGACAGTGACAGGTTGGCTCTTTTTTCAAGGACCGCCATGAGTAGATTTACTTTATTATAATCTGTACCATTTGCTGTACGCCTTGGATTATTAAAAAAACTGTGACATACAAGAGCCTGGATTTCGAGAAGTATCGGGCGGCTTCCCTCTATGGAACATGTGACAATTGATCCTGATGCTCCCTCTGGCTTACCGCTAAGCATATACTCCGACGGATTTTCCACCTCAACAAGTCCCTCCGCCTTCATTTCAAATACGCCTATCTCGTTGGTCGAACCAAATCTGTTCTTAACGCCTCTAAGTATCCTGTACGACTCATACCTGTCACCCTCAAAATAAAGCACAGTATCAACCATATGCTCCAACGTCCTCGGCCCCGCAACCGCACCATCCTTTGTCACATGTCCTACTATAAAAACAGAAATACCCAGAGTTTTTGCAAGCTGCATAAGCACTCCGGTTGTCTCCCTGACCTGTGAGACACTGCCCGGTGCCGACGCTATCTCCTCATTGTACATAGTCTGGATGGAATCTATTACAACAACCTCCGGTTTTTTTCGTTGAATCACATCCTTTGCTATATCAAGACTTGTCTCACATAAAAGCTCCAGTGAATCCGTAAAATCACCAAGTCTGTCGGCACGCATCTTTATCTGATGCAGGGATTCCTCACCTGACACATAAAGTAATGGCACCTTTTTTTGTGAAAGTTCCCTGCATACCTGAAGTAGAAGCGTGGATTTTCCTATACCCGGATCTCCTCCCACAAGCACAAGTGACCCCCTCACAATTCCTCCACCAAGCACTCTGTCAAACTCGGCTATACCTGTCACTATACGCTCCTCTTTCTCGCTTTTTACTGCCGAAAGAGGCAGAACCTGTGCCGCCTTTGATTCTTTTTTTACTTTTCCCGACGAGCTTATCGACTTTTTATCTACGGTTTCCTCTACAAATGTATTCCATTCCTTACAGGCCGGGCACTGTCCCATCCATTTTGCCGATTCATAACCACATTCCTGGCAGAAAAATACAGAGGTCTTTCCTTTTGCCATATTGTTCTCCTTTATAAAATACAAAAAGCCCGGCTTTCACCGGGCTAAAAATATGCTCTATTTTTTTGATACTTTGATATCGACTGAATCAACACCCTCAAGCTCTACGCTTAAGCTGAGCTTGCCGCCGAGATTTGTCTTCATAGTACCTGCAACAGCTCCAGCTATATCAATTTCGTACTCTGTCTCCTCTTCAAGGCCAAGAGTAATCTGAGCATCCTCAGGTCCCTCCACAGTAAATGTCACTGTATCAGCAGTCTCCTCGAAATCCATAACCGCTGTTCCCGGAACAGACTCGTATACAAAGAGTCCGTTTCTTTCGAGCTTTGTAATCTCCTTAAAGGTCTTTACCTTGTAGATATCTCCATCCTTCTCAAAATTGTCAAGCTTTGCCTTTGCAGCCAATGTATAATCTCCGAAGCTGAGCTTTCCGTTTTCCTCAGTACGGATTAATTCACTTATTACAGCCATTTTTATCCTCCCGTAGCTATATTGATATATTAATTATAAATCCAATTCTACTCAACAGTCAATGAAATTTGTTTGTTTTTCGTAGAAATTATTACCTTATTGCCGCGCTTAATTTTGCCGGTAATAATATCCTCTGACATACGGTCTTCAATCTCCTCCTGAAGTTTTCGTTTAAGAGGTCTTGCGCCATATTTTCTGTCATAGGCTTTGTCCACGATAAAGGATTTTGCACTGTCGCGCACTGTGAGCTCTATATCAAGCTGTTCTTTACAGCGTTTCTTAAGCTCCTTTACAAGAAGTGTCACTATATGCTTCATGTCATCCTTGTTGAGAGCTCTAAATACAATAGTCTCGTCGATTCGGTTCAAAAACTCAGGTTTAAATATACGACGGACCTCCTCCATGACACTGTTCTTCATACGCTCGTGATCCTGCTTTTCGTCATCACCTGCACCAAATCCAAGGCGCTTTGGCTCTATAATAGAAGAAGCTCCTGCATTTGATGTCATGATGATTATTGTATTCTTGAAATCAACCGTGCGCCCCTGTGAATCAGTGATTCTACCATCATCAAGCACCTGTAAAAGTATATTGAACACATCAGGATGTGCTTTTTCTATCTCATCAAACAGTATAACAGAAAAAGGATTGCGTCTGACCTTCTCTGAGAGCTGTCCGCCCTCCTCATGGCCCACATATCCCGGTGGTGAACCAATCATCTTTGAAACACTATGCTTTTCCATGTACTCTGACATGTCAACACGTATCATGGCATCTTCTTTGCCAAAGACAGCCTCAGCAAGCGCCTTTGACACCTCCGTCTTACCTACTCCTGTCGGTCCCAAAAACAGGAATGAGCCAATCGGCTTCTTAGGATCCTTTAAACCAACACGGCCTCGTCTGACTGCCTTTGCGACAGCAGAAACAGCCTCCTCCTGTCCTATTACACGCTTGTGAAGTATCTGTTCAAGCTTTGCAAGTCGTCCTGCCTCTGACTCTGTAAGCTTATTTACAGGTATTTTGGTCCATCCCGATACTACATCCGCTATCTCATTTTCGCCGACTACAGGCTGATTTTTGGCTCCTGTGCGACGATTCTTTCTGATAAGCTTCTGCTGTTTATTTTCAAGCACTTCCTTTTCTGACATAAGCGCGCCGGCAGCTGCGAGATTTCCTTTCGACAAAGCATTTTCCAACTGGTTCTGCTTATCTGTTATCTCTTTTTTCAGAGCAAGCAGCTCGTCAGATGATGTCAGATTCTTAAGCCTTATCCTAGCTGCCGCTTCATCCATCAGGTCTATCGCCTTATCAGGTAAAAATCTGTCATTTATATATCGTGCAGAAAGGCTTACTGCCGCTTTCACACCCTCATCTGTTATGATGACACCATGATGCTTTTCATAGAGTCCCTTTAATCCTGTGAGTATCTCTATTGTCTCATCCACACCCGGCTCCTCAACCATCACCGGCTGGAAACGGCGCTCAAGCGCAGCATCCTTTTCCACGTATTTGCGGTACTCTTCTATGGTAGTGGCGCCGATTACCTGTACCTCGCCTCTGGCAAGCGCAGGCTTTAATATGTTAGATGCATCTAACGAGCCTTCTGCTCCTCCTGCACCTATTATAGTGTGAAGCTCATCAATGAAAAGCAGTACATTTTTGGCATTTGAAACCTCACTTATCACCTTCTTGATACGCTCCTCAAACTCACCACGATACTTTGATTTGGCTACAAGCCCGGACATATCAAGAGAAACCAGTCTCTTTCCCAAAAGAATATCCGGAACATTGCCACTGACTATATCCTGCGCAAGTCCTTCTACTATAGCGGTCTTGCCCACTCCCGGCTCTCCAATCAGACATGGATTGTTTTTGCCACGGCGGCAAAGTATCTGGATAACACGCTCCATCTCCTTTTTTCTGCCTATAACAGGGTCAAGAAGCCCTGCCTCTGCCATATCTGTCAAATCTCTGGAATACTGATCTAATACAGGAGTCGCAGAATTGTATGATGTACCGTAGCTTTTCATCAGATCCCTGTATGCAGACGGATCCTCCCCCATCGCACCAAGAATATCTATAAACATCTTCTGACTGTTAACACCCATGGTGTTTAAAAGTCTTGCAGCTGCACAGTCTCCCTGCAGTACTATAGCCATCAGCAAGTGTTCTGTACCTATCTCATTGCACTCAAATCTATCGGCTTCCTCCGATGCGCGCTCCAATACTCTCTGTGTCCTTGGTGAATAGCCATCCCTGTCCATCACTTCGATGTTATCCCCCGGTGAAATCAGGTCTTCAATCATCGAAATAAGCTTATCATATTCCACATTGCAGGCTGTTAGAATCTCAGCTGCCACACCGGTGCCCTCTTTTATAAGGCCAGCCAGTATGTGCTCTGTTCCAACATAGCTGTAATTCATTTTCTTTGATATACGTGCAGCCAAATCTATTGCTTTTTTAGCCTTACTTGTATATGGTTTCAAGTCATATCCTCCAGTCATATTCACTAATTTAAGTCGATGAACTGCAAATCATCATCTTCGCTGTCATCTTCATTATCATCCTTTGCACTGCTGTCTATAGTCTCAGAAGGCTTATTTTCCTCATTGACAAAGCCATCAAGTGCCATTTGAACCTGATTCTTCAAGGTATCATCATCTGCAGCATTCTCCTGATTTGAAGCCTCTTTTGATTCTTCTTTTGAATCAAAATCTGATTTTTTATTCTCAGCAGCTTTCTTTAAATCGGATGTAATTTCTACGGTTCTTCCGACATAGGATGCATTTGATATATTTTCATCCGTAGCCATCTTTTGCTCATCCGCAGCACCTTCCGCTGTTTCTTCTGCGACTTCATCTGCCGGCTCTTCTGCAGCTTCTCCTGCCACTTCATCCACCGACTCTTCTGCAGCTTCTTCTGCCACTTCATCTAACGGCTCTTCTGTAACCTCTTCTTCCAGCTCATCTGCTATCTCGTCCGCAGTTTCATCAGTTGTTTCTTCCAAAGCTTCATTTGATACATCTTCTGCTGCATCATCTACATCATCATCGTCATCATGATAGTCCATTGCCTTATATTTTCTGTTTTTCACAGCTGATACAATAAGCAACAGTAACAGAATAACGATAACAAGAACCAGTATTGCAGCTAAAACAAGATATTTATTGGCAATTCCCGGGACAAGCTCACTCTTTGTTGTATCGTTTTCCTCCTGTGCCACTGTAGGTGTACTGAGCTCGGTTCTCATATATGTGCCATCTACGCTATCATATGTGTACCAGCCACTCTCACCATTGTCATTCATAGCGTATACGAGGTAAAAATCCTTTGTCTGATCATCGGTTTTTTCGACTTTGGTCTGGTAGGCTGTTGCCACACCCTTGCCCTCTATGGAGAGCGATATCTCATTATATCCCTCAGGCACATCATCCACCTTAGGCAGTAAAACCACTATAAAATGTGACTCTGAATTGATACGGACAAACTCATATGCTGTATTCTGTGCTGCATCATATACAAAAAGCCCATTGCCGCTTTCCGACTGTAAATACACAAGCGTGATATCACCAAAGGTGCCATGAAGGGTATTGTATTCAAGTCCGTCAATCACTGTCTTTGAGTGCTCAAAGCCTTCAGGAACAACATCCTCCGGAATGTCATTTACCATAGTCCACTCTGTGCCATTTATATCGAACTTCTTCCAGTTATCCTGCTTATCTGCATTCTCCGGATCATCCTCGGCTCTTCTGGTAACAACTATATTGTATGTGCTTGTGCTGCCGTCCTCTGCTGTCACAACGACGCTGACCGTATTCTCTCCAACCTCAAGTGAATCATTGCCTGTGACGGATGTCACACTCGCCTTGGAATCAGCCGGATTTGCTGTAACCGCAAGGCTTGAACAGCTGTAATCTACTGTAGCTGTATAATCCTTTGTCGCAGCAGAAAACTCAGGGGAAAGCGTACCTGCTGAGATAACAAGCGAACCAAGAGATGCGTTTGAGGATTTCTTTTCCTCTTTGTTTTCATTATCTTTATTTGCATTGCTGTCATTGCCGGTATTGCTGCCGGAATTGTCCTTGTTATCTTTGTTGCTGTTTGAATCATTGTTTGATGAAGCACTTGTTACCGTCACCTTCGTACTGGCACCGGTAATTATACCTCCGGCATCGTTGCCCTCTTCATCTCCTACAACTGTACAATATGCCTTTATAGTGCAACTTCCTGCAGCCTTCGCCGTAAATGAAAATGACTGCGATGTGGGATATCCTGCGGCGTCACCAATATTGGCCACACCATCTCCTCCGTTACTCAGTACTCCCTCGTCAGAGCTTGAGATAACTACAGTACCAAAATATCCAGACGGCATGGAAACAGTCACCTTAACTGTTTTTCCAACAGCTACAGAGCTTGAGCTGACACTTAATCCAAGTCCCTGCGCATATACATGCTCGGCAGGTGTGAAAACAAGCATCACCGCCATAACAAGTGATAATATACATCCAAATAATTTCTTCATATTTTTCCTCACATTTCTAATTCTGCGATATCTTTGATTTGCCCAGTATGTGTCTGTTCATGATTATCATATCAAGGGCATTTCCACCATCGCCCTTTCTGTTGGCATCAGCTGCCTCCAGATAAGCACCTGTGAGTGTTCCCTTTCCTAAAATATGTCTGTTGAGCTTAATCATATCAAGGGCATTTACAGCACCATCACCATTGATATCTCCATATACAACAATATCATATGTCTTTTTCAGGTTACCCGAAGCATCATAAACAGCCACTTTATTGCCTGTTGCAACCTTTCCGCTGTTTTCTGAGCCTGAGCTTGTCAGAAGCTTTACAGTACCTGATGCTGATACTGCTATATTCTTCACAAAATCAGCTGCACCGGTTCCAGGCTCAATGCCTGTAATATAAGTACCTATACTGTATTTACCTGATGTTATGTTTACATCTGTATTATTTTGGTTATTATTGTTCTGATTATTATTGCCACCTGCATTATTTGCAGATGCCGCCTGCCTGTTTATATTGATAGTGTATGTTCTTGTATCACCGCTTTGCGACTTGCAATTTACCTTAATTGTATTATTTCCGACAGCAAGCGAATAGCTTCCTGTGCCTGAAACACCACTGTTTCCTGAAACTGCATCTGCAGAAACAGTCACTGAGCTTATAGCATTTGAAACAACTGCTGAATAGCTTGTTGTCGCTCCATTGAAGGCCGGTGTGAGTGTTACACCGCTTATCGCAAGCGACTGCAGATAGTTATTGGTATCGCCAGCTTTATCGAAGCCCACTGCTGACGATGGCATATTGTTGTATACAGGTATTTTAAATACAAAAGCCTGATTCTTATCTGAATATCCTTTAGCCAGACTCTGTCCCTCAGTAAGAGCCGCTGTGGCATTGCCCATGTACTGATGGAAATACAGCGAGCTTGTATTTACTACATTAAACTTCTCAAAATACAGTGTATTTTGACCCTTATTTATATAATTGCTGCCCACCTTTACAGCTCCGCCGCTTATGGACTTTACTCTTGTATTCCAGCCCTGCTTCTTGGCAAAAGACAGACCATTTTTATAAATCTTATCCTTCGTGTTTCCGGTTGCATTAAAATTAAAATAATTATAATATCCTTCGTATCCGGAATATGTACCCGAAATAAGAGGACTCGTTCCCTTTTGTCCCTGCTCCTGCTTTAAACGCGATGCTATATGGTATGCACTTACTCCACTGCTCTTTGCCACATCCATGAATGTGCTTGCATAATTGATTTTCTCACCATTGTTGGAATAGGTCTTTGTTCCCTCCATAAATGTGCCTTTTACTATGGACTGAACACCTTCAAGTGCCTCATTCGGACTGTATGCCAGACTCTGAAACTGAAAAATATTGGTCTCATCAAGAAAATTCCTTGGATCCATGAGATAAGCAATATAGGCACTGCTTGCTGACACCCATCCCGGTTCGTACTCAACCCACGTATTTGTTGACCAGTTATATGCTCCGGCAGCTGTGGATTTCTTGGCATTGTCTGCTGATTTGGATACCAGATTAAGTCCGTTTATACTTTCATTTTCAATCACCGTATCCCAATTCAAACCTGTATTTACAGCCTCAAATGTCCAGCTTGGATACTTATTGTGAAGAGCTGTAAGGTTTGGAATATAACTGTCAGGAAAGCCTGCATTCTTCATAGCCGTGACAAAATCAGTATTGTCTCCGCTATTATTGTAGGTCACCTTTATGTATGTACTGATAGTCCAGCCCGTAAATGCCTTGCCGTTTAAAGTGCCCTTGACATTGTACCAGACCACACCGTTTACCCTGGTCTCTCCAATTATGTCAACCTGATGGTTCCAGTTGAGTGAGACAACCTTGGTAGTGCCGGATGTGCCTGCTGCATTGCGGACATACACATTGCCACCTGTAATCGTACCTGTAGCATATGCTCCCGATGCGGTTGCAAGGGCAAGCTGCTCCTCATTATTTTGCTGTATGGCATCCGCATTGCCGGTGTCTGCCGAAGCATCCCCTGTCTGCGCATTGTCTGATGCAGCTGTGCCGGTACCTGCTGATACAAAATCAGACCTGATATAGCTGACACACTCCTCGTTATTTGCTGCCAGATTGTACTTTGCCTTGTACCACACCTTGCCGTCTGCACCTGTGGTCTGCTCAAGAATAGTAATATCCTTGCCGTTTGAAAGCTTGTGCTCCAGCTCATACTCTGTTCCCGGTCCGCTTCTCGCCGCTACCCAGTATCTCTCATCACACACAACCTTAGCCGCCTGATCTGCATAGACTGCTATGCTGCTGTATGGCGCCAGGTCACATGCGGCTAATGACAATGTAACGACAGAGGCTGCCAGAAATTTATTTATCTTTATCATCAAATCCCATCTTTCTTATGTGCATTTCTTACATTAATCCATTATCCATTTAATTATAATAGAATATGACCTTTGTATCAATGTATTCGGCAGAAATTTATTATTTTTTTATTGATATGAGGGTCAAAAGGTATTTTGCCCCTCATTTATGATTAATAGAATTGCATGCAAGCATGCATCGATGATACCTTTTGACCCTTTAATCATAATATAAAAAACTCCCTTCAACGTGTAGCTCATGCTTACGTTTCAGGGAGTTTCCTGATTCATATTCTGCTTATTCTTACTGTCTCCTGTAGCTTTTTCTAGCTGAACAGGGATTTTATCTTATCCCATAAATCCATGAAAAAGTTACCAATCTTTTCCCAGAAGCCCGGGTCATTTATCTTATCGCCAAGCTTTGATGCCCAGTCCTGCGCCTGGTTGATGACTGAATCCCAGTCGATATTGGCATCCTTAAGCTTCATAAGAAGCGATGTCAGCTTTGCAATATCATCATCAGAAAGCTTCAGGTCGTAATCCTTTGCAGCCTCCTTTATCGCATCCTTTATCTGGCTCTCATCCTTGAGCCTTCCATCGGCAAGCTGCTTCTTTAGGTCTGCAATCATTGCCTCTATATCCTGCGAATCGCCGTCAATGCTCTTGTTTAGCTCTCCTGTTGTGACAAGCTCATCCATCGCTGCGTCTGTCACCTTGTCGTCAAGCTTCTTGCCTGTCATCTCCTCGTATGCCTTTAGTGTGCCTACAAGTGCTGCCGTTCCGGAAATAGGGAACGGTCCTGCGACTATGATTTTAGCATCAGCTATGCCTGCTGTGGCAAGCGCATTCTTGTACATTCCTACCGTACAGTAATTGATATTGTGTGTGGAAACACTAAGACCCGCACCCTTTTTATCCTCTGTAATGAGTACTGAGGAAAGTGACCTTGTGCCAATCTCGCTCTTACTGATGTATGAATCGAGGTACTTGTGCTCCTCATCATTATTTACATAGACCACATCGTATTTGTCCAGATCAGTGAGCTCGATTCCCATAAATCCAAGCACTGTCGCTCTCTGATCCGGTGTAAGGTCTGCTCCAAGACTTAAGTATGGCTTATCATTTTTGCTGATGGTCACCTTGTCGTTTGTCTCACTGCCGGCTGTCGTTGTGCTGTCTGCAGTACTGTCTGTGTTACTCTTATCAGCTGCGTCACTGCTGTCACTGCCTGATACATCAACGCTTGAAACTGTATCAGTCTGCGTAGCTGTCTCTGTTGCAAATACAGCCGGATTCATTGTAAACAGTGTCACCGCAGCAAGCACGCTACATACAATACTCTTTGCTTTTTTCTTTATTAATCTAATCATTTTTCCTCCAATCTACTGCTCTATATCATACGAAATTGTAAAGCTGCTTCCGTCGAAGCTGACATCTGCCATGCTTCCGCATACCACAGGCATCATCGGCGACATATGACCTATATCCAGATCCATGATGATTGGCACATTAAACTCTCTAAGCAGTGATGAAAGCGCCTGTCTGTGGTCTATGCCAAACATTTCCTCTCCGAAGTGCGCCGGGCGTCCGATAAGAAAGCCCTTTACATTTGAAAACCATCCTGCATTTTTCATCTGCCACATAGCCCTTCTCATGCCCATCACATTAAGGTCACAAGCCTCAAGGAACCATATGATACCATCATCACTGTAGCGCTCATTAAATTCCCTTACATGGTCAAACGATGTACCAAGCAGATTGATAAGACAATCCATGCAGCCACCAAGCAGCCTGCCTCTCATGGTAAGTCTGCTTTCCTTTGCCACCGCAGGAATAGAGCTGATACACGACTTTTCAGTCAGGTTGTAGCCCACAAACGGAGCATTCTCATCCTTTATCGACTCCTTCTCCCACATAGGGTAATTGGTAAATGAAAGCTTCCTGCCACAAAGCAGATCAAATGCATCGGTAAGTGACTCATGCCACACCTCCATGCCAAAGCTGCCCGCACACGGCCCGTAAATACCTGCTGTATCTGCAATAGTAGCCTCCAAAAATGTGAAATTCGTGTTGTCGGAATAGCCCATGTACCATTTCGGCTTTGACTGCTTCACGCGCTCAAAATCAATATAAGGCACTACCTCGCACATCAGCTCGCCGCCACCACAGGATATAAGCACATCACTGTCAGCAGAAGCATAGCTCTCGTTCAGCTCTTCTGCGCACTTCATAGGTGTATTGCTGATACCTATGCCACTGTCGCACCTGCAGTTAGGTCCCTCTATCGTCTTATAACCCATGCTGTGAAACCTTTTAATGGCATTGTCAAAGGCACTCCTGTACGGCTCTGTTGTACAGCCCATCGAAGGCGCCACAAAGCCTATTGTTCCTCTATCCTTTAGAAATTCAGGGTATCTCATGTTTCTATCATCCTATCACTATTATTTACATATCTAAGCTTCTGTCTGAAGTAAAATATGTAGGATTTTATCATTTCTGTCAAGGTCATTTTACTGTCATAATTAAATGTCGTCGTGTACTGCACATGCTGTCTGTTGCACCAGTTGTATATATCATGCAGACTTATCGAATCAACATTCTTCATATTGTTCATAAACACCTTAACCTTTGAAAGCTCATCCTCACTGTCAATGTATAGATGAAAGATAGTATTCGGACATTCAATTATTATCTGCTGTTCTTCTATATTTTTCATCACTGTATCCTCTATTGAATAATGTATCCTATGTGATCAAAAACATTATCGTCTGTCACACCGGGATGTGAGTAATAACAAAATATCGTAACTGTTCAGTACCTTCACAGTTAAAAAATATCACATAACCATAGTACTACACCGGCGTCACAAAATCCAGTCATTTTTGCCTGCCAATTCTTACTATTTTATTAAGAAAAACGGTAAATATCATACTCCCTCACAGTCAAATGCCGGGATGAAGCTGTCCTTTGCCACGTCACCCTCCTGTATAAATGCATTCGTGATTCCTATTTCGAGGGCATAGTTAACAAGTCTTTCATACTCTCTCTTTGTCACTGTGCGGTTTATCTCTGGATAATCCTTTAGTGCAATCGGCGTAAACTGGCTCATCATGCTTATATATACGTGATCATGATATGTATCATACAGGTACTTAAGCACAGCCTTTGCATCATTCACATGTCCCGGCAGTAGAAGCTGTCGCACAATAACTCCCTTTTGTATGAGTCCTGTCGCATCGTCAATCACGACATCCGGTTGCTGCCTGACCATCTCTGAAAGCGCCTGCTTTGCGACAGACGGATAATCTTTTGCCCTTGAATACCTTGCCGAAAGCGTACTGTCCATATATTTAAAATCCGGAAGATACACATCCACTATGCCCTCAAGCAGCTTTAGCTCTGTCACATTTTCATATCCGCTCGTATTGTATATAATAGGAAGCTTCATGCCACGGCTTTTTGCATCGTTTACCGCCCACACTATATCAGGGATATACTGTCCCGGTGTGACCAGATTGATATTATTTGCGCCTTTGCCCGCCAGTTCCATAAAGATATCACTCAGCCTCTCTTTACTGATCACCTTTCCCTCTTTTCCGTCAGAAATCTCCCTGTTCTGGCAGAACACGCAGTGCAGGCTGCAGCCTGAGAAAAAAACTGCCCCACTTCCTCTTTTTCCTGATATGCACGGCTCCTCCCAGTAATGAAGTGCTGCTCGCGCCACCTTTATTTCAGATGAAACGCCACATACACCTGTTTGTCCGGTTCTTCTGTTTATGCCACATTTTCTGGGACACAATAAGCAATTTTCGTATTTATTCATATTTTTCATTTTAACCCTTGCTAAAAATAATGTTTGATACTACAATCTATATGATTATGCGGTGCATATGCCATGCGCCTTCAGTAGTCATTTTAAAATTATATCATAACTATTCTTACAGAAGAGAATAGTTAAAATACACAATAAGGAGATTACAATGAATCAGTCAAACTGTATCGTCGCCCAGTCAGGCGGCCCAACTGTTGCAATCAACGCAAGCCTTGCAGGAGTCATCGCAGGAGTAAAAAGCTCTGATAAATACGATATCTGCTATGGCGCCGTAAACGGAATACTCGGCATATTAAATGAGAATTATCTCAATCTGTCAGATATTTTTGCAGATGATGCTAATCTTGAAAAGCTCAAGACCACACCTGCCATGTATCTTGGCTCATGCCGTCACAAGCTCCCTGATTACAAGGATGATGATTCACCATATGTATACATCTTCCACCAGTTTGATAAGCTCTCCGTAAAGGCTTTCTTTTACATCGGTGGAAATGATTCGATGGATACCGTATTAAAGTTATCCGATTATGCAAAAAAAATCAACAGTGATGTGAAAATTATAGGGATTCCAAAAACCATCGACAATGATCTGTGCATGACAGACCACACTCCGGGCTTTGGCTCTGCCGCCAAATATATCGCATCAAGCATGCTTGAGATAGCCCATGATACCTTTATCTATGCTGTTAAGAGTGTGACAATCGTTGAAATCATGGGACGTGACGCAGGATGGCTAACTGCCGCTTCCGCTCTCGCACGTAATGAGTACAATACAGCGCCTCAGTTCATCTATCTGCCTGAGGTGGATTTCGACAAGGACAAATTTGTTGCCGATATAAAAGAAGCTCTTGCGCACACTAACAATGTAATAGTTGCCGTATCCGAAGGAATACATGACGCAGACGGCTCATACATTACATCATCAAATGCCTCATGCGACCAGTTCGGACACCAGCAGCTAAGCGGTGCCGGAAAGGCTCTTGAGTTCATTGTGAAAGAAAACATCGGTGTCAAGGTTCGCTCAGTAGAGGTAAATGTGCTCCAGCGCTGTGCCTCACATCTTGCATCATTAACCGATATCGAGGAATCTTTTGCTCAGGGTAAAAAGGGTGTCACTATTGCAGCAGAGGGTGTGACCGCATCAATGGTATGCTTAAAGCGCATCTCAAATGATCCTTATCAGGTAGAATACACATATTCTGCTATCAAGAATATCGCAAACGAGGCCAAGTCTGTGCCAAGAGAGTGGATCAATGATGCCGGCAATGATGTGAAGCCTGAGCTTATCGAATACTTAAAGCCACTTATTCAGGGAGAAACCGCTGTAGCCTACAAGAATGGTCTGCCTGACTATATGGATGTGTCACATCTTCACAAATGTAACTGATTTTAGCTGCCGCCTACACCCCGGTGTGGGCAGCAACAGCATATCTCCAAGGAGGTCGATTTACATGAAGAAAAAAGTACTTATAACCTGCGCCGTTGTGTTTGGTGTGATTTTGGCTGTTTATCTTGGCTTTGCCTTTTATTTTAGCAGCCACTATCTGTTCAACACAAAGATTAACTCTGTAAAATACGCAGGGAAAACCGCAAAAGAGGCAATAGAAAAAAATACAGCCCTAAGCCGCGACTACCTGCTCACAATCACTGATAGAAAAGGCAACAGCTTTTCACTTAAGGGACCTGATTTTTCCTATGAATATGTCTCAAACGGTGACGAGGAGCAAATCCTAAAAAGCCAGAATGCTTTTACATGGCCTGTCAGTCTCTTCAAAGCTCAAAACTATACTCTAAAGGGTTCGTCCAAATATGACGATGCCGCTTTGGCGGAAAAGCTCAAGGCTCTTGATATTTTCAGTGATGACTACATTGAAAATCCGGAGGATGCCCACATCGAGATAAAAGACGGCAAATACGATGTGATTGAAGAGAAAAATGGCTGCAAACCGATATATGACAGCATCCTTGCCGAGGTAAAGGATGCCCTTGACAACGAGCTTCCAAAGCTTAGCTTAAGTGATGACTGTTATGAAGCTCCAAAAATCACAAAAAACAGTGATACAATCAAAAACGAAAAAGAAGCCCTCGACAAATACACTGCTTCAACCGTCACTTACAAAATTGAAGGTGCCGACGAGAAGCTTGACTCAGCCAAAATCCTTGATATGCTAAGCATCTCAGATGACGGCAGCGTGAGCATAGATGATGCCAAGGTCACTAAATATGTCCAGCAGCTTGCTTCCAAGTACAATACCTTCGGCCGCAAACGCTCGTTCAAAACATCGTCCGGTGACACTATTGAAATAGGTGGTGGAGACTACGGATGGGTAGTCAGCAAGAAAAATGAGAAGGCCAAACTTCTTTCAGATTTAGAGGGAGGCAAGCCAGTGGAAAGAGAGCCTGTTTACGAGCAGACAGCACTCTACCGAGGCGCTGACGACATAGGTAATACATACATAGAGATTGACTACACAAAGCAGCACATGTGGTATTACAAGGATGGTGCTCTCCAGATGGAGTCTGATTTCGTATCAGGTAATCTCGCCCGTCAGAACGGTTCCGTAGATGGTGTATACAAGATTGTTTACAAGCAGAGAAATGCTACTCTTGTCGGTGAGGGTTACTCTTCTCCTGTCAGCTATTTCATGCCGTTTGCCTACAATATAGGTATCCATGATGCCAGCTGGCGTGATACCTTCGGAGGAACAATTTACAAAACCTCCGGCTCACACGGATGTATCAATGTGCCGCCTGCTTTTGCAGAGCAGCTGTTCAACGCTGTGGATAAGGGCACTCCTGTTGTTGCCTACTATAGAGAGGCTGTCACTCTGACAAACAATGCCGCAAAGATGTCCAATGCATACTCGTATGTAGCTCCTGATGCAGCGCAGTAAATGTGGATTGCATTGTATCTTTTAATAATATGGGAAGGCGACCGGCGCACGGGAAATTCACCCCCGTGCGCCGGTCGCCTTCTCTTACTCATTGGCTATATTCATGCAAACTGGCTATTATAGAGGTTCGCATAAAATCCGTCCGCTGCAAGCAGACTCTCATGATTGCCCTGCTCTATAATCTTTCCGTCTTTCATAACAAGGATAATATCCGCTTCCCTGATGGTAGACAGACGATGAGCCACTATAAAGCTGGTTCTTCCCTGCATCATAGTAAGGAACGCCTTCTGAATCTTAATCTCTGTTCGTGTATCAATCGATGATGTAGCCTCATCCAATATCAGCATAGGCGGTAAGCAGAGCATGACTCTTGTGATGCATAATAGCTGCTTCTGTCCCTGTGACAGGCTGCCGCCGTCCTCACCGATTTCAGTATCATAGCCCTTCGGCAGACGTCTGATAAAGCTGTGTGCATGAGATGCCTTTGCCGCTGCAATGATTTCCTCATCTGTGGCATCAGGTTTTCCCATTATGATATTGTCACGAATTGTGCCCTTCTTGAGCCATGTCTCCTGAAGCACCATGCCATAGTTGTCACGAAGGCTCTCTCGTGTGATTTTTCGGATATCATGTCCACTCACCTTAATTGTTCCACTGTTTACATCATAAAATCTCATAAGCAGATTGATAATAGTCGTCTTTCCACATCCTGTCGGACCTACGATAGCCACGCGCTGTCCAGGCTTTACGTGGAGATTGAAATCCTCGATAAGCTTTCTATCCGGCACATATGAGAAATAAACATCCTCTATGTCCACACGTCCGTCTGCCTCTTCAAGTGTTACCGCATCCGAAGCATCCGGTATCTCCTTTTTCTCCTCAATCAGCTCGAAGATACGAGCAGCACAGGCAAGTGCGTTCTGAAGCTCTGTGATGACACCCGATATCTCGTTGAACGGCTTTGTGTACTGGTTGGCGTATGATAAGAAGCATGAAAGCTGTCCTACTGTAATTCCGCCGGCGAGTGCACTCATGGCGCCAAAAATTCCGACTCCGGCATACACAAGACTGTTGACAAAACGTGTACACGGATTTGTAAGACTTGAGAAAAATGTTGCCCTCAGTGAGCATTTCTGTAATCTGTCATTTATCTCGTCAAACTGTTCAAGCGCCTCATCCTCATGGTTGAAGGCCTGTACGACCTTTTCATTTCCTACTATCTCATCGATGAGTGATGTCTGCTCTCCCCTTGTTCTTGTCTGTAGCTGAAACATGGAATATGTCTTTTTAGTGATAAAGCTTGCCACAAAAAGTGACAGAGGTGTGATGAGCACTACAATGCATGATATCTTCACATCTATTGTAAGCATGAAAATAAGCGTGCCTGCTATTGTTGCAATTCCTGTAAAGAGCTGTGTGAAGCCCATCAAAAGTCCCTCTGAAAATGTATCTACATCGGCGATGATACGGCTGACCATATCACCATGTGAGTGACTGTCAATATAGGAAAGTGGCATTTTTTCAATGTTTAAAAATGCATCACGTCTTATATCCCTCACTATATTGTAGGTCATCCTGTTGTTGCAGATATTTGTAAGCCACTGGGCAGCTGCCGCTATGACGACTATTATTGCTGCTCTCGTGAGGATGACTGTCATAGCCGTAAAATCAACCTTTCCTTTTCCTACGATCAAATCAATTGCGCGTCCTGTGAGGATTGGAAAATAAAGCGTAAGCGCCACTGTAACTATCGACAGGGCAAGGGAAATCACCAGTAAAGGAATATATCTCTTCATGTAGCTTAATACCTTGCGCATTGTACCTGCTTTATTCATTTTCGCATTATCCATAGCCATACTCTACGCCTCCTTTTGTCTGGTCATATCCGACTCTTTTTTAAACTGTGAATCATATATCTCTTTATAAGTCTCGCATGTCTCAAGCAGCTTTTCATGAGGTCCGAAGCCAACCATCTGTCCGTCGTCGAGCACTATGATATTGTCCGCAAACTGGATAGATGAGGTACGCTGTGACACGATAAATATTGTCTTGTCACCATGCATGCCCTTTAATGCCGCACGAAGGCTCGCATCTGTAGCAAAATCAAGTGCCGATGCACTGTCGTCAAGTATCAGTATGTCCGGATCCTTTACAACCGCCCTGGCAATTGTAAGACGCTGCTTCTGACCGCCTGATAAGTTCTTGCCGCCCTGCTCTATCATGTAGTCAAGGCCTCCCTCTTTGCCCTTTACAACCTCTGTTGCCTGTGCTATATCCAGTGCCTTCCACATTTCATCTTCTGTGGCATCATTTTTGCCCCAGCGCAGGTTGTCGGCTATTGTTCCTGCAAAAAGCACTGCCTTTTGCATTACAACACCGATTTTATCTCGAAGCTGCACTGCATCGTAGTCATTTATATCATTTCCCTGAATCCTTATAGTACCCTTTGTGGCATCATAAAACCTCGGGATAAGGTTTACAAGGCTTGATTTTCCTGAGCCTGTACCACCGATGATTCCGATCGTCTGCCCCTTTTGCACTGTAAAGCTTATATCTGTGAGTGTCTCATCGGCTGCTCCCTCATATGTCATGCAGACATGGTCAAACTCAACCTCAGGTGCGCCGTCCTTTGCACCAATGAGCTTAGGATTTTTCTCAGGAAGCTTTGATGGAATAGAAAGCACATCCGCTATACGATTACCGCACGCCACTGCCTTTGTCACCTGTACGATGAGGTTTGCAAGCTTTATCAGCTCGACAAGTATCTGTGACATGTAGTTTACAAGTGCCACAACCTCACCCTGTGTGAGGATTCCTGCGTATACCTGCTTGCCGCCTGATACGATAACTGCGATTGTTGCGATATTTATAATGATAAATGTCAGAGGATTGGTGAGTGCTGAGATTCGTCCTACAACCTGCTGCATATTGGTTAAAAACTCGTTGTCCCTGTTGAAGCTGTCAATCTCATCATTTTGCTTATTGAAAGCTCTTATAACCCTTGTTCCCTCTAAATTCTCCCTAGTGTGTGAAAGCACTGTGTCAAGAGAGCTCTGCACCTTTTTGTAAAGCGGAAGGCTTGCAGCCATAACTGAAAATACCACTATTGAAAGCAGAGGTATGGTAACTACAAAAACCATTGCCGCTCTTACATTTACCGTAAAAGCCATCGCCATGGCTCCGAATACAATAAATGGCGAGCGAAGGAAGAGTCGAAGCACCAGATTGACTCCTGACTGCACCTGGTTTATATCGCTTGTCATCCTTGTAATAAGTGTCGATGTGCCCACTGTATCCATCTTTGAAAATGATAATGACTCTATCTTTTCAAACAATATATGGCGAAGCTTTGTAGAAAAGCCGACTGCCGCCTTTGCAGCAAAATACTGCGCTGTGACCGAGCTTATCAGGCCGACTGCCGCAAGCAGCACCAGCACACCTCCCATCTTCCATATATAAGGCTTGTCCGAAGCCGTAATTCCGTTATCAATGATTGCCGCCATGACAAGCGGTACTATAAGCTCAAAGGATGCTTCCAGCAGCTTAAATAACGGAGCACAGATGCATTCCTTTTTGTACTCCTTCAAATACTTTAATATCTTTTTCATCTTTTCCCCTTCCAGATTTTTGTTACTGTTTACGTCTCTGTATGACCAGCAACGATTACAGCTTCACTATTATAGATGATTTTTCTCATATGTACAAGAAAAACGATACACAAAAAACCACAAAAAAACCAGCACCCTGCGGTACTGGTTTCATAAGTCAACTCTTATGTATATGCTTCTTGATCGCTTCAAAGCTCTCAGGACTGATGACATGCTCTATACGGCATGCATCCTCTGCTGCAATCTCCTTATCAACACCAAGCTTCTCAAGACACTCTGACAAAAGCTCATGTCTTTCGTATATCATCTCTGCTATCTGTCTTCCTGACTCTGTGAGTGTGATAAATCCTGCATCACTAACTGTGATATTGTTCTTCTCTCTAAGGTTTTTCATGGCTATACTCACGCTGGATTTCTTATATCCAAGCTCATTTGCTATATCAACTGAGCGTACCACAGGAAGCTTCTTGCTGAGAATAAGTATGGTCTCTAAATAGTTTTCTGATGATTCATTGTTTCGCATTTCGAATACCCCCGTGAGTTTATTTTCGTTCGTTTTAATTCAGTTATATTATTATAACATACATTTTATTGTTTGCAAAACTTTTCTTTTGATTTGTACGTGATTTATAAAAAACCAAAAAAATATCAAAATCCCATATTTGTTATTGACATCTAATTTATGTTAGTGTATACTAACTATCGAATCAGAAAACAAACGTATGCATGATATATTTCTAAATCTTGTATGCCATAAATGTTTAATTATATCAGATAAGACCGGCCGATCACCGGTCTTATTTATTTTAAAAAATGTACATATTCAGCTTAAACGAGAGCTCTTTTTAACCTCTCCAGCCCTTCCATAAGCACTGCCCCGGGGCATGCGATATTCAATCTCACAAAGTAGCGTCCATTGCCTCCAAACTCAGCCCCCTCCGACAGATAAAGGCCTGTCTTTTCACGAATCATCTGCGTAAATGCCACAGAATCATCTGTGAGTGCACTGCAGTCAAGCCACATGAGGTATGTCGCATCGGCATCCACTACATGTATCTGCGGCAGGTTTTCTGCCACGAAGCTACAGACTGTTTTGCGGTTTTCCCAGAGATATTTTCTGAGCTCCTCAAGCCACGGCTCCCCCTTCGTGAATGCCGCAACCGCTGCCGTGATGGCAAATGCGTTTGGCTCCGCCACCTCGTCTGTATTTAATGCGCGCCATACTTTGTGACGCAAAAATTTATTTGGCACCATCACTGCCGCAGTCTGTAAGCCAGCCATATTAAAGCACTTGGTCGGTGCAATACAGGTGATGCTGATATCGGCGCAGTCATCCGATGCTGCCGCAAACGGCACGTATGATTTTCCCGGTGCTGTGATGTCGCAGTGTATCTCGTCTGAGATGACCGTCACATTGTACTTCTTGCAAAGTGCACCTATTTTCGCAAGCTCATCCTTTGTCCAGATGATACCGCACGGATTGTGAGGGTTGCAAAATATCATAAGCGAGGTCTGTGGATTGGAAAGGTCATGCTCCAACCTGTCATGGTCCACAAAATATCTGCCGTTTTCGTACCCAAGCGGGCTTTCCTGCACATTTACGCCGTTATTAAATATGGAATTAAAAAATATATTGTATACCGGCGTCATGATAAGCACATTTTCACCAGGTGTTGTGAGCTTTCGCACTGTAGATGATATGGCCGGTACGACCCCTGTGCAAAAAATCAGGCTGTCTCTTTCGATTTTAAGCCCATGGCGTCTGTCCCACCACGAAATATACGCATCATTCCACTCATCCGGAATGATGGAATAGCCAAACACTCCGTGAGAAACACGCTCTGATATTGCATCTATTATCTTGGGAGCTGTCTTAAAATCCATATCTGCTACCCACATCGGGAGCTCATTTTCTGCCACATCCCACTTTAGTGAGCCTGTATTTCTTCTGTCTACAACGGTGTCAAAATCATACATAGATTATTTTCCCTCACATATTATCTTAGTCTTTGATGGGTCAACTCTGTCCTTTTCGATAGTCAGTGTGCCAATCTCCTTTGCCCTTATCACTCCGCTTGTCGGATTTAAAACACTGTCCACCTTACTGCAAATCTCTGCATCTACCGAAGAATACTCAAATGCCAATGTAGTGTTTATGAGCTTACAGTTTTTCATAACGAGGTTGTCGATGTAGCAAAGCCCCTGCAAGCTCTCGATCGTGCAGTTTATAAGTGTCAGATTCTTTGCGTTCCAGCCAAGGTATTCACCTGTAATAAATGAATCATAGACTGTGACATTTTCCGTATTCCAGAAGGCATCCTTTGAGATAAGCTTTGAATCGTGCACCTCTACATTTCTTGAGCCGTCAAACGAATAGTTGCCGACCAGCTGGAAATTCTTCATGATAAGATTATTTGTATTCATGCCAAAATAATCTCCCTTTGCCGAGACATTCTCGATATCGACATGATCACAGCTCCAAAGGGTCTCCTGGGCATTTGGAAATGTCACATTTTTAAGCTTTAGGTTATTGCAGCGCCTGAAGTTCTTAGGTGCCTCAACTATTGAATCAGTGACAGAGATATTGTCAGTATACCAGACACCCGCACGCGCCATGTCAAACCATGTACAGTCCTTTACAGCTATGTCACTGCAGTACCATAGCGGATATTTCCATCTAAAAAAACAGCCTGTCAGGCTAATGCCATGGCTCTCCTTAAGAGGTGACTCTCCGTCATCAAAAATTGTATCATATATATCCAGGTCGTTGCTTGCAAACAGGGCTCTTTCGCCTGTCAGAAACTCCTGATGGATTTGTTTTCTTTCGCTCATTATATATACTCCTTTTTCCCGGTAATTCTAAATAGTTATCTGCCATAAAATCAAATAACCGCCGAGCACATAATATATGCAGCCCGACAGTTATCATTATACCCCAAACCCTACTGAATTTATAGTATTTTATATAAGTTTAATATTACAAAATTAATATTATGCGCTTGATATTTACAGCTCAAGCCCGTCAAGTATGCTCTTAAGTGCATCAGCAGACTCCTTGAGCTTTAAAGCTTCCTCACCGTTTAACTCGATCGGGATATCGCTCTCCACTCCGTTTGCTCCAACGATTGCAGGCATTGAGAGAACCACGCCATCGATGCCGTACTGTCCGTGCATCATGTGTGAAACAGGAAGAATAGACTTCTCATCACGCATGATTACCTCGCAGATACGTCTGACCGACATAGCGATACCATAATATGTCGCATGCTTTCTGTTGATTATCTCGTAGGCACTGTTCTTTACGTTTGCAGCGATTTCCTCTGTATTCTCCTTATGCTTGTAGTGACCTCTCATCTCGCACATCTTGTGAAGCTCCACTCCGGAAACATTGGCTGATGACCATGCAACCACCTCACTGTCTCCGTGCTCACCTACTATAAATGCATGTACGCTTCGGCTATCCACCCCAAGGTGTTCTCCGAGCGCATACTTAAGTCTTGCACTGTCAAGCACGGTACCTGAACCGATGACACGCTCCTGCGGAAGTCCTGAAAGCTTCTGTGCCACCTGTGTTAAAATATCTACAGGGTTTGCAACGATAAGTAAGATTCCACCGAAGTTTCTCTTTGCAATCTCAGGAATGATGCTCTTGAAGATTGCAACATTTTTATTTACCAGATCAAGTCTTGTCTCGCCCGGTTTTTGGCCTGCACCTGCAGAAACAACAATGATAGCAGCATCTGCCACATCATCATAACCACCTGCATATATCTTCATAGGTCTGGCAAAAGGAATACCGTGGCTTATATCCATCGCCTCTCCCTCAGCCTTGTCCTTATCAGCGTCAATGAGAACTATCTCAGAAAAAAGACCGCTCTGCATAAGTGCAAAAACTGATGCCGAACCAACGAATCCACATCCGATCATGACAGCCTTTCTTGGGTTTGTCTTAACAACTGCGTTAGTTTTATTGCTCATGTACGTTCCTCTCTTTCTTAAACTATAATTCAAATAGTTGCTTTTTATTATAACTATTCATCCCAAACACAAATTCTCAATATCTGCTTTGTTATCAGTTGTTCTGAATAATTATCTTTTATTTATATTATACCCGCATTGTACATATAATCCGTTGTAAAAACAACAAATTACTTGATAAAATACAATCAATAGCCCATTGTTCCCATTTTTATACAACTTTAATGCAGATTTTCACATAAAAAGTGCAATACTAAAAAGCAAACCGGACCAATACAGCTGAATGAATTGTCATTTAGCATATTGATCCGGTTATATTAAAATGCTGTATCCGCTTATTTTGTGCTTGAATTTCTGTACTCAAGCGGTGTCATTCCATACAGCTTCTTGAACTGTCTGTTAAAATGCTCCACGTTCTGATATCCTGCCTCAATTGCGATATTCTCAACGGTTGTGATGCTGTTTCTCAGCAGTGTGCGTGCCTTCTTCATCTTGGCATTGGTGACCAGCTCCCCGAAAGTCTTGCCTGACTTCTCCTTTATGTACTTGGAGATGTACGGCTCTGTCAGGTTGAACTGTGCAGCCATGTCTGCAAGCGATACTGTCTTGTAGTTGGCCTGGATGAAGTTGAGCATGGCAATATAGCGCTCATCCTTCACGTGACTGTCAGCCTTGGTGGCAAGATAATGGTTTACCGCAACAACAAGCGCTCCGATTGATGCCTTGATGATATCCTCATCCACACCTGCGCCCCAGAACATACTGCCGTCAACTGTGATACCCACATATGCCATAGCCTTTGATGAAGATCCGTGTGAAAGCGCATGCTCCTCGTATACAGTGAGCTCAAAGCTGATGTCAAAATACTGCTTAATTATATTGCTGACTGCATCGAGACGGCCGTTTCCATTGGCATCTACCTTTCTGGTGCTGTCATTGTGTAAAATAACCGCCTCTGCGAAAATGCCGTTTACCTGCTTAAAGTGGCACTCCGGTATAGTGAAATATGGATGAAAATCCACATAATTGTCTGTAAAGATACTGTGTACCCACTCAGGTGAAAGCTCCTTGTGCTCCTCGTCCGATACCTGCTTGACCATGTATCCGACCTGCTCTCTCATCTGCTGTGGCACATTGATACCGAAGCTCTGCTTAAGGATATATGCCACTCCGCCCTTTCCTGACTGGCTGTTGATACGGATAACATCAGCCTCGTATGTCCTGCCGACATCCTTTGGATCTATAGGCAGATATGGAACCGTCCACTTATCAAGCTTCTTTTCCTCTCTCCATGCCATGCCCTTTGAGATTGCATCCTGATGTGAGCCTGAAAAAGCAGAAAAAACAAGGTCTCCCGCATATGGCTGTCTCTCGCCTACCTTCATTCTGGTAAATGTCTCATACTTCTCCCTGATCTCAGGCAGATTTGAAAAATCAAGCTGTGGATCCACTCCGTGTGAGTAAAGATTCATGGCAAGTGTCACGATATCTACATTTCCTGTTCTCTCACCGTTTCCAAACAGCGTACCCTCTATCTCCTCAGCTCCTGCAAGCACACCAAGCTCTGATGTGGCAACACCGCAGCCTCTGTCATTATGAGGATGTAAGCAAAGTACTACTCCGTCTCTGTACTTGAGGTGCTTGTTGATATACTCTATCTGTGTGGCAAAAACATGTGGCATAGCATTCTCTACTGTGGTAGGGATATTGATGATGGCCTTATTATCAGCCTTTGGCTGCCATACATCAAGCACAGCGTTGCACACATCAACCGCATAATCCACCTCAGTGCCCGAAAAGCTCTCCGGTGAATACTGGAAACGGAAATTACCGTCAGTCTCTGCTGCAAGGTCTCTCAGTAAAATAGCTCCGTCAACTGCAAGCTGCTTTATCTCTTCCTTTGACTTCTTAAACACCTGCTCACGCTGTGCAACAGATGTGGAATTGTACAGATGTACAACTGCTCTCGGTGCTCCCTCAAGTGCCTTGAAGGTTTTCTTGATGATATGCTCTCTGGCCTGTGTCAGCACATGTATAGTGACATCATCAGGAATCATATCCCTCTCAATAAGAGCTCTCGTAAAATTGAACTCTGTCTCAGAAGCTGCCGGGAAACCTACCTCGATTTCCTTAAAGCCTATATCTACAAGCATCTTAAAGAAGTCAAGCTTCTCCTCAAGACTCATCGGCTCGATCAGAGCCTGGTTGCCATCACGTAAATCAACCGAACACCACAGTGGTGCTTTATCTATATAATCCTTCTTAACCCAGTCATAAGTGCATTCAGGAGGCAGAAAATAACTGCGCTCGTATTTTTCATATCCTTTCATCTTAAAACCTCTTTTCGTTTGAACTGATATAATTGTAACACATAAGCGCAGTTATTGGAATGATTATATTTAATCACTTTAATTGATGTAATTTAATTTTTTATAAAAATATAATCAACTTTATTGATTTTGATTATTCTAATCAGATATTTAGGCTAAAATATCCGGCTAATCCTCTCTCTTATTACCCCAGAAAAACAATGCAACTGTTCCCGGACCTGTGTGGCTTCCTATAGTCGTACCGATATCATTTATCTCTACTTTTCCCTTCATCTTAGGGAAGGCAGCCTCTATCAGATCAGCTACGGCTTTAGCATCCTCATAGCATGCAGAATTTGATATATAGACCTTATCCGAATAATCGGCACCGTCCTTGCAGAGTGCCTGCATCTTCACAAGCATCTCCTTTATTGCCTTCTTTTTGGTGCGGATTTTCTCACGCACAATAAGCTTTCCCTCATTGCTCACATTCATGAAAGGACAGATATTAAGCACATTTCCCACGAATCCCGCGGTCTTTGAGATACGGCCGCCCCTGATAAAAAATGTAAGGTCTGATGAGAAGAACCAGTGATTCACCTCAAGTCTGTGCTCCATGGTCCAATCAGCCAGTGTATCAATATCCATGCCGCTATCCCTAAGGTCAGCGAGCTTATCCATCAAAAGACCAAAGCCTGACGATGCTGCCAGCGAATCAATCACATATATCTTTCTGTCAGGGTATTCCTCCTCGAGAGCCTCCTTTGCAAGCCTTGCCGAGTTGACTGTACCTGATATACCTGAGCTTAGTGTACAGTGAAGCACATCATATCCCTCATCCAGAAACTGCCTGAAGTACTCCATGTACTCCTCCTGATTGATCTGCGAGGTCTTTGTCATGGCACCTGCCTCCATTGCCTTGTAGAAATCCGGCAGTGGCATGGACTGTCCTAAATCATCCATATACTCTTTACCGTCAAGCTCATAGTGAAAGCATGCGTACTTAATATTTCTCTCGAGCATATGCTCCCTGGTAAGATCTGCTGTTGAACAGCAGCTAATCACATAATTTGACATATTATTTTCCTTTACCTTTTGACCTTTTATCATTATATGTAGTCAGATACATATGGTATCTCATGATATAAAATATCGTCAAGCTTTGCAACAGCATCATACGTAGCCTGTATTTTGCCCATCTGCAAAAGCTTCTCAGCACTCTTGTAGCCTAAAAGCAGTGTGGTAAACGTGCCAATAGACATGCTTAGGTGATACTGTGGATTTTTGTCGGTGAGAGCACAGTGCCCTTTCTCAAAATCAATGACAAATGTGCCATTGTTCCACGGAAGAAGGTCATCTGCTATCTCGAAGCTAAAGCAGCCGCCCGGGCCATCCGGGTCACAGTTATACTGTGATATAAACTGCGCCACGTCGATGATTCTGCCCATGGCGTATGGTCTTATTGTCTCCTTTATATCACTGTCATCGAGCTCAAAAGCGATGGGCTCGCTGTAATAGTTGTTACCTCTGACCTCATCAATCATGGAATCGTGCGCATGAATGTACTCCCACAGACCAAGCTGCGCCTCACGGTTTAAGTAGATGAGCTCCTTGATGTGCATGACATCGGAGCTGATAAGATACACCATATAGCCACACGGTTCATCATCCTCGTTATAGTAGATGGCGACCATCGTATCGTCCTCATCCCAGCGGAAGTACTCCTCCCAAGCCAGATTGTTTCTGTACAGACAGCCGTGAGTCTTCGCGGCAAAGTGAGTATGAAGCTTCTTAAACTGCTCGTCATCCCACTGCACACGGCGCACATAGCCAGGCTCCTTAAGCTTTGTAGGAATCTGTCTGTCCTTTATCACATATGTCATCTTGTTTGAGATAATCTCCCAGCCAAGTCCTCTGTAAAGAGGTATGGAGTATGGATACAAAAGGGCAAACGACTTGTTGCTATCGCGCATCCTCGTAAGACTCTTTCTCATAAGCTTTTTCATGAGACCATGACCTGTGTACTCAGGATACGTGCACACACTTGTGACAAAACCTACCTCGTAGCGCTCACCATATATATTCATATCGAGCGGATATACCGCAAACTGAGCCACAAGCTCCTCTTTTTTGTCTATGATATTGAAGCAGCCGAGCACATCAGCTCTCTCAAGCACCGGAAACTTCGACTGCTTGATTTCATCATCCTTCCAACCGGTCTCGGCAAGATCTGCCTCTGTTACCTGAAAAGCATAACGAAGCAGTGCATTGTATTCCTCCGCATCGTCCTTTGTCAATACTCTTATCTTAAATTCATCTGATTTAAAAGAATGCATAGTGTCCTTTCTCACCTGTCTTTACTGTATGACCATACATATTTTCCGAAATAATCCTAAAAATATAATAGTCCCAAATTCCTAAAAAGTCAATCTTTTGACTCAATAATGATAAATTTTCCTCTATGGATATCAATCACTGCATGGTCATCAATTATTTCATTGGATATGCCAAGCGATGTAAATCTGTCAAAGGAATAATCCGTAACAGGATACTTAACGCCTCTAAGGCTCACCTCATTGTCGTCTGTCACTGCTATAAGCGAGACAAACCTGCCATACTGTGCTGATTTTTCAATGGTTATGGGCCTATCAGCCATCCTTATACGGTTGTTTGTATCGATAATACTGATATCAATTCCACTTTCCAATCCTATTCCCAAAAGTGAAATATTGCCGAGCACATGGTCTATTCTGCTTCCTGTTGCACCAAGCACCACTATGCTTCTTGCACCCTCTCTTATGGCAAGTCTTATTGCATACTCTGTATCAGTATCATCCTTTATTGGATTGAGCCTGTGTATTTCGGTCTGTCCCTTTCTCTCAAAATACTCTAAGGCCTTTGTCGTGGCTGAATCGAAATCACCTACAATTATATCAGGCGTGACACCGTTTTCGTACAGGAAATCCATTCCGCTGTCAGCTGCAATTATGGCATCTATTCCGTCAGTCTTTATCTCATTTAAGCCGAATTCCTTATCTATTTTTCCACCACATACAATCAAATACCTCATTTTATCCACCTTCTTATAAATAACATATCCACATTTGCTACAGCCCCGGAAGCATTTTTGTTTTAACCTGCATCTGTTACATCATGACATTCAGAAAACCCTTTACATTTTCTTCTATATCTCCGTTAAACACCGCACTTCCCGCAACAATGATATTGGCTCCTGCCGCAAGCAGTGTCTCCACGTTCTCAAGATTAACACCACCGTCCACCTCGATATCAGCCTTATTTGCGGTTTTCTCAAGAAGTGCCTTTAAGTCGCGCACCTTGTCTACAGTGTACGGAATAAGCTTTTGTCCTCCAAAGCCCGGATTTACAGTCATGATAAGCACCATGTCCACCTTGGGAAGCACATACTCTATGGCTGAGAGCGGAGTAGCCGGATTTAATGCTACACCTGCCAGTATGCCCTTTTCCTTTATTGCCTCGATTGTCCTGTCAAGATGCTTACATGCCTCTGCATGGACTGTGATGATATCTGCTCCTGCTGTCGCAAAATCATCTATATATCTGACCGGCTCATCTATCATCAGATGCACATCAAACATACGCTCTGTGCACTTTCTGATCGTCTTTATGACCGGCAGTCCTATCGATATGCTTGGAACGAAGCTGCCGTCCATAACATCTATATGCACATACTGTGCTCCGGCCTCATCAAGCTGCTTAAGCTGCTCTCCGAGTATTGAATAATCCGCTGATAAAATTGATGGTGATAAACAGTTCATGTTTTCCTCCGTTTGATTATGCTTTAAATTAATACTTTTGTCTGTTTTTAAGCTCCTCATATAAAAGCTTATAATTATCATACCGCACCTGCGATATTTTCCCATCTGCAAGAGCTTCCTTCACGCCACAGTCCGGCTCATTTATATGACTGCAGCCCTGAAACCTGCAATATGGCTCATATTCTACAAACTCCGGATAACATGTCCACAGATCTTCCTTTTCAAAGCCCGGCACATCCATCGAGCTGAAGCCGGGTGTATCCATGATATACGTGCCATCCTTTATCGGGATAATCTCAGAATGTCTGGTCGTATGCTTTCCGCGCTCTATTTTCTCACTTATATGTCCGGTCTCCATCTGCACATCATCCTGCAGACAGTTGATGATAGATGACTTGCCAACTCCCGAGGGACCTGCAACCGTAGTCGTCCTTCCCTCTAAAATGTGCTTTATCTCATCTATGCCCTCACCTGTTTTCGTGCTGGTAAAAAGCACTCTATAGCCAGCCGGCTCGTATATGCTTTTAAGCTCCTGCTGCTCTTTAGGTGTGATTAGATCCTTTTTGTTGAAGCATATGGTAACCGGGACATGCTGGTACTCCATCATACACAAAAACCTATCAAGCAGGTTGAAATTGGGATCCGGCTTTGCGGATGCAAAAATAACCAGGGCCATGTCTATATTGGACACAGCCGGCCTGATAAGTTCGTTTTTCCGTGGCAGTATACGCTCGACATTGCCTATGTGCTTTTCATCATCGAGGACTGCTATGTCGACTATATCGCCAACCAGCGGCTTTATCTTTTGTTTTCTGAAGGTGCCTTTTGCTTTACACTCGTAGAGAGTGCCGCCTGTGGCAGTTTCTTTTGCTTCTTTGGTTTCTTCTACGTAGACGTAGTAGAAGCCGGCAATTCCTTTAATAATTTTTCCTGTCATGGTTTTCCTTGTGTGCTTTTGTATTTGCAGGAGTCACGCTTTCGGCGGGGTGCATGCCGCGCTTTGAGGTTATGTGGGTGGCGGGGCAGGCATATATTCCTCTAAAAAAATATGAAGCCAGCCCCGGGCTCTCCTACGGACAGGCTATGACTTGCTCTGCCCTGTTCTTTCCTCGGTAGGTTTATGGCACCCCGGGGCAATTCATATTTTTTCCTCGGAACACATGCCTGCCCCGCTTCCTTAGTTTCTCTCCGCGAGTTCAGGTTTTCGTCCGCGGGTTGGTGTGGGAGTGGGGTGCGGATTGCACCACTTCGTGGGTGCTATCCGGTGGCTACAATAAAGACATGTATTGTGTTGCTGTTTTGTGTGCTATATGTGTATTGTGTGTATTTACAAATATGATGGCGATACGGAAAACTTGACGTAGCTGCGCTACGGCTCGTTTTCCTCATGCTCATTTTTTATAATATTAACAATCAATATCATACAAATAGTTATCTAACAGTAACTTCCTTAGTTGCAGTCTTTCCCGATTCTCTATTTTCAGTTCCATCTTCATTTGTCGTAACTAAATCATATGTCCATTTTACTGTTGCAATTGCTGATGAACCATCAATTGTTCCAGATACTGTAACCGAAGCACCCGTTACATTACCAGAAGCATATTCTTTCTCATCATCATGCAGACTATATGTTCCTGATATATTTTCTGCTTTTGCACCCTCTGGTATATCCAATGACAATGTCGTTGAAACCTTCTTTGAAACCTGCTGCTTACCCTTACTGAGTGTAAGTGTGATTGTGGTGCCTGCGGCTACGGTTTCGCCGGATTTGGTCTGGCTGATTACGTTGCCGGCTGGTACGGTGTCGCTGTACTGAGAGTCAGCATAGGTGTACTTGAGCCCTGCTCCTGCAAGGGCGCTTTCTGCATGTGACTGTGAGGCGCCTACTACGTTTGGCACGGTGATTGGCTTCTGGCCCGGTGAAAGGGTGACTGTTACTGTGCTGCCCTTTGCGGCCTGTTTCTTTGCTGATGGTGACTGTGCTGTTACTACATCTGCTGCTACACTGTTATTGTAATCTCCATACTCGAAGGTGACACTAAAGCCTGCTGACTCGAGTGTGCTCTTTGCCGAGCTCTTGGTCTTTCCGATTACACTTGGTATCTTGACCATCTCTGATGTACTATCACCTTTTCCTGCGATAACTACATTAATCTGTGAACCACGCTTTACTGTATCTCCGGCCTTGACATCCTGCTCAAGGATCGTGCCGTCCTTTTTATCTGACTGCTTTGTCTCAAATGCAAATACTGTGAGGTCAAGCTTTAAGCGGTCTACTGCCTTCTGAGCATCATCCACTGACATGCCTCTGATGTCAATCATCTGGCCCTCTGTCTCAGTCTGTGTCTCTGACTCTGATTCAGACTCGGTCTGTGTCTGTGACTCTGTCTGCTGTGACTCTGAGTTCTTTTTGCCGCCAAACTTAAACACTCCTGCCACCGAAAGTGCAAGATATATGATAACTATTACAATGATTACGGCTGTTACTATACCCATGATCGTGATTGCTTTATCCATCTTTGGATTTAAAAGCTTGCCGTCATCATCATAGTCTTCGTCTTCTTCGTCATCATCGTCGTCTAAGAGTGACTCATCATATTCATCATCATCGTCAGCATACTCATCATCATTATCTGCATCGGTATCATCATCGTTTAAGTCCTCTGCGACACCTCTGCCCTCTTTTATCTTGTCAAGCTCATCCGGGCTTATAACCTTGGTCTTGCCACCGTCAACGAGTGGTGCTATTGTGACAAAATCCTCATCAGGATGCGCAAGAGAGCGCCTTATGTCTGTGAGAAGCTCCTCAATAGTCTGGTATCTGCGGTCCGGTGTCTTTTGTGTACACTTTAAGATGATTTTCTCAAAGCTGATCGGCAGATCCGGTGCGTAGATGCTTGGTCTTGCAATCTCCTCCTGTAAGTGCTGCAGTGCAACTGCCACTGTGGTATCACCGTCAAACGGCACACGGCCTGTAACCATCTCAAACATTACGATTCCCAGTGAGTAAATATCACTTCTGCCATCGACGAAGCCGTTTCTTGCCTGCTCCGGAGATGCATAGTGTACTGAGCCCATCACATCTGAGCTTATTGTATTTGAAGATGTAGCCTTTGCAATTCCAAAGTCTGTCACCTTTACCTTGCCATCTGTAGAAATAATGATATTCTGCGGCTTGATATCACGGTGGATGATATTTTTATTGTGAGCGGCCTCTATGCCCCTTGCCACCTGGATTGCAATACTTGCAGACTCCTTGAATGACAGCTGGCCCTTTTTCTCGATATAAGTCTTAAGTGTGATGCCCTCGACATACTCCATGACAATGTAGTACAGACCATTCTCGCTGCCTACATCATAGATATTTACGATATTCGGATGCTCAAGTCCTGCTGCTGACTGTGCCTCAGCACGGAACTTGGTCACAAATGAACTATCCTCCGAAAACTCCTGCTTTAAAACCTTTATAGCTACAAAACGGCTCAGTATATGGTCTTTTGCCTTGTATACATCGGACATGCCGCCTGCGCCAACCTTGCTTAGGATCTCATATCGATCCGATAAAAAACTTCCTATCTCTAACATCTGTTATTACCTCGTCTTAAAATGGTTTAATAATCATTACAGTGATATTATCGCGGCCACCGTTTGCATTGGCCATGGCGACAAGCTGTGACGCTGCTGTCTCGATATTATCATTTTGCCTAATAGTATCGCATATTTCTTCATCTCTCACCATATTGGTAAGTCCGTCTGTACACAGAAGAATCCTGTCATCCTCACATAGCTCGACCTCAAAGAAATCTGCCTCCACATGATTTGCTGCCCCGACAGCTCTCGTGATGATATTCTTGTCCGGATGAACTCTCGCCTCGTCGGCATTTATCTCACCCATCCTGACCATCTCATCAACCAGTGAATGATCCCTGGTAATCTGTCTGATCTGCTCTGTGCCATCTACAATATAAAGCCTGCTGTCACCTATATTGGCCACAAAAAGCTTGTTTCCTATAATAGTTCCTATGACTAAGGTGGTACCCATTCCACGCTTAGCTTCATCCTCACGAGACTCAGCCACCAAAAGCTCATTTGCCTTGTTGATAGCCTCTTTGATGATGGATACCGGTTCATCCCCGGCATTTCTCGATACCGATGCAACCACACGCTCTATAGTGTATCTGGAAGCATAGTCACCGGCTTTGTGTCCTCCCATTCCATCTGCTACGATGAAAAGATTCGGAAGATTTCCTACTGCAGTGTCAGACGAGAAATAAAAATCCTGATTCATCTCACGAATAGCACCTGCATCCGTAATGGAAAACGTCTTCATCTAGTTTATTCCTCTCTCCTTATCTATATGCTTCTTGCGAAGCTGTCCACAGGCACCGTCTATATCTCTGCCCATTTCCCTTCTAATAGTAACATTAATTCCGTTTTTTTCAAGCCTATTTTTAAAAGCCTCTATAACACCCTTGTTGGACTGCACGTAGTCGCGCTCCTTTATCGGGTTTACCGGAATCAGATTTATATGGCAGTTCATGCCATGTACGAGTGCCGAAAGCTCTGCGGCATCCTCGGCTGTATCGTTCACTCCGCCTACCAGGCTATACTCAAAGGTGACTCTGCGGCCGGTCTGTGCAAAATAATATTTGCATGCATCGACCACATCATGTATATCATAGCTGTTTGCAACCGGCATGAGAGCTTTTCTCTTTTCCTGGTTGGAGGCATGCAGTGAAAGCGCCAGCGTGATAGAAAGCTTTTCATCTGCAAGCTGTCTCATGCGCGGTACGAGACCACATGTGGAAACTGTCAGATTGCGCTGGCTGATATTGATTCCGTTTTCATCAGTGAGAAGCTCTATAAAGCGCAGCAGATTGTCGTAATTGTCAAGCGGCTCGCCTGTGCCCATGACAACTACATTTGAGATGCGCTCTCCTATGTCCTTGCCTATCTGATAAATCTGGTCAATCATCTCGGACGGCCTAAGCCCTCTGACGAGACCATCAAGAGTGGATGCACAGAATCTGCACCCCATCCTGCAGCCAACCTGCGAAGATATGCATACAGAGTTTCCATGCTTGTACTTCATAAGCACACTCTCTATGACATTGCCATCGTCGAGTGCAAAGAGATATTTTCTCGTGCCATCGAGCTTTGACACCTGCACCTCCTCTTTTTTTAGCGAGATGAGTATTGCATTTTCCTTTAATACCTGTATGAACTTTTTTGAAATATTGGTCATCTCATCAAAGCTTTCCACATGCTTCACATGAATCCACTCATATATCTGCTTCGCACGGAATTTCTTCTCTCCGAGCGATATGATAAACTCTGTGAGCTCATCCATATTCATTGATTTGATGTCAGTTAGTTGTTCTTTTATCTGTTCCATATCATTTTATTAAATCTGTGTTTAATTATTATTCTATTATTTTTTCTATTGTTTTTACTTATTGTTTATTACTTCACCAATTATATTCTCAAATCCGGATTCGTAATTAAAATTCATTAATTCATGATTTACTTTTTATAAATCTTGCAATAAAGAATCCGTCACTTCCATGCTCACCGGGCAGTATCTGTTTCATTCCGGTGCCTTCCGCAAAGTTCTTATCCAGCTCAAACTCCGGATGCTTTTCAATAAACCACCTCACATTGTCCTCGTTCTCAGCCTCATCTATCGTACATGTACTGTACACGAGCACTCCGTTTGGCTTCACATATGTATGCACAGTATCAAGTATCTGTCTTTGAAGAGCGGCAAGCTCATCTACAGACTCAGGTGTCATCTTGTAGCGGATGTCCTTCTTTCTTCCGAGCACTCCAAGCCCTGAGCACGGCAGATCACAAATGAGTATATCTGCTTTTCCTGCCGAATCAGCATCAGGTACGGTGGCATCCCATATCTCTGCCGACATATTTTTAAGGCCATGCCTTTCTATATTTTCCTCAATCATACCGACCTTGTTATCGGTCAGGTCACGCGCGAGCACATGGCCGCTTCCCTGCAAAAGCTCAGCGATATGGGTGCTCTTGCCGCCCGGTGCTGCGCATACATCTATCACATAGTCACCCTTCTTTGGAGCAGCCGTCTGTGCGACAAGCATGGAGCTTATATCCTGCACATAGAAACGTCCGTCTCTGAAGCTCTGCAAGCCATTCAAATAATCAAATCCAGATATAACAAATGCATAATCAAGCTCATCAACCGCTGTGACTGTCACACCCTCTGCCTCAAGCATTGCACGAAGCTCATCCGGAGTACACCTGGTCAGGTTTGTCCTGATGCTTATTGTGCTCTTACTGTGAAAGGCCTTGAAAATCTCCTCTGCCTTCTTCTCTGTGTATGCCGCAACAAATCTGTCCACTATCCACTGTGGCATAGAGTATCGGATGCTTAAGGTATCAAACTGTACTGAATCTATATTTCTTGCAATATTTCTGAGTACACCGTTTACAAAGCCCGAAAGCTGTGCAAACTTATGCCTCTTTGCAAGCTTCACCGCCTCATTGCATACAGCTGAATCCGGCACTGCGTCCATGTACTTTATCTGGTAGACGCTCATGCGAAGAAGGTTTCTGATGAAGGGCTTCATCTTCCTTACCTTTGTCTTTGAGAAAGAGTCTATGATGTAGTCAAGCTGCAGCATATACTCGATAGAGCCGTCAACAAGCCTTGTCATAAAGGCTCTGTCCTGCTTTGACAGATACTGATACTTGTCAAGCACACTGCGAAGCACGATATGTGAAAATGCTCCACGCTCATTAATCTCAATAAGCATCTCAAGGGCAAGCTCACGCGTATCTACAGAGTGCTCATTATGCGCTGCCACGTTTGACTTTGCCGGTCTGCCCGGTATATTATTTTTGTTTATTTGGCTATTTTTATTATTATGATTATTTATATTCTTATTCGATGTCATATAGTTTAACCTACTTGCAGCTAAAACAGTATCAGTCGTCCCGTCTGCGTCCGTTTGTGATAAGTATTATACGAAGGAGCTGTAAAATAGCAGCCGCCGCACTGGCTACATAGGTAAGTGCTGCTGACTTGAGCACCCTTCTTGTGTACTTAAGCTCGTCATCTGCAAGTATGCCCTGTGTACGAAGCATGACAAGCGCACGTCTTGAAGCATCAAACTCTACCGGCAATGTCACGAGCTGGAAAAGCACTGCTGCCGAAAACAACAATATGCCTATATCAATAATAAGCCCTGACGAGCGTGTGTTAAAGAACAAGCCTATAAGTATGACCGGCCATGCAAGCATTGAGCCAAAATTAGCTATAGGCACAAGTGCACTCCTGATTGAAAGAGGTGCATAGCTTTTTGCATGCTGTATAGCGTGTCCACACTCATGGGCTGCTACGCCAAGTGCTGCGACCGATGTGGCATTGTACACAGGATCAGATAAATTCACTGTTTTGGTGCGCGGATCATAGTGGTCCGTCAGACTGCCGGACACATGACGCACCTGCACATCATATATGCCTGCCGCCTGAAGCACTCTCTGAGCTACCTGTGCGCCATTCATGCCTGACATGCTTCTTAGCTGCGAGTATTTATTAAAAGTACCTTTAACTCTTGCCGATGCAATCATACATATCACTGCACCTATCACAACGAGTATATATGTCGGATCCCAGTAATAATATCCCATGTATCATCTCTCCTTGCTGCTTATTATAATGCGTGTAGTAGTTTGTAAATAGTTACTTATAATGAATAACTATAATGTGAAGAACGAGCCCTCTTCCACATGGCATCCTCTCAAAAATGAACCTGTATCCATGCGCTTCTTGCCCTGGAGCTGTACCTCTACTAAAGATAATGCTCCTTTTCCTGTCTGTACATACATATCATTTTTTCCGATATGATAAATACAGCCCGGCTCATAATCATCGCTGCCGTCAATCACCTTTGCACTCCACACCTTAAATGTCTTACCGTTTAGGTGGGTGTATGCGCTTGGCCATGGATTAAGCCCCCTTATAAGCCTCTCAATCTCAACAGCCGGCTTTGTCCAGTCGATAAAGCCAAGCTCCTTACTGATCATTGATGTATGTGTGGCCTCCTCGCTGTTTTGAGGAGTGTACTCTGCAGTGCCATCCTCTATCATCTTCATGGTCTCCACACACAGCCTTGCCCCCTCTGCTGAGAGCTTATCAAACAGGCTGCCACCGGTCTCATCAGGTGCGAGTCTGACTGTACTCTTTGCGATCATATCGCCGGTATCGACGCCCTCATCCATCCTCATGGTAGTGACACCGGTAAACTCGTCACCGTTAATCACAGCCCACTGGATAGGAGCCGCACCTCTGTACTTTGGCAAAAGTGAAGCATGCACATTGATACAGCCGTATCGAGGCATATCAAGAATACTCTTTGACAGAATCTGTCCAAAAGCAACCACAATTATTATATCTGCATTAAACTTTCTGAGATACTCTATATTAGCAGTCTCTCTTATTTTAACCGGCTGGAATACCTCAATACCGTGCGAAAGCGCACACTCCTTGACCGGTGTATACTGCATTGTCTTGCCGCGGCCCTTTGGCTTGTCGGGCTGTGTGACAACCAGTGCCACCTCGTGCCCTGCCTCTATAATTGCCTCAAGTGTTCCCACCGAAAAGTCCGGTGTTCCCATGAAAATTACTCTCATCTTACTGCCTCCCAGATATTTTCCAAGCTCAGATAACAAATGTCATCCTAATGATTACTCCTGTGTATCCTCATATGTCACATCGTGAAGTGCGCCCTCAACCTTCTCCACATAGAGATGTCCGTCGAGATGGTCAAGCTCGTGGCAGATACATCTGGCCAAAAGCTCTTCTCCCTCTATCTCATACTCATTCATATCCTCGCCCATGAAGCGAGCCTTTACATAATTCGGGCGGGTCACCTGTCCGGCCTTTCCCGGTACTGAAAGACATCCCTCATCGCCGGTCTGCTCCCCGTCAGACTCGATAATCTCAGGATTAATCATCACGATCGGACCCTCGCCCACATCGATAACAACGATCCTCTTTAATATGCCAACCTGTGGTGCGGCAAGTCCTACACCATTGGCCTCATACATAGTCTCAAGCATATCATCAATAAGTGTTACTATCTTTGGAGTCACCTCCGTAACCTCTCTGCAGACCTTGCCAAGTACAGGGTCTCCCTCCACTCTAATAGTTCTAAGTGCCATAATTGCCTCCTTCTATATCTATCAAAATCCACTCATCGGATTGAAATCAAATGAGATATTAGCATTTTTCATTGCCGTATCAGCTTTCACAGCCTGCTCTATGCCATCCTTTATGGAAATGAGCGCCGCATAGTCAGATGTCTTCATGTAAATCACCTTGCGGTATATGTCATTAACCCTGGCGATGGTCGCATCCGCAGGACCGATGAGCTGAATCAGATGCCTATCATCAGGGCTTTGATTTTCATCTGCATGCGATATCATCTGCGACGCTATATCGTACACTTGCTGTGACATGCTGCCGCACTCACTCTCATCAGGTGATGTGACATGGACTAAAAGCATATTCCATACAGGCGGATAATGCATAAGCCTCCTGTACTCTATCTCCTTATCGTAAAAAGCCTCATAATCCTGCTCTTTGGCAGTCCGGATGGCATAGTGGTCAGGGTCGTAGGTCTGGATAACCACATTGCCGGGCAGCTTTCCTCTGCCGGCGCGCCCTGCCGCCTGTGTCAGCAGAGCAAAGGTGCGCTCCGCCGCATGAAAATCATTCACATGCAGTGACATATCCGCCGCCAGCACACCAACCAGCGTGACATTTGAAAAATCATGCCCCTTTACAATCATCTGCGTACCGATAAGTATATCGGCCTCATGATTGGAAAATGCCTGCAGAATCTTCTCATACGCATCCTTCGCCCTCGTGGTGTCATAATCCATGCGCAGTATACGCGCCTGTGGAAAACGCTTTGCCACTATCGCCTCTATCTTCTGCGTGCCTGCCTTAAAGCCGCTAATGTACTTCGAGCCACAGCTCGGACACACCTTAGGCACCGGCTGTCTGTAGCCGCAGTAGTGACAGACCATCACTCCGCCGCTATGCTCACTGAGTGATACATCGCAATGAGGACATTTTACCACAAAACCGCACGCTCTGCACGACATAAATGCCGATTTGCCCCTTCTATTTAAAAAAAGCATGGTCTGCTGGCCATTTAGAAGCCGCTCCTCCATAAGCTCCTGAAGCCTGGTGGAAAGAATCGAGCGGTTTCCCTCACGAAGCTCCTGCCTCAAATCGACAACCTCACACTTTGGAAGAGGTCTGTCGTCTACACGCTTATCCAGCTCCAAAAGCCTGTAAACGCCTGTCTTTGCCTTGTAAAAGCTATCCACCGAAGGTGTTGCAGAGCCAAGTACCACAATAGCATCGGACATGCGCGCGTACTCTATCGCCACCTCCCTGGCATGATAGCGCGGCACCGACTCGCTCTTGTATGAATTCTCGTGCTCTTCATCTATTATGATAAGTCCTAAATTTGAAAAAGGTGTGAACAGCGCCGACCGCGGGCCAATCATGATGTCAATATCACCATTCTTAGCTCTCTCAAACTGGTCATAACGCTCACCATTTGAAAGTCTTGAATTGATTATCGAAACCCTGTTCCCAAATCTTGCAAAAAAACGCATCACGGTCTGGTAAGTGAGGGCAATCTCGGGAATCAGCACAATCGCCTGACGAGCGGACTGTATACAGTGTGCGATAAGCTCCATGTACACCTCTGTCTTGCCGCTTCCGGTAACACCCTTAATCAGATAAGTATTTCTAAGGCCAGCGGCAATGTCGCCTTCTATCGCATCAACCACACTCTGCTGCGCGGCATTCAGTACCTTATCATAGGTGTCCGCACTCATATGCTCCACAGGATTTCTGTAGCCGCTCTGTGTGATGACCTCGATAAAGCCGCTCTGCTCAAGTGCTCTTATAGTGGCAGCCGACACCGACAGCTTGCCTGTCACAAAGGAATACTCAAGGCGCGCCCCATCATCAGCATCGATCAGCGCACGAAACAGCCTGGCCTTTGCCTTTTGTTTTTTTGCCTCGCAAAGCGCAAGCTGCGCCCTTGCCTTTACCTTGTCTATTTTCAGTGCAATACTGCGGCTCACCTGCTCCTTAGCCTGCTTCTTTACAGGTATAACAGTCTTAAGCGCCTGATTCATGGTAGAGCCGTAATTGCGCCGTATCCATGCCGCAAGTGCGATGAGCTTTGCCTCCACAGCCACAGAGTCTGCCTTTACCCCGATAAGAGGCTTTGTCCTTGCCGGGTCGTACTCAGGCTTATCCGTGACCTCAATCACATAGCCTGTGATAGTGCGGCTGCCAAATGGAATATCCACGCACACACCCGGACGGATGTCGCATAAAATCTCATCCGGGATGCTGTACTGAAATGTCTTATCCAGTTTTTCGTGGGATATATCCACAATCACGTTGGCATACATAACTGATACTATTTAACTCCTTCGTATTTCTCCTCGCAGTACTTGCAGCGGTAGATTTCGTTTTTCTCATCGGAAAGCACGAAAATCTGGTCAAGCTCCTGCTCAATTGAAGTGATGCATCTTGGGTTTTTGCACTTGATGACATTTTTCACCTGATGAGGCAGCTTAAGCTCCATCTTGTCCACAATCTTGTCACCCTTTATCACATTTACAGTGATATTGTGGTCGATAAATCCAAGGATATCGAGGTCTAATGACTCTATCGGACACTCTACCTTGATGATATCCTTCTTGCCCATCTTGCTGCTCTTTGCATTCTTTATGATTGCAACTGTGCAGTCGAGCTTGTCAAGCTTTAAATCCCTGTAAATCTGAAGACTCATACCTGCCTTGATATGATCGAGCACAAAGCCCTCATGTATTCCACTTATATTCAGCATATTATCCTCCTTTAGTCCTCAGCCAGTCCAAGCAATGTCAGAATAAGCGCCATACGCACGTAAACCGCATACTGTGCCTGCCTGAAATAGCATGCTCTCGGGTCATCATCCACATCAACAGAAATCTCATTCACACGTGGGAGCGGATGGAGTACAATCATATCATCCTTTGCAAGCTCCATCTTCTCCTTTGTCAGAATGTAGAAATCCTTCAGACGCACATAGTCCTCCTCATTGAAGAAACGCTCCTTCTGGACACGTGTCATGTAGAGCACATCAAGCTCTCCCATGGCATCCTCGAGCTTTTCTACCTCCTTGAACTCGATATTGTTGGCACGAAGCACATCATCGCGCACATAGTCAGGCACCTTAAGCTCCTCAGGCGAGATAAGCACAATCCTCACATTGTCATATCTGATGAGTGCATTGATCAGTGAATGCACTGTACGTCCAAACTTTAAATCTCCGCAAAAGCCGATTGTGATATTATTCAATCTGCCCTTGATGGAACGGATTGTAAGGAGATCAGCAAGTGTCTGGGTAGGATGCTGATGACCTCCATCGCCTGCATTGATTACAGGGATACGCGATTTCTCTGAAGCCACAAGCGGTGCACCCTCCTTAGGATGACGCATGGCACAGATATCAGCATAGCAGGAAATAACCCTGATAGTATCTGAAACGCTCTCGCCCTTTGACGCAGATGACGAATCAGCACTGTGGAAACCTAACACCGAGCCTCCCAAATTAAGCATGGCAGCCTCAAAGCTAAGCCTGGTTCTCGTGCTTGGCTCGTAAAAACAAGTTGCAAGCTTCTTTCCATCGCACTTGTGTGCATATTTCTCAGGATGAGCCTCTATATCATTTGCAAGATCCAGAAGCTTGTCCAACTCTTCTACAGAAAAATCCAACGGACTCATTAAGTGACGCATAATTTGCCTCCATTCTTTTTCGCGTAACTATTCCAAACCACACCACGCACATTCGCAAAAACGCACGTTACACGTGCTTTCCCGCTGCCATGCAGCTAATTTTGCTCATGAGTGTGGTGGTGGCTCTATTCGAGCCACCTTGAGAACAGAAAAATCTGCTGTTTACATGCAAGCATGACACATCAGCTTTTCCTGCTCTCAGTGGTTCTGAATAGTTAATTGTTTTTTACATTTTTTCTATCATATAATATCTCAGTGCAATATTCAAGTTGGCTTTTACACTTTTTTGTTGTAGAATATATGACAGAATATAACTGTTCTGAATGCTTAGCAATTGTATCGAAGTTTTCATACAATTACGACAATTTCAACATCAAAAAGGAGAATAATATGTCTGTAAATGAATCACAAATCAAAAACACCACCGCCGGCGCAATCGATGATGACGATGCTGTAATCTTTAAAGAGAGAAAGAGACTGCTGTTTCTCGGTCTGCCGTGGACTTTCACAAAATATACCGTCACACCGTCCTTTATCACTGTAGAGTCCGGACTCTTAAGCACCACAGAGGATGACTGCTACATGTATAAGGTAGCTGATGTAAAGCTTACCACATCACTGATGGAGCGCATTTTTAAGCTCGGCACCTTAGTCTGCTACACAGGCGACGTCACAAACCCTGAGCTTAAGCTCGTTCACGTAAAGCACTCACGCGAGATAAAGAACTATCTGCTTAAGCAGTCTGAGGCCGCAAGACTTAAAAGACGCACCTTAAACACTGTGGATATCGGTGCACACGGAGCAGACATGGCTGATTTGGATCATGATGGTATTCCGGATTCGATGGAATAAACTTTGCTCGTATTATACATCAGATATTGTGTGCTATTTAAAGGAAGCAGCTTCCGGTTAATCCGGAAGCTGCTTCTATTTTTCATTCAATAATTAAAAATACCCTCTGACCACAGCCTTTCGCGCCACAAGCTTCTTAAGCCTCTTATACATCACGACTGCAAGCTCACAATCACCGGCTTCAAGCTTATCAGGTCCATAATTGGCCATAAGCACAAGACTCATGAAATGCTCAAAATCACTCCTTACAAGCTCAGGATAAGCATCCAGCACCGCATCAACAAACTCAGGCCTTGTGGTATCCATACAATTGGCATCCACACAAGCGCCAGCCTTAGCAGCCAGCCTGCCATCCCTCTCAAGCAGCTTATAAAAGCTTATGAATATGATTCTGACTCTATCTCCCGGTGAAAGCCTCTTATCGAGCGCAAGCGTGCGTCTCTTCACATACCATACGCGCAGTATGACCGCAATTATCACAAGTAATATGCCACACACCGTACCAAGCAAAAGCTTAAGCTGCCTGATGCGCTTCATATCGGCCCCGGTACCCGCTGTATCCTCTCCGTCACGGTCAGCATCCTTGTCTTTTTTGTCTGCAATGCTTTCAGTGTCCTCTGTGTCAGCCTCCGGCATATCGAGATTGTCAATCGTGCCGGCAAAGCCCGGAGTCGTCTCCACAGGAGTCCAGCCGCAGTCAGGCATGTAAATCTCCACCCACGCGTGCGCATTGTCATCCTGAAGCACAGCCATATACGAGCCGTCAGCCTGACCCGAAAACAGATTGGCAGGAGCCGCATAGCCCACCACGTAGCGCGCCGGTATGCCGCAGGAGCGGAACATCACAACAGCCGCCGAAGCAAAGGCAGTGGAATCCCCCTTCTTTTTTTCAAACATAAAGCGCTCTATGTAATCCTCATCATCAGAAATCTTTGAAGCGGATTTGGAGAACTCACACCTCTCCCATAGAGTCCTCACAACAAAATTCTTCACATCATCAATCTTTTCATATGACAGATCCTGCTTCTGCGTATCGCTCAGATTTCCCTCAAACTTCTTGTCCCACTCCTTTTTCTTCTTTTTGCAAAGCTTTTCGATGCGCTTTTGGCTCTCAGGCACATCGGTATAGTGGGTATTCACATACGACTCGTATGAAGCCTCCAGCTCATCAAGCATATTCCGGTGATCGTACGAGCCAAGCGCACCTGCTGAGTCACCGCCATCAGAACCAGCCGCACCACTGCCTGAGCCTGCTGTATCACCGCCATCGGAAGCAGAAGCATCCACATCCATCCACTTCTTCATCGTATCCATGTATGTGCTGCTCTCAAAGTACTCATACCGGTCATCCTGTGCAGTCTGCCCCTGCACCGAGCAGTCACCGCCCAAAATATTATAGTAATCATTCAGGTAAGCCTGATAAGGCACATAGGTGTATGCAGTATTCGCATTGAGCCTCTCGACTGAGATTGTGCGTGAAGACACAGCTTCCTCACCTTCCTCGGCATCAGAGCCATCCCCATCGCCTGCACCATCTAAAGCTGCACCGTCCATACGGCTCTGCACATACATCATCCGAAGAAATGGCATATTCTGGATATAAAGAAGCGAATCACCATCCGTCTTCCAGTTTAGCGCCGCATCTGTCAGGCTGTCTGCATCGCCCATGCTCCACCTGTTTGGCGTATAGTCTGCACCCACATAGCCCTTTAAATAAAGAATCTCTGTAGGCTTCTCACTTACAGTCACCTTAAGCGACTCCACCTCATCATAAGCGGTACCGTCCACATCGCCAAGCTCACCGTCAGACACGCCGCCTCCCACGCCCTCGAGCGATAGATTGAGCCTGCCGCCTGACACCTGCGGCAAAAACCTGTACAGAAACTGAAGGCCGCTGCTCTTCACAGGAGCGGTCACATCAGACACCACGGAAAGCGGAGCATTTACAGCCGGCCGCACCACAAAAAAAGCGAAAAGCACCACAACAGCACCAAAGCCTGCACAAAAAGCCGCAAGCATATTGGCAGCACGTCTGGCTTCCTTCACATTCGTATCAAACACAGCCTCATCGCCCTTGCCCCAGAGCTTTCTTCTCACGCGCACAGACGAGCCTGCATATGTACATAAAAAACAAAGGAGCAGCACAAAATAAGCTCCCTTTGAAATCCTTCCACCACTAAGCAGTGAGCATATCACCACAGGAAAAGCCACAAACAAAAACATGGCTCCATCCTGCCTCTTAATCACAGCCTCAGCCATCAACCAGGCAACCGCAAAAAACATAAAACCAAAAAAAATGGTTGCCCCTGTTCCAGCATCTGAAATGAGAGTTATGCCACTTTGATAAGTCCGGTTCATCTGACCGGCAATACAATTAAAGGTATATAGTAAGCCCTTCTTAAAAGCCTCCTGCGCAAGCAAAATGCCAAAGCACCACAGTATGATGCTAAAAAGAAGGACTAAAAAGCGATATCTGGCTAAAGCCCTGTATTCAAATATAAATGTAAACCACACACAAAGGGCTGCCCCGACAGCCGCAAGCACCGGGTAATTTACAGACACTGAAAACGCATACAGAAAAATCCTAAAAAGCGCCATCACTGAAAAAAAGCACATAACCATCATAGGCCATATAGCGTGCGTTCCCTTATTCCCGGGCTTCGTGAGCAGTGTGGCTCCTACAAGCTCTAAATCTCCCATACTGCAAGCTCCTCATCCACCTTGTCATAGTCAATATGCTTCACGCGCACACCGTTGTGATAAAAGCTGCCATCCATGCCAAGCCGCATCGTATTGCTGTCAGCCGTAATCTCCCTGTTCTCATAGAGTGCCTCCACATCCACTGGCTCCTCATATATGCCCGACTCACAAAGCTGCTCGAGCATGGAGTATGTATCAGACTCACTCGCCACAAACCGGCTCATGATGCGCTTCTCCTTATCATCCCACCAGATGACATTATGCTTCATAGAGGCTGCTGCCATAGACCACGACACAGAACCAAGTATCTCAAGAAAAGTATCCATCACACTGACACGTTCATCGCCGGTGCCTTTATATGACATATCGGCAAAGATAAATGCAGTCTCATTCATCGGCAGGCTGTACTCCTTCACCATGAAATCATCCGTCTTTGCGGAAAGCTTCCAGTGAAAGCTGTGGAGCAAATCCCCTCTCCTGTACTGTCTGATATCAAACACCTCAGACGAATCCTCACCATGGCGCAGCTTTGAAAAAAGTTCACCGTCCACCGACTCCGAAAGCCCAAGCACACGCGCCATATCAAGCATATGAATCCTCGGCAGCACAAATACTGACGAGCTATGCTCCGAAACGCTGCACTCGCGCGTAAAGAGGCTCAGGTAGTCCTTCACTGCGACCTTTCCTATATTGAAATACAGCTTGCCGCAGTAGCCGGTACGCAGGTAAAAGCAAAGCGAAGAGCCCGAGCCCGGCGTAACAAAGGCATCGCGCGTATAGGCACTCTCCCTGCTTGAAATCCTGCTGTGACACAAAAGCGTGACAGGTACAGTGCTCATCGGAAGCACAGAAGCATTTGAGACATGCACATCCACCTCAAACTTCTCTCCCTTTGGCACATATCTGTCCGGCACCACTAAAGACGCACTCAGATTGCGCTCCAGATATACGGAAAGTATAAACAGACACGGCACAAGCAAAAGCTCAAATGAAAGCAGTGTGCGCGCTATATCATTGTCCCAGAACAGTGCAACTGCGAGTGTACATATAATTAAAGCTATGTAAGAAACCTTTTTCTTCATCAATACCTCCGAAAATCAGACAGGCTATCTGCCTTCTGTCTGCGGTTTGGGCTGCTTCACCGACGCTAAAATCTCAGCAAGAATATCCTGCGCAGACTCATTGTACATCCTGCCCTGCGCACTCAGCACAATCCTGTGACGCGCCACATTGATAAACACAGAAGCCACATCACGCGGCAGCACATACTCACGCCCCTCAACATAAGCAGCCGCCTTGCTCATCCTGGCAAGTGCAAGCGCACCACGCGGACTGACTCCAAGCTCTATCCTGTCATTGTTTCTCGTGGCCTCCACCAGGCTCACGATATACTCATAAACTGTCCTGTGGACAAATACACTCTCCACTTCCTTTTGTATCGCAACGAGCTCATCGGTGTGAATGGACGGCATGATATTCTCCATAGGATTGACATGGTCACGGCTCATCAGAATATCAAGCTCATCCGCCCTGTCTGGGTATCCCATGCTGATGCTTATCATAAAACGGTCAAGCTGCGACTCCGGCAGCATCTGTGTACCTGCAGAGCCAATAGGATTCTCAGTAGCGATAACGTGAAACGGTCTTGGCACCGGATGAGTCACACCATCCACCGTCACCGTGCGCTCCTCCATCACCTCAAGAAGCGCGGACTGTGTCTTTGGCGATGTACGGTTTATCTCATCGGCCAGAAACAGATTGCACATGACAGCGCCCTCCTCATAGTCAAACCTGCCAAGCTCCTTCCTGTAGATGGAAAAGCCTGTGATATCTGTAGGCAGTACATCAGGTGTAAACTGCACACGGCTCTGCTTCATATCCAAAACCCTCGCAAACGCAAGTGCCATGCTCGTCTTGCCCACGCCCGGAATATCCTCAATCAGTATATGCCCGTTTGCAAGAATTGCCTCCATGATGGCAAGCACACAGTCATCTTTTCCAATAATCACCTGTTTCACAGATTGTATAGCCTGAGCGGCCTTCTCATAACCCTTCATATACTACTCGTTCCTCTCTCTTCTTCTGCGCCTTACAATTATAATAAAAATCACAGTCTCAAGTGTACCTGCCACAGCAAGTGCCACAAGCATCCACGGCCACACATCCACTATTCGCTTCGTGAGTGCGCCCGACTGCATCTGATTCTTTGTCTCACTCTTCTTCTCGCCTGTGTACTCAGTACGCTCACCGCGCACCAGAAGACGGTGCGAATTAATCGCATACGGTGTACAGGTGACAAGTGTACAGTAATCCTTTCCCTCCACTATATCAAGGTCTCCCGACTCGTTAGGCTCGACTACCTTAATCTGATCCACCTTGTACGCAAGAATCTCATCGAGCACATGCAGGTAAAACTCATCGCCCATCTCAAGCTTATCAAGATTCGTAAAAAGCACCGCACTCGGAAGACCTCTGTGGCCTGTCAGCACACAGTGAGTACTCTCGCCGCCGAGCGGATAGCTGGACTGCTCCATATGACCAACACCCTTTGCGAGTACATCATCACTCGTGCCGCTATATATAGGCAGATTCACATCAATCTTTGGAATAGTGATATATCCAAGTGACTCCCCGACATCCACGAGGTCTGCATAGCTTACCGCACTGCTCTCACTCTCTGTGCTCTCAGCCGACACCACAGTACTCAGCTGGTCATTGTACTTGGTCGCAGCCTCCTTTAAGGCATCCACCTTTTCCTCGTCCAGCTGCTTCACCTCACTGTCGTAGCTTGTGATAGCAGAGCTAGCATTCTTTTCATTTATACGGTTACTGATATATGGATAGAGCGCAATCGACATTCCGGTGAAAAAGAGGATGGCGCAAAAGATTATTCGCAATTTCTTCATAGCTTTTATTCCTATAGCTTTTTCCTATACCTAAGGCTTCTGATAGCACTTATTCAAATCCACAACAGCATAAGCTGCATAGCTGTCTGATTGCAAGTTTGAATAAATGTTAGCTTATCGTTTCAAAAATGTAAAATAGAATGGTAACCTCCGCACACGCAGACAGGTAAGTCTGTATGTACGAAGGTTAGTCATCCCTTTGCTTTTGTAAAAGCACTTTATTCTGTTAAATCTTATCTAAACTCTCTATGGCTATTGCCATTGGTTAGGCTCTCTTTCTTCCTCTGAGCATGATGTATACTGCAGCGAGCATACCACCGATACCAATGATTAAGAACATTGCAGTTCCGATGTCACCGGTTTTTGGAAGGGTGAAGCCTTTGCGGTTTTCGATTGTTACGCTGTAAGTACCAGCGTTATTTTCATCTCCACCTTTGAATGTTTTGTTAACCACTATTGTTGTACTTGTCACATTACCTTCTTTATCTTTAATAACTGTTGTTTTCTTTTCAACAGAATAATCCTGTGCAATCACAACCTTTACCGGTGCTTTTAATAAGTTATAACCACCTTTAGCGGCTTTTGTCTCTACAAGATAATAATTTCCTTTTTTAAGTCCTTTTACAGTGATTTTACCCTTACCATCTGTTACCAAATCTGTTTTAATCTTCGTACCTTCAGCACCTTTCAAATCAGACTCTGTTGGACTTTCAACTGAACCAGAATATTTATACAGGTCAAAATGTACACCTTCAAGCTTGGTTGCATTGTTATTTCCATCTACTTTTGTTACATCAATAGAAAATGAATATACTATTGCCTGATCCTTGATATGATCCACACCAGGTTTTTTACCATCATTAGGATTAGGATCTACTAAAGGATAAATTGCATTTGAGTAATCAAGCTGTGCATCGTTGAGGTTACCATCTTTGCCAATTTTCGCATTATCATTTAACTTTGTTTTGAAAGTTACTTCGATTGAACTAATATTATTAGTCTTAAGTTTCGTCTTTCCTGCATCGGTAAATTCGATTGTCCATGAACCACCTTCTTGGTTATCAGCTGGTTTTATTAACTTATAATCAGTTGTCTCAGCATTAACTGGTGTCCCATTGGATTTATACGTAATGTTAAGAGCAGCTTCATCTTCTACCCATGTAAGAGCATTTGACATTGTATCAGTGATTGAATATTCCTCTAACTGGTCTACATTTGATGGTACAGATGCAGACACTTTCCACTCTACCATATCACCGATTGAGGCATCTGCTGCATTTGCATATGTATCACCTTTTTTTACCTCTTTCTTGAGGTCTGGCTTTTCGTTGTCTGCAGTGATCATAGCACCTTCAGATGCAACTGCAGAACCCACTTTAATTTTTCCTTCATCAGTTACTGTAAATTCATATGGGTTTCCATTAAGGATATATCCATTGTTTGTATCAGATGTTCCTAAGCTTGTCTCAATAAATCTGTAATCATTAGGTGCTAGACTCTCTACATGAATTGTACCAAAATCCTTTCCTGTTGTATTACTTGTTGTGTATTCTCCAACTTTAGTCCATGGTTCTGACGAACCATGTGCTCTTTTCTGTAACTGGAATGTTACACCCCCTAAAAGAACTGATTCTGTTTTTGTGCCATCAGCACTTATTGTTGTACCAGTCTTTTTAAGTGTAATTCCTGAATAAACTGCTTCATTCTTAGGATTTGCAACTACATCATAGTTCCAAGCTGTACCATCCTTATTTGTCATAGGAACTGAAACTAAAAAGTTTGCTGTTTTTTTTACAATCTGTGATGGTGCTGCTATCTCCTGTACAAGGTAAAGTCCCAAATCAAGATTTGTAAATTTAGCAGCTGCTATATTAGTTTTGGTATTTAATTCTGTAGTTGCTTCCTTTCCTCCAGCTAATGTTCCATTTTCAACTTCCTTATTTTTATTAAGTTTAGTTAATACTTTGTTATATATATCATCAGTATAATCCTTTGGATCTGTCTCTGTAGATTCAAAATCACTGGCATCGAGTGCCGTCATTGTATCCACCGGTGTATATTTAAATCCCACATTTGACGCAACCGACGTATCCTGATCAATATCTGCCACTTTCCAAATTTTAAATTTAACACCTGCTAACGGCTTATCTTTTAACGTGTTTTCATCTGTACCCTCATACTTATTGATTGTCAACGTACCTTTCTGATTTTTATCAATCGTAGGTAAATCAGGTCTTGTAGCACTATCTGCCCAAGCTGGTGTGCCGAATGATGTCAGCACCATGGCTGCGCCTAGGAGACCAGCCAGCATTTTTTTAAATTTTTTCATGCTTTTTTCCTCTCTTATTTCTTTTTCATTGTTGTTGTGTTACGTGCGAACGGCAGGTGTTACTTGCCAATCGCGTTTCTTCTTTGTCTCTTATGTCTGGAGTATTGTACCTCCTTTCTAAGATTAATCAAGAAAAATATCAAGCAGCATAGCGTTGCTAGCGCCATTCCGCATAATATGAATAACATTGCTCCATAACCACCGGTTTTTGGTAGAAGGAACTTCATACGGTTGCTTATCTGGAGGCTGATGGTGTTTTTTGTTTCATTATTGGTTCCAAATATGTAGTTATGTTTACTTGCATCATAACTCTCACCCTCGTTGCGCACGATTGTTGCTCCGGTTCTATCTATTTTAATGATTATTGGATCCTTTAATAAGCTGTAGCCTGCTTTGGCTTTCGTCTCTGTCAGACGGTATGTTCCATCTTTTAAGTCTTTAAACTCTGCTATTCCCTGTGCTTTCCCAACACCATCCGTTGTCTCACCTGTGGTAGCAAATTTAGCTTTAAAACTAGAATCTACTTTAAAGCTATCACCACCTGTTGATGTATTATCCAGCGACAATTTTTCAAGCTTAAATTCTACACCATTTAGCATCTTAGATGTATCCGTAGCATCTACCTTTGTTATCTTGATGTTGGTCAGCGGACTGTATGTATTGGTTATCGTGTATTTCTTTGTAATTGAACTTTCAGTCTCTTCACTTGGTGCCGATATAGCATCGGTATATGTCACCTTAAACAAGTCATTCAGATATTCACTATTCTCGATAACCTTTTCGACCTTACCATCAGCTACTGTCACTTCTACTATTCGATACTTATATGGCTTATTTTTATCTACTCTTCCATCATCACCATTTGCATATCTGTCCAGACCGGTAAATGAACATGTCCATTCAGTCTTATTAGGATTATATGTATCTTTTTTCAAAGTACGATAATCGGCTTCGGTCTGCCCCGGTGTTGCATATTTTACTGTTTCCCACTCCTCACTATCATTTACACGTCTTTGAAGCTGTATGTTTATTGAATCAGGTATTGTAACACCGCTGACATTTTCCCATTTCTTAGTAAGTCCAATATTTATAACCGGCTTCAGTTTATTTGTGAAGATAAATTTTGTCTGTTCAGCAGCATCAGCCTTTACTGCTCCTGACACCACTGTGAGCTTGGTTGTATCATCATATATGACTTTTGGTTTATATCTTTCTACAAGACTATCACCACTTGATGTATCCACACTTTCAAGCACTGCACCATCATCAGCGCTTATCTCTGATATGGTGTACTGTGTTCCTGCCGGAATGCCTTTGATGACTATTGGTTCAAATTCTCCGTTTGCATCCTTCTTATCAATATCGAATGTCCTCTCAATTGGGTTAGTTCCTTCCAGGTTCATACCTGCTACGTTAAAAAACTTCACTTTAAAGGTGTATTTACCATTCAGATCATCTGATACATCAGCCTTTTTCTTTTGAATAGTAATTGTTCCTGTCTTTACTTTATTTGTGTATTTGACCTTTAGTTTCGTGGCTATCGTAGAATTGTCCGGATCACTATATGATCTAAATACAATCGTATTTGCATCCTCAGTACTTACATCGCCATTCTTCTTTGCCCAGGCTGATGAACCTTCTACAGAGTGAACTCCCGGATATCCTACTGTTTTTTCATCACCAGAAATAGTCAAACCATCATTATCTATTTGCTGACCATCTTTTGATCCTCTTTTATATTTTTCCTTTCTGCCATCCTTTATTGTACTGCCGGGTTGATTTGTCAAGTTGGTGGTCGCAGAAGTTAAATCAACCTTATCTCCTCCTTTATTTGTAGTAACCGGTTCACCATTTTCATACATTGTCCACGATGTCTCAAAAACTTCTGTATCCACATCCTCACTCAGTGCTATATAGCTGCCTCGCCTGAACTGGTCTGAGAATGTAGCCGTCTCGCCATTGGCTAGTACAAATTTTCCATCGTCGCCCATTATATTTGTAGTAGACGATTTATCTGAAGAAATCGTATATACCGCATTCTCCGGATACATCAATGTACCACTCTTAACAGAGCCATAATCAGCTATTTCATGCTGCTTTGTGACAAAGCCTGTCGGTTCAGTCACTTCAGCTGAAGGAATAAACTTGAAATCATCAAGGTAGAAATCACTGCTGTAGTCATAGTTAAATTTAATATATTTTAACTTTGATAAGTTAATATCTGAGCCTTTAACAAGCTGACTAACATCTACATTGACTGTTATCCACTTTTTATTTGAAAGTGAATTATTTATCGTTACTATATCCTGAGTCAGGTATTTTCCTGTTTTTCTGCATTCGTTGTCCTCCAACCCAATATACATATATTTTATACTCGGATTGTGTGTATCGTCATAATAGAACTTAAACTGCAGGTATTTATAACTCTGTATTGTAGTTCCCACATTATAGGTTGCATTAAACGGCTCCCCATTCATCGGTGAAATTATTCCCCATCGTCTATCTATATATGAACGGCCCTCATCATTATCGGCTGCCCACCAATGGACTACATCACTTTGACCTTCCTTTTCTGGGCATTTTTCGAACGTGTTTTCGTAAACACTTTGTATCTTAGAAGAATCAAATGTATCATTAAATACGGCTGGCTTAACTGTCCCTTCTCCCGTTGCTTTTTTAATACCAAAATGTGTAGCCTGATTCTGTATAGTGAATGGGAATACAGATGCATTGTCAAACAATGTGTCCGAGAATATATCTTTATTCACGTCTTTTGTATCCACATACTTCTCCACCTGGAACTGATTCTCGTCCGGGAAGTTGAATGATATAGACATATTTGACTCCCAGAGGCCTCGCTCCATGTAGAACATGGTGAGTGTGTGCTCTTTGGTATTATCTGCATCTGGCAAAATTTCAGAAAAATTATATACATTAGAGTCTGCACGACCGCTTCCAGTACTATTCTTCACTCCATATACTGTAGCTTTTTTATCTTTAAAGTCGATAGTTCCTGAAACAACTCCATGATCTCCACCAACGTCAAGCACAAGTTGTCCATCAATGAACACCCACACATCGTCATCTCCGGAGAAATTGAACTCGATTGGTATATCCTTTGTATCTACTTGATTGTTTGGGTTTTTTCCAACTACTGTTCCATCATCAGTAAGCTTGAACTTCAAATCAAATTTTTGTCCAAATCCATAGTTTAATTGCCAAGCTTTTCCTGATTGACTACTTGTATTTAAAGGAAAATAATTTGCAATATCTGTTTTAGGATTACCTTGATTTGCCGTTTGTCCATACACTTCTTCTCCAGTACTTTGAAGAAAATATTTTCCTGTTGAAGCAACTCTTTTAAGCTGTAAATTTTTGTTGGCTGCATCCTGATTTGCACTGTCAAATACCCAATATTCTGCCTCATACTGTTTATCTGTGCTGCTTTCCTCAGATTTCTTAATAAAAGGAAACGAAACATCATTATATACTTTTCCAAGAACTGCATTCTTTGAATTGTTTCCATTCAGAAAATCCTCATTAAAATACGGCGACAGTACAGTTGTTCCACCTTCAGTAGATATCTGAAGATGATTATCCTTTAATTGTTTAGCTACCAATCCCTGTGTAGCGTTACGGCTGTCACCAAGCCCATTTCCATCAATGCCCCACATTGAATTATTCTCATAATAAAACTTATTTCTCTTATTACTATCCTTACTATCATATCCAAATAAATTAAGTGGGCCGGCAATGTTTGAAAAATGAGTATCCTTATCATTGTAATTTTGAAAGTTACCGGTATACAATGGGTTTGTTGCTTTATATGAACTATAATAAGCACTTAATGCCTGATCCAGCTGTCTGAATGGTTGATATATACGATCCGTGTTAATACTTACATTTTGATAATTATCCCTGTTATATCCATTCAACTCATAGTCGGAATAGTAGTCATATAGTGTAGTGTTGACGTATAGCTTATCATTGTCTCGTGTATATTTTCCCTCTTCCACATTCACAATCGCTTTATCTGTTTTAACACCATCGCCATCCTTAGTTTTGCCTTCGGCATTTCTAACAGTTCCTACTTCATCCCAGTAACCGGATCTTTTTGTTTTATTATAAATACAGTCATCACTTGAATCAGCGTAAAAGCATGGATTATTCATAGTTGACCATGGGATAGTCAGGTTATACGTGCAGGCAGAGTCTCCAGGAAGATTCTTCATTCCATCAATTGTCAAAGCTCCGTTTTCATTAGCTGAACTATAAAACATGATATTCGGATACATTTCATCTAATTCAGCCTTGTATACGCTACCTTTTTCCGAACTGTCGTCTTTTATCAGTTTTATAGCTTGTGATTTATTTTCACTCTCGTTCCACGCAAAACACCACACACTCTCATCTTTCTTTGGCAATGACTTATCTTCCACGTCACCTTCATAAGAAAGTTCTGACAATGTTGCATCAAAATATACTATATATGGACCACTAGAGTTTTTTCTATATATACTTAACCCAGCATTTCCGTCACCATCTATAGTAACAAAACTCCGGTTTCCATTTGGATAAAATCTATAGGTAATTTTATCTTTTCTCACTTCTATAATAGTGTCTGATGATAATGTTTTTCCATTGAGGTCATAGCTTAGGATAGTAGAATCTTCTGGATCTTCATTAACATTTTGATAATCACCATTCCCTATTTTCACTTGTATACTATCTTTTTGATCAGTAGGGAACTTAGTTCTATCAAAATACAGCTTTATAATTGTAGGTACAGATGAATTTTTCTTATCTTTACTCCATACTGAATTTATTGAACCATCGTTTTTGTTGCTTACTGTTCCATAATATAGGATTCCACCTTTATCAAGGGCATCTTCTATCTTTATCGGATCGGTAAGTTGTTTATCTTCACCATTAACAAATCTCATATAACGGTACATATTTTTTCCGTTGTCTGCCGGAACTGTAACAGTACCATTATTAGCCAACCCCACTTCCTTCAATTCCTCATTATTAGAGAAGCTTTCGCTGTAGCTAAACTGTGCCTTTACCCCAGACATATCACCTGTCATATCCACAAAAGTGAGCTTGCTTCCAGCATTGGATTGCAATGTTTTTAAAGCATAGGCCTTTGCTTTATAACTTTTAGAAGAGTCACCATTCTGTGAATATATATTACCACCTATCGTGCTCTTATCTCCTGTAAGAGTAAAATCCTCTGTTCTGTAATAGTCATATTTATCGATATATCCATTCCAGTCTGTTGTATATGTGAAAAAAATTTTTGTTCCACTAGTAATATTTAATGTAGATAATTCCCATTGCCAGCACTGCAACGTATCATTATACTTACCTCCAGAGAAAGTAGTAGTATTTTGTCCACTCGGAATATATCCCAAATAAACATTAGGCTTATTAGGATCAGAGCTTGGTTTTGTCCAGTCTGCATTTGGATTCGAATTCATTCCGGTAGGGTCAAGATATATATAGTACTCACTAAATGTCACGCTTGCACTATCTGCCTGTTCCTGCGGCGCTCCCTCCGCAAACACACTTCCCCCATAAACTGCTGTTCCCAATATAACAAGCAATGCCATCACAATGCTGACTATTCTTTTGAACATTTTTCTCATCATCCTCATCATCAACTCTCCATGCGATTCTTCTCTTAGACTTTTTTCGTTATATATATAATTATATTCTTTCGATGCTTTTCGTAAATATAATTTTTTTTAGATTTGTATCACTATTTTCATTTCTTTTCTTCATATGTTAATCTGATTCTACCTCACCCCGTATTTTTTGCGCTTTCTATACTCGCTTGGACTCATTCCACAAAACATCTTAAACCGCTGTCCAAAATACGATACATTATCAATGCCTACCTTCTCACAAATCTGGTTAACCTTCATATTGGTGGTCTCAAGCAGTCTCTTTGCCTCATCTATACGCTTGGAGATAATGTAATGACTGACTGTATCCCCTGTCGACTGTTTGAAAATAAGACTCAAATACCCCGGTGAAAGAAAGACCATATCTGCAAGGCTCTCCAGGTTTATCTTCTCTGACAGATGCGCCTTGATATAGCTTTTGACCAGTGCTACATCCTTTCGGATCTGCTTGTCATCTGTAGCGATATTTTCACCATAATTACAGATATTTTCTTCTATGATATTATATAACTCGTTTAGAGATTCTGCCTCAAAAAGCTTCTCGACCTGTTTCTTCCCCGGTCCATAGACACTTCCATGAGCTGCATTGTCCAGCTCAAGCGCAATCTCTGCAAAAACAAACTTCACAAATGTCTCGGAGTCCGATTTATTCTGAAACATCATGTGCTTCAAGCGACCATACTCTCTTCTGACAAGCTCGATATCCCTCTTTCTGATGTACATAAGCAGCTTGTTTATACACTCCGCTCTCTCAGATTCATCACGTTCGACAAGCTCATCATCCTCCTCGTAGTAGATGCCATTGTTGTCAGCAAAAAATCTGTTTTCCATAAGCTTTTCAAGCCTCTGACAGCTGTCATGTATCTCATAGATATCATTTATGCCTGCGCCAACAGCAAGATAGCATTGCTGACCATACACCTCAGTAAGCATATAGTATATGCCCTCAGCCATATAGCTTAACCTGCTGTAATGATTCTCCCGAAGCAGGATGAGCACATAGTTGCCGCCCAGGCTGACAGCCTCTGCCCTTGAAGCAAAGCTCTCATTTATTCTATCAATGACTTTATCGGCATTTTCATTCCAAAATGCACTGTCTACCCACAAAAGCATGATATTACTCACATGTTGGGCAGAGTTTAAATCATTCATTTGTGTGAATCTCATAAGCTCGTCCATATACCGCCTGTTTCCTGTCGCAATATATTGCGACAGCAAAAATCCACACATAAAAAATGTCATCTTGTTTTTTTGTTCTTCATTTTTTCTGCTATCATGTATCTCACAAATCATCTGTGCCATGCACGACGCGATCTCTGTCGGTGCAACAGGCTTTAAGATATACAGCTCCACTCCATGCTCTATCGCCATTCGGGCGCTCTCAAAATCACGCTGTCTGCTTACAATCACTATATGTATATGAGGATTGACACCTTTTTCTCTGGCATAGCCTATGATATCTGTCCCGGTCTCTATGCTGTCAAAAATCTCCGTAAACATGATATCTATTCTGCGCTCACCAAGCAATTGTGCGGCTTTTTGTGGATTTGCCACCTCCATTATCTCGTATATAAAATCAAAGCCTATGCTCTCGATTATTGTCCTTAACTCCTGTCTGTCCTTATTGTTGCTATCCAGGATCAGTATATTCAACTTCTCCATTTTTGCCCCCTAAACTAAACAAAACACTGTCGATACAACCTATATATTTAGTACAATTATATAACCATCCAGTACCTTTTTCAACTTTTAAAAGCTATATAACTACTTTGTCAGGCTGTACACAACAGCATAATATCAAAATAACAGCCTATGTCTCATTGAGTCATAGGCTGTTATCATTAGTACAGTTATTATAATATATACTAGCAGCAGAACATCTGCCAGCAAAGGAATGTGGCTAGCAGGCTGCAGCACTCGCTGCCCCTGCCACTAGGGCGTCCGTATATGTCTCCCATATCCGAATACCACGAGCCACCATTTTCAATTATCTGCATAAACTGGCGGTACTGCATGTTGTTTGGCTCAAGCGACACTGCTCGCTGTATGTGTTCTATGGCTGTCGCTGTGTTGCCGAGCTTTTGGTTTGCGACAGCACTGTAGTAGTACCACCTTCCGCGTCTCTCAGCAAAAGGTACCTCCTCAAGCACCTTCAGTGCCTCATTGTAGTAGCCGTTGCTGATGAAGTTGCCTGCTGCACGCACCTTTGGATTGTCATCCTGTGCACTGCTGCCTGCATTATTGTAGGTATAGCGGCCATAGAAACCGCCAAACGGTCCACCTGCTCCAAATGGATCACCTGCTCCCGGTCCACTACCATATGCTCCACCATAGGAGCTGCCGCCGTATGAGCTGCTGCTTCCCGCACCGCCATATCCACCGGCTCCGGCAGCACCGGACTGCTTTTCCTTCATTATCTGATCATATGCCTGCTGCACCTGCTTAAACTTCTCCTCAGCCTGATCCTTGTTAGGATTGTTGATATTGGCATCAGGATGATATTTTCTGCTTAAGCTCCTGTAGGCTTTTTTTATTTCATCGTCACTTGCACTGCGGCTGACACCGAGCACCTGATATGGATCTATCATTTATGTTTCTTCCTTTTCTTCATCTGAATATACTCATACTTGCTCCACACACCGGAGTATAGAACATTTCTGATTATATCCGCATGTAAGAGAATTGGCAACCTCTCAAATATTTTTGCTGCCTCTGAAAGCATAGATGTCATCATAAGCCGACAGGATTTGTCAAATTTTTCCTGATCATTATTGCAGCAATGCATGAGCTGTATAAGTGGATTATATGACTTCTTTTTCACATCATCCCCTATGTCCTCATACGCATCCATTATATAAATAAATTTGCCCATGTAGCAGCCAAATTCCTTCAAATCCTTCTGCCACTCATCCTGCTTCCACGCAAAAAGTATGCCGAGCATCTCCCCTGTCAGCCCCGCAACTGCATCAATATTGGTATCATTGCTCTTCTCGCACTCTGCCAGCCTTGCAATGTAGTCCTCTATCGCCTTGGCCTGTATCGGATAGCCTTTTTTGGCCTTCTCAAAGTCCTTTTTCAGCATCTCTGCGTATGTCTTCTTCGTCAGGCTTTTATCGTCCTTCCAGTCATCTATCAGGTTGTAGTATGCAAGCAGTATGTTCATAGCTGCAGCATACTCTGTAATCTCATTGGTGCGAAGTGTACGCTTCTTCGTAGGGTGCACGCTGCATACAAATCCACCCCTCGTCACACTATCCGGCTCGTACAGGCCTGTCAGAAGCACTATGAGAAAAGTCATGTCATAGTTTAGTGCCATCTGTGCACGCCTGCCATACTGCGACTTCATTGTCTGGCACAGCCCGCAATAATAGCTTTGATATATTTTTTTATTTTCCTCGGACAAGGTGTCCTTATTGACAGTTATATATCCAAACATTTCTCTTCTCCATGCTCTTATGTACAAGTATATATTGACATACTAGCTGCGTCTCACGAACTGCTCTCTGCACTTCGGACAGGTAATACAGATCTTGCCATGTCCTCTTGGCACCCTGACCTCCTGCTTGCACATAGGGCACTTGAAGAACTTGTACTGCTTCCTCTGTGCAAAACGCTTTTTCCTGCGCTCTGCCTTTACAGTCCACTCATACCTGGCATTTAAAAACTTCTGATTCTCTGCATAGCGCTTGTTTATATTCCTCGAAAAAACACGAAAATACATATGTATCATCAGTCCTATTGCCAGTATATCAAGTATCGCCGACCTTGTAAATATTGAAACCACAAGTAATATCATTACTACCCATGACTCAGCCCTTGCAAGCTCGTCCATCCCGTTTCTTCCATTCATAAATCTGATAAATTTTTCTCTCATATTACCGCCTCGCCCTATATTTTCATTATAGCCAGATTCTTACCTCATACAGTATCCACGCTATGAATTTGAGGTTTTAAATCGCTCTTTACATTATTAAGATAATATTGAAGATAAAAACCGTCAATAGACCTATCGTCTTTTAAGAAACATTTTATATTTCGTTTATTAAAGTTGGTAAAAGGGCTTGATTTTTGGAAAAATGCTTGGTATATTAAATAAATATGCAGGACAGGTGATCGCGGCTGCAGGTGTCGAAAGACCGCAGGTGAGGAAAGTCCGGGCTTCATAGGGCAGGATGCCGGTTAACGGCCGGTGGAGGAAACTCTAAGGACAGTGCAACAGAAATATACCGCCACTTTTGTGGTAAGGGTGGAATGGCAGTGTAAGAGACTACCGCCTCACTGGTAACAGGGAGGGCACATGTAAACCCC
>ERZ773133.429-NODE-429-length-60758-cov-9.534570_pt1 | contig 60758 bp, 49 predicted proteins | sample MGYA00580861_ERZ773133 | MGnify/ENA primary metagenome ERZ773133 (study PRJEB29015, sample SAMEA2737844) | human gut metagenome | biome: human gut; feature: human-associated habitat; material: faeces | place: China | collected 2012 ...
GTCATTGAATTTTTCTGAAATCGGAAGGATAGCTACCTGGTCCGGTGTCAGCCACAACGGGAACTTACCGGCTGTATGTTCAATCAGCACAGCCACGAAACGTTCCATGGAGCCGAACGGTGCACGGTGAATCATGACCGGACGGTGTTTCTGGTTGTCCGAACCCATGTATTCCAGCTGGAAGCGTTCCGGCAGGTTGTAGTCCACCTGGATGGTACCCAACTGCCAGCGACGTCCGATGGCATCCTTCACCATGAAGTCCAGTTTCGGTCCGTAGAATGCGGCTTCACCATATTCTACCTTTGCCTTCAGTCCCTTTTCTTCACAAGCTTCCACGATGGCACGTTCAGCCTTTTCCCAGTTTTCGTCGCTACCGATGTATTTTTCACGGTTTTCCTTGTCACGCAGTGAAATCTGTGCTTCGAAGTTTTCCAGTCCCATCGAAGTAAAAACGATAGAGATGATATCCATCACACGGAGGAATTCATCCTTCACCTGATCCGGACGGCAGAAGATGTGGGCATCGTCCTGTGTAAAGCTACGTACACGGGTCAATCCGTGCAGCTCACCGCTCTGTTCATAACGGCAGACCGTACCGAATTCAGCGATACGCAGCGGCAGGTCACGGTAAGAACGCGGAGAATTCTTATAAATCATACAGTGGTGCGGACAGTTCATCGGTTTCAGGAAATATTCCTCGCCTTCTTCCGGTGTATGAATAGGCTGGAACGCATCCTTACCGTATTTGGCATAGTGACCAGATGTGACGTACAGCAACTTGTTACCGATAGGCGGACACATCACTTCCTGGTAATCGTAACGGGCCTGGATACGGCGCAGGAAATCCTGCAGGCGGATACGCAAGGCCGTTCCTTTCGGCAGCCACATCGGCAATCCCTTACCGACAGTATCCGAGAACATGAACAGATCCATTTCCTTACCGATTTTACGGTGGTCACGTTTCTTGGCTTCTTCCAGCATCACCAGGTATTCATCCAGCATCTTCTTCTTCGGGAAGGTGATACCGTAGATACGGGTCAGCTGTTTACGGTCTTCCTGTCCTCTCCAGTACGCACCGGCTACCGACAACAGCTTGATTGCCTTGATCGGAGCGGTAGAAATCAAGTGCGGGCCACGGCACAGGTCCGTGAAGGCACCCTGGGTATAGATTGTGATATGACCGTCTTCCAGTTCTGAAATCAGCTCACATTTGTAGGTTTCGCCTCTTTCACCGAACATCTTCAGCGCGTCTTCCTTGGCGATGCTCTGACGTACCAGTTCTTCTTTCTTGGCAGCCAGTTCCTGCATCTTCTTCTCGATGACCGGCAGGTCGCTTTCCTTAATCACAGCCTCTCCCGGATCGACATCGTAGTAGAAGCCGTTTTCGATAGCCGGACCGATACCGAACTGGATGCCCGGATATAGTTCCTGCAAGGCTTCTGCCAACAGGTGGGCACTGGTATGCCAGAAGGCATGCTTACCCTGTTCGTCTTCCCATTTATAAAGTACAAAGTTGGCATCTTCGTTAATCGGACGGCTCAAATCCATCGTTTCGCCGTTCACACCGCAAGCCAGCACATCCTGTGCCAGGCGGGAACTGATGCTTTCTGCAATCTGCAGACCAGTCACTCCTTCGTTATACTCACGAACGGAGCCATCAGGAAAAGTTATCTTAATCATAATCTTTATTTTTTATCCATTGTTTTGAATCGCAAAAATATATAAAACTTTTGAGTAACCTTCCTTTTCAGAGAAAAATATCACTCATTCGGGGCCGTAAAACGCTTGATGATGTTATAAGCCGAGAAAAGACCCAGCTCACCGGCCTTGCTCAAATCCTGTATACCCTGGCGGTTGTTACCCAGGTAGATATTGGTCAACCCCCGGTTGTAATAAGCTTCCGCAAACTTCGGATCCAGTTCGATTGCCTTGTTATAATCGGCCAGAGCCGCCCGATAGTCCTTCATGACCGAAAGGATGTTGGCCCGGTTGTAATAAGCGAACACGAAATCAGGAGCCAGGCGTATCACCTCATCCAAGTCCTCCCGAATCCGGTTGTAGTCAAAGGTCCGCACCTGATTCTGTGCCTGGGCATCCCCCGGATTCAGTTCGTACGTCTTATCGCGCTTCCGGAATTCCAACTGTTTGTAATAGATAACCGCCCGACTGAAATAGGCTGGAACAAACGTAGAGTCCCGTTTCAAGGTCTCGTCCAGATCCTTGATGGCATTGTCGAAGTCCTGTACCAGGTAGAAGTCCATGGCACGGGCATAATAATTCAACGGATTGGCCGGATCGGCTTCAATCTTCGCCGAGAAATCATCTATGGAACGGAAATGCTTCTTTACCTGGTCCTCACTCAAGGATGCTTCGCTGTTGGTTATCAGCAGACGCTGCGGCAAGACATGCCGGCTGTTTACCTCATCGATGCATTTGGCGAAATTGATCTGGCGTTTCACCTCTTCCTCCCGTTCGTAGTAGCTCAGGGCAAACATAGGCTGCGGCAGGATTGTCACGTTCTTGTCCTGCACCCGTCCGCGGTATTCGGTCTTGTATTTCTGGTCGTCATCGTCATTATCCGCCACCACAATCTTACGGAAATTGTTCATATTCTTGTCAGACTGCTTGCGGGTCTTGTCAGAAGCCTGGTCCTTTTTCGGGTTCGTCTTCCCGTTCTGCGCCTCCAGCTGTGCCTTCAGCACCTTGAATTCGTCTTCGCTGGCACCTTTCACGTCACCCATTTTCCGGCGCACCTGTGCCCGGTACTGGTACCCCAGCAGAAAATCCGGATATTCCTTCAGCACCGCGCTGTAATCCTTGGCCGCACCGGCATAATCACCCGTCTTGTCGAGCAAGAGTCCCCGGTTGAAAGTAGCCATCATGTTTTCAGGGTCTACCTCCAGCACGAAATTGAAGTCCTCGATGGCCCGGTTGTCGTCTCCCACCTGTGCGCGCAACAGTCCCCGGTTGTAATGTCCGATAAAGTTGTTCCGGTCCACTTCCAGAGCCAGGTCATAGTCCGACATGGCTCCCCGCAGGTTATTCTGGTGATAGCGTGCCAGCGCACGGTTGATGTACGCTCCGGCATTGCGCAGCGAAAGCCGGATGGCTTCCGTCAGGTCAGATTCGGCATCCTTGTATTTGGAACGTTGCAGGAACAGCATGCCGCGCGACGACCAGGTATCCGGGTTGTAGCGGTCCATTTCAATGGCCTTGTCGGCATCAGCCATCGCCTGCAGGGTATCTTTCTGTTTCAGAGAGACCTCGGTACGCATCAGGTAAGCGTCGATGTAACGGGGAGAGATGGAAATCAACGTATCCAGATTGGCCCGTGCCGTCTGATAATCCTCTTCGCGCATACGGCACAACGCCAGGTTATGCCACAGGCTGATATTTTCCGGCTCCAGCTTCAAGGCCTTCAGGTAGTCCTCGATGGCCCCCTTGTAGTCTTCCTGGCGGATGCGGGAGATTCCCCGCACCTGATAAGCGTTCACCACATACGGGTTGCGCACCAGGGCTTCCGTACAGTCGGCCTCCGCTCCCTGGAAATCCTCCAGGTTCATCTTGGCCAGTCCACGGAAGAAATAAGGTTCTGCCAGATAAGGTTTTGCGTTGATTACCTGATTGAAATATTGAATGGAAAGGACATAGTCCTCAAAATAGAGCGCGTTCTTCCCGATAGTCATCACCCTGTCCGTATTGATCTGGGACAGGGCAGACACGGGGAACAGCAATCCCATGCAGATGATATATAATAGTTTCCGAATCATTTCACTGTTTTCACCTTATAAGAGCAACGGGCCTTTCCCTTCAGCATATTGTTGAGCTTGCCACGTATCATCTGCTTGCGCAATCCCGAAAGATGGTCGATGAACATCGTACCGTCCAGGTGGTCAAATTCATGCTGCATCACCCGAGCCAGATAACCTTCCACCCATTCATCGTGAGGGTTCATCTCTTCGTCCAGGTAAGTCACATGAATTTTGTCCGGACGTTTCACGCTTTCGTGGATACCCGGCAGACTCAGGCAGCCTTCTTCCATAGACACCAGGTTCTCTCCCACTTCCAGGATATGCGGGTTAATGTAAGCCCGACGGAATCCCTTGAATTCAGGCATATCGTCCGACAAGACATCCAGGTTCACGACCACCACCCGGATGGCCAGTCCTATCTGAGGTGCTGCCAGGCCCACGCCATCGGCACGGTCCATGGTTTCAAACATATTCTGAATCAGTTCTTTCAATTCCGGATAGTCCGGAGTAATGTCTTTTGCCTCTTCCCGCAGAACAGGCTGTCCGTATACATAAATAGGTAAAATCATTGTTCTATATGCTTTATTAATATTTTTTCGATTCCAAATACGACTGCAGGATAATGGTAGCGCTGATTTCGTCCACCAGTGCCTTGTTCTGCCGGTCCTTCTTCTTCAGTCCCCCTGCCAGCATGGCCTGGTGAGCCAATACCGATGTAAAGCGCTCATCCACTAGTTCCACCGGCATATCCGGCAACAGCTTCTTCAACCGGTTCATGAAAGGAATGATGTTCTTCATATTCTCCGAATCCTCGTTGTTCATCTGTTTGGGATGACCGATGATGATCCGTTCCACCGGTTCCTGCTTGATATAGTTCAACAGGAAATCCATCAGCTGATGGGTGGAGACAGTAGTCAGCCCGTTGGCGATAATCTGCATCGGGTCAGTCACAGCGATACCGGTACGTTTTCTTCCGTAATCTATAGCTAATATTCTACTCATAGTCGCCACAAAAGTACAAATTAATTCCTTTCCTATATCTATATAAACCTTAAAATATACTCCAACAGCCAGGGGATTACCGCCGAAAAGCGCATAAAAAAAGAGCGGAATGAAAGAACTCCATTCCACTCTTCCCTATTTCTTATCCGGATATCAATACACCAGTCCTACGTTGTCCAGCCAGATGGTATTTCCCGGAGAGCCGACAAAAGCACCTCCGAAACTGGATGTGAACTGCAGGAGGATATGAGTCGGCTGCTCATCGGCCGAAGCCCAGCCGATTTCCTGGATGGACTTGCTCTCACCGCGACTGTTGCGGGCATGGTAGTTTCCTACCCCCAGTCCCATCAGTGACGCGTCGTACTTGGGGTTATGCGTAATGTCTCCATACAGAATCTCGAACGTTGCCCCGTTCTGCCAGTCCTGTGTCCGGTCGAAGCTGACCGCCATCGTTCCCACCCGTTTGGCGATGATGTTTCCGTTGGCATCCTCCGTACGCTTCTGCAGGTAGCAGACAGCAATGGCACGGTCCTTTCCCTGCACCACTTCCTTCTTGCTGAATCCTGTCTGGCGGATACGGTTCGGCTCACCCGACATCTTGACCTTGTAGTCGAAACGCACGGCCTTGGGACGTCCGGTGAAACGGATACCGGAGTTCAGGGCTTCCTCCCCGCTTTTGGTACTTGTAATGGGTTCTTTGATGTCTCCCAGGAACATGGAGCCGGAGGCCAGCACCGTGATATTGACCATTCCCAGCACCTTCACACTTTCGATGTGGGTTTCCAGACGGGCACAATACCCGTTTCCCCGGCGTTCGGGATAGACACTGGTGTTGGTCTTGACAATACCCACCACCTTGGCCATTACATTCGAGGTTCCCCACGGAGAACCACCCATATTGACATAAGCGACGTTTCCGTCCACTTCCTTGTTCGGACCGATTTCATACAACAGCTTCGTCTTTCCGCCGATAATGGCCGATTCATGAATCCGGCGGGTCACCCACTGGTCCATGTCACCATATTTAAGGGGAACAAACTTATCTTGAGCCTGCAGCGTCAGGCTGGAAAACAATGCTAAGGCAACAATTCCTATTTTACCTTTCATACCTTTTATATTATACGATCTATAATGCGTGGTTTTACGGGTTGCAAAAATACATAAAAAAAGCGATAGCCATCAAACTATCGCTTCCAATCCGAGATATAGAATAATTATTCCTTACTTTTTACTAATAATCAATATACCCGATACAGCAACCATGCTCCCTGGAAGTCTTCGCGGTTCGGATATTTCGCCTTGAAGCTGTCACGTGCAGCTGCTGCAGCGTCGCGGGTATCGAATGATTCGGCAACCACACGGTACATGTTCCGTTCTGCATTGTATACGACCTTTGCGTTGTAACCTTCACGGTCCAGGAAATCCTTCAGACCGTCAGCGTTCGCTTTCACACCGAAGCTGCCACATACCACGCTGTATGCCTTCAGGCCGTCGCCAGACACCAGTTCCACTTTCTCTTCGCGTACAGGAGCGTTAGAAACAGGAGGAGTCACCGGAGCAACCGGAGTTACCGCAGCCACTGGGGCTTCTTCTACTGCCGGAGCTTCTGTCTGGCCACCGGCTTCAGCCAATTCCTGCTGTTTAGCCTTTTCGTAAGCTTTCTTATATGCACTTTCACTCGACTTACAGGAAGAGAATGCCAGAGCGGCGCATAATCCCATTCCTAATACAACTACTTTCTTCATATTATCTGAATGTTTAAATTAAATCTTCAAGTTGATTTATGTGATGCAAAAATAGTAATATATAACGTCTAGCATTATTAAAATTCGTTAATAATATGCCTCCCCAAACATTTTTCAACTATTTCCTTAAAAAAAAGAGCAAACTATCAAGTTTTTTATTAGCTTTGTACAGCTATAAATTGTTTAACATAAAAAATGATTGAATTATGAAAGCACTAAACATCGTAGCTGCATTCTTGGGCGGTATGGCTCTGGGCGCAGCAGCAGGTCTCTTGTTTGCTCCGGAAAAGGGAGAAGACACTCGTAAAAAAATTGCAGACATTCTGCGTGAAAAAGGCATTCGCCTGAATCACCAGGAAATGAACGATTTGGTTGACCAGATCGCTGCAGAAGTAAAAGATGCTGAATAATTTTAGTTAAACGATGGACAGGCTTGCTCCTCAGGGGGCAGGTCTGTCTTTTTTATTAAACCAATCCGCTGAATTTTATGTTTGCCAACGACAAAAGTATCGATACACTCACTTCCCTCTACAAAGAAATCAAGAGATATGTAGAATTGCAGGGGCAATACATCAAGCTCGATCTGGTCGAGAAACTGACCATCCTGCTTTCTACCCTCATCCTTATCTTACTGATGATTATTCTCTGTATGACGGCCTTTTTCTATTTTTCTTTCATGCTAGTTTATGTACTGGCCGATTACATAGGCAGCATCATCGCCAGCTACGCCATTATCGGAGCACTCGTATTGCTGATAGCCGGTATCATCTACTACTACCGGAAGCCCCTGATATTCCAACCAATGGTGAATTTCCTTGCCAAACTCTTTTTGGACGAGCAACATAAAAAATAAGAAGCCTTATGAACGAACAACAGATACCCTCTTCGCCTTCCACCTATACCCTGGAGACGATTACACAGCGCCGTCTGGCCAAAAAAGCTGAACTGAGAAATTCTAAAGAGCAGATTATGGAATTCAGCAGAGAACTGTTTGCCCCCCAGCAGAGCAAGACCAAATTCGATAACCTCATGCAGCAGGTCAACGCGGGCATCGCCGCATACGACGGGCTGATGACCGGCATCAAGATTTTCCAACGGCTACGCAAGTTCTTCCGCCGGAAAAAGTAACCCCTGCCTGCAGACACCCCTTACAGCATAAAGCAGACAAACGAAAAGGCCGCCTCCCTACGAGACGACCTTTATTTTTTCCGGTAACCCGGAGATACCTGTTATTTACGGTTTCTTTCCAGCCACAGCTGGTTCATTTCCTCCAGTGTCTTTCCCTTCGTTTCGGGTACCCACTTCCAGACAAAGACCGCCGCTATCAGGCAGATGACTCCATAGATGGAATAAGCGAAGAACGGGCTGAATTCATACATGGCCGGGAAGGTGGAAGAAACCAGGTAATTGAATATCCACTGGAAAGCCACCGCGATGGCCACAGCCTTGCCGCGGATGGTGTTCGGAAAGATTTCAGCAATCAGCACCCAACATATCGGCCCCCACGACATCATGAAAGCAGCCGCGTAGACGATGATGCAAAGCACAGGCAGCAGTCCCCCTACCTGGAACTCATCGCAGGCAGCGGTTCCCAGCGCGCCGACAGCCATTCCCAACGAACCGATAATCAGCAACGGTTTCCGTCCCATCTTTTCTACCGTAAAGATAGCCACCAGGGTAAAGATGATATTAACCACCCCCATGATTACCGTCTGCATCATACCGTCGCCCCCTCCACCGATTCTCTCGAAGATACGGGGCGCATAATACAACACGGCATTGATGCCGATGGCCTGCTGGAAGACAGACAACAGGATACCGATGACAATGACAGCCACCCCATAAGTAAACAGGCCTTCCGTCTTTTCAGCGGTCACCGATTTGATTTCCGACAGAATCTGACGAGCCTTCAATGCACCGTTAATCCGTTCCAGAACCTGACACGCCTTCGCATCGTTCCCTTCCATAACCAGGTAACGGGGTGTCTTTGGCACAAAAAAAAGCAAGATACCGAACAAGGCGGCAGGAACGGCCTCAGAAACGAACATGTAACGCCATCCGTTGGCCACCAGTTCTTCGTCCGACATCCCGTCCTTGATCAGATAATTCACAAAATACACCACCAGCATTCCGAAGATGATGGCAAACTGATTACACGACACCAGTTTTCCACGGATTTCGGAAGGAGCAATTTCGGCGATATACATCGGACAGACCGCCGAAGCTAGCCCCACACCGACGCCACCGATGATACGATACAGATTGAATGCCATAATCAGTGCGAACGATGTGTCCCCTTTCGGGAAAAACAAAAACTCCGGATAATAAGAACCCAGCGCCGATACAAAGAACAGGACTGCCGCCAGCCGCAAGGAGTCACGCCGCCCCAACCGCGAAGCGCATACTCCCGATATGGCTCCACCGATGACACACCCGATCAACGCACTCGACGCCGTCACACCATGCCAGAAGGCATCCAATCCCAAATGTTGCTGAAGCGCCTGTTCAGCGCCCGAGATGACGGCCGTATCATAACCGAACAACAAGCCGCCCAGAATGGCTACAGAGACCAAACTTACAAGATACAAATTACTGTTTTTCACAATATTGATTTTAGTGTTTTCGTACTGACTACGAAAATACAAATTCTTTTTTTAGGTACATCTTCCATTAAATCTTTTTCACATAAAATAGCAGAGAAAAGCCACCGATACGTTTAAGCTTCTTAAAAAAGTACAAATAAAAAACGTGTCCACATCCATCCGGAAAGAGACCCGCAGGAAATAGCCGCCTCATTTTCAGCCGGTTTACGGAAATGAAACGCAACGGAGCAATTAAGTTTTCCATTCAGACCCCAAATTTTGAAGAATCAATGAAATAGACTATATTTGCTGATTATAATTCCTAAACTCGTTTGGATCAGAAAGGAAACAACCATGAAAGAAATACCAAGTTTAGAAACATTTTCGAAAGACACGACGCTATTGGTAGGAACAGACCACACGGGAGACATACAACAATATTTCAAAACGGCCAAACAACTGCCCGGCTGCATGATTATGCTGTGTACGCAGGGCAACTGTCACCTGACCATCCATCTGAGGGAATACAACTTGAAGGCCAACAGTGTAGCTGTCATTTTTCCGGAAATCATCTGCAAGATTGAACAGGCCAGCGACGACTGCCAGTTCATTTATGCGGCCTTCTCGAAGGAACTGGTCAATCATGCGGATGTCTTCACCCATACCATTGCATATACCCCCTATATTTTTGAGCAACCGGTCATTGATTTACGCCCCGAAGTCAGTGAAATCCTGCAGGACTACCTGAAAGTCCTGATCAAGGCACAGGATGTCACCCGTTCCATGATAGACTGGGCCCAGGCGAGCCTGTCGTTTACCCAGATTATCCTGGGGTTGCGGAAGACCATCATCCCTCAGGTAGAGACCAACAGCCGCTACAGCCGGAATCATGAAATCGTACGGGAACTGCTCCGCATGGCTGTACAGAACTACCGGAACGAGCGGAATGTCTCGTTCTATGCCGACAAGCTTCATCTGTCTCCCCAGCATCTGAGTACCACCGTCAAGAAGGTAACCGGCAAGACACTGACCGAAATCATCTCCACGCTGGTCATTCACGACGCCCAGGCCAAGCTGCGTTCCAGCGAGATGACGATTCAGGAAATAGCCTACTCCCTCAATTTCCCGGACATCTCTTTCTTCGGGAAATACTTCAAGCGCTATACCGGCATGTCGCCGAAACAATTCCGGAATTCCAACTGATATCCCCTTTCCAAAAGATAAGCCTCCCTGTTTCCAGTAAAACAGAGAGGCTTATCCTTTATAAAAGCTTATTCCGTATCAGTCCTTTATCTCTTCGATGGGGGTAATGTCCTGAATCTGGCTGGCTACCCGTCTGCGATACTTAAACAGGCGGAACAAATCCATCAAGGCATAAACGATGGAAGAACATCCCAGAATTATGAAGGGTACCTCGGCAGCCGTGAAAGGATCGAATAGCACAACCATCCCCGCAGCCAATACAAGCAGCGGCACGATGTAGACTCCCCAGGGTACATGCACCGACGAGCGGGCCGCCACCAGGTTGGCCAACTGACTGACTCCGGCAAAGACCAACAGCACGCCCAGCACATACATCAGCGAAGTGACGAAGAATCCCGGCATCACGACCAGCCAGATGCCGAAGAGTGTACTGCCCAAGGCCACAATCGGAAACGGACTGCCATACCCCGCCTCCCTACGTTTCCGGGCAGTCATCACGTAAGAGACCAGCCCGAAGAGTCCGGGCAACAGGAACAAGACTCCAATGGTCAACACCAGATAGATGATGGCTTGTCCGGGCCATACTACCAGCAACAAACCAATAATTAACGCACAAAGGCTGCTCAATACAGCATAATTGAATGATTTCATACGATTTTTATCCGTTTCATAAAAGTTATACTACGAAGATAGGAAGAAGTAGGGAATAATCAAATCGCCCTACCCATAAAATCGTGGAAATTTGAATCATTTATCCATTTCACTTTTCCTTTCACGAAAAAAAGCGGACAAACATACCTACATGTTACTATTTTTCATCTTTTTTTACTAAAAAGTAGGTATTGTCGCCCTTTTTCTCTCCCTATAACTTTGCCCTCGTTAAAAATAACGAAAAGACAAGAAGAAAGATGAAAGAAAAAGTATTCCTCTGCAGCCTCCTTTTCGCCGCCAGTACCTCGTACGTGCCGGCTGTGAATCTACAGAAAAACGGCGGAGACCTGCCGCAGAAGCAGGAACAGGCCGAACAGGCAGAAAAGCCCTCCCGATTCACCATCGGCGGATACGGAGAAGCGGTTTACAGCCACAATTTCTACAGCGACAACTACCTGCGTTACCAGGGACAGAACGTAGAAAAGTACCAGAACCAGCAGCATGCCCGTTTCGACCTGCCGCATGTCGTGCTTTTCCTGGGATATGATTTCGGGAAAGGCTGGACCCTGGGTACCGAAATCGAATTCGAGCACGGAGGTACCGAAAGTGCCATCGAGATAGAGACGGAAGAAGGAGGAGAATACGAGAGTGAGATTGAACGGGGCGGCGAAGTGGCCCTGGAACAATTCTGGATTCAGAAATCCTTCTGTCCGGAACTGAATCTCCGCATGGGACACATCATCATTCCGGTGGGCGCCACCAACCAGCATCACATGCCCACGGAATTCTTCGGGGTCTATCGTCCGGAAGGTGAAAACACCATCCTTCCCTGTACTTGGCACGAAACCGGTATCAGCCTGTGGGGACGTGCAGGCGACTGGCGGTACGAGGCCATCCTCGTACCGGGTCTGGATTCCGACCGCTTCGGACGGCAGTACTGGGTGAAGGACGGAGCCGGAAGCCCTTACGAGTTCAAAATCGGAAATAACATTGCCGGAGCCTTCCGGGTAGACAACTTCTCCATCCCCGGCCTGCGGCTGTCATTGAGCGGTTACCTCGGCAATTCTTTCAAGAATACTTTGAGCAGTACCGAAAGTACCCAGTACAAGGACGTCAAAGGCACCGTGGCCATCGGCGCTTTCGACTTCTCCTACAACGCCCACAACTGGATTGTCCGGGGCAGCTTCGACTACGGCCACCTGTCCGACTCACGCCTGATTTCCCAGTACAATGCCAACATGAGCAAGAACTCCGTATCGAAGAAACAGGGCATTGCCTCCGATGCCATGGCCCTCGGTGTGGAAGCCGGATACAACCTGTTCTCGCAGATAGAGAAACTGAATGCCAAGCAGCAGAAGCTCTACCTCTTCAGCCGCTACGATTATTATGACTCCATGTACAAGACCGACCCGGCCATCCAGGATTACCAGTGGTGCGGACGCCACCGCATCGCGGCCGGCATCAACTACTTCCCCATCAAGGAGATTGTCCTGAAAGGGGAATACTCCATCGGACTGCTGAAAAGCCAGTATAACAACGAGCCCTCCATCTCCGTGGGAATCGCCTATGCCGGTTTCTTCAGCCGATAACGACCCATCATTCTTGCATACAATAATTACTAAACAAACAGAAACACTATGAAAAAATTTTGGAAAATGCCTCTCTATGTAGCTTTCGGGGCACTAATGGCCACCGGTCTGACAGCATGTAGCGACAATGAAAACAATGACGGAACACAAACCGGAACATTGAGCGAAAAAGAAACGGCCCTGAAAGAAGCCATCACACCTTATGTGAACAACACGGTCATTGCCACCTACAAAAATCTGGCAGATGCTACCATTGATTTATGCGAAAAATGTGAAGCTATCGAACAAGCCTTTGCCGACGGCAGCCTGGCGACCGCACAAGTACAGGAAGCAGGCGATTCCTGGAAGGCCGCCCGCAAATACTGGGAACTGAGCGAGGCATTCCTGTACGGAGCGGCAGGTGATTATAACATCGACCCACACATTGATTCCTGGCCGTTGGACAAAGCGTCAATGGAGGCCATGCTGAGCAATCCCAAACAGATGGCACAGATGAGTCCGGACTACGTAGGCAACAACCTGGGCTACGGGCTGCTCGGTTTCCATGCCATCGAATACATGCTGTTCCAACTGAATGCCAGCGAAATGGAAAGCCAGCCACGTGATGTCAGCAAGTTCACCAAAGAAGAGACCATCTACCTGGCAGCCATTGCCGGCGACCTCCGCAACCAGTGCATCCGCCTGGAAGCCTCGTGGGCAGGCATGGACAATGTAACTTCCGAGAAACAAGGCATCCTGACCGACGCTGAACTGGAACCCAGCTTCAACTATGGCCAAAGCATGTTGAACGCCGGAGTTGCCGGTAGCAAATATGTCAACTACACCGATGCCGCACAGGAACTCATCCAAGGCTGCATCGACATTGCCGACGAAGTGGGCCAGCAGAAAATCGGTCGTCCGGCTACCGGTACGTCAGAGGAAGACAAGAACTACATCGAATCTCCCTACAGCCTCAACTCCATCACCGACTTTGTCGATAACATCATCAGCATCCGCAATGCCTATACCGGCAGCAACGACGGCGACAAATCTGTCAGCGACTACATCGCTTCCGTAGAACCGGAAACCGCCAAGGAAGTGAAGGCAGCCATCGACAATGCCATCGCAGCCATCCAGAAAATCAAGGAACCGTTTGCCAAGAACGCCACTTCGGCCGAATCGCAGGCAGCAGTCAAAGCAGTCGGCACCGACCTGGTCAATGCCCTGCAGAAAGCGGCACAGGCCTTATCCAAATATTGATTGTCAAATTATCGGATACCCGTTTCTGGCCAACGGATATCCTGCATTTTAAAACCTCTGAAAAATGAAGAAACTCTATTACTGGGCAGGTGCCATGCTGCTTACCGGTATGGCAGCATGCAGCGACGAGGTCAAGGATTCCCCGTCCCCCCAACCTACACCAGACCCCGAATATCCGGAATGGTACTATACCGGCGGCGAACTTGGAACCGCCTTCCTGTCTACCTTCAACGCCTACGAGCAACCGACACCGGCTGTAGAGAACCAAGGGCTGGAAGCCGAGTTCAAGAACGGCGAATCCCTGTTCGAGCATCCCTACATGTCGAACAACGAAGGACAGCGCAAAGGACTCGGTCCAGCCTATGTGCGCAGTTCCTGTATCCACTGTCATCCGGGCTACGGCCACGGAAAACGGAATCCGGCCGGTACTTTCGAGACCAACGCTGTGGGCAACGGCTGTCTGCTCGTCGTCTACAATCCGGAAACGAATGCCTACGTCAGTTGGCTGGCAGGTATGCCGCAGGGACACGCCACCGCTCCGTTCAAGGCACCGCTGGATGAAAGCAAGGTCAAAATCACGTGGAAGAAATACACCGACGAATGGGGAAACAAATTCCCGGACGGTGAGACCTACGATCTGGAATATCCGGAAGTCACCCTGAGCCCCGATGCCGTCTATGCCTACAACCAGGGAGTCCTCACCGATTTGGGTAATTACGAAGTCCGGCTGGAATCCACCATCGGTATTTACGGGACAGGCCTGCTGGACGCCATCGATGACAACGACCTGAAAGCCCAACACGCCCAACAGGAAGCCGACGGCTACCTGCCGAACGGACTGAATCCGGCCATCTTTGCCAACGGACAATGGACAGGCCAGTACAGCAACCCACGGGAAACAGACATCAAACCCGGAATGACTCCCGAGCAGCACCCCTACCGCTTCACTTACGCCTTGAGCCGCGGACCGCTGCAGGATGCCGCCGGTGCCAATGCCATGTGGAACATCACCAACGTGACCCGCAGCAACCGCCGGTACCATTATTTCGATGCGGCCGGTTCATACGTCAAGGCTTCTGCCAACGACCCGGATGTACAGGACGGTTACCAGGCATACATCGAAGCGCTCGACCCCGCCAAGAATCACCCCACCTGGCATGCTGCCGATTATACCGACAAGGCTCAAGTGGCGGAAGCCATCACCGCTTATCTGACTTCCAAGGAACTGGATGTAGAGATGAGCGACCAGGATTTCATCGATTTCATGGTCTGGCACCGCGGTCTGGCAGTCCCCGCCGCCCGCAACGTGACCGACGAACAGGTACTGAAAGGAAAGGAACTCTTCGGACAGATAGGCTGTACCTATTGCCACCGCCCGAGTTGGACAACCGGTGACGACAATTATTACGACCCGAACGGTTTCTTCGAAAAGGGTGACAACCGTCTGCCCCGCTATCCGCATCAGACAATCTGGCCGTATTCCGACATGGTCCAGCACAAACTGCACATGGAGAACGACATCCGGAACGGATGGTGCCGCACCACTCCGCTGTGGGGACGCGGACTCCACCAGAAATGTACCGGTTCGGCTACCGAAGACCGCCTGCACGACAACCGTGCCCGCAATGTCATCGAAGCCATCATGTGGCACGGAAATTCCAAGAGCGACGCACGCTACACCATCGAGAAATTCCGTAAACTCTCCAAAGAAGACCGTGAAGCCATCGTGAAATTCATCAATTCGATTTAAGCTTTCAAGTTTAACTTTGGCCGACAGCGACGAGGTGAATGGATACAGGTTGTTCTTAGTTCCTGACAACCTGTTATCCTGCCACCTCGTCCTCTGCCATCATTTTTTCAATGATCAATGGTTAACTATCAACAACCATTCCGTATCTTTGTACCATGTAGATAAACAGATGCAGACAAGCAAAGACATGAATACCCTGAAATACCTAAGTTTCGGACTGACCGGACTGCTGGTTCTTGCCATGATGACAGCCACAATCCTGGAAAAAGCCTACGGAACAGATTTCGTCCTTTCACAGATTTACGGCTCCCCCTTCTTCGTAGCCGCCTGGACCGTTGTGGCAGTCAGTTCCTTTATCTACCTGATGAGACACCGGATGCCGAAAAAATCCTTTACTTTTCTCCTCCACGTTTCTTTCCTGGTGATTCTGGCCGGCGCACTGACCACCTATCTTTTCGGCCGGCAGGGAAGTCTGCACCTACGCACCGGAGACACCCCCGTACACGACTATGTCAAACCGGACATGCACTTGGAAGCCTTTCCCTTTCAGGTAAGGCTGAACACGTTCCGCATCGATTATTATCCGGGTACTGGAGCCGTCATGGATTTTGTAAGCCTTGTAGAATTTACCGATGAAGCCGGCCAAACACTGGCAGCCGGAGAAATTTCGATGAACCGGCCTCTCACATACCGCCATTACCGTTTCTACCAGTCGGCCTACGACCCCGACGGGCAAGGTACCACCTTATCCATCGCCTACGACCCGTGGGGAATCGGCATCACTTATGCCGGTTACAGCCTGTTGCTGGTGAGCCTCCTCGGCTTCTTCTTCCAGAAGAACAGCCGTTTCCGGCTTTTACTCCGCCATCCGTCCCTGCGTCACACCACCCTGTGCTGCCTGCTGGCCCTTCTTCCGGCTTTCGCCCGGGCAGCCTCTACCTCGCAGCCTCCCCAGACCTTATCCCGCGAAGCCGCAGGAGCGCTGGGAAATCTATACCTGTATTACCACGACCGCGTCTGTCCGCTACAGACCCTCGCCAAAGACTTTACCGTCAAGGTTTACGGTCAGCCCCGTTACAAGGGATTGACACCCGAGCAGGTACTTGCCGGATGGTTCTTCTATTACGATGACTGGAAAACCGAGCCGATGATTCGCATCAAAAGCCGGGAGATCCGCCGACTTCTCGGCATCGACAGCGAATATGCCGCCTTGACCGATTTCATCGATGTAAACGGTTATAAACTGGACAAATTGATGCAACACGGCGATACATTGACCGACCGTCGGGGCGCCGAAGAAGCCAATGAAAAGTTCAACCTGATCAGCATGGTCAGCACCGGAAGTCTTCTCCGCATCTATCCGTACCGACCGGCCGACGGTTCCCCTGTCCGCTGGTTTTCGTTCAGCGATGAACTCCCGAAAGAACTGCCCGACGACCAGTGGCTTTTCATCCGCAACAGCATGGGGCTGGTAGCCGAACAATGGATGACCGGACATCCCGAAGAAGCCATCCGTCTTATCCATAAAATCAGAAGCTATCAGCAGAAGACCGTCCCTCACGACTTGCCATCCGATGCCCGCTTCCGGGCGGAGAAACTCTACAACCGGCTCAACTATACCCGGATGTTGGCCATGGGTTGCCTGACAATCGGCATATTGGCCTTCTTTTACTATACCCGTCGGATGATACAGTCCCGCCCCCGGAACGGACGGACAGCCCGTATCATTCACGGCACCTTCCTCAGCCTGTTGGTCGGAATACTGGTCTACCTGGCTTTCCTCATCACCTTACGGGGATACATCAGCCACCACCTTCCGCTGGCCAACGGCTACGAGACCATGCAGTTCATGGCAGCCTGTGCCATCCTGCTCACCTGCTGTTTCTGCCGGCGATGGAAAGGAGTGGTCGCTTTCGGTTACCTCACCTGTGGCCTGTCCTTGCTGGTTGCCATGCTCGGCGAGGCCAATCCTCCCATCACCCGGCTGATGCCCGTGCTGGCCTCCCCCCTGCTGAGTTCGCACGTAGTCAGCATCATGGTTGCCTATACCCTGCTGGCTTTCATCATGCTCAACGGAGTGACCGCCCTTCTGCTCCACCATACCCGTCCGGACAGCGAAGCGCAGGTTGTACGCCTGTCCGTCATCAGTCGCATCCTGCTCTATCCGGCCGTCTTTTTCCTGACAGTCGGTATCTTTATCGGAGCCGTCTGGGCCAATGCCTCCTGGGGACGCTACTGGGGATGGGACCCTAAAGAAGTCTGGGCACTCATTACCCTGCTCATCTATGCAGGAGCCCTGCATTCCGATTCCCTGCCTGCTTTCCGTAACCCCCTTTTCTTCCACAGATTCGCCATTCTGGCCTTTTTAAGTGTACTGGTCACTTACCTGGGCGTGAATTTCTTTCTGGGGGGGATGCACAGCTATGCGACAGGGTCTTGACGATTTTTCATTCCTCCGATAATGATATAACCATGAGAAAAACAAATCATCACACACGTATCGAACTGTCCCGCTTCGTTCCACCGACAGGAGTCTGCGAATACCAGGCCATGATTCACATCACCAGCCCGGAACTGGACTTCGAGCAACAACTGGCTGCGTTACTCGATGCCTGCCGTCACTTACGGGAAAACGAACTGCACGGGGCAAGAGCCGTCTTTGAACGGTATTTTTTAAGTGATGCCGCCAATCAGACCCAATACCTGCTGGATGCACTGACGGCCTGTCCTGCCTGTTCCCGCTCCATTGTGGAACAACCTCCTTTAGACGGAAGCAAGATAGCCTTGTGGGTATACCTGCAGACCGAAGCCGTTCCTCAATCTTTTCCGGGGAACCAGACCGGATTCGTACGCAACGGTTACACGCATCTCTGGACGGGCTACCGCTACCAATCCGGCGACACCTCCGAAGAGCAGACCCGCCAGCTGTTGAACAGGTATCTGCAACAACTGCAGGAAACCGGCGGAACACTGACCGATAACTGTGTACGTACCTGGTTCTTTGTCCAGAATGTCGATGTAAACTACGCCGGAGTGGTGAAGGCACGGAATGACGTGTTCCGTACCCAACGACTCACTCCCGATACTCATTTCATCGCCAGTACCGGTATCGGCGGACGCCATGCTGATCCGACCGTTTCCGTCCTGATGGATGCCTATTCCGTCTTGGGCATCTCTCCCGAACAAATACGTTACCTTTACGCACGGACTCACCTGAACCCCACTTACGAATACGGTGTCAGTTTCGAACGCGGAACCTGCATCGATTACGGTGACCGTCGGCATACCTTCATCTCCGGTACTGCCAGTATCGACCACCGGGGACAGATTGTCCATCCCGGCGATATCCGCCAGCAGACCTTCCGCATGTGGGAAAACGTGGAAGCCCTGCTTCGCGAAGCAGACATGGATTTCTCCGATATGGGAGCTTTCATCGTCTACCTGCGCGACATAGCCGATTACCAAGTGGTACGGAAACTTTTCCAAGAGCGTTTTCCCCATCATCCGACCGTCATCGTACTGGCACCGGTCTGCCGTCCGGGCTGGCTGATTGAAATGGAATGTATGGGTGTACGTTTCACCCCTCATCCGGAATTCCGGAACTACTGAAACAAAGATTCCCTTCCATCGGATAAAAAATCCAATAGAAGGGAACCATAAAAACTACTGTCAGCTTCCCCAACCGACAGACATCAAGTTGTTCATTTCATCATCAATACACCTCAACTTTCGCAGCCAATGCCTTGCACTTATCCCGCAAGGCATCCAGATCGGCATCGTTCTTGTCGTAGCAGACTACCACTCCCATACGACGGTTCAGGCGAGTATAAGGTTTACCGAAAATACGAAGGTAGGTATTTGGCTGCGAGCAGACCAGTTCTTCGCCCCGATAACGTGGAGCTTCCTGGCTGGCGATAGGCGACAGGATAACGGCACTCGCACCGATGTGTTCCTGGGTAATTCCCGGAATGGGCAAGCCCAAGATAGCATACAGATGCAGTTCGAATTCATTCAGATTCTGGGTATTGGCCAGCGTAACCATACCTGTATCGTGTGGACGTGGAGAAAGTTCGGAGAAATAGACTCCGTTTTCGTGGCTCAGGAAGAACTCTACTCCCCAGATACCATAACCCGTCAAAGCTTCGGTAACCTTGGCCGCCATCTGCTGGGCCTCAGCCAAGTGTTCCGGCGCAATATGAGCCGGCTGGAAACTTTCGCGGTAATCTCCACCTTTCTGTACGTGACCGATAGGCGGACAGAACAAGGTAGGTCCGTTCTTCTGGGTAACAGTCAGCAACGTGATTTCGCTATCGAAATGAATGAACTCTTCGACGATGAGTTCCTTGATGTCACCACGGCTACCGCTGCAACCATATTCCCAAGAATGTTCCAGGTCTTCCGGACCCTTGGCTACCGACTGTCCCTTACCGGATGAAGACATCAGCGGCTTGATGACACAGGGGAAACCGATTTTAGCGGCGGCTTCCTTCAGTTCGTCCAAAGATTTGGCATAATAATACTTTGCAGTCTTCAGTCCCAGTTCCTTGGCAGCCAAATCACGGATAGCCTTACGGTTCATGGTGAAGTTCACTGCACGGGCACTCGGCACTACCTGGATTCCTTCTTTCTCCAGGTGATACAGACGTTCGGTACGGATTGCTTCGATTTCCGGAACGATGATGTCCGGATGATATTTTTCAACCACCTTATCCAAAGCATCTCCATCCAACATACTGAACACTTCGCACGCATCGGCAACCTGCATGGCAGGAGCATTCGCATACGAATCACACGCAATTACATACTGTCCCAGACGCTGAGCAGCAATCACAAACTCTTTTCCCAATTCGCCGGAACCCAGCAAAAGTATTTTCTTAGTCATAAGTCCTAAAATTAAACCTTCTTTTGGCAAAGATAGTGAAAGGTGAGCGGAGAGGCAAACGAAAAACAAAGTTTTTCAGGTTTGACTATCCCGAACCGCATCCTATCTTATGGAAAGATAGTGAAAGGTGAGCGGAGAGGCAAACGAAAAACAAAGTTTTTCAGGTTTGACTATCCCGAACCGCATCCTATCTTATGGAAAGATAGTGAAAGGTGAGCGGAGAGGCAAACGAAAAACAAAGTTTTTCAGGTTTGACTATCCCGAACCGCATCCTATCTTATGGAAAGATAGTGAAAGGTGAGCGGAGAGGCAAACGAAAAACAAAGTTTTTCAGGACAAAACATTAGGACGCACGAGCCGTGCGTCCCTACAAAAGTGGAAATATGTCAAAACGGAGAATAAACCACCGTGGAAATATTTCAAAAACAAATGAATTCCGTTTTCAATTTCAAAACGGAGGATAAACCACCGTTTTTCATTATTCATTATTCATTATTAATTATTAATTATTAATTAAAAAGGTGTTCTCCGGGAAAAGGAAAAGCGACGTATGGAATACACTATACATCATGTATCCTGCAGCTATCAACCATAACAGAATCAGCAGTACTTTAGTCCAAGTAGACATAGGAGTCTGACGACCGAAACTCTGCATCAACAGCTGCAACAGACCAATGACCGGAAGCGCCACCACCATCAGCCCACAAAGAGCAAAAGTGATAGCCGGACCAGACATACTACCCAATGCCTCCCAATCTACGTATGGCATAATATGGTAGAAAATAGCTGGGACACTGGCCAGAACTCCTACAGCAGCCAAGGCCAAGGCAAAGAGTACGACCAAAGCTCCCAACAAGCAAGGCACCAGACAGATAGCAATGATAACCAGAATAATTTTCAGCACTCCCCCGATGAAACGGGCAAAGCCGCTCGCCAGCTGATGCAGGACAGACTGGGTCTTCTCCGAGCGGATGGATTCATTCACCCGTTCGAAACCATCGGTCACCGCCTTTCCGATACTGTCCACATTCACCGGCTCCCCCCGCATCTGCAGTTTTTCGGTTGCCGTACGTGCCAACGGCATGATTATCCAGGCGATCAGATAAATGAAGATAAAGCCGTGGAAAATCAGCCCTATCAGGATAAAAGCGAGACGTACCCAGGTCGGGTCCCATCCCAGGTAAGCCGCCCAACCGCTGGCTACACCTCCCAGGATGCGGTCGTCCGGGTCGCGGAACAAACGGCGGGTCGCAGTTTCCGACGAGTCGGCATCGGCAGCACGTTCCGAATCAGTCTCCCCTTCTTCCGAACCATCGTTCAGGTCCTCGGGTTTACCCATCCGGGCAATGACTGCCTCTACCTCCCGAATCGTCACTACCTGATGACCTTCGTGCAGATACTCGTTGAAGAGTTCGGCGATACGGTCTTCCATGTCGTGCACAATCTCGTCGGCCCCTTCGTGCTTCCGGAAGTGGTAACGGAGATTGTTCAGGTAGTTGTCCAATAAGATGTAGGCATCCTCATCAATGTGATAAACGGTACCTCCCAAATTGATTGTCAATGTCTTTTTCATGATTGTGTAGTGGTTAATAGTTTATATCTCAAATGATTCACGGTATCGGAAAGTTCATCCCAGGCTGATTCCAGTTCAGCCAGGAAATCCTCTCCCTGAGCAGTAAGCCGATAATATTTCCGCGGAGGCCCCTGGGTGGACTCCACCCACTCGTAGGAAAGCAGCTCATCGTTCTTCAACCGGGTCAGCAAAGGATAGAGTGTTCCTTCGACCACTATCAGCTTGGCTTCCTTCAGTTTCAGAATGATGTCTGAAGCATACGAAGGCTCACGGTGGAGCAACAGCAGGATGCAGTATTCCAGCATCCCTTTACGCATCTGCGATTTTACATTGTCTACTTTCATTGTCTCTCAATCTTGTATAACACAAATATAGGTATTATCTAAATACCTTGTTATACATAGTACTATATTTTACTTATTTTAACAAGAATATCAGTCGGAAGCAGAGAAAATAAACGGGAAAATCCTATCTTTGTCCGTCGACAAATCAACTAAATCAACAGATACTATGTTTTACATCAGAAAAGCCACCACAGCGGATATTCCGCTGATTAACAACCTCGCCAAGCAGGTATTTCCGGAAACGTATAAGAATATCCTCAGTCAAGAACAGATTGATTTCATGATGGACTGGATGTATTCTCCAGAAAGTCTACGTAAACAAATGGAAGAAGAAGGCCACACCTATTATATCGCATACGAAGAATGCGAAGCGGCAGGGTACGTATCCATCCAACCGCTCGACAAAGACCTGTTTGAGCTGCAGAAGATCTATGTGTTGCCATATTACCAGAAATACCGTCTGGGCAGACAACTCTTTGAACAGGCCGTAAAGGCCATCCGGGAACTGCATCCGGAACCCTGTATGATGGAACTTCGGGTAAACCGCCACAATCCGGCATTGGGATTCTACGAACACATGGGAATGAAGAAATTACGGGAGGACGATTTCCACATCGGCAACGGATACTACATGAACGACTACATCATGGGACTGGACATCCGATAAATACGAATAAAAACGCCTAGGCGTTTGAAACAAAACGAACGGACGTTTGAAATGAAACATACACATGTTTTACTTCAAACGTCCGTTCGTTTTTTGAGCAGTCCAATTTCTATAGGAAGACGACCTTATTCAAGCCTTCCGCCTTCGTATTCCAGCAGGAAACGTTTCGTATCCAATCCGGCGGCATACCCCGTCAACTGACCGGAACTGCCCACCACACGGTGGCAGGGAACCACAATCAGCCACGGATTGTCGTGGCACGCCCCTCCTACCGCCCGAACCGCCTTCGGCGAACCGACAGCCTCGGCCACCTGGGCATAAGTCCGGATTTCTCCATAAGGGATATCCAATAATGCCTGCCAGACACGCCGCCGGAACGGAGTACCTTTCCAGGCCAACGGAAGCTGGAAATCCTTCCGCTGTCCCTGAAAATAAGCAGACAACTGCCTGCAAGCCTCCTGCGCTACCGGTGTATCTTCCGGTATTGCCCCAGCGGGTATCCCGTTCAACCGGATAGCTACCAGCCGGTCCGCCTCTTCGCAGACCACCAGTGTTCCTACCGGCGAATCACAGCACATGTAACGTACCATCTTCCGATATCCGTTATTCCCAGACCAGATAAGCAGAAACCAGCCAGTGGTTCAACTTGTCACCGTCAACCGGCTCAGCTTCAGGAATATCTACTTTAAAGGTATGTTCACCAGCCGACAAAGTACCTAACTCAACAGTCTCCGGCAAGACATCACTACCCGGACACCAGTTGGAGCGGGAAAGATCGGACGAAGCCAGCGGTTCCTCCACTTCCTTTACTTCGTAACCGTTCTCACCTATATAAGCAGCCTCACGCTTGATAAGCCATACTCCAGTAGCAGGATTAAAACGACGGAATGAAGCGCAATCGTCACGCCAAGGAATAAAATCGAGAACGGTCTTACCATCTACCGACACAATATTCTGACGTTCCACAAACTCATCGCCACCACTATGGCCACCATGCCCGGTCACAATGTACTTTAACTGTACATTTTTGGCTTCGCGCGGCAAGGTAAATGTAGTCTCCACCGGCTTTCGGGCAAAGATATCGGGGTAAGTCTGACCGATATAATATACAGTATTCATCAAAGGAGTAACCTGACGCTTTGGCAACGCTTCGCACGGTACTTCGGTCTCCTTCACTTCAATCCGTACATCGGCCAGATATCCTTCCTTGGTCCAAGTATCGATAAAGACACCCACGTATGCCTCTCCCTCCAAAGCGGGATAGAGCGGAGTGATATCCTGTACCCAATTGACCGAAGTCTCCCATTTCGGGATATAGACCGGACGGCGTTTGCTGCTCAACGAATCATCGGGAGCACTGAAATGACCGACCCCAAAAGGAGTCATGAACCGCATCAGCTCCAAGGTAGGCAGGTAATCCGGACCGGCTACGATGCCTTTCATGTTTTCCAGACGGGCTTCGTCGACTGCGGGGAATTCACGTTTCCCTTCGGCAATGCTCAGAATATTAATGGGAGAACCTTTCGGAAGGACAAAAACCGAACCGGACTTGTCCCATCGGTCGCCGTTGGAAGCTACCTGTACATGCAACATCACCCGGATGTTACGCTGATAGGCAGGCAGGGTAATCTTCTTCAGCAGAATACGTCCGTTGACCAGACGCATCACACCGTCGGCATCGGGAGCCGTGATATTCCCGATGGAATCCGGGCAAAAACGAACCCGTTCCTGTTTGAAAACCTGGAGTGTACAATCTCCTTTAGCCGGCAGCTCCTTGTGTTCGGCCGCAAAGCCCGTCCAGGTAAACAGACAGGCTGTCATCAGAAATAATGCTTTTTTCAACATAGCGGTATTTTTAAATTATCCAAAAAACAAACTGTTTCCATCTATACAGACTCAGAGCCGGACAAGACCTGCGGAACCCCTTTCCAGCGGATTCCACAGGTTTCATCCGGCTCCAGATATCCTTCATTTCTCCCTGACCGGCAGGAAGTAGTTTCTTTCTACTGGTGTTGCTCTCTCAACAGGTCGTTGACAGTCTTCACCGGGTTGAAGGTACTCAACGGAACTTCAACGAAAACAGTATTCCAGTCGCTCATTGATCCGTTCCACAATCCAGGCAATTCCAATGCTTTCAAGTCCTTACCGTTCTTTGACTTATAAGAGATGAAACCGGTAGCCTTATCCACGTAGTTCAGCAGGTTGAACTTTTCACCCTTGTAATTGCGGACCGCACAAACCAGATCGACCGGATTGAAATGAGTACCCTTCTCGAACATGGCTTTCTTTTCCGGGTCGTTCATGTCAATCTGTGAGCTTTCCAGAATCTGCAAGGAAACGGTACCGTCCGGATTGTATGCCAGGAACGGACCACCACCCGGTTCGCCTACGTTCTTCACCATACCGCAGACACGCATCGGACGGTTCAGTTTCTTACGCAGGTAGATAACCAGGTCGGCATCTTCCAGATCTTTCAGGTCAGCACGACGGCAATGCAACTGCTGCTGAACGAAACGGATGATGTTCTCCAGTTCGTCGTGACGGTAAGAACCACTGTCCAGCAGGTTCAGGTATTCGAAAGCCTGCTTCTGCAAGGTTACCAGTACACCTGCCAGCAGTTTCTTATAAGTAACAGTATCGTCTTTCAAACGATCGGGAACCACATTATCGATGTTCTTGATGAATACGACATCGGCATCCAGGTCGTTCAGATTCTCGATCAGGGCACCGTGACCACCCGGACGGAACAGCAACTTGCCGTCTTTGTCGCGGAACGGCTTGTTTTCCATATCGGCTGCCACCGTATCGGTACTCGGTTTCTGCTCAGAGAAGCTGATATGATAATTGACACCGTATTTGGCAGCGTATTCGGCAGCCTTGCTGTCTACCAGTTTCTGGAACAGCTCACGGTGTTCGGTAGAGACCGTAAAATGTACGAATACATCGCCCGACTTGCCGGCTGCGTACAACGCGCCTTCTACCAGATGTTCTTCCAACGGAGTGCGTACCCCATCGGCATAACGGTGGAACTTCAGCAAGCCTTTCGGCAGCGAACCGTAGTTCAGTCCGGCAGCTTCCAGCAGGTTAGCTACGACTGCCTTGTAGTTCTTTTCGGCAATCAACGCATCAATGTTCTTGCCGGTATTGTCCATACAGGCCGCATTCAGGTCATTGTAGAAAGCGAAATTGTGGATGTGGTCGAAGAATTTCTTTTCAAAGTCAGTGGTAGGAACATCATAGTCAGTCCCCAGGAATTCAAACATATTCTTGAACATACGGCTGGCAGCTCCTGATGCCGGTACAAATTTTACGATTTTCTTGTCGCCTGCCTTGTAAGCGTCCCAAGCGGCCAGATAACGCTGCTGGTCTGCTTCAGTAGCCAACATAATGCCACCGTTTTCTACAGAGGCAGCAGCAGAAAGTTTCAGGAAGGGAAATCCTTTTTCAAAACAAGCCAACTGTTCAGCGATTTTTTCTTCCGAAATGCCTTTCTTGGCCAATAATTCTTTGTCTTCGTGTGTCAACATATTTATATATTTTAGGTTATAGAATCTTCACCTGCATGGATTTAATGCTCAAAAATATAAAAAATAACGAAATTCTTCCCTAAAAACCAATAAAAAAAGTATCTTTACCCACAAAGAAAATTTTTAAGATTATGGAAGGAAATACTTTTTTCACTCCGCAAGAGCACGAACAGCTCATTACGCTATACAAAAGACTACTACAATTATCCAAAGATACGCTCCAAAAAGATGACTGCCGGAAGCTGAAAGCCCACCTGGTAAACGCCATGCAGGGAGGAAGCATTCCGCGCAACGTTTTCGGAATGAATCCCATCATCAAGGATATGCAGACGGCCATGATTGTTGCCGAAGAAATCGGCATGCGACGGGCCTCCATCCTGGGAATCATGCTCCACGAATCGGTAAAATACGGGCTCTACACCCTGGAATCCGTAGAGCGCGAATACGGAAGTGACGTAGCAGGCATCATCCGCGGACTGGTGCGCATCAATGATTTATATGCCAAAAGCCCGACCATCGAATCGGAGAACTTCCGGAACCTGCTCCTCTCGTTTGCCGAAGACATGCGTGTCATCCTGATTATCATAGCCGACCGTGTGAACCTGATGCGGCAGATCAAGGACAGTGAGAACAACGAAGCCCGACTGGAAGTAGCCAACGAGGCAGCCTACCTGTACGCTCCCCTGGCACACAAGCTGGGACTCTACAAGCTGAAATCGGAACTGGAAGACCTGTCACTGAAATATACCCAGCATGACATCTATTACCACATCAAGGACAAGCTGAACGCAACCAAAGCTGCCCGTGACCGCTACATCGAGGCCTTTATCGAACCGGTGAAACGGAAACTGGAAGAAAGCGGACTGAAGTTCCACATCAAGGGACGGACCAAATCCATCCACTCCATCTACCAGAAGATGAAGAAGCAGGGATGTCCGTTCGAAGGAGTATACGACCTGTTTGCCATCCGCGTCATCCTGGATTCTCCGGAAGACAAGGAGAAGCAGGAATGCTGGCAGGTATATTCCATTGTCACCGACATGTACCTGCCGAATCCGAAACGTCTGCGCGACTGGCTGTCTGTGCCTAAGAGCAACGGCTATGAGTCATTGCACATTACGGTAATGGGACCGGAAGGGAAATGGGTGGAAGTGCAGATACGTACCGAACGGATGGACGAAATAGCCGAGAAGGGTCTGGCCGCCCATTGGCGCTACAAAGGCGTGAAAGGGGAATCGGGACTGGACGAATGGCTGAACTCTATCCGGGAGACCCTAGAAAATGCCGACAGCGACATAGAGGCCATGGACCAGTTCAAGCTGGATTTATATAAGGAGGAAGTGTTTGTCTTCACTCCGAAAGGAGACCTGTACAAGCTGCCGCAGGGTGCCACCGTGCTGGACTTCGCCTTTACCATCCACACCAACATCGGCTGCCACTGCATCGGTGCGAAAGTGAACGGTAAAAACGCCCAGGTACGTCAGCCGCTGGTCAGTGGCGACCAGGTGGAAATCATGACTTCGTCTACCCAGACTCCGAAACAGGACTGGCTGAACTTCGTGACCACCTCGAAAGCCCGTACCAAAATTCGTCAGGCCCTGAAAGAAATGGCCGCCAAGCAGACACAGTTTGCCCGCGAAACGCTGGAACGGAAATTCAAGAACCGCAAGATAGAATACGATGAAGCCATCCTGATGCGCCTCATCAAGAAGCTGGGCTATAAGACCGTAACCGATTTCTACCGGAGCATCTCCGACGAAAGTCTGGACATCAACACCCTTATCGACCGTTACGTGGAAATGCAGCGGAAGGAAACCGAACAGCGGGAAGAAGTCAGCTACCGCAGTGCGGAAGGGTTCAACATCCAGCAGGCTACCGATGTCAAAGACTATTTCAAGGATGATGTGCTGGTCATTGACCAGAACCTGAAAGGCATTGATTTCAACCTGGCCAAATGCTGCAATCCGATTTACGGCGATGAAGTTTTCGGATTCGTCACCATTTCGGGAGGTATCAAGATACACCGCTGCGACTGTCCGAACGCCAAGGAAATGAGGGCACGCTTCCCTTACCGTATCGTCCGGGCACGCTGGGCCGGTAAGAGCCAAGGAAAACAATATCCTATCCGGCTCCGTGTAGTAGGCCACGATGACATCGGTATCGTCACCAACATCACCTCCATCATCAACAAGGAAACGAATATCCTGTTACGTTCCATCAGCATCGATTCGAACGACGGACTCTTTTCGGGCATGCTGACGGTGATGGTGGACGACAACACGAAACTGGAAGCGCTCATCAAGAAAATAAAGACCGTAAAAGGAGTCAAGCAGGTAAGCAGGGGGTAAACGGACCGTTTCCGAGGAAACGGTGTGGCTGCCACCGGTCTGTTAATAATCCTAATCAAACAGAAGGTAATACAAACAATATCCGTATATTTGCGCCGATTTAAAAATAAAACGATAATGAAAAAAATTATTAGCACGTTGCTCTTCCTGGTAATAAGCACCGTCTTTGTATGGGCACAGGGAACAGCACAGATTTATTTTGAAAAGACAACCCATGACTTCGGTATATTTTATGAAGACCATCCGAAAGTAACCTGTAAATTCAAATTCACCAATACCGGAGACGGACCGTTGGTTATCCATCAGGCTATCGCTTCATGCGGATGTACCGTTCCCAAATATCCGAAAGAACCTATCAGACCGGGCGAAACCGGTGAAATCACCGTGACCTACGACGGAACAGGCAAATTCCCGGGACATTTCCGGAAGACTGTCACCCTGCGTACCAATGCCAAGGATGAAATCACCCGCCTGATTATCGAAGGGGACATGCAACCGGCGAATGCCAGAGTGGAATAGACACAACATCTTCTTCATAATAAAATGGGATGGGATTCCACTGACTGAAATCACTTCCTGATAAAGATTCCCGCAAAGGAATCGGACCAATCTCCTTAAGAACGACTTCCGTTCATAAGGAGATTGTTGTTTTTTAACCGTTTTCAATACCTTCTGGCGTGAATCTGACGTAAAATAAGCCTGTTCTTTCGCCGTTCAAGCTATTTTTCGTACATTTGGACACGAAAAAAGTCAAATCATTCACACTTATAATTGAAAACACACATGAAAGAAGAACTTGAAAAGCAGGTGGGACTCCCTGAAAACGCGTTCCGCCCGTTGAAGCCCGGTGAGAAATACGAGCCGTTGATGTCGCCGGACAAGGAGTACCCCGAAGTTAATTTCCGATCTGTCTCGTGGGGTATCATCATGGCTATTATCTTTTCGGCAGCAGCAGCCTTTCTTGGACTGAAAGTAGGACAAGTATTCGAAGCCGCCATTCCGATTGCCATCATCGCCGTAGGGGTGTCAAGCGCCACCAAGCGGAAAGGCGCCTTGGGAGAAAACGTCATCATCCAGTCCATCGGTGCCTGCTCGGGCGTGATTGTAGCGGGAGCCATCTTTACCCTGCCTGCCCTTTACATTCTTCAGGAAAAATATCCGGAAATGACCGTCAACTTCATGCAGATGTTCATCAGCTCCCTGCTGGGTGGTGTATTGGGCATCCTCTTCCTGATTCCATTCCGGAAATATTTCGTCAAGGAAAAGCACGGCGAATACCCCTTCCCGGAAGCGACCGCCAGTACTCAGGTCCTCGTATCGGGCGAGAAAGGCGGGGACCAGGCCAAGCCACTGCTGCTGGCCGGACTCGTCGGCGGTCTGTATGACTTCATCGTAGGTACCCTGGGATGGTGGAACGAAAACTTTACCAGCCGGGTATGCGGATGGGGCGAAGCCCTGGCCGACAAATTCAAGCTGGTCTTCAAAATCAATACGGGAGCCGCAGTCCTGGGACTGGGCTACATCGTGGGACTGAAATATGCCGCCATCATCTGCGCGGGTTCCATCGCCGTCTGGCTGATTATCGTGCCGGGACTTTCCCTGATTTGGGGCGACCAGGTACTGAATGCATGGAACCCGGACATCACCTTGGCCGTCAAGGACATGACTCCGGAACAGATTTTCAGCGAATACGCCAAGAGCATCGGTATCGGAGGTATCGCCATGGCGGGTATCATCGGTATTGTCCGTTCATGGGACATCATCAAAAGCGCCGTCAGCCTGGCTGGTAAAGAAATGGGCGGCAAGAAAGTGACAGAGACCACCGAACGTACCCAAAAGGATTTGTCCATGAAATTCATCGCTTTCGGTTCCATCTTTACCCTGCTGCTGATTCTCGCCTTCTTCTACTTCGATGTAATGCAGGGAGATGTAATGCATACTGTTGTAGCCATCTTGCTGGTAGCTGTCATCTCGTTCCTGTTTACCACTGTAGCAGCCAATGCCATTGCCATCGTGGGAACGAATCCCGTATCGGGTATGACCCTGATGACCTTGATTCTGGCATCCGTCATTATGGTGGCCGTAGGTTTGAAAGGGACTACCGGCATGGTAGCGGCTTTGGTTATGGGCGGTGTGGTATGTACCGCACTTTCGATGGCAGGCGGTTTCATTACCGACCTGAAAATAGGTTACTGGCTGGGAAGCACTCCCAAGAAACAGGAAAGCTGGAAATTCCTGGGTACACTGGTATCTGCCGCCACAGTAGGCGGAGTCATTATGATACTGAATGATTCATACGGATTTACCAGCGGACAACTGGCAGCTCCGCAAGCCAATGCCATGGCAGCCGTCATCGATCCGCTGATGAACGGAGTCGGCGCTCCGTGGCTGCTGTACGGTATCGGCGCCATGCTGGCTCTCGTGCTGACCTTCTGCAAGGTGCCAGCCCTGGCTTTTGCCCTGGGTATGTTCATCCCGCTGGAACTGAACCTGCCGCTGCTGGTAGGAGGAGCCATCAACTGGTACGTCACCACCCGCAGCAAAGACGAGGCTGTCAACTCGGCCCGTGGTGAGAAAGGAACCCTGCTGGCTTCCGGATTCATTGCCGGCGGTGCCCTGATGGGAGTAGTAAGCGCTATCCTGCGTTACTGCAACGTGAATGTCATCAACGACTCATGGCTGAACGATCCGATGAGCCAGGTGGTATCGCTCGTGGCCTACATCTGCCTGATTGTCTTCCTGGTGAAAGCCAGCATGAAAATAAAGAAAGGGGTCTAAGTACTGAAAAGTCTTTGAAAATAAAAGAAAAGACAACCGGAGTTTGGCAGAATCAAATAAAAGCACTACCTTTGCACCCGCTAATACGGGTTATTAGCATAATTCAAATCATTCACATTAAAAAATCAACATTAAAATGGCAACTAAAATCAGATTGCAGAGAAACGGACGTAAAAGCTATGCGTTCTATTCAATTGTTATTGCAGATGCAAGAGCACCACGTGATGGTAGATTTACTGAAAAAATTGGTACTTACAATCCGAATACCAATCCTGCCACAGTAGATTTGAATTTTGACCGTGCATTGTACTGGGTTATGACTGGTGCACAGCCTACTGACACAGTACGTAACATCCTGTCTCGTGAAGGTGTTTACATGAAGAAACACTTGCTGGGCGGTGTAGCAAAAGGTGCATTTGACGAAGCACAGGCTGAAGCTAAATTCAACGCTTGGAAAGAAAACAAACAGTCAGGTCTAGCTGCTTTGAAGGCTAAAGAAGAAGAAGCTAAGAAGGCTGAAGCTAAAGCACGTCTGGAAGCAGAAAAGAAAGTAAACGAAGAAATCGCTAAGAAAGTAGCTGAAAAGAAAGCTGCTGAAGCTGCTGCAAAAGCAGAAGCAGAAGCTGCCGCTAACGCTGAAGCTGCTCCGGCTGAAGAAGCAACTGAAGCTCCGGCTGAAGCTTAATTCTTTTTTACTGCAAGAAACACGGAAAAAGGTGTGTCGGGAATCTCCTGACACACCTTTTCTTTTTCAGACCGCAGCCAAGGCCTGCTCCAAGTCGGCCAACAAATCATCGATATGCTCTATACCGACCGACAACCGCACGGTTCCTTCCGATATCCCCTGCTCGACCAGTTCCTGCGCCGTAAGCTGCGAATGGGTAGTGCTGGCCGGATGAATCACCAGCGACTTGGCATCGGCCACATTGGCCAACAGGGAGAAGATTTCCAGGCGGTCGATGAAACGGAAAGCCTCTTCCCTTCCACCTGCCAGGGAGAACGTAAAGATAGAACCCGCACCTTTCGGGAAATACCGCTGATACAACACATGGTCCGGATGACCGGGCAACGAAGGGTGATTCACCTGCTGCACCTTGGGATGAGCCTGCAGGAACGCTACCACTTTCAAGGCATTTTCGACATGACGTTCCACACGCAACGACAGCGTTTCAAGTCCCTGAAGCAACAAAAAAGCATTGAAGGGACTGATACAAGCTCCCGTATCACGCAACAGGACAGCCCGGATACGTAACACATACGCTGCCGCACCAGCCGCATCGACAAAACGGACACCGTGGTAATTGGGGTCCGGTTCGGTCAGTTGCGGGAACTTGCCGGAAGCAGCCCAATCGAACTTTCCGGAATCGACTATAATCCCTCCCAAAGAGGTTCCGTGTCCGCCGATGAACTTCGTGGCGGAATGTACCACAATATCCGCTCCGTGTTCCATGGGACGAATGAGGTAAGGTGTCCCGAACGTATTGTCTACAATCAGCGGAATGCGGTGACGGTGGGCAATATCCGCTACTTTCTCCAGATCAATCAGGTTGCAATTCGGATTGCCGAAGGTCTCGATGAAAATGGCCTTCGTATGCTCCTGAATCGCCTGCTCGAAGTTATTCAAATCGCTCGGGTCGACAAACGAGGTCGTCACTCCATAGACCGGCAAGGTATTCGCCAACAGGTTATAGGTTCCTCCGTAGATAGTATTCGCCGCCACGATGTGGTCTCCCTGACGGGTGATATTCTGGATGGCATACGTAATGGCAGCCGCACCGGAAGCCACCGCCAGGGCCGCCACTCCCCCTTCCAACGCAGCAATCCGCTCTTCGAACACTCCCTGTGTAGGGTTCGTCAGACGACCGTAAATATTTCCAGCCTCTTCCAGACTGAAGCGGGCAGCGGCATGGGCCGAATCGCGGAAAACGTACGAAGTGGTCTGGTAAATGGGTACGGCACGGGCATCGGTCGCCGAATCCGACTGTTCCTGTCCCACGTGCAACTGCAAAGTCTCGAAATGTAAGCTGTTTCTGTCCATAAGTCTATCAATGAATGTTTCTACTGACGGCAAAGGTAGCATACGTAGAGTTATTCACCAATATCTGAGAAAAATATAGAAAATATAACTATTTTTGCAGCAGGAAACAGAAAAATCAATCAGAAGCACCGGCCGACTGCGTCCGGATAAAGAATATTATTCTATGGATACACTTGACAAGACCGACCTGCAGATACTGCGTATCCTGCAAGAGAATGCCCGGCTGACCACCAAAGAACTGGCCGCGCAAGTAAACCTCTCCTCCACCCCCGTCTTCGAACGGCTGAAGCGGCTGGAGAATAAAGGATATATCAAGAAATACATTGCAGTGCTGGATGCCGACAAACTGAATCAGGGATTTGTGGTGTTCTGCAGCGTGAAACTGCGTCGGCTGAACCGGGACATCGCCACGGAATTTACAGAAATCATCAAAAAAATTCCGGAGGTAACCGAGTGTTACAATATCTCCGGAAGTTCTGATTACCTGCTGAAAATCCATGCACGTAACATGAAGCATTACCAGGAATTCATTCTGAACGTACTGGGTACCATCGACAGCCTGGGCTCGCTGGAAAGCATGTTCGTGATGGATGAAATCAAGCAGGATTATGGGATTCATATCTGAGCGGGGTTACCAGGCCCAGGCATTTACATCGTAAGCCGCTTCGACCGCTTCTTCGATATTGTCTGGCAGGTTACAGAAAAAATCAATACCCGTTTTCTTTTCCAGTTCGTCGATAGAAACCGCGCATTGTTTCAACTCGTCGGCCGAAGGATTACGGGGATGTCCTTCCTTGTGTTCCACCAGGAAGCCGATTGCCTGGAAAGAATCTCCTTTCTGTGCCAGCACGGCCATGAAATAATACTTCGGACAAGCCAGGCCATGAATCGTGAAACCATTTTCATCGGTCGTAGGTGTACCACCCGATACCTTGGTTCCGGTGAAGTTCTTCAGAAGCTCGTTCATGGTTCCACCTTTGGCGACATATACCTTATCGAAAGTACCCGAAACAGTAGAACGCCCCCAGCTCTGAACACGGGCTTCCATTTTAGCCCAGAATCCACCGTTGAAGTCATTCAGCTGCGGAGACATGTTGCTGTAATAGAATGTCTGTTCATTGGCCTCCTTGCTATAGACCCGGTCTTCGGAAGCACACAGGTGACCCTTATCGAAACCGTCGCTCTTGTGGTCTTCTTCCATCGTCCACATGTCCTCAGGCAGTTTCGGGTCGACCGCCCATGCATCGGTACGTTTCACGACATCGGCCGAGCTGGTACTGTCGAACGAGAAAGCCACCCAATTGGCATGGCGCATGTCCGGATTCCATTCCAACGCATAATTCAGCCGTTCTACTCCGTTCACCGTCACATAATGGTCGGCATACACGTAGCGGTCATCCAGACGAGGCATCTCATACCCGGTTACCGAAACATTCTCATAACCGGCATTGGCATTTACATTCTCGTTCGGAATAGCCACTGTTTCCGTGGCAATGACGTATTCCAGCGTCACCGCATTCCCGTCAATCTGCATCACCCGCATCTTCAGGAAACGATACACCTGCGTATCCCGGTAACGTACCCAATAGGCCCCATCCGGTACGACAGCAGCCGACGGCTGCCAATCCGCATTTGCAGGCACTTCAGCCATGTCGTCCAACCGGTGGGCCGAAACGCTTACAAACGAATAGGCCGAGCCACAAAAAGATTTGTCCTGTATATAAAAAGAAGCATTGAAACCCTCCGGCTGGCAAGTAGTAAATCCCAATGCAGGATTCTCATATCCCTTCAGGACAGAAGTATATGCACCGTCCTGCGTAGTTTCCACATAACCGTTAGGGAGCGTATTCTGCTCTTCACAACTCACATTGAACAGGCCCAATGCCAGTCCAAGTACCAGTAAATAGTTCTTCATCACTGATTCGTAACGCTATAGAATTAAAAAAATCCGCCGGTTCTTCTTCCATCGCACGAAAGAAGAGCCAGCGGATGACACTATTTCAAATTATTCAGCCTCGTTGACCAAGACATTCTTGATTTCCCAGGTAGGAGCCGCACTGCTAGAGCTCTTGTAGATGAACGCAAGGCGTACTACCTGACCTACATAACTGCTCAGGCTATAAGGACCGACCTTGTAGAAATCCCAACTCTGACCGTCAGACCACTGGGTTTCGTCCACTTCCAGGGTTTCCCAGGTAGCCGTTTCTACATTGTCGACATAATCGGTAGAAACCTTCACCATCATGTATTCAGAAATCGGATTGCCGTTCAGGTATCTATGGGCTTCCTCGAACGACAGCTGCGGAGCCATGGCTTCCGACAAGTCGATGGCCGGAGTCAGCAACCAGCTTTCTGTTTCATAGTTGGTATTGTTCATAAAGGCAGAAGCCTTCCAACCGTAGCTGGCATCGCTCTTCCATACATAGCTGACACCTGTCAACGCTACATCCTGTACCGTAAATCCACCGTCACTGCCACCAGTCAGTGCCTCGTCCAGATAAACACCGGCCTGTGCGGTATAACTTCCGTCGGCAGCCTTTTCGAAGATTGTCGTACGGGTAGAATAATTGGTAGAGACAGCCCAAGTACCGTTGAATGTATATTCCTCTACAATCGGGTCGGCATCTGCCGCATTCTTGTAGACCACAGCTACCTGATCACCTTTCGCCGCATACGGGAATTTCTGAGTCAGATAAACCGGGAAGATAACAGACGGTTTGGAAACATATTCTGTACCCAGTTCCGCATAGAACTTCGGATCGGCAACCAATACATTGACATCTTCCTTCGAATATTCCACCCAAGCACCATCGGTGTAGACATAAAGAGCAGAAGAGTTGGCATAAGCGCCTGATGCACGGCTCATTCTCAACAGGGCAGCTTCCACTTCGTTTTCAGCGACTTCCTTGAACAGACATACATCCCAATATTTCGCATCCTTTTCCTGTACCAGGGTACTCTTGAGTTCAACAGTAGGTGCACAGGCATCCGTACTCTTGTAAACAAAGGCAACCACAATCTTCTTGCCCTTGAACGCACTCAAATCGATACGCTGGTCGGTGAAGTCCCATGAACTTCCGATGCCCGAAGCATCGTAAGCGACATCGGTCCATGTAGCGGCAGCCACATCACCCGTGTAATCCGAAGCAACCTTCACCTGGAAGAAATCCGTAGCCTTGTTACCGCTCAGGAAATTCAGTGCCAGGTTGAAAGACAATACCGGAGCCGTAGCTTCCGACAGGTCAATTTCAGAAGAAACCACATAACTTTCAGAAGCCAGATTCTTACCACCTACGTATGCCGAACCTTTATAATAACCGTATGAATCGATTTTCCATACATAGGTAGAACCCTCCGGCAGCGTTACATCCTTGATGGAGAACTTACCGGTTTCAGTAGTCATCGGATCAGAAAAATAAGCATAACTGGATTCCGGATAACATCCGTAACTGTATTTGTCATTGATATAAGTCAGCTTCACTGTCTTGTCCTTCTCTACATTCTTCAAGGCGAATGTACCGTCACCATTGCTGTTCAGTACCCATTCCGCACCTTCTGTCGGCACTGTCTCGCTTACATTGAAGCTATTGTAGGTACCACTCATGTAGATATACTTGGACCAACCGTTCAACAAAGTAAAGCCCTTTTCGGTCTTGCCCAGTGTCACCACCTGTTCCGCTCCGTCGGCGTTGGCAATCACTCCGTTTTCACCTACCGTAATCGGAGCCGGATTCATATAGCCATAATTGTTGCTTTCCTTATCCAGCTTACCGAACGGATAATAGTTGCCGTCATCGGCCTTGGCAGCAATCACATAATTACCGGCCTCTCCATCGAAGGAAGTAACCTGCTGGTAGACCATCGGGATAACGGAACCGCCGCCTGCACTCGGCTCAAATTCCGAATAAGCATAGTTGACTGCCACCATATCGCCTTCGGCAGGCTTGTCGATTTTAGCGGCCAACACTTCAGGCAATTTCTTCAGAGTTGACGGAGAAAGGTAAGTAGCTGTAACCGTTTCACCCCACACATTCCGGTAATCGGCATTCACCAACGTATATTCCTTCAGGTTCTTGAAGTCGGACAGATAAGTAGACGGTTCGCGATACATGTTATAGGAAACAGAGAAACGGGAACCGGCATCGGCCTGCGGGTACTTTTCTGTAATGAAAGCCGGCAGGAACCATTCGGCTTCCGTCTTGCTGGCGAAATACCGGTTTTTACCGATGGCCTCAAGAGCAGCTACGTATGTCCCGTTTTCCGGGTCTTTCGACAAGGCCACTTCCTTATTGGTCGCGTTATTGGCCACTGCCGCATAATCCGAAGCCTCCAATTTAATGGCAACTCCCTTCTTCACATCCGAAATCTGAGAGCCGATATTAAACTGGTCGTTATAGTCTTCGCACGCTGTCAAGGTAGCCAGCAATGCAGTTGATATAAATAATATTTTCTTCATAGATTCTTTGCTATTAAACAAGTGATTAGAAGTTTACTCTCAGTCTCACACTATAAGTACGTCCGAAAGCGTAATAACAATAGATGGTCTCATCGGAAACAGTTCCTGAACGAGGATTGTAAGCCTTTGAAATATACTGGTAATCAAGCAGGTTGTTCACGTTACCAGAAAGAACAGCGTCCAATTTACCTAACTTGAAACGATAAGAAGCATTCATATCAATCTGGCTGGCTGCCGGAACCTTCCACGGATCGGCGATACTGATTTCCTGTCCCAGCTTCAAATCACTACCACTGAATGAATAGTAAGCATAGTTACGTCCGTAATAAGTCCAGTCGGCTCCTACACGGATAGACTTGCCAATCTTGAATGTAGCGCCCAGTGCGGCGGTTGTCTGTGCAGAACCTCCCACACGTACGCCCTTCAGGTTGATGGAAGCCGATACATGGTCGGGAGCACCGACACCACTGGCAGGCGTACCGTTTTCTGTCAGAGGAACTCCGGCGTCATCGTATGCGTAACCGGTAGCGTTGCTGTCCCATTTCCAGTCACCGATTGAGAACATACCGTTGATGTCCAACCACTTCAGCGGAGTAATCTTCACATCCAGTTCCACACCTTTGTGCAAGGCGTTTACACCGGTCATGTTCATATAATATTCGGTACGTTCCTGGTTGTCGAGCTGACCTGATTTGGTCATCGCCTTATCCAGCCACTTGGTCCAGTAGGCATTCACGTTGGCAGTCAACCAGCTGTTGCGGAAACCATAACCCAATTCGAACGAAAGCACTTTCTCGTTCTTGGCATCCTTATTGATGGCATGACTGGCATTGGCCTGCATGAAAGCACCGTAAGAGAATTTCGGCGCACGGCTGATATAACCTAAATTGAAGAATACATTGTGATTGTCGGTAATGTTATAGTTCGCACCACCCTTGGCAGTAAAGCCGATGAAACTGATGTTGTCTGATTTTGCATGAGCCTTGTCATAAAACAGACGGTCGTAACGCCAGTAAGTAGTGTTCGACAATGAACCGGCCACGAACGCAGACAACTTGTCTTTGTTAAACTCTGTCTGGAAGAAGGCACCTTCCTGCAACACATGTCCGTCATAATCACGGTAAACAACGTCGCCTACCCCTAATTTCTGGTATTTCCACATCGGGTCGGCAGCCGCACTGTTGTTTTCGGGCAGCACGTCTCCACGGGTAGAGTCCATGAAATACTGTCCTCCGTACAAGTCAGAAATTTCATTGGTATGTGTACCTTTATAATAACGAAAATCCACACCGCCATAGAAATCGATGTATTTACCGAACTTGGTGGTATAGGTAGACAACAATCCGTACCAGTTGTGATAGTTCTTCGACAGACTCATGGCCAACATAGAACCGTATTCACTTTCCGCATTGATATCCTGGATGGCTCCGTAATCGAAAGTACCGTCAGGATTACGGAATTTAGTCTGCAGTGTACCGTAGTTGGCACCTCTCCAATCCTGATAAGAATATCCATAGTATTCGTTACCCTGTCCGGAATAACCGTAACCGCGACCGATAGAAACGTATGCCACTGTACTCAAAGAAGACTTTTCATTAATCTGCCACTGGTGGTTCAGACTGATCTGAGGCTTGTGGTATGAATTGTATTCACTGGTTCTTCTGCGACCTTCGTTATCGAAACCGTAAGTAGAATTGTACTTATAGTTCTTGATACCATATACCTCTTCCGTCATCTTCCAGTCTGCGATAGTCAGGGCACCGTTACGCTGATAGTGAGTCTGCGGCGCGCCAAACACTGTAAATGACAACTGATGGGCATCATTCAATCGCTTGGAAATATTCAAGAAATAATTGTAACCTTCGAAATCCAGTCCCTGAGCGTATCCGTTACCCCAATTCTTGGAACCCAGCAAAGTCATGGCCCAGCCCGATTTGGTAAGTCCGGTAGAAACACTGAACAGAATCTTGTTCATGCCATCGTTACCCAACGCATAAGATACGGTTCCACCTTTCTTGCTTTCCAGACTCTGTGTGATGATGTTGATGGTACCACCGACAGAAGGAGCCGATACCTTCGAAGCACCCAGACCACGCTGCGTCTGCATGGTACGTGTCACATCGGTCAGTCCGGCCCAGTTTGACCAGTAGACACCCCCCCATTCCATATCGTTCATCGGGACACCATTCACCATGACAGCAATATTCTCATTGCCGAATCCACGCATATAGATTTCGGAGTCACCATAACCACCACCATCTTTATTGGCATGAACACCCGGAGTAGATTTCAAGATTTCAGGAAATTCCTGTGTACCCAATTTTTCTTCGATGAAATCCATTGCAACGCTGGAAACGGCTACCGGAGTCTTACGTGCCACAGCAATCTGCGAAGTGATGACCACATCGCCCAATACATGAGCATCGGGGTGCAGACGGACAGTCCCTAAATCGACATTACCTTTCTGGGTAACCTTCATCGTCTCGTCCTTATACCCCAGGTATTTGAATTCGACGGTTGCGCCCGAAGTGGTAATTTTCAACGTAAATAAACCGTCCATGTCGGTGACAGCACCTACCGTTTGTCCTTTGACCGAAACCGTTGCGCCAATCAGCGGCTCATCAGTTTCCGCATCTACGACCTTACCTTTCAATGTAGCCTGAGCTACAGCCGTTGCAATACTACATGTAAAAAATACTGCAAACAAAAGGAAATGTTTCAGATGTTTTCTCATAAGTCTGTTTTAGCTTGTTTAATGAATAAAAAATGAAAATGTATACAAAAATAACATTTTCAGCGAGATAATTCATGACATTCTTATGAAAATTCGCCGCAGAAAGAAAAATTTAACAAATATTTGGCAACCATTCTTAAATCTTTACAGAAAAGCAGGTACCTATCCGAACGGAAGTACAGCCGATGTTTCATTTCCATTACACCGGAAACATCGTACCCAAAATGCCTAACTTGTTAAAAATAAATGTAAACACCCCATTACCAACGCACTAAATCCCATTTTTTCTGTAAAATATAAAGTTCATCGTTTGTTAAAAACAAGTCAAAACCTCTGAATCAATAGGAAAATATGTAAATTTGCAGCGGAAAAAACGACAAAAACAACTAAGACTTGAATAAGCACTGACTTATCAGTCGACAAAACAATATATCTTTTTTCTATAAACTAACAGTTATGTCAAATCAATCAAAATTCTGGTTGGCGGCACTGACCCCTGCCATCGCAGTATGTGTCAATGCACAGGTAACAACTTCCGCACTCAGTGGAAAAGTTATCGATGAAAACAAAGAACCAGTAATCGGAGCTACTGTGGTAGCCGTACATGAACCTTCCGGTACCCTTTATGGTGCCGTAACCAACGTAGACGGACGCTACACCATCCAAGGTATGCGTACTGGAGGACCGTACAAAATTGAAATCTCTTATGTGGGTTATCAGAAAACTGCCTACACAGACCTCTATCTGGAACTGGGTAATACCCTCAGCCTGAACGCTGACCTGCACCCGAGTTCAGAACTGCTGGACGAAGTAGTGGTAGTGGCCGATGCCAAAGCCAACGCCGGAGCAGCCCACAACTTCTCTACACAGAAAATCGAAAACACTCCGACCGTCGACCGTAACGTGTATGACATCGTGAAGAACATGCCGATGGCCATGACTTCAAAGAACGGAGGTATCACATTCGCCGGTTCAAACAACCGTTACAACAGTTTTCAGATTGACGGTACCGTAAGTAACGACGTATTCGGATTGTCAGCATCCGGAACAAACGGCGGCCAGACAGGTGCCAACCCGATTTCCATGGACGCTATCCAGGAAATCCAGGTAGTCGTAGCTCCTTACGACGTTCGCCAGAGCGGATTTACCGGAGGTGGTATCAACGCCATTACCAAGCAAGGTACCAACACCACTCACGGTTCTGCCTACACTTACTTCAACAACCAGAACATGTATGGCAAATACAGTGCCGTACGCGATTACGAAAAATCTCCGCTTACCCAGCAGTACACCCGTACCTTCGGAGGTACATTGGGCGGTGCCATCGTAAAGGACAAACTGTTCTACTTCGTCAGCGCAGAAGCCAAGAAAGAATCTTACCCGTCAAGTATCTATCCGGGATATACAACCTCATACCTCACTTCCGACCAGGCCAAACAAATAGCAGATGCCTACTATGACATGACAGGCTTCCAGGAAGGTTACTCACAACGTAACATCGACAACAAGGCATTCGGCCTGTTGGCACGTATCGACTGGAACATCAACCAGAACCATAAACTGGCTTTACGCTACCAGCACAACAACTCATACGATGACAACTACGGAGTAGGTTCAACCAGCTACATGTTCGAAAACAGCGGCTACCGCATGAACAACAAGACAAACTCTATCGTAGCCGAGTTGACTTCTCACCTGGGACAGAGCCTGTACAATGAATTCCGTGCTTCTGCCAGCTATATCCGCGACCATCGTGACGTAGCTTACCAAGGTCCGACTGTTCAGATTAAAAACATTCCGGCACCGGACGGTACAAACATCACCGCCAACATCGGTACAGAATATTCTTCCGGAGCCAACTACCTGGATCAGGATATCTACACATTCGAAGATAACCTTTCCTGGTATCTGGGTAACCATACACTGACTTTCGGTACCCACAATGAAATCTACAAGATGACCAATCTTTTCATCCAGGCTTCCAACGGCTCATGGTACTACAATTCATTGGAGGATTTCATTGCTGACAGACCTTACCAGTACAGCTATAAGTATACAGACCCGGCTCTTACAGGTGGTAACACCAAATGGGCTCCGACCATGAAATCCGGTCAGTTCGGATTCTATGCACAGGACAAGTGGGATATCAGCAACAACTTCAACCTGACCTACGGATTGCGTATCGATATTCCGGTCATCTTCAACGACCCGACTACAAACGATGCCTTCAACGAATTTGCTGAAGCACAGAACCTGAACGCACGCGTCGGTCAGAACCCGAGTGCCAAAGTCCTGTTCTCACCGCGTGTAGGTTTCCGCTGGTATACAGACGATTCACACAACACCCTGCTCCGCGGCGGTATCGGTATCTTTACCGGACGTGTACCGTTCGTATGGTTGTCCAACGCTTTCAACAACACAGGTATGGAAAGCAAGGGTACCACAATCACTCCTGAAGACAAAGACGGTAACTATACCTACGATGCACCGAAATTAGGAGAATATGCAGACAATCCGTTAGGAGCTGCCACTTCACAGAGCGGTGCCTCAGCAAAACCTGATATCGTAACCGTAGACAAGAACTTCAAATACCCGCAGGTATTCCGTGCTAACCTGGCATTGGAACAGAGACTGCCGGGCGATGTGAAAATGACCCTCGAAGGTATCTATTCAAAAACCATGAACAACGTATTCTTCGAGAACCTGGCCCTGACTCAAAGCGGCAACAAAGTATATGCAGTAGCCGGCAACGAAGCTTCTGCAGCTCCTTACTACCAGTTCAACTCTGGTAACTACTACAGCATCATCAACCTGAAGAACACCAACAAAGGATATACATACGCATTGTCTGCTTTGCTGGAGAAACATTTCAACTTCGGTCTGGACCTGTCGGCATCGTATACCTACGGACATGCAAAATCTGTAAACGACGGTACAAGCTCTGTAGCTTACTCTAACTGGAAGTACAACTACTCGGTAGACACCAACTCCGGAAACGAACTTGGTTTCTCTAAATTCGATATTCCTCACCGTGTAATGGTACAGGCTTCTTACACCAGTCCGAAATACTGGAACGGATGGACCAGCACAACGGTTTCTGTCATCTACAACGGATTCTCAGGCAGCCGCTACAGCTTGACCATGAATGAAAAATCTGACTACAACGGTGACAAATATTCCGGCAACTCTCTGTTGTACATCCCGACTGACGAGGAACTGAGCCAGATGAACTTCGTAGACATCACTGACAAACAAGGCAATGTAACGATGAGCGCCGATGAAAGCCGTCAAGCTTTCAAGCAGTGGATTGAAAACGACAGCTATGCCAAGAACCACAGAGGACAATACGCAGAACGTAATTCTAACCTGAGCAATTGGGAACATGAAATCGATTTGCACCTGGCACAGACTATCTACAACGTACAGGGAGTCGGAAAACTGGAATTCACATTCGATATCATCAACTTCGCCAACATGTTGAACAAGAAATGGGGAGCAAGCTATAGCTCAGCTTACAACTTATCACCGCTGACTATGAACGGACTTTCTACAGATGCCGATGGAAACAAAATCGCATCGTTCTCTTACAACAAGGCCGAAATCCAGAAGAGCGACATCAGCTCACGTTGGCACTGCCAGGTGGGCGTAAGACTGACTTTCTAATGAAAGACTAATCCTTACATAAAGGTGTATTGCCCACAAGACAGGGCAATACACCTTTCTTTTTATCACCCTAAAAAAAGACTTATGAAAAGATTCATCTCATTATGCATCATGCTGTGTATCGGCCTCTCCATCTGGGCCGGAAAACACTACACAGTCATCGTTTCGTTAGACGGATTCCGATGGGACTATCCGCAGATGTATGACACCCCATTCTTCGACCAGATGGCCCGCGAAGGCGTGAAAGCTACCATGATTCCGTCTTTCCCGACCAAAACCTTTCCGAACCACTACACACTTGCCACAGGGCTGGTACCCGACCACCACGGTATTGTAGCCAATACCTTTTGGAATCCGGAACGCAACGAGGTCTACCGGATGGGTGACGCCAAAACCCGGAACGACGCCTCCTATTACGGCGGAGAACCCATCTGGATTACCGCACAGAAACAGGGAGTCAAGACAGGAAACATCTATTGGGTAGGTTCAGACATCGCCGTCAAGGGACAGCACCCCACTTACTACCACGTATACGACCAGACTCCCCGCCTTACACAGACAGAACGGGTAGCCGAAGCATTGAGAATGCTGAAACTGCCGGAAACGGAACGCCCTCAGCTCATCATGCTGTACCTGGAAGACTCCGATACGTACGGACACAGTTACAGTCCGCACAGCAAGGAGACCCGCCGTTGCATCTCGGAACTGGACGCACTCATGAAATACCTGTGGGAAGGACTTCAAAGCCTGCCTTTCGGAAAAGACATCAACCTGATTGTTACCTCCGACCACGGAATGGCTACGGTCAGTGCCGACCGCTTCGTACCCATCAGACACCTGCTGAAAGAGCAATGGTACCGGATGATTGACGGTAACCTGCCGGCACAGATTTACACAAAACCAGAATACCGCGACTCTGTCTATCAAGCTCTGCAAAACCTGAACCATGTACGTGTGTGGAAAAAAGAGGAGATTCCGGCTTACCTGAACTATGGAAGCAACCCACGGGTAGGTGACATCATCGTACTGCCGGATTTAGGCTGGCTGGTGGAAGAAGGACAACAGACGCTTCCGGGAGCACACGGATTCGATCCGACCTACGACGACATGCAGGTAATGTTCCGTGCCTGGGGACCGGACTTCAAGAAAGGTTACGAAGCGCCTAAATTCCGGAATGTATCCATCTACTCATTACTGGCACGTCTGCTGCACATCACCCCCGAAAAGACAGACGGTTCTTTGGAAGAAGTAGAGAACATGCTGGTTCAATGAGATTTCCTGTATCTTCAGACAACAGGAACCCAAATTCTCTGATACAATAAAAAACGTCCGCTCGTATGATGTCACACGAACGGACGTTTTCATGAAAACGAACTCATGTTTCAATCAACACGCGAGTTCGTTTTTTTTTCATATCGATCATTAATCTTCCATCAACTTCCGGTAACGGACACGTTTCGGCTCTACGTTACCCATACGTTTCATCTTGTTTTCTTCGTATTCGGTATAAGAACCTTCGAAATAGAAGACTTCACTGTTACCTTCGAAAGCCAGAATGTGTGTACAGATACGGTCAAGGAACCAACGGTCGTGACTGATGACTACGGCACATCCGGCGAAATCCTCCAGACCTTCCTCCAAAGCACGCAGGGTATTCACATCGATATCGTTGGTCGGCTCGTCCAGCAAAAGTACGTTACCTTCTTCCTTCAAGGCCATCGCCAGGTGCAGACGGTTACGCTCACCACCCGAAAGCATACCACAAAGCTTTTCCTGGTCGGAACCGGAGAAATTGAAACGGCTCAGGTATGCACGGGCATTCACATCGCGGTTTCCCATACGAATCAAATCGTTACCGCCGCTGATGACCTGATAAACCGTCTTGTTCGGATCAATGTCACGATGCTGCTGGTCTACGTAGGCCACCTTTACGGTTTCGCCCACTTCAAATTCCCCTTTATCAGCCTTTTCAAGCCCCATAATCAAGCGGAACAGCGTTGTCTTTCCGGCACCGTTCGGACCGATGACACCTACGATTCCGTTCGGTGGAAGCATGAAGTTCAAATCGTCGAACAGCAACTTGTCGCCGTATGCTTTGGCCACATGCTTCGCTTCGATAACCTTGTTGCCCAGACGCGGACCATTCGGGATAAAGATCTCCAGCTTTTCTTCCTTCTCCTTCACATCCTCGTTCAAGAGCTTGTCGTACGAATTCAAACGGGCCTTACCCTTGGCCTGACGGGCCTTCGGAGCCATGCGTACCCATTCCAACTCACGTTCCAGCGTCTTTCTACGCTTGCTGGCTGTCTTTTCCTCCATCTCCATACGCTTGGTCTTCTGTTCCAACCAGCTGGAGTAGTTACCTTTCCAAGGAATACCTTCGCCACGGTCGAGCTCCAGAATCCATCCGGCTACATGATCCAGGAAGTAACGGTCGTGTGTAACGGCAATCACCGTTCCTTCATACTGCTGCAGGTGCTGTTCCAGCCAGTCGATACTTTCCGCATCCAAGTGGTTGGTCGGCTCGTCCAGCAGAAGGATATCCGGTTTCTGCAACAACAGGCGGCACAAGGCAACCCGGCGACGTTCACCTCCCGACAGATTCTCTACCAACTGGTCTTCTGGCGGGCAACGGAGGGCGTCCATGGCACGTTCCAGCTTGCTGTCCAGGTTCCAGGCATCGGTTGCATCGATGATATCCTGCAGTTCCGCCTGACGGGCAAACAGCGCATCCATCTTCTCCGGGTCCTCATAATATTCCGGCAGCCCGAACTTATTGTTGATTTCCTCGTATTCAGCCAAGGTATCTACCACTTGCTGTACACCTTCCATCACCACTTCCTTTACGGTCTTGGTATTGTCAAGTACCGGCTCCTGAGCCAGGTAACCCACCGAATATCCCGGTGAGAAGACCACTTCTCCCTGATAACTCTTGTCGATACCGGCGATAATCTTCATCAACGTAGATTTACCGGAACCGTTCAAACCGATGATACCGATCTTGGCACCATAGAAAAAGGATAGGTAGATGTCTTTCAATACCTGTCTGTTGTTCTGGAAGGATTTGCTTACTCCCACCATTGAGAAAATAATCTTCTTGTCGTCTGCCATATTCTTTTAACTGTTAAAAATAAAATCAAATCTTTCTTCGCTCCATCTGCTTCCGATAATAACGGTGCACTGCCAACTGATAAGCTATCAGTCCGACCAGACATACCACCAGGGCAACAATGAAAGGATTACCGGATGGAGTAGCCGCCGTCCATTTACCGGACATGACTCCCAACAGGATACCCAGCTCCCACAACAGCTGATAGGTATGATAGCCTGTTCCACGTTCACAATGCAGAGGAAGCTGTATCATCACAAAAAGGAATTGCGAAATAGAAGCTGCAGCCCCCAGTCCTATCAGGAATCCGGCTCCCCATAAATGAATGCCTGCATCCGAATAATAGAGAACCAATAACCCCGCCCCTGTCAGGAGCTGTCCGATAGTCACCAACAGACGTCCGTCGGCACGTGTAACCGTAGCAGCCTTCAGGAACAGGAAACAGATAAAACCGCCACCTATGCAAAGATAGAAAAAAGAATCATAGATTGTACTGAGAATCATTCCCAGAACAAAAGGTACGGCCATCATATTCAATCCCGGTCCCAGTGAACGGAACAGGATGAAACGGTCGAATGACAGAAGCGGAAGTTCCAAAGGAGCCCGGAAAGTCACTGTAACCATGGAAATCAACAGGATAGCACCTACCGACAGGAATGCCGAACAATAGGTCAGCTGCGGGAAGGTCAGCAGAGTCTCTGCGTGATATCCGCCCATCAGACCGGCTATCATACCGAATATGCCTGCCCACGTGAAGCAGACATTCGCCTGATTCCGCTTCTGGCTGGGAGTCACATCAATGACCAACGTACTTCCCGTAGCCATCAGCATGACGGCAAAGGCTGCCCCCTGAATCATCCATAGCAACCATAATGTCTGGAAATGTTCTACATACGGATAGGCCAGGCTGATGAGTGCCAACAACAGGATGCTGCGTATACAGACAGACTGCCGCTTGTATGTATCTACCAGATAATTGTTGAAAAGCCCCGGAAGGAAGAGTGATATACCGAAAACAGCGGTCACCCCTCCGGCATACAGGTCGGAACAGTGCCACTGCCTTACCATCCAATGATGAAAAACCGGAAACAGCATGTACACAGCTGCATGCAACAGCAGGTTGGCTATCACCAAAAAGCTGAAATTCCGGTTCCACAAGTTACTTCTGCCTCCCGAAGAATGCAGTATATCCATTGCCATAAGCGGAATCAATACTGCTCGGACTCGTTCGGGAAATCACAGGATTTCACATCAGAAACGTAGTTTCCGATGGCATCCGTCATGAGGGTGTGCAAATCGGCATACCGACGGAGGAAACGTGGGCTGAATCCCTTGGTCATGCCCAACATATCGGTAACGACCAGCACCTGACCGTCGACTGCCCCTCCTGCACCGATACCGATAACCGGGATCGTCAGCTCCTTAGCTACCCGGGCAGCCAGCGCAGCCGGAATCTTTTCAAGAACCAAGGCGAAACAGCCTGCCTCCTGCAACAGCCGTGCATCGCTCATCAGCTTTTCGGCTTCCGCATCTTCTTTGGCACGTACGCCGTATGTACCATATTTATTGATAGACTGCGGCATCAGTCCCAGATGTCCCATTACCGGGATGCCTGCACCGATGATGTGGCGGATGGTTTCAATCACTTCTTCTCCACCCTCCAGCTTCAACGCGTCTGCATGAGTTTCCTTCATGATACGGATAGCATTGCGGACTCCGTCGTACGGATCGGCCTGGTAAGAACCGAAAGGCATATCCACTACCACCAAAGCACGCTTCACGCCACGCATCACTGATTTACCGTGGTAAATCATCTGATCGACTGTAATAGGCAACGTCGTGACATTACCCGCCATTACATTCGAAGCGGAGTCGCCGACCAGGATGACGTCAACGCCTGCTCCATCCACAATCTGTGCCATTGTAAAATCATACGAGGTGAGCATCGAAATCTTCTCTCCTCTTTCTTTCATTTCAATCAAACGGTGAGTAGTCACTTTACGTGTATCACCTGAAAGATATCCAGCCATAATTACCTTAATTTAAAAACGGGGCAAAATTAGGAGTTTTTAATGAGTTATACAAATTTTCTGAAATCTCTGACACAGCCAGGACCTGTAGAAAACGCCTCTCTACAAATCAGTTCCCGGCCAGAAGCTCCATCATCCGGGCATAACTGAATTCTGTAAAATCCGGAATCACCAGCCTGCATTTATCCTGAATGGCGGCAGCCGGGTTCGTCGTGCTCAGACCGACAACCGTCATACCGGCCGCATTACCGGCTTCCAGTCCATGGAATGAATCCTCGAACACCACGCAGTTCCCGATGACCGTATCGAATACCTTTGCACCCAGCAGGAAACAGTCGGGAGCAGGTTTCGAACGGGCAAAATCTTCCGAAGTCAGGATGCGGTCTACCAACCCTTTCAATTCCGGATGAGCCGCATACACGTTCTGCATCTTCTGCTGATTGGAACTGGTCACAATGGCTATCTTCACTCCCTGCGAACGCAATTCCTTCATGAAATCGGCCACGCCGGGAATATAATCGTATGACATCTCGTTTTCATAACGGTTCAACGCGTCCGTGATTTCGGCCTGTTCCTTTTCCATACCGGAAAAATAGCGGTCGTATATCTGTACCAAAGTCTGGCCCTTGATAATTTTTCCGAAGTTCTCATATTCAGGCAGGTACTTTCTTCCTACCCCGTCCCAGAAAATCGTATACTGCGGTTCTGTATCGATAATCACACCGTCGCAATCGAAAAGTGCCGCAATTGTCTTTGTCTGATTCATTTTTATTTAGCTTGATTTAACACGGCAAAGGTCTTAAATATCCTTGCATCTTCCTAAATTTGATACTTAAAATAAATGAAAATGGACAAAAACGACCCACACATCCTCGGAACCGCTCCCATCGGCAAATTGCTGGTGGAATATTCCATACCGGCCATCATCGGTATGACACTGACTTCCCTGTATAACATCATCGACAGTATCTTCATCGGACACGGTGTAGGGGCACTCGCCATCTCCGGACTGGCCATCACCTTCCCGCTGATGAACCTGAACATCGCCTTCTGTACCCTGGTAGGAGTAGGAGGCGCAACCATGTCCTCTATCCGGTTGGGACAGAAAGACCAGACCGGCGCCGAGTATATCCTGGGTAATGTGGCTGTCCTCTGTGTCATCAATGCGGTAGTCTTCAGCGGAATCACCCTCCTTTTTCTGGAAGAGATACTACGCTTCTTCGGAGCCAGCGACTCTACCCTTCCCTACGCCTACGACTTCATGCAGGTCATTCTGTTAGGAAGCCCCATCTCGTTTGTCATGATTGGTCTGAACAACATCATGCGGGCTACGGGGTATCCGAAGAAAGCCATGCTTTCATCGTTACTGACCGTGGGCTGCAATGTTATCCTGGCTCCTATCTGTATCTTTGTATTGGAATGGGGTATCCGTGGAGCTGCGCTCTCGACCATCACCTCCCAGTTTGTCGGTATGATTTGGGTGCTCTCGCATTTCTACAGCCAGAAGAGTTTTGTCCGCTTCCGGAAATCCTGTTTCCGTCTGAGACTTCCCATCATCCGGAACATTTTCAGCATCGGCATGTCTCCATTTGTCATGAATGTCTGCGCCTGCTGCATTGTCATCTTCATCAACAACCGTCTGTTGCATTACGGAGGCGACTTATCCATCGGCGCTTTCGGCATCTTGAACCGTATCCAGATGCTTTTCGTCATGATTGTCATGGGAATCACCATGGGTATGCAGCCCATCAGCGGTTACAACTATGGAGCAAGAAATTTTGAACGCGTCAAAAGAACCCTGAAACTGGGTATCATGGCCGGTACAATCATTACAACCGCAGGATTCATCGCCTGCGAATTGTTCCCTCAGGTGTTCGTCGGCATGTTTACAGACAACGAAGAGCTGACCCATCGGGCAAGCATCGCCCTTCAGATTGGCGTTGCCAGCTTCCCGGTCATCGGTGCTCAGATTGTCATCACCCAATTCTTCCAATCCATCGGGAAAGCCGCAGTTTCCATCTTTCTCTCCCTGTCCCGACAACTGCTTTTCCTGCTTCCGGGCCTGGCATTCCTACCTCCCTTCTTTGGTGTGAACGGAGTATGGTCCAGCATGCCTGTTTCAGATATGCTGGCCTTCCTGACAGCGGTTGCCATGCTGATGCATCACATCAAAAAGATGAAAGAGACCTATCCTCTAACTGAACAATAGCAGGATATTCAGCGCCGAAACCACAACGGCTATCGAATAGAGGACGAATGTACTCCAGCGGGAATTGGCATAAATCCCCATCACCCGCTTGGAGGAAGTGAGCCCGACCTGCAGGAAAACGGTAAAAGGAAGCTGGACACTCAGCATCATCTGCGAAACAATCAACCCCTGGAAAGGATTGTCTATAAAGAAGATAATCAGCAGGGCAATGCCTAAAGACAGCAGTACTCCCACCTTCGAGTGGATGTCCTTAATGTGATAAGACTCTCCGAACATGCCGGCAAAGATAGAACCTGCCGCCATGCCACTGGTCACCGTAGACGAGATACCCGCCATAAGCAACGCCAAGGCAAATACGATACCGGCATGACTACCCAACAACGGGTCCAACAACGATTTCGCCTGCTGCAACTCTTCTACGGGTGTCCTGTTTACGAAAAAAGTAGCAGCTGCCAGCAGAATCATGGCACTGTTGATAGCCCATCCGACTCCCATGGAAAGCAGGGTATCGTAAAACTCATATTTCAACAGTTTCCGGATAGAGGCCTCATCCTCACGGTTATACTCCCGGCTCTGTACCACCTCTGAGTGCAGAAAAAGATTATGCGGCATCACTACGGCCCCCAGTACACTCATGATAATCAGCATACTCCCTTCCGGAATGCTGGGAACCACCCAAGAACGGGCCGCCAAGGGCCAATCCACATCAATCAGAAACAGTTCGTACAAGAAAGAAAGGCCGATAACGGATACAAAAGCGATAATCAACCGCTCAATCCGCTTGTACGAATTGGTGAAAAGCATGACGGTTACCAACACAGCTGTCAGCAATGCTCCCCAAATGATGGGAACATCAAACAGCATCTCCAAAGCGATGGCACCTCCCAGAATTTCCGCCAACGAGGTGGAAATGGAAGCCAACACCGCACTGCCCAAAATAGGACGAGACACCCATTTGGGAGCATACTTGGTAGCAGCTTCACTCAGACAGAGTCCGGTAACAATCCCCAGATGGGCCACATTATGCTGCAGGACAATCAGCATGACCGTAGAAAGGGTAATCACCCAAAGCAAGGCATAACCATAATCGGAGCCTGCCGCAAAATTGGAAGCCCAGTTACCCGGGTCAATAAATCCGACAGTAACCAGGAGCCCCGGTCCGATGTATTTCAGAATATCCAAACCACCCAGATACCGCTGATGGTCCTTCCGTTTCAGTTCTTTGATAAAATTCCACATAGTCTTTTCTTAAATAATAACAAATCGTTTAAGAGACTGTTCAGTCGTTTGGATAGATACCGATAAAAAAGGCTTTCAAACACACTACCGTTCGAAAGCCCTCTTTCCATATCATTTCACAATCTTCATTTATTTCCACGTATTCCATCCGACAGCATCATTCCAAGAGATAGCCGAAGCATAGTAACTTTCCCACGAAGAAGAAACATTGCTGACCATTCCAGGGAGATACATGCCGATACCGCAGAAACGTTCCGCATCAGGTCTTATGGTAATGAATGTCCGTTCTACACAAGATTTGGCAATGACAGCTTCATCCAATGCCTGCTGGAAAGAAGCAGGTATGACACCTCCGTTCAACTGACGGACAAAATCGCCGACATCGAACGAAAAATTACGATACGAATTCTCACCATACTGCTGTACTGAATGAACATCAAAGTCCTGCAACCGATCTGCATGTTCCTGTAACTGCGCCGATACCGCCGTAGCCAAGCCCTCCATCTTTGAACAGTCAACCACTGCACAAGTTCCCCACTCGTTCTTGAAGTAATCGGCAAATGTGGTACAAAGTTCCTGATAATTGGGACTATCGGCATATAGATTCTTCATCAGGTATTTATAAGGGAATCCTTCAGCCGGTGTTTCCATGACTGAAGCGATGCAATAACGGGTCGCATTACGCAACTCATAGGCCACCTCAGCTGTTCCCATCATACAGGCATCGAACAAGACAAAATCCAGTTTCCCGGCAGAAAAGCTGTTTTCCAATACAGCAGCCAACTCGGGAACGTCAATGCTATACCCACCATCATCGCCAAATGAACGGGCTACGGTCTTGGCCCCCTTCATCCATCCTGTACCATGGGAACCATAAATCATACCATACGTATTCGAAGGGAATATCGCCTGCATATCGGCTATGACCTGCCGCATTACAACCGGGTCCGTAGCCACATGACTTGCAGATTCATACTGCTTTTTCACATAGGCAACCTTAAAGATTTCGCTGAAAGCTTCCTGAACTCTGGAGGTAGGGAAAGATCCCCACTGCCAAGGATCAGCAATCAGACTTTCAATATTTTCGACATCGACCTCCGCTACATTGTTCACCTGTCCCTTACCATCCGACTCAAAGCTTAAGATGCAAGGATAAGGCATGTCGGTATCCAACGGTTTCGGACGGTAATACACCGTTAAGGCGCAAGGTTTCTCCGAATGAATCAGGCTATAATACATGCTGACCACGTTATACTTCAGATACGAATCCAAATCACTACTCTGATTATTGGAAACCAGATAAGCCATGAGGGTACGCCCTTGTCTCTCCTCCTGTACGTCGGCAGGAATTTCATTGGAGCAGGATACAAAAAGGCAAACAGAAAACAATAAAAAAAGAATACGTTTCATAGCTTCACCACATTATTCCACAACAGCCTTTTCAAAACGAAAGGAATCTCCCAGATCTTTCAGAACCAAAGTATTCCCCTTCTGATATTTCTGCTTCAACTTACTAATTTCCTTTTCCAGCTTTCTTTTCTTTGTATTAAAGAACATGAAGCAAGTACGGTTCTTGCCATCCTGATGCTGTTCCAGATAATCCTTCAACTGCATACTGTAGAGAGAACGTCCGATCAACAAGCCCTTTGAATCCAAAGCCGCGCTGTCTACCAACTGAATATCAGTAAAATAAACGAGTGAATCTGTAAAGGATGCAGATACACCTACCAAATAAACACCGTATGTATTTTTATCTTTCGGTTCCTTACAGAATGCAGAAACTGCCAATATAGACAGTAAAAAGAAGCATAAAAATCTTGTATATCGCATAAGTCTCTAATTTATTGCGGACAAAAATAAGCAATTAAAGTTAAATAACCGAGGCTGTGGACATTTATTAACACAAAATCCGACAAATGCAAGCAGGTACATCCATCTCGACGAACAGCATGACCCACTGATTTCCCCGGGGAACTCACCTGCTTTTCTTCCCAATCCCCATCTACCGAAGTGTATTAAATAAATAAGGTGTACTCCGAACGGAATACACCTTACTGTCTTTTTTAGAAATCAACCCTTATCTTATCCCAAATAAGACTTGAGCAACTTACTACGAGAATTCTGTCTCAATCTTCTGATAGCTTTTTCCTTGATCTGACGGACACGCTCACGGGTGAGCCCAAATTTGTCGCCGATCTCTTCCAACGTCATTTCCTGCGTGTTAATACCGAAAAACATCTGAATAATCTCTTTCTCTCTTTCGGTCAGCGTAGAAAGTGCTCTATCGATTTCTCTCGAAAGTGATTCATTAACCAAAGAGCGGTCAGCCATAGGAGAATCGTCATTGACCAGGACATCCAGAAGACTGTTATCTTCGCCTTCAACAAACGGAGCATCTACTGAAATGTGACGGCCTGATACCTTCAATGTATCCGAAATCTTGTCTACCGGAATCTCCAGTTCATCCGCCAATTCTTCCGGAGAAGGACGACGTTCGTTCTCCTGTTCGAATTTCGAAAAAGCCTTGCTGATTTTATTCAACGAACCGACCTGGTTCAACGGCAAACGTACGATACGAGACTGTTCTGCCAGTGCCTGAAGAATAGACTGGCGAATCCACCATACAGCATAACTGATGAACTTGAAACCACGGGTCTCATCGAATTTTTCAGCAGCCTTGATCAATCCCAAGTTTCCTTCGTTAATCAAGTCCGGAAGACTCAATCCCTGATTCTGGTACTGTTTAGCTACAGAAACCACAAAACGCAGATTGGCACGCGTAAGTTTCTCCAAAGCTACACGGTCACCTTTACGGATACGTTGAGCGAGTTCTACTTCTTCTTCGACTGTAATCAGGTCCTCACGACCTATCTCCTGCAAATATTTATCCAGAGAAGCACTCTCTCGGTTAGTGATACTTTTGGTAATCTTTAACTGTCTCATTCCTAAAAATCGATTTGAATGCAAAGTTACAATTTTTTCTTGAATTCTCCATCTTCTTAAACGAAGATTTTTCGAAAAATTCATTACTATTACAACAAGAAACGAGCCAAATAGATAAAAAGGACGTGTTAATTTAACATTACATAACACGTCCTTTCTTTCCACCTTAAAATACCTATCGAATCAATCCTTTCGGCTTATTCTGCTTGAGACAAATCGACTGCATAATTGGCACGTTTTCCTGACGGATAGACACCTGTCATGAACAATACCTGATCCGGTGACTGCGAAGCGGCCTTCATCACATCTTCCAGATCTTCTACAGTTCTCAACTGCTTACCGTTTGCTTTCAGAATGATGAATCCCTTACGGATGCCACTGTCTGCCATTCTTCCGTCACTGACGCCCGTTACCTGAACGCCGTAACCCAAGTTCAGCTGTCTCTTCAATTCATCCGGCACTGCACGGAAGGCTGCGCCCAAGATTTCCATATCTGCTTTCTTCACAATCTTGGTGTTGCCCTGCGCGTTCTTCAGCGTAATGGTAAATTCTTTTTCTTTCTTGTCACGCCATACTGTCACTTTCACCTTGTCGCCCGGACGAAGCTGAGCAAGCAGTCCCTGCAGGTCTGTCATTGTCTTCACCTTCGTGCCATTCACCTTCAAGATGACATCGTTCTTCTGGAGTATACCTTCCGATGAACCACCTTCAGTGACTTCTACCACCTGAACACCTTCGGTTACTCCCAAATCCTTCTGTTCCTTACGGATTTCATCCGGATAGACTTCATCACCCATCATGTCACGACCTGCAATACCCAACAGTGCACGCTGTACAGTACCATACTGCTTCAAGTCTGAAACGACCTTAGTCATGATGCTGGTCGGGATAGCGAATCCATAACCGGAATAAGCACCGGTCGGAGAATACAGCATGGAGTTAATACCCACCAGTTCGCCACGCACATTCACCAAGGCGCCACCACTGTTACCCTGGTTGATGGCCGCATCGGTCTGAATGAACGATTCCACCTGATTGGCCCGCAATCCACGAGACTTCGCGCTGACCACACCGGCCGTCACTGTAGAACCCAGATTGAACGGGTTACCTACCGCGAGTACCCATTCGCCGACCTTCAAGGCATCGGAGTTACCGACCACGATAGCCGGGAAATCATCACCTTCAATCTTCACCAGAGCCAAGTCCGTAGTAGGGTCTGTACCGATTACACGACCTTTCATCTCACGACCGTCATGCAATTTGACACTGATTTCATCGGCGCCATCGATTACATGGTTATTGGTTACAATGTATCCATCTTTCGAAATGATGACACCCGAACCGAATCCACGCTGTTCCGGAGTCTGCACCTGACGCTGCTGTCCTCTTCCACCAAAGAAGAAGTCGAAGATATCCGGAGTCTGAACCGTCTGTACCTTACTGCGCTGAACAGCCATGATATGTACCACCGAATTCAGAGAGCTTTCGGCCGCTCCGGTCAAATCTACCGGCTGCATCGTCGAAGAATCCAGAGCTGCCGTACGCAGTGCAGGAGTATCGAATGTTTTATAGAAAGAAGCCTCATTGTTTTCTGCTTTCTGTGCAACAGTATAAGCGGTCACACCAGCTACGCCAGCGCTGACAGCAACCATAGCCATGGTTCCTATCGCAAATTTAGTTACTGTTTTCATAATCTAATATTTAATAATTTGTTAATTTCACGTTTGATTTAACTTTTCATTTGCTAAATTAGAACAAAATCCATACAGTTGTATCGCCCCTGTCAGCTTTTTTCCGTCTTTTAACAAAGGATGTCAGGCGATTAACCGCAGTTAACGGGGTTTTCTGCCAATTTTACATTCATTAATCCGTTCATACCCAGTACTGACAAAGATATTTCTGACAAAGCCTCGGCAGTTTCGGCAAAAATACGTACCTTTGCATTCAGAATAACAGTCGGCCGGCTTGTCGCTGGTACTTCGGTACAAGAGGAAAGTCCGGGCAACACAGAGCATCCTACTTCCTAACAGAAAGCTATCCGCGAGGGTAGAGCCATGCAGAAGAAAAGAACCGCCTCCTCCGGGAGGTAAGGGTGAGAAGGTAGGGTAAGAGCCTACCAGCCGTATAGCGATATGCGGGCTGTGCATCTTAGGAGTTGTAAGGTCATGTAAACCGGCACTAACGAGGGTTGCTCGCCCCACGTCGGAGGGTGGACCGCTAGAACCGTCTGGTGACAGGCGGTGTAGATAAATGACAGGCTCCCCTGCTTGCAGGGAGACAGAACCCGGCTTATAGGCCGGCTGTTATTCTTTTATTCTCTCCCTTAAATTCAGTCCATGAACAAGTCGCGAATCAACAGTTGGCTGCAGTTCCTCACCGATGGTATCTGGCGAGTAACGGAAGATGAAGTCACCCCACTTCAACAGCGCCTCTACGCATGCATCAAAGTCGTATCGTTATCTATCAAGCAGTTCGATGTAGACCGGATTACCGAAAGAGCATCCGCACTGACATACAGCACCCTACTCTCCATCATCCCGATACTGGCCATCCTCTTTGCCATTGCCCGCGGGTTCGGCTTCGATTCCCTTGTGGAAAGCCAGTTCAGGAGCGGTGTAGCCAGTCAACAGGCAGAGCTCATCATTTCCTGGATAAACTCTTACCTGGAGCATGCCCAGAGCGGTATTTTTATCGGAGTAGGCCTCGTCGTCCTACTTTGGACAGTGCTTATCCTGACCGACACCATCGAACGGAGCTTCAATGCCATCTGGCAGGTGAAACGCCCGCGAAGCGTCATGCGGAAAATAACCGATTATTTTTCCATGATTCTGCTTTTACCCATTCTGATTGTAGTTTCCAGCGGTCTGGGTATCTTCATGTCGACCTATATAAAGGATATGGAGAACTATGTGGTCCTGGCTCCGATTGTGAAATTTCTGGTCCGACTGATTCCCTACGTCCTGACCTGGAGCATGTTCACAGCCCTGTTCATCTTCATTCCCAACACCAAAGTCAAGTTCAGCCACGCCTGGCTGCCAGGAATCATTGCCGGAAGCGCCTTCCAAGCCTTCCAATACTTCTATATCAACAGCCAGATATGGGTATCCAGCTACAACGCCATTTACGGTAGTTTCGCAGCCATACCGATGTTCCTGCTCTGGACACAGATTTCCTGGACCATCTGCCTGCTAGGAGCCGAGATGTGCTACATCAGCCAGAACCTGTCTTCCTTCAACTTCGGGAAGGAGACAGCGAACATCAGCCGGCGGTACCACGATTTCTTCTGCACCATCATCCTCTCCTCCATCTGCAAGCGTTTTGCAGTAGGAGCCTCAGCCTACACAGCCGAAGAACTGAGCAAAGAACACAAGATTCCCATCCGCCTGACCAAAAAGCTTTTATACGAATTACAGGACATGAAGCTGATTCTGGAAACCAGCCATGATGACAAATCGGACGAGATAGGCTACACTCCAGCCATCGACATAAACGTCCTGACAGTAGGAATGCTCCTGAGCCGACTGGATTCAACCGGATCAGAAGCATTCAAGATAGACCGCAAGCATTATTCCTCCTCGTGGGATGCACTGATCAAAGCTCGCGAAGAATATTTATACCGCAACAATAAAATCTTGCTGAAAGACCTTTGACACGGCTCATTTGCCGGTCAGCTGCATCATGCGGCTCAGGTATTTCCCAATAATATCAAACTCGATATTGACTACGCTACCTACCTTCAGCGTATGGAAATTGGTATGTTCGTAGGTATAAGGGATAATCGCCACCTGGAAGCTGTCTTCCGTAGGATTACAAACCGTCAGGCTGACACCGTTCACCGTAACCGAACCCTTGTCAACGGTAAAATAGCCCCGTTTGGCCATCTCCGGGTCAAACCGGTAGCGGAACGTATAATACCAGCTTCCTTCCGCATCGGCAATCGCCTCACAGGTAGCCGTCTGGTCCACATGTCCCTGTACGATATGTCCATCCAGCCGGCCGTTCATCATCATACTACGTTCCACATTCACCTTGTCGCCCGGCTGCAACAGTCCGATATTTGAACGCTCAATGGTTTCCTTCATGGCTGTTACCGTATAAGTACCGTCCTCAATCCGGACCACAGTCAGACAGACTCCATTATGCGACACACTCTGGTCGATTTTCAGCTCGTCTACAAACGAACACTTCAAGGTAAGATGAAGATTCTCCTGATCCTTCACCACCTTCACCACTTCTGCATATTCTTCTACAATACCTGAGAACATATCTAATCTTTTATATCTTTTTTGAATAAACAATTCACTTTACATGAGCCGGAATAGGCTGGCTCCAGACGGTCACGCCTTCCGAATCGACTACCGAAATAAGGCCTCCCGCATAATCGTCGATATAAGAATTTCCCTTCACCAGCATGTCTTCAGCCATGTGAACAGCCTTCTCCTGAGTTTTGATTGAGAATCCCTTGTGATCGCTCGAATTACCATCCGAGAAATAAATGTCATACGTTTTCATATACAAAATTCATTAGCTAGATTGCGCCGCAAACTTACATAAAAACTCCGATTTCCAAAACGTATTCCAGAAAAAAAGATAAGGGAAAGACAAACGGGTATAAAACAAAAAAAGAAACCGATGAACGATTTCTTCGACGAGCGGAAAACGAGACTCGAACTCGCGACCCTAACCTTGGCAAGGTTATGCTCTA
>ERZ773133.457-NODE-457-length-58529-cov-13.912867_pt1 | contig 58529 bp, 44 predicted proteins | sample MGYA00580861_ERZ773133 | MGnify/ENA primary metagenome ERZ773133 (study PRJEB29015, sample SAMEA2737844) | human gut metagenome | biome: human gut; feature: human-associated habitat; material: faeces | place: China | collected 2012 ...
GTTCATGTTATGTACGGCCTGTCCGCTGGCACCTTTCAGCAGGTTGTCGATGCAGGAAACAATCAGTAGCTTGTCGCCGAACTTTTCCAGATGGATAAGGCATTTGTTGGTGTTCACTACCTGTTTCAGGTCGATGTTCTTGTCTACGATGTGTGTGAACGAGTCTTCCGCATAATAGTCTTCATACATCTTGATGATTTCCGGTAGTTCTACCTTGGTTTTGACCACCAGTGTAGCAAAGATTCCGCGCGGGAAATCGCCACGGTATGGAATGAAATCGATATCGGCCTGAAAACTGTTCTGCAACTGCTTAAGTGACTGCTTGATTTCAGGCACGTGCTGGTGGCTGAACGGTTTATAGATACTCAGGTTGTTGTTCCGCCAGCTGAAGTGACTGGTAGCTCCTGGTTTCACGCCGGCTCCTGTACTTCCGGTGATGGCGTTAACGGAGATGTCATCGTTCAGCAGAAGATGTTTAGCCAGTGGCAGTAAGCCCAGCTGGATACAGGTGGCGAAACATCCCGGATTGGCTACATGCTTGCTGTGACAGATGGCACGGCGATTCAGTTCCGGCAAACCGTAAACGAAATCGTGGTCATCGCTCTTGATGCGGTAGTCCATTGACAGGTCGATGATTTTCAGGTCCTCCGGTACCTGATGGCTGTCCATAAACTTTTTCGTATCGCCATGAGCGGTGCAGAAGAACAAAACATCGATGCTGTCGAGCGGAAGCTCATCCGTGAAGACCAAGTCGGTTTCGCCGTACAAGCCTTCGTGTACATCGGTAATCTTGTTGCCTGCGTTACTGGAACTGTTGATGAATTTGATTTCTACATCCGGATGGTTGATGAGCAGGCGAATCAGTTCGCCTGCCGTATATCCTGCTCCTCCGATAATACCTGCTCTTATCATACGTCAGCTTCGTCTTTGTGGTTGGCGTAATAGGCACGAAGTGGGGTAGAAAGTACCTTGATAAATCCTTTGGCATCTTCGGCAGTCCAGCCTTTCTGCATTTCGCCGTATTCGCCAAATTTGTTCTTCACCAAATCATCTTTCGAGTCAACACCTACGGTAGAGAAGCAGTATGGGCGCAGTTCCAGAATGGCTGTACCGTTTACGTTACGCTGTGATTCCTGAAGCATGGCTTCGATATCACGCATCACCGGTTCCAGGTATTCACTTTCGTGCAGGAACATACCATACCAGTTGGCTACCTGGTCTTTCCAGTATTGCTGCCATTTGCTCAATGTATATTTTTCAAGGAACTTGTGGGCACCGATAATCAGCATCGGAGCAGCGGCTTCGAAACCGACACGTCCTTTGATACCGATAATCGTATCACCTACGTGCATGTCACGGCCGATACCGTAGGCGGCACCGATTTCTTCTACTTTCTGGATAGCCTTGATTTTGTCTTCGAACACTTCTCCGTTTACAGCATAGAGTTCACCTTTCTTGAATTCCAGCTTCAGCTGTTCGCTTCCGGTCTTTGTTACCTGTTTCAAGTAAGCACTTTCCGGCAATCCTTGGGTAGAGTCAAGGATTTCGCCTCCGCAGATAGAGGTTCCCCAGATACCTACGTTGTAGGAGTATTTCAGTTTGGTGAAATCAGCTTCGAAACCGTGCTCTTTCAGGTAGTTGATTTCATAGTCACGGCTCAAAGCCATGTCACGTGTCAGGGTAATGATTTCTACACCAGGGGCCATAACCAGGAAGGTCATGTCGAAACGTACCTGGTCGTTTCCGGCGCCGGTTGAGCCATGTGCTATAGCATGTGCACCGATTTCGTTGGCGTAACGGGCAATAGTCAGTGCCTGGAAGATACGTTCTGAACTTACAGATATAGGGTATGTACCGTTGCGCAGGACATTTCCGAATACCATGTATTTCAGACTCTTTTCGTAATATTCGTGGGTTACATCAAGAGTTACATATTTTGTGGCGCCCAATTTGTAGGCATTTTCTTCGTTCTTCTTCAGTTGTTCTTCGCTGAATCCGCCGGTATTGGCACAAGCCGCGTATACCTCGTAACCTTTTTCCTTGGCAAGGTACATGACTGTGAATGATGTATCCAAGCCACCGCTGAATGCTACTACTACTTTCTTCTTTTCTTCCATATTCCTGATTTTTTAGTTTTTCACTTGATAAATTGATTAAGGTCGCAGTCGGCGGATAGCCTATCTTTGGGTGTGTGGCCAATCTGTTTCCTTATCGTCTGTATATTTTAAAAGTTGGTGACTTTATCGTCCAGGTGCAAGGACGGGTCGTATAACATGGCTGTACAGATGCAGAACTTACGGTTTTTGGCCATAAGAATTTCATGGTTGATACAGCCTTCACATCCTTTCCAGAAAGATTCGTCGTCTGTCAGTTCATTGAAGGTGACAGGTACGTATCCCAGTTCTGTATTCATCTTCATGACAGCTGCTCCTGAAGTCAGACTGAAGATTTTGGCTTTCGGCCATCGGAGTCGTGCCAGTGTAAAAGAGGCATGTTTGATACGTTTAGCCAAACCGCAACCGCGGTATTTAGGGTGTACAATCAGTCCCGAAGTGGCTACGTATTCCTTATTTCCCCATGATTCGATGTAAGTGAAACCGGCAAAGTCGTCGCCACACAAAGCGATGATGGCTTTACCTTCTTTCATTTTTGTAGCTACATATTCGTGTGTGCGTTCTGCAATTCCTGTACCGCGTACTTTGGCGGCTTCCCGGATAGTGTCCAGGATGGTATCAACGTATGCTTCGTGTGAAGCATCGGCTACCATGACATCTATTTGCGGTTTAGTGCTATCCATTTTTTATTTAGTTGTTATTTAGTTATATTCGGAATGAGGTTTGATAAGGTGTGTATCACATCGTGGCGGGAATGTCCCTCGCGGATGATGAGCATGATGGTGTCATCGCCTGCTATTGTACCGATGATTTCGTGGAAATTATGGTCATCGATGTCATAGGCTAAGCTACTGGCATATCCCGGACGTGTCTTTATAACCGCAATGTTTCCTGAGAACTCGATTGACATGAACCCGTTGTATCTGAGCCCGTCGTGCGTATTCGGAACATCAGAAATGCGTTTGTATAGGGTATTGTTGGGCAATACATAGACATAATTGCCGCTGATGCTGGCAGCTTTGGCCACTTTCAACTGCTTCAGGTCGCGTGAAAGTGTGGCTTGTGTCAGTTGGTAACCTTCCTTACACAACTCCTGCAAGAGTTCTTCCTGACTTCTGATCTCTTTGGACGAGATAATCATCTTTATGGAATCCAGTCTGTTGTTCTTGTTCTTCATTGCATAATTATTCTTTACGGGTTGCAAAAGTACGGATATTTTTTAATTATGATGCATAAAACTGCGATTTTTTGTGTGTTTATTCTAAATTATTCTTAAAATCATGAATAAATAACCAACTGTAGGAGAATAATTCTGCAAGTGGACGAATAAGACTTTGTTTCCTTACTTTTCCCGACAGGCTGAAATCTGAAACCTTTTCATTATCTTTACTGCCATAACTTATAGTATAGTGGTATGAAAACAGATTTGTTGGCAGCCGGAAAAGATCCGATGGGAGCTGCCATTCTGGATTATTGGCAAAAAGGAAAAGCAGGCAGATTACGTGTCTTTTCTTCACAGTTTGATGAAGATGAGATTCCTGTAGAAACTTTGTTTCGTAGTTTGGAGGAGATGCCTGAACTGGAACAGAGAGCTTTGCAGATGGCTCAAGGGCGTATTCTGGACGTAGGTGCCGGAAGCGGTTGTCATTCGCTGGTCTTGCAGGAAATGGGGAAGGATGTGCTGAGTATTGACATTTCGCCTCTTTCTGTACAGGTAATGACAGAACGGGGACTTGATGCCCGACAAGTGAATTTATTTGACGAACATTTTGTAGAGCGGTTTGATACCATCTTGATGCTGATGAACGGTTCAGGTATTATCGGTAAACTGGCTAATTTGGAAGTGTTTTTCCAGCGTATGAAATGTCTGCTGAATCCCGGTGGTTGTATATTGATGGATTCCAGTGACCTCCGTTACTTGTTCGAAGACGAGGACGGCAGTTTTCTGATTGACCTGGCCGCTGATTATTACGGAGAAATTGATTTCCGGATGCAATACAAGCAAGTGAAGGGAGATACTTTCGATTGGCTGTATATCGACTTCGATACATTAAGCATGTATGCCTCTCAGTTCGGGTTTATTGCAGAAAAGGTGTTGGAAGGAGAACATTATAATTACCTGGCCAAGCTGAGGCAGCGCTGATGAGGCCAGGTAAGGATAAGAATCCTCGGAATTACAAACCAGTATAGTTCCGTGGATTCTTATGCGTATACTTATGCAAGTATCTTGAAGTGACGCAAAGCGTTCAGGATACCATCATCGTCTACCGAAGTGGTGACGTAGTCGGCAGCAGCCTGTATTTCCGGAGAGGCGTTCCCCATCGCTACTCCGATACCGGCATGTTTCAGCATTGGAATATCGTTTCCTCCGTCACCGAAAGCCATGGTCTCTTCCAGGCGAAGGCCGTAATAGGCAATGACTTCATCAATTCCTCGGCTTTTACTGTTGCCACGGGCAATGATATCTGCAAAGAGCGGATGCCAGCGCATCGGTTCGCAGTGGGGAAGCACCTGTCGGAAAATCTCTTCATCGGCTTCGGCTTTGAAATAGCCCATCGTCTGTAGGATGTCTGTCTGGAGCGCTTCTTCAATGGGGCGTACCGGTGGAACCGGTATGGCTATCAGTCGGCTGATTTCTTCTACGTCGGCGTTGACGTGTGTGATGAACCACTCGTTGTCGTGTACAAAGACAAAGGGGTAATCGTGATTTTTGCAGTAGCTGACCAATTGTTCGATATCGTTGGGAGGAATGCTTCCTTTGTAGATGTCGTGATAGTCGGCTGTAAAACAGTGGGCGCCATTCAAGGTGATGTATCCGTCAAATTCCAGATCATCGAGATTGTTGATAAGCAGTTTCGGGCGTCCGGTAGCGATGAACAGTTTGACTCCTTGCTCATGGAGCTGTTTCAAAGCTTTGCGGGTGGATTCAGGAACTGTATGTGTGCGGAATGAAACCAGTGTTCCGTCGATATCGAAAAAGATGGCTTTTATCATAACGGGTCGTTTTGTTAGTTTTGTGCGACAAAGATACGAAATCTGATACAAAAACTCTATATTTGCCTTCCAGTATAGAATATTTTAAATCAGAAGTACATGGACTATCAGTATACAAAGCTAGCAGTCAAAATAGGCAGTAATGTGCTGACCCGTAAAGACGGTACACTGGATGTGACCCGTATGTCTGCCTTAGTCGACCAGGTAGCTGAACTGCATAAGGCAGGAGTAGAGATTGTTTTGGTCTCTTCGGGAGCTGTGGCATCCGGACGGAGCGAAATCAAACCGTCGCGGAAGTTGGATAGTGTGGACCAGCGGCAATTGTTTTCAGCGGTGGGACAGGCCAAGTTGATAAACCGTTATTATGAGCTTTTCCGCGAGCACGGTATTGCTGTGGGGCAAGTGCTGACGACGAAAGAAAGTTTCGGTACCCGCCGCCATTACCTGAATCAGCGTAACTGCATGCGGGTGATGCTGGAAAACGGAGTTATTCCGATAGTGAATGAGAATGACACGATTTCGGTAACGGAGCTGATGTTTACCGATAACGATGAACTCTCCGGAATGATTGCCTCTATGATGGATATGCAGGCCTTGATTATTCTGAGTAACATCGACGGTATCTATAACGGGTCTCCTTCACAGCCGGGTACTTCCGTTATCCGGGAAGTGGAACAAGGAAAAGACTTGTCTGATTATATACAGGCAGAGAAATCCGGATTCGGACGTGGAGGCATGCTTACAAAAACTACCATTGCCCGTAAAGTAGCAGATGAAGGCATAGCGGTCATCATCGCCAATGGGAAAAAAGATAATATCTTAATTGATATCCTGCAACATCCTGAACAAACGGTCTGTACCCGATTCATTCCGGCAGACTCGGATGTGTCGAGTGTCAAGAAATGGATTGCTCACAGTGAAGGATTCGCTAAAGGAGAACTGCACCTGAACGAGCAGGCGGTAACAGCCTTGAGAGGGAAAAAGGCTGTCAGTGTACTGCCGGTAGGAGTCACTCGCATTGAGGGTGATTTTGAAAAGGATGACCTGGTGAAAATCATGGATGCCGACGGCAGACAGATTGGCGTAGGCCGCATTGGAGTCGATTCCGACGAAGCCCGCGAGATGCTGGGGATGCACGGTCAGCGTCCTTTGGTACATTATGATTATTTATATTTGGAATAAAATAAAACGACATACCTTGGGTTCAGAGCCCAAGGTATGTTACAGACAAACGCTTCACAGCGTAATATAAATTGTCAGACAAAAACTTAGAATCGATACATAATCGTAGCCATCGGAACAAACTGACCCACTTCGTCAACAATCTGGTATTTAGCCTCTATCCCGACACACCAGTTAGTACCGAAATTTAGTTGCGCACCTACACCTACATTGGCCCCAATCCAGCTGTCCGATTCGCTCTCTCCTTCATAAGACGCTTTTCCATGCAGGTATGTAAGACCCACCAACGGATACACTTTGTAACTTTCACCACGCAATACATTCCAGTGTACATCTACATCAATGTCCCAATAGTTATAATCAATTTCTTCACCATAGCCTATATCTTCCGAGCTCTTAAAATAATAATTGAAAGATGGAGCTATACTGAGCTGCTCAATAATATCATATTGTGCTCTCACACCGATAAAAGGTTTGGAAATGTCAGTTCCGTAACCGATATTTATACCAGCTCCCCACTTATTCTCTTGGGCAAATGTTGTCACCGATGCGATGCAACACATCACAATGAATAGAAATAGTTTTTTCATACACCTGTTGTTTTAAATTAGTATTAGATTGAACTATCACAAAGCTATGAAAAATGTTATTTCGGCGGATAAATGACTTTTGGAAAGGTGTCCCATTTGTGTGAAATGGGACACTTTTGGATGGATGAAACTACTTTTGGGACTTTCTGAGGCTGGCTTCTAGGCCATTCCTGTTATTTTTCCAGGTACTTCAGAGGAGATACTCCGTATTTTCTCATGAAGTTCCGATAAAAGGTGGAGCGTGAAGTGAAACCGGATTGGAACATCAGTTCCTTGACATTTTTCTCCGGGCATGTATCTGCCAGCTGCTTGAAATATTCCAACCGCAATGAACAGATGTATTCCCGGAATCCGGTATATCCGCTACTTTTGATGGCTTCGGATACAGACGATTCTTTTTGGTTCAAGGTTGTTGCCAAATCTTGGATGCTGTAATGCTGGTCAGTGAATGCCAAGGTCTGTTTGAGTGTATCTTCTATGGTGCCGAAAAGGGGGAGTACTTGCATCTCGTTTTGTTGGACTGTGGATACTTTTTCCGGGCTTTTCTCGTTGTAGAGCATTTGAGTATGTGTGGAGAAAGGATTCTCATTGAACAGGTATTCGAAAGAAAAAACCAGGGTAAACACGATGGCCGTAATTCCGAATAAGTTGAATATGAATTCATTGATACTCAACGTAAACAGAATGTATATGACGAGGAACAACATCATGAATCCGATGAACAGATACATTTCTTTGTTGATTTTCCGGTATGCTTTGTGATGAGCAATGGGATAGAGCGCGAAGGCTGTCGGTGTGATGATGGTAATCAAGAATATGATACATCGGAGGAGTACATCTGTTTTCCCCAGGTTCGGGAATACTTCTGAAAGAGATAGGATAGGAGTGAAGTGTCCGTTGAAACCAAGATAACTTAAACCGGTAGTGACAGTTATGAGTGGTAATAACTGGAGAATCAGGATTCGGAACGGTGTCAGATACCCCGGGCAGAGTGATGCTGTTGGGAAAAGGCAGACGATACTGGCTGGAATATACCATTTCAGCATTTTCTCAATGTTCAGTAAATCCGTGAAGCGGTAATTGGGAGTATCTGTTACAATCATCAGCCAACCGATATTTTCCCAAATGAAGACTGCGCCGATACAAACGGCAATCATGCCCCAATAGCGTTTCTGATTGTTGTCTTTTGCCTGAAACGTCAAGACACATCCGATGATACAGGCCAACATATCGAATGCCAGTTCTACTGATAAATATAAAGTCCCCATATTTTTGTCTTTTATGCTCTGTCTTTTGTGCAAAAATATAATTTTTTCCTTGATTTCCTAACTAAAAGAAATTATTGAAGGCTTTCTACCGGTTTTTTATGCTGGATGTTTGTCTAATTGTATATTCCTGTAATCGGTTCTAAACGAAACGGGCTGTTATCCGCATGACAGATAACAGCCCGTAAAATATACTATTTAAGAGAACAATTGTTTACTTACGTACTTTCTTTGCTTCTTTAGCTTCTTTCTTGGCGATTTTTGCCCATTCCTTAGCACCTTCTTCTTTCAGTTTGGCAGTAGCTTCCTGAGCGGCTTTCATAGCTTCTGCTTCTGCTTCCGGAGTAGCAAATGCATGTTTGAATCCTTTTACATCGTTCCAGTGACCGCGTGTGAAATCCGGGAAGGCAACTGCGGCACAACCGTTATCCATAGAGATGGCACCCAGTTCGGCCAGTGAACACCATTCAGCCAAGTCGTATACGTCCATATCCAATGGCAGACCGTTCTGCAGGCAGTATACCAGACGGCTGTCCATGATGAAGTCCATACCACCGTGACCACCTACTTCCTTGGCCATTTCACCGTATTTCTTCAGAATCGGATGTTCGTATTTGGCTACCAGTGCATCCATTTCTTCTTTCGGCAAGAAAGAGTGTGAACTCAGGTTGTCTACTTTCGGCTGAACACCTGAAGCGCTCATCTGAGCAGCATCTACTGCATAACCTTCAATCGGATACTTGTTGGCGAAACCTTTGGTACCTGTCAGCTGATACAGACGGTTGTATGGTTGCGGAGTCATCACATTGTGCTGGATTTCGATGACTTTTCCGTTTGCGGTACGAATCAACGTAGTAGAGTGGTCACCGTTACGGAAATTGTCGCAAGCCTCACCACTGGCTTTTTCAACCAGTTCCTTACCGATAACTGATTTGGTATCCATAGCTACCAGGGTAGTCATACGGTCGCCACGGTGAATATCCAATGCTTGAGCCACAGGGCCTAAGCCGTGAGTAGCGTAAACATCGCCACGGTTTTCCATGTTGTAGCGCAGACGCCAGCCTAACTTGTCTTCTTTGCCGTTCTTCCAGTAATAAGGCCAGAAATCACTCAAGTTATGGATGTAGGCACCCTGTGCACGCAGGATTTCACCGAATACGCCCTGCTGTGCCATGTTCAGTGTATTCATTTCGAACCAGTCGTAGCAGCAGTTTTCCAGAATCATGCAGTGCTTGCGTGTCTTTTCACTCAAATTGATGAGTTCCCAGCACTGTTCCAGATTCATGGCAGACGGAACTTCGATGGCTACGTTCTTTCCATGTTCCAATGCATATTTAGCTACCGGGAAATGGTGGTCCCAGTCTGTTGCGATATATACCAAGTCAATGTCTTCACGTTCGCACAGTGCTTTGTAGCCTTCAGCACCTGAATATACGTCTGCTTTCGGCAAGCTGGCCTTACGTAAGAATTTCTGGCAGTTTTCTGCACGTTCCTGTTCATAATCACACAAAGCCACGATGTCCACTCCCGGAATATAGGTGAAGCGTTCTACGGCACCTGGGCCACGCATACCTAATCCTACAAATCCTACGCGGACAACATTCATTTTAGGTACAGTCAGTCCCAATACATGTTCTTGTCCGGCCGGGCGTTCTGGAGTATCAACAACGATGGTTCCTTTGTCCCAATGCCATTTGGTAGATGGTGACAATGATTGTGCTTGAGTGCTTACTGGGGTGATAGTCAATGCAATGCATGCAAAAGCACCCAAAAATAGGTTAGAAAGGTTTTTCATAATGTTTAGGAGTTATTGTTTCAATGTTCGAAATTAACTAATTTGTATACATGGTTGTGTTTCTGTTAGCGTTTTTTAGGATTTTAACGTGTGCTGGGTGTTACGATTGGATAAGATAGTATGAGGTGGGTAATGATATACTTCCTACTTTTGTACAAATAGAAAGACGGCTTGGTACTTCTGTGTGGTTGTAAAATGTTTTTAGTTGGGGACTGGAATGTTTTCAACCGGCTGTAGAAGGTTGGGTAAGTCTTTTTTATGGTTATCTTTGTAGGTAAACGAACTATCTAATATCATAAAATGAACGAACATGAAACAGATTAAGAATTTGGCGCTCGCCTCAGTCCTTTGTGCCGGTTCGTATGTAGCGGGAATGGCCCAGCAGGTCGCACCGGCTATTCCGGCAGATCCGGTTATCGAACAGAATATCCAGAACTGGTTGAAGAAAATGACACTGGAGGAGAAAATCGGTCAGATGTGTGAAATTACAGTCGATGTAGTGACAGATTTTCCGGGTAGTAAGGATGGTTTCAAGTTGAGTGAAGCCATGCTTGATACGGTTATCGGGAAATATAAAGTAGGTTCCATCCTGAATGTACCGTTGAGCGTTGCCCAAAAGAAAGAAGTATGGGCTGCGGCTATCAAGCAGATCCAGGACAAGTCAATGAAAGAAATCGGTATCCCTTGTATTTATGGTGTAGACCAGATTCATGGTACCACCTATACGCTGGACGGAACATTATTCCCGCAGGGAGTCAATATGGGGGCTGCTTTCAACCGTGAGCTGACTCGTCGCGGTGCAGAAATTTCGGCCTATGAAACGAAGGCAGGATGCATTCCCTGGACTTATGCGCCGGTGGTTGATTTAGGGCGTGACCCACGTTGGCCACGTATGTGGGAGAATTACGGTGAAGACTGTTACGTAAATGCCGAGATGGGAGTAGCCGCTATCCAGGGCTTCCAGGGAACGGACCCGAATCATATCGGACCGAATCATGTGGCTGCCTGTGTGAAACATTACATGGGATATGGTGTCCCTGTTTCCGGTAAAGACCGTACTCCTTCGGCTATTCCCCGTACAGATTTGCGTGAAAAGCATTTTGCTCCGTTCCTGGCAGCCATCAAGGCCGGTGCCCTTTCACTGATGGTCAATTCTGCTGTAGATAACGGGATGCCTTTCCATGCCAATAAGGAACTGCTGACCGATTGGCTGAAACGTGATTTGAACTGGGACGGTATGATTGTAACCGACTGGGCGGATATCAACAACCTTTGTGTGCGCGACCACATTGCCGCCACTAAAAAAGAGGCTATCAAGATTGCCATCAATGCCGGTATTGATATGTCGATGGTTCCTTATGAAGTCAGCTTCTGCGATTATCTGAAAGAACTGGTCGAGGAGGGTGAAGTGCCTATGAGCCGTATTGATGATGCGGTAGCCCGTGTCCTCCGGTTGAAATACCGGTTGGGCTTGTTCGAAAAACCGGATTGGGATATCAAGGCTTATGATAAATTCGGTTCGGCCGAGTTTGCTGCCGATGCGTTGCAGGCTGCCGAAGAATCGGAAGTATTGTTGAAGAACGAAGGAAACATCTTGCCTTTGGCCAAAGGAAAGAAGATTCTGCTGGCCGGTCCGAATGCCAATTCCATGCGTTGCCTGAACGGTGGTTGGTCTTACAGCTGGCAAGGACACCGGGCAGACGACTGCGCGCAGGCCTACAACACCATTTATGAAGCGCTATGCAATAAATATGGAAAAGAAAACATCATTTATGAACCGGGTGTAACCTACGCTCCTTATAAGAATGATAACTGGTGGGAAGAAAATGCGCCGGAAATCGAAAAATCGGTTGCGGCTGCCGCTCAGGCCGATGTCATCATCGCTTGTGTAGGCGAAAATTCTTATTGCGAGACTCCGGGGAATATGAACGACCTGACGATGTCTGCCAATCAGCGTAACCTGGTGAAGGCATTGGCTGCCACCGGTAAACCTGTGGTACTGGTATTGAACCAAGGCCGTCCGCGTATCATCAACGATATCGAACCGTTGGCTAAGGCTGTGGTCAATGTCATGTTACCGGGTAATTACGGTGGAGACGCTTTGGCAAACTTGCTGGCCGGTGATGCCAACTTCAGTGCAAAGATGCCGTTTACTTATCCGAAATACATCAATTCATTGGCTACATACGATTATAAACCTTGTGAAAACATCGGTCAGATGGGTGGTAATTATAACTACGATGCCGTGATGGATGTACAGTGGCCGTTCGGCTTCGGTTTGAGCTACACAACTTATAACTATAGCAACCTGAAGGTGGATAAATCTCAGTTTACCGCCGACGATGAACTGGTGTTTACAGTCGATGTAACCAATACCGGAAAGGTGGTCGGAAAGGAAAGCGTACTGCTTTTCTCTAAAGATATGGTGGCCAGCAGTACTCCTGACAACATCCGTCTGCGTAACTTCGAAAAGATTGAGCTCCAGCCGGGAGAAACCCAAACAGTGACCCTGAAGTTGAAGGGAAGTGATTTGGCCTTTGTCGGTTATGACGGAAAATGGAGACTGGAACAAGGAGACTTCAAGGTGAAGTGTGGAGACCAGTGGATTGACTTGCAATGTACGGCAACCAAAATCTGGGATACTCCGAACAGATAATCATAAATAGATTTATTAGTGGTAAGGTTTTAGTTTTGGGGTAAAAGATGTAGAATCCTGGAGAGCGGAATGTTCTTCAGGATTCTTTTTGTATATCCGTAGGATACTTCGTGAAGATTGGATGATTTCCCTTTGTTGATTTCTGATATTCAATGGATTGTACCTGGCAAAAAACGTCCTCATGTTTTGCCTGAAACATGAGGACGTTTTATCATAAACGAACGTTCGTTTGAGGTAAAACAAACGTTTGTTTTGGGAAATGGGGCTACCAGCGGTCGGTTCTGAACGGAATGACCGGTATTCCCCGGTGATTTTTCAGGTTCCCTATCTGGAAATTCCGGAAGCAATAACGTACGGCTACCGGTTCTTTCACCTTATCCGATTTTACCAGGATGGTTTTCTTGTTTGTATCGAGTGTGGCGGTTGCCGGATGGAATGTCCGGTCGGCTCCGGCTATTTCGAATCCTTCGATACCGGACCACGGACTGAATCCGTCGCTGGCATTGTCGAAAGCGATTTCAGCGGTATCACTGTGGATATCCATACTGCGGTAGGTAGGATAATCGGCAGCAATGCTGTGATAGCCGTAGGTCTTGTTCAGTGCCAGATAGGCCAGCCGGTTGCCTACTTCCCGTTTCTGGCAAGGATGTATCTGAGGCTTCTCGAACGGATAGACCAAATCGTTGGTACAGACTATGCCGCTGTGAGCGATGGTAGTGGCGGCACGGAACTGGGCTTCACGCAGCAAAGCTCCGCCAATCCCTTCGCCATAATCGTAAGGAGCAATCTCTACCAGATAGAACGGCAGTTCTCCTTGAGCAAAATCTTTTCGCCAGCGGTCGACCATTGTTTTCAGCCGTTCGGTATAGGTATCGTGCTTCCCTACATTCGATTCCCCCTGATACCAGAGAAAACCCTTTATGGTATACCGGCTCAACGGCTTCAGCATTCCGTTGTACATGACGGTAGGAGTCAGGTAATTCCATTCCTGTCCTTCTGCAGGTACTTGGATTTCCTTTTTCAGGTCTACGTCCGGATAGTTTTTAACGATTTCTTCGGGCAGCCACCCTTCTACCCGCGAACCTCCCCAGGCACAGGAGATGATACCTACCGGTACCTGAAGCACCCGGTTCAACATTTGGGCGAAACTGAAGGCTGTGGCGCTGAACCACGGAGCTGTATCGGGGTTGGTTTCCTGCCAGCTTCCCTTTACCTCTTCCTGTGGGGTGAGTGCCCCTGTCTTGGCAATTGTGGCTACACGGATGCCTTTCCATTCGCCGGCGGTGGCAATGGTTTCGTTGGCATTTTCTATCGGGCAGTTCCAGAAACCGTTCAACGGCATTTCCATGTTCGATTGTCCGGTACAGAACCATACTTCACCGATGAGGATATTGGCCAGACGGGTATGTTCGCCGTCGGAGAAATCAATTTGTTGCGGTGCGTAGCTGGCACTCGGTGTCGTAAGGCGGGCTGTCCAGTTTCCGTTGCTGTCGGCCTGTACCGTTATTGTCTCACGGCTCCAGGAAGGAGAAATATGTACGTTCGCGTTTGGTGTGGCGGTTCCCCATAAGTTCACTTCGGTCTGCTGTTGCAGTACCATGTTGTCGCTTAGTATCTCAGGCAGTTTTACTTTTGCCTGTGCAGGCCCGCTGCCCAACAAGGACAGTAGGCACAATCCTGTCAGTAGTCTTTTCATAATCCCATTTGTTTCCAGAGCCATTGATTCCATGCTGCATACTGTTCTTCGTACCAGAAGTGCTTGGTCTCCAGATACGGATGAAGTTCTTTCGGTGCAGTGATGATGTTACAGGTAGCGTAGGTGGAGGTCGGCGGACATACGTCGTCGTTGTATCCCCAGCTGAACCATCCGGGAACGGTAATCCGGCGGGCGAAGTTCACCATATCATAATAGTCGGCAGTCTGTAGTCGTTCCTGTGACGGATTCGGGAAATAACGGAAATAGTGAGGCCATCCCCCTGCCCGGTGGTTCAGGTGTGCCCGATGGTCGCACATGGCCGGATGAATGGCGGCATAGAAGGTGATGCGTTTGTCGAGGGCAGCTGTAACGATAGAGAGGGCACCTCCTTGGCTCGAACCGGTTACACCGATGGTCTTTCCGTCGTGTTGAGGCAGTGAGGCGATGAAATCGACAGCACGGAGCGCTCCGATGAAGACCCGTTTGTAATAGATGTTGTCGCGGTTGTTGTCATTCTGGTACTGGTAATTGTAAAGTGCTCCCTGGGCCAGCTCGTCATAAATGGCTTGTGGCAGGTTGACAGGGATTCCGTGGACGCCGATTTCCAGCGTGATGGCCCCTTTCGAGGCCGTTTCCACATCGCCGAAATAGGGGCGGACACCGGCACCGGGCACACGGAGCAGGGCGGGATATTTGCCGGGGGCTTTGGGCATGCAGAGGATGCCGAAGGTACGGGACCCTTGACGGATATTCTGGAAACTGACGTGATAGACATTCACAAGGTCTGTACAGCGTTCCGGCAGGAGTTCCATGGTCGGTGACAGGGGAACCTGACGGGCTTCCTTCAGGCTGTTTTCCCAAAACGCATCGAAATCGCTTGGGTCGACTGCGTAGGGTTTGATTTTCTCCGGTTCGTAGGCGGCGGTAGCCATGCCTTCGTATGTCCTTTCACCTACATGGGCCAGCACTTTACAGCGGAAGAAGCCCGGCTGGTCCATGCTGCCGCTCAGGGTTTTCTTCCCGTCTTTCAGCAAGACTCCTTCTTTCTGTTCTACAGGATACCATTCAGGTCCCAGTTCGTAATCTATCTTCACATCAGGGAGCAGGTTCTGTGCCTTGTATACCTGTACGGTAAAGGTACATTTCTCTTTCAACCGGTAAGTCCAGTCTGTATGGTCGGGAGAAACGACTACCCGGATTTCACTGCCCTTGATTTGTGCCAGGACAGGTACTGTATAAAGCAGCATCAGCAGGCTGGTTATCCAAAAAAAATGATTCTTTTTCATGTCGTATCTGTTTAGAGGTTTCATGATTGATGTGCAGTGTACATGTTTCTATCATGAAAGGTACACTGCACATTGGGTTTATCGGACTTCTTCCAACAGCAGCACGCGGCTTGCGTAGTCGTTCTGTTTATGATAGTCTACAATGTGTTTGTATGGAATTTCAAGTCCGTTATTCATCAGAAATTCTCCGCTGAAGGATTTGCCTTCGAAGCTCAACGGTTGGTTGTCGATGCGGTTCAATTCTTTGATGCGGTATTGTTTATCTGGATTCAGTCCGGCCATTTTCACGCGAGGCAGGTGCTCGTTGATGAAATGTTCGGTTTTCCACCAGTAGAATACGGCCTTGTCTTTTTCAGGGGTAGTGTACATTAATGAAGCTACTCCCAAACGATCGTACGGAGAAATCAGACGATAGATGTCACCGAACTGGACAATTGGACGAATCTGTTTGTAGTCGGCAATGGCCTGTTTGCAGAGTGCCTTTTCTTCGTCGGTCATGTTCTTCGGTTGGATTTCCATGCCCAGACGTCCGCTCATCGCCACATCGATGCGGTATTTCAGCGGAATGGTGCGGAAAGTCTGATGGTTCGGTGCGGCACTGATGTGCGAAGCCATGGCGATGGCCGGGAAGAAATAGGAAGTACCCCATTGCATGTAGATGCGCTGCAAGGCATCGGTATTGTCGCTTACCCAGAATTCATCGAAATAAGGCAGACATCCCCAGTTGGCGCGTCCTCCACCGCTGGCACAGGCCTGGATGGTCAGGTCCGGATATTTGGCACGGATGCGCTGGCATACTTTTTCGAATCCGCGGTGATATTCGATGTACATGTGGCTTTGGTTGTCTTTGGTCAGATAGTTCGAACCATGGTTCATGATACCCATGTTGGCATCCCATTTGATGTAATCGATTTCCGGATAGCTAGTCATCAAATTATCTACTACCTGGAAAATGAAATCCTGAACCTCCGGATTGGCCAGGTCGAGTACTACCTGTGTACCACCACGCCCCAGTACCGGTTCACGCTCCGGCGCTTTCAGAATCCAGTCCGGATGTTTTTCGTAAAGTTCGCTGGTGGTATTCGACATTTCCGGCTCAATCCAGATACCGAAGTTGATACCATGCTTTTTCGCATCGCGGAGCAGTCCCTCGATTCCTTCGGGAAGTTTCCGTTTGTCGACAACCCAATCGCCCAAAGAGGAATTGTCCGTATTACGTGGGTATTTGTCTCCGAACCATCCGTCGTCCATCACAAACAGTTCGCCGCCCATCGAAGCGATGTCGCCCATCATCTGGTCCATACCGGCCTGGTTGATGTCGAAGTAGACACCTTCCCAGCTGTTCAACAGAATCTTGCGTGGCGTATTTCCATGGGCCAGTCTATAGCTACGTCCCCAACGGTGGAAATTACGGCTGGCACCGCTCAGCCCCTCCTGACTGTAGGTCAAGGCTAGCGGCGGAGTCTGGAATTTTTCACCTTTGGCCAGGTTGTAAGCCGAATTCTCTTCATTGATGCCGGCGTAGAACTGGTGGTATTCGCTGTCGTCTGTATCGATGCGTAATTTATAGTTGCCGGTATAACACAGCGCTGCTCCGATGACGTTGCCCGTATTCTCTTGAGGCTTTCCGTCCAAAGAGAACATTACCTCGGCATGAGCCGTATGTGAGTTACGTACACCGTCCTTGTTCTTGATGATTTTCATACCGGGGGTCAGTGCTTCCTGTACCAGCCGTCCTTCGTTGGCCCAGGAACCGGATAAGGAAGATAACCATACATTCCCGCGGCGGATGGGCAGATAAGCCGAAGCGAACTGGTTCAATACAACCGGCTTCTTTTCATTGTGGCTGATTTCGGTCCAGGTCTCGATGACATCTACGTCCTTGTATGCCTTGTAGCATACGTCTACGTAGAAAGGATAAACCTTGTCCTTCAGTTGAATGGTAGTCAGGTTCGCTTCTTGAGTCTGGTCGGTATCTACTTTGACGACTTCCATCTGCAGGCTCATGTTTCCGTCCGCATGTTTGACTGCCAGCGCTGTTTCGCTCGGGCAATTCATACCGTATACCGGATATGCGTCGAGGGTGGCACTTCCGGCCGCATTCAGGTTCTTCAGGTCAGTGTCGGATAAACGGTCTCCATAGTAGACAAATTTCAGTTGCTGTCCGGTTTCTGCCGAAAGTACCAGCGAACTTTGAGGGGTAGAGATGCATACCTCCTGTGCCCATAGGTTACCCAGCATCAGTGACAGGCCGGCTGCCAGGTAGAATCTTGTCTTGTAGTTCATGTTTTAAAAGGTATTAGGTTAATGATTTTTATGTAGACAAAAGTAGTGAACCTTTTTGATAACCATTGATATTATTTTAACCGAAACATGGCGTGTCAGAATAATCTTCTTTTAAAATATGCTGTAGGAAAGAATCTGTATAGAAAAAGTTAAGATTATATTGTAAAAGGTAAACCATCGTGGCTATCTTTGTATCTGTTCCGAAACAATGATTTGTCAATATAATTTATAATGGATATGATGATGAAGAAACTGTATGGTTTGATATTAGCAGTCTGTCTGCTTGGAAGTATTTGTACGGGGACGGCGAGCAATGTCTTTGTTCCTGCCGGTAATCCGAACATTACATACATGGGAAGAGTCAGCAAGACGAATCCTGAGGCGGTACGTTTTACCTATCCGGGGGTATCTGTCTGTGCCGCTTTCGAGGGGACTTCCCTGCAAATGAAAACGAAACCGGGGAGCGGAGCTTATATGGTGGAGATTGATGCTCTGGACCCTTATCGCATCCAGATAGGTGAAAATGATTCGATTGTCAGCCTGGCAGAAGGACTGCCGGCAGGTACACACCAGGTAAGACTGATGTATGCGATAGAAGGATATGAACTGAAACCGGAGTTTTATGGCTTCTATCTGGATGAAGGATGTCATCTGGTGCCGATGCCGGAACTGCCTGTCCGGCGGATTGAATTTATCGGTGATTCCATGACCTGTGGTTATGGGGTAGAATCGGAAAATCCGAAGGACCCTTTTACGTATGAAACCGAAAACCATTATTATACCTATGCTGCCGAAACTGCCCGTGCCTTGCAGGCTCAGCACCTGGTAGTGGCCCGTTCGGGAATCGGTATCTACCGGAACTATAACGGACCGCGGGAAGGGAACAAAGACTGTATGCCGGCCATGTATGAACAGACGTTGTTCATGAATCCGGATGAATATTGGGAACACAGGCTGTTTGTTCCGGATGTAGTCTGTGTCAATCTGGGTACGAATGATGTCAGTACAAAGGGATATGACAAGGTCCTGTTGCAAAATGCCTACCGTGATTTTGTAGGATATCTGCGCAAGGTTTATCCACAGGCGAAACTGGTGCTGTTGACGGGGTCCATGTTGAACGGAAAGGGACTGGCCGATGTCAAGGAAGCTTTGGATACGGTCACCGCTGAGCGTCAGTCGCAGGGCGATATGAATGTTTTCCGTTTCGATATGTCTCCACAGAACGGTTCGTTGGGATATGGAGCCAGTTACCATCCTTCGCGCAGACAGCATCAGAAGATGGCTCTGGAACTGACGGCTTATCTGAGGAAGCTGATGGGGTGGTGAATGGATGTACTGTTGTGGCAGTGATGGTATGGCAGTTTATTCCCAAATTCCAGAATCGTGTATTTTTACAGATACTTGTATGGATTGTCAAAAAATATTTTTAAGTTTGCTATCTATACTGTTAAACTTACGGGTACTATGGGAAAAACTGTAATGGAAGGACACATTATTCGTGAAATCACGCCGTTGTCAAACAAGGATTGTTTTTATATTGCCGACCGGAATAAGACCGAATTCACCTATCCGATGCATTGTCATAAAGAGTTTGAACTGAATTTTGTAGAGAATGCGGCTGGAGTGCAGCGTATTGTCGGCGATTCGTCGGAAGCCATACAGGATTACGATTTGGTCTTGATTGCGAGTCCCGATTTGGAGCATGTTTGGGAACAGGGGAGTTGCCATTCGGATAACATTCGGGAGATAACGGTCCAGTTTTCTGCCGATTTCATGAAAGGAATGTTGGACACAAATCAGTTTGATGAAGTACGAAAGATGTTCGAAAAAGCGCAGAACGGGTTGTGTTTCCCATTGAAGGCAATTATGAAAGTATATGCATTGCTTGACGGACTGTCGGAGACCAAGGGTTTTTATGCAGTCAATAAATTTCTGACCATCCTGTATGAACTGTCGATGTTTACTAAGGAAGCACGTACTTTGTCCAGTTCTTCATTTGCGCGGATTGAGGTACAATCTGACAGCCGTCGGGTACAGAAGGTGCAGGATTATATCAATCGGCATTACCAGGAGGAAATTCGTTTGGCTACTTTGGCGAATATGGTGGGGATGACTGAAGTTTCATTCAGCCGTTTTTTTAAGTTACGTACGGGCAAGAGCTTGTCTGATTATATCATTGATATCCGTTTGGGACATGCTACCCGTCTGTTGGTAGATTCTACCATGGCTATTGCCGAAATCTGTTACGAGTGCGGATTCAATAATCTCTCGAATTTCAATCGGATTTTCAAGAAAAAGAAAAGTTGTTCACCGAAAGAATTCCGTGAATATTACCGGAAGAAACGGATTGTCATTTAGCATGATTGGAAAGGAGTACAGAAGATGTGCTCCTTTTTTTATTCGTGTGTTTCTGATTAGTTATGCTTGAGCGGAGATTGGTTAGGATATGATAAAATCATATCAAAGATTCCGTAACATTTCTTCTACTTTTGCATTGTTGAAAAAATCTGATAAGTTATGGAAAAACAAAACACTATCTTCTGTATTCCTTTGGTTGAACAGTGCTGGTTGAATGAGAGGTCTCTCGAAATAAGGCGGATGGACAATCCTATATCACAATATGGAGTCCGTTTATTCAGAGTAACAGGTTTTATTAAAAATAGGTTCTCGGATTATTTCCTTTAGAATGAAACGAAATTATTAATCATAAAGATACATTATGGATAAACATGTGAGAAAGTGTGTGCTGATTGCCGGTGCCTTTGCGACCATGTCGTTGGGGAATGTGCATCAGATGCAGGCCTCTGTAATAAATGTGCCGGAGGTTGCCCAGCAAGCTAAAAAACAGATTAAGGGTAAGGTAGTTGACGCTAGCGGTGAAACAGTGATTGGAGCCAATGTCCTCGAAAAAGGAACTACTAATGGAGTAATTACGGATATTGACGGAAACTTTATTATCAATGTGGCATCCGGTGCTACATTGGAGATTTCTTATATCGGTTATGTGACACAGACTGTAAAGATAACCAACCAGACTTCTTTGGACATTGTTTTGAAAGAAGATTCGGAGACTTTGGAGGAAGTCGTGGTGGTGGGATATGGTACTATGAAGAAGAGTGACCTTTCTGGTGCTTCGGTATCTGTAGGTGAAGATGCTATCAAAGGTTCGGTCATAACGAATCTGGACCAGTCTCTGCAAGGACGTGCAGCCGGTGTATCGGCTGTCAGTACATCCGGTGCTCCTGGTTCCTCTTCTTCCATCCGTGTGCGTGGTCAGGCTACCATCAACTCGAATGCTGAGCCGTTGTATGTTATCGATGGTGTCATTGTTCAAGGAGGTGGTACTTCGGGTTCTGATTTCGGCTTGGGCGATGCCTTGGGTAACGGTTCCGTATCTACCATTTCTCCGTTGTCCACCATCAACCCTTCTGATATTGTTTCAATGGAGATTCTGAAGGATGCTTCTGCTACAGCTATCTATGGAGCTCAAGGAGCCAATGGTGTTGTCCTGATTACGACCAAACGTGGTAAGGCCGGTGAAGCCAAATTCACGTACGACGGTATGATGGCCGTACAGCGTCAAACCAAACGTCTGGACATGATGAACTTGCGAGAATTCGCCAATTATTACAATGAATTTGTTCAGGTTGGAGAATTGGACGTAAATGGTTATTATGCGGACCCTTCCATTCTAGGTAAAGGAACCAATTGGCAAGATGCTGTTTTCCAGACTGCTTTGCAGCATCAGCATCAGATCTCTGCCGACGGTGGAACAGAAAAAATCAAGTATTATGTATCGGCTTCTTACATGGATCAGGATGGTACGTTGATAGGGTCAAACTTTAACCGTTATTCTTTCCGTGTGAATTTGGACTCTCAATTGAAAAGCTGGTTGAAATTAGGTTTGAGTGCTACTTATTCATCCACTGACGAGGATTTGAAACTGGCTGACGGCGAACAGGGTATCATCAACTATTCGTTGAAGACTGTTCCGGATATTCCTATCTATGACATTGACGGTAATTATGCGACTATCGTTCGTGAGGGTTATACGAATCCGAATCCGATTGCAATGGCCATGATGGACCAGGTGCTGCTGAACCGTCAGAAACTGACCGGTAATATCTTTTTTGAAGTGACTCCGATAAAGAATCTGGTATGGCATGCTGAATTAGGTTATGATATCAGTGCATCGAAAGGTGAACGTTATAAACCGATGGTAGATTTCGGTAGCTGGAAACGTGACAGTAATTTTAGCAGCATTCAGAAAAACAGCAGTAAATTCTGGCAAGTAAAGAACTATGTTACTTACAGCGGCATGATAGACAAACATAACTTTACAGCGATGTTGGGGCAGGAATGCTGGGCTTCGAACTACGATAATATCAGTGTTTCGAATACAAGTCTGCCTTCTGATGCCGTACATAATCCATCATTGGGAACGGCTACTCCGGTCATTGGTTCCGGTTTCGGTAGTTCAGCTATGGCTTCGTTCTTTACCCGTTTGACTTATAATTACGATAACCGCTATTATGGAACGTATACCTATCGTTATGATGGTTCTTCCAATTTTGGTCCGGATAACCGGTGGGCGGGCTTCCATGCAGTAGCCGGTTCCTGGCGTTTCTCGAATGAATCGTTTTTCAAACCTTTGGCCGGTGTTGTCAGCAATGGTAAGTTACGTTTGGGTTGGGGACAGACTGGTAATGCGAATATTGGTGGTTACCTGTGGGGAACTTCCATCGTGAAAATGAGTTCAAGTTTAGGTACCGGTTATCGCCCGAAAAATATTCCGAATACAGGTATCAAATGGGAATCGCAGGAACAATGGAACGTTGGTCTGGATTTAGGTTTCATTCAAGACCGTGTAAATCTGATTGTAGACTGGTATAAGAAGGTCTCTAATGATATGCTGATGGCTTTGCAGTTGCCTTCTTACATGGGGACTCAAGGTAATACCAGTAGCCGTCTGGATCCTCCATACGGGAATTACGGTAGTATTGAGAATGCTGGTGTAGAAATTTCATTGAATACTCATCCGTTGGTCGGAAAGTTCCAATGGGATTCGGATTTTCAGATTTCATTCAACAAGAATAAACTGAAAGCGTTGACGGGTACTGCTAACGCACAGATTGTGGGTTATGGACAGTGGAATGATGTGGTGAGTGTTTCTAATGTCGGTGAATCGCTTTATAATTTCTATGGTTATGTGTGCGATGGAGTGTATCAGGATTTTGAAGATTTGCAGAAATCGCCGAAACCGGAACAGTATCCATCCAACGGTGTCTTTAATCGGAAAAATACTGTTTGGGTAGGAGATATCAAGTATAAGGATATCAGTGGACCGGATGGTAAGCCGGATGGTATTATTAATGAATATGATAAGACTAATTTGGGATCACCAATGCCGAAGTTTACGTTCGGATGGACTAATACTTTCCGTTACAAGGATTTCGACTTGTCTGTCTTCATCAATGGTTCGTATGGGAATAAGGTAATGAACTATTTGGGCATGCAATTGACTCACATGAACTCAGCTTGGGAAAACCAGTTGCAGTCAGTAACAGACCGTGCGAGACTGGAACCGATAGATGCGAACAAGATATATCCTAGTGGTCAGTACTGGTATGATGATGTAACTAATGTCAAGGTGGCGAATCCGGATGCAGTTTTACCTCGTGCTTCTATTCAGGACCCGAACGATAATGACCGTATCAGTGACCGTTATATCGAAGACGGGTCGTATGTCCGTTTGAAGAATATTACATTGGGATATACTTTCCCGGGTAAGATGGTCAAGAAATGGGGATTGAACAATTTGCGTGTTTATGCGAATATCCAGAATCTGCTGACGCTGACCGGCTATAGCGGTTATGACCCTGAAATCGGCGCCAGTACCCAAAGTGCTAATGTATATGGCTTGGATTATGGACGTTATCCGTCTCCTACAGTCTATTCATTTGGCTTGAATGTTTCTTTCTAATTATTAAAAAAGTTGTGTGACTATGAAAATCAAGAATATCAAATATATGGCACTGGTTGCTGTCCTGGGTTTAGGCATAACTTCTTGTGAGGACTTCCTGGATCGTCCGACCGAGGATAACTATAACCAATCGAATTTTTACCAGAATGATACTCAGTGTGTACAAGGAGTAAACTTCCTGTATAATTCTCCTTGGTATGACTTCCAGCGTGGTTTCTTCAAGGTGGGTGAAGTGATGTCCGGTAACTATTATTGGGGGAAAAGTCCTTATTTGGATTTTACGGTGAATGGGACCGATCAGGATTTGGTGAATATGTCCTATTCGTTATGGTCGGTCATTGCTTATTGTAATACGGTTTATAAGACCTTACAGACAGCCAGCTGCTCGGAGAATGTCAGAAGGCAGTGTATGGCAGAATGTTTGTCATGGAAGGCTATGGCTTATTTCTATCTGGCACGTACATTCGGTGCTGTACCCATTATACACGATAATTCCAAGGAACTGGAAGAGGGTACATACAATGACAAGAAGAAAGTTATGCTGGCTGACGTTTATGAATATATTGTCATGACATTGGAAAAAGCAATGGAGTTGTTCAGAGATGAAGACGGCAGAATTATGAAAGGAGATGCCGGACGGATTGACTATTATGCGGCCGAAGGTTTGTTGGCGAAGGTTTATCTGACTAAATCTGGAGTGAACCAAAGCGGAACACGTGATGAGGCAGCCTTGAATATGGCGAAGACATTGGCAGAAGATGTCATTGATAATTCAGGGCGACAGCTTATGGATAATTATGCAGATATTTTCCGTTTGCAGAATAACAATTGTGAAGAAAGTCTGATAGGATGGCGCTGGGATGCAGCCAGTGGACAGTATACTGCTCAGAATACTTTACAGTCAGATTTGGCAATGGTAGGATTTGATGAATTTGGTGATAACTGGGGTGGCTACAATGGTCCGTCCATTGACTTGCAGCTGGCGTTCGGTGTAACTCCGGATCAGGATCCGAAAGACCGTGATAAGTCTGTTATTGATACCCGTCGTAAAGCAACCATGATGATGGCAGGTGATAAATATGAATATTTTTGGCAGGATAAAGGTGGTTTCGATTACATCAATTTCATTTATGATAAAGATGGGTATGGAAAGGGAGGCCCCGGTGAATTACAGAGCCCTACAGGCGCCAATGAAGTGAAACATCTGTATGGTAACGCTAACGACCACATGAAAGGATTGGGCGTTTCTGCTTCCAGTATGTCCAGTAGCCTGAGTACGCATTTGTTACGCTTGGCAGATGTTTATTTGATTTATGTAGAGGCTGTTATCGGAAATCAAGGTTCCACTACCAATGAAAAGGCTAGGAATGTATTTTGGCAGGTGCGTAACCGGGCGATAAGTGAATATAAATTACCCGCTTCGGTATCTTGGGAAGATGTATGGAAGGAACGCCGGTTGGAGTTGGCTTGTGAAGGAGATCGTTGGTATGATTTCGTCCGTCTGTCTTATTATGACCCGCAAAAGGCCATTAACGAATTGGTTAATCAGAAACGAGATGTGTACGACAACCTGAATAACCTGTACAAAGCTTATTATGAATCAGGACAGACCGTATGGAACGCGACTGCCGATCAGCATTATACAAGTAATCCGAAGATTCCGAATGTTACTAAAGAGTGTTTTACTTTGCCGTTCCCATCGGAGGATGTGGTGTTTAATCCGAATTTGATGGAGGATCCCGTGCATGTAGATGTTCGTTCTGAATATAGTTATTAATCTTTTTAATGAAACATCAAATGAAAGCAAAATATATAAATTGGTTTTTTGTTGCGGCTTTAGCTGTTTCTGGCTGTTTCATGACAGCTTGCGAAGATCAACCGGATAAATATGAAATTGCCGATGGAATCCCTACTTTGAAATATGTACGTTCTCCACTGCCGGAAGAAGCCGATTCCTTGTTCGTCGGAGCTTATTTAGGTAATACAATTTGTTTGGTTGGCGATAACCTGCGGAGTATATATGAACTTTATTTCAATGATCAGAAAGCTACATTGAATACCAGTTATATGACTGATCATACCATCTTGGTGGATATTCCAAAAACGATCCCGGAAGAGGTAACAGATAAAATCTATATGGTTACTAAATCCGGTGAGATTGTAGATTATGATTTTAGGATCATGGTCCCGGCTCCGGAAATAAATTCCATGAGTTGTGAATATGCTCCTGCTGGAAGTGAAGCTGTCCTTTATGGAGATTATTTTGTGGATGATCCGAACATACCTTTAACTATCTCTATGCCAGGTGGCGTCACAGTAGAAGGAGATCAGATTACAAATGTATCAAAGACAGCTGTGAGTTTCATTGTACCAGAAGGTGCACTTCAAGGTTATGTTCAGGTAACATCCATTTATGGAACCGGCCAATCCACTTTCCAATATAAAGATACTCGTAATATTCTATTCGATTGGGATGGAAAGTATGAAGGTGCTTTGTCTGCAGGAAATTCATGGAACGGTGATAACGAGAAGAAAGGACAAATTATCGCTTCCGTCCCTCCGATTGACGGGAATTATCTTGTATTCGGTCCTGCTTCTTTGTCTGGTGGTCAATGGCAGACTCCTGGAGAATATATGATGATGTACTGGCCGGACCCGAATGCAACACAAGGTTGTGTGCCACTCTACAATCTGCCGCAATTTGAAGAAATATTGAAACAATATAAGGTAGATGAATTGGCATTGAAGTTTGAAGTATATGTTCCTACTTCCAATCCTTGGATGGCCGAGGGTATGCAGTTCAGATTTACTACTTTAGATGAAGTCTCAATGAATAATCAGACTCAGGATTATATCTGGAATGATGATGAAAGTCACGAAGAAGGTAAGGCGCCGCGTGGTGTATGGGTACCTTGGGAAGATACCGGTTCGTATGATACGGATAATCAGTGGGTAACCGTTACGCTAAAAATGTCAGAATTCAATAAATTGGTTTCAGGACTTGCCGGAGAGGTTGAATTTACGTCAGAGAGATTTGCCGGTCTAAGTATTTTCTTGCGTGGAGGTGGTACAGATGGAAAAGAATGTGAACCAATCATCTGTATGGATAATATTCGAGTGGTTCCGATAGAATAATATTATAAAGAATTAGATATATGAATAAGAGATATAAATTATCAGCATTATGGATAGTGTGCTTGATGTTATTAAGCTGCTTTGCATTCACTGCTTGTGATGAGGATGATTTGGATACTAATCCTTACAAAGGAGGAATCAGTCTGAATGTATTCGGACCAAGTCCTGTTGCACGTGGAGGTGAACTTCGCTTCTTAGGTTGTGGTTTGGATCAGGTTACGGCTGTAGTAATTCCGGGATGTGAAAATATAACGGATATAACGGTTATCAGTTCTGAGGAAATCCGTGTGACTGTTCCTCAAACGGCTGAACCGGGTTATGTCACTTTGATTTTCCAGAATGGAGAAAGCATTACAACAAAAACCAAGTTGACTTATTCTGAACCGATTTCTGTAGAAAGTTTTTCACCAGAAATCGTAAAACCAGGGGATGTGTTGACGATTCAAGGTGAATACCTGAATCTGATACATCAGGTTATCTTTGCAGACAATGTTATCGTATCTGATGGTATTATGGTGGAAGAAGATACAGGAGAAACGCAGTCGGATAGAACTGCCGACAAGTTCCTGAAGCATACACGTAACGAAATTCAGGTACTTGTTCCAGAAGAGGCAAAGACTGGTAGAATTATCCTTTCCGATGGCGCAGAAATTCCAAATCAACTTTATTCTGAACAGGAATTACAAGTGATATTACCAACTGTGAATGGTGTTATTGATTTAAAAGGAAAGAAACCGGGTGAGCAAGTAACTGTGACTGGAAAAGATCTAGATTTGGTAAGAGAAATAAGGATGCCGAACGGTGATACAGTGGATTTTGTATATTCTTCTGAAAATGAATCGATCACTTTTATGCTTCCTGCAACAATTACGAACGGTACTGTTTATGCGCTTCCGGCTTCTGGAGTGGAGATTGAAATTGCCCGTTTGGAAGTTGCAATGCCAGATAAGGTTACAGTCACACCGGCTTCAGGTGTTCGTGCAGGGCAGAAACTGACACTGAACGGTGAAAACATGGAGTTGATTACAACGGTAGTATTCCCGGGAGTTACAGAAGCTGTACAGCCGCTTTCTTCTTCTTCGGAAGAGGTTGTAGTGGTAGTTCCAGAAGGAACTGTAAGCGGAGAACTGATATTGAATACTGGTAGCGGTGCTACCGTCACTGTTTTTATTGAAACAGCTAAACCTGCGAATCTGTCATGCGGACAAGGAGTGAAAGCTGGCGAGAAAGCCATTATTCATGGTGAAAACCTGGATTTGGTGTCTGCCGTTGTATTTGCCAATGGTCTGGAAGGAGCCATTCTGTCAAAATCTGAAACAGAACTGGTCGTATCGGTTCCAGCACAGGCTGAAAGTGGAATTGTGACTTTGAAGATGGAGAATGGTGAGGAGGTCTCTGAGTTGGATTTAACGATAGATGTACCTGCTGCTTGTTATATCGTAAGTTCACTGGACGGCGAATATCATGCTGGAGAGGTAGTGACATTTGAAGTGGCAAACGGCGATAAACTTACAGAAATTAGAATAGATGGGGTTACGGTGCAATATATACTTTCTGGAAATCAACTGATGATTCAGATACCTGGAACTGCCGGAAAAGATACATCTGTAGAATTGGTGTCAGCAGAAACCGTTATCAACTATTCGATTTCCTTCATTCCGACGGAACGTCCTGAAACGGTTATTTGGGAAGGTACATTTACGACAACTTCGTCGTGGGAAGGTAATCAGGACCTTGGTTGGAATGGATATGACTGGAGTTCAGTAGAACCGGGAACAGTCATTACTGTCTATTATACCTTGAATACGGCTACTACAGATTGGCAACTCCGTTTAGGAGGTTGCGGTATTGGTTGGGCTGCATTACCTACTATTCCGGCAGTTAGTCTTGAGGCTGGGTCTACCAGTTTCTCTGCTACGCTGACGGCAGAAGATCTGGCAGTATTGTCCGATGGAAATAACAGTGGTCTGGTAGTGACGGGCTGTAATTTTACGATGACTAAGATTACCTTAAAATAAAAACTAACTGTATTACGTAGCTTGAGTCTGTTACTTACATGGAATGGGCTCAAGCTCCAACAAAAAAAGTATATGTATGAAGAATAATATAATGAAATGGATGTTGGCATTGGCAGTTCCTGTATCTTTTACTGCTTGTAATACCGATGTAGAACATGAAATACCGGCTGTAGATGCACCGGCTTTGGTTTATGCTTCTTTGACTGATGGCGCTTCAGTGAAAGCTGGAGACTTTATATTGAAGTTAGCTTACGATAAAAATGTATTTTTTGCAGCCGCTGATACGGCTCAGATTACTGTCAGCAATGATGGGCATATTCGCAACGGTCTGGTATATGGTAAAAGTGATACTTTGACATTGACCGTAAGTGCGCCTTCTAGAGCAACTGATTATACAATAACAATCCCTGAGGGATTGGTGACTGGTCCTAATCAGATGTCGGCTCCAGCTTTTTCTGTGAGCTTCAGTACCCTGGATTTACATTCGAAATTGGTGATGGCTACTTCACAAGAAGCCGAAAAACTGTATAAGTTCCTGATTGAAAATTATGGAAAGAAAACTATATCAGGTATTATGGCAAATGTGGCTTGGAATACAGATGAGGCTGAACAAGTAAATGCTTGGACCGGACATTATCCGGCTCTGAATACGTTCGACTATATGCACATGCGTTATTCTCCATCGAACTGGATTGATTATAGTGATATTTCTCCGGTAACGAATTGGGCTAAAGCGGGTGGTATTGTTTCTTGTATGTGGCATTGGAATGTCCCGAAAAAGGCCGATAGTGGAATTGACGATTATACGGCTACTATGTCCGAGACTGACTTCAATGCTCAGAAAGTGACAGAAGATGGTTCTTGGGAAAATGGCATTGTAAAAGCTGACCTGGAAAAGGTGGCAGTAATGTTGAAACAACTGCAGGCTGCAAAGATTCCTGTGCTATGGCGCCCGTTGCATGAAGCTGCCGGTCAGTTCTTCTGGTGGGGTAGAGATGCAGATAGTTTCAAGGCATTGTGGGTGATGATGTTCAATTATTTCAAGGAACAGGGTTTGGATAACTTGATTTGGGTATGGACTTCGGAAAACAAAGATGATGCAGCATGGTATCCAGGCGATGAATATGTAGATATTATTGGTCGTGATCTTTATGGGAAGACGGTGGAAGAATGTGCTGAGGAATTTAAAGCCTTGACTGAATTGTATGGTGATAGAATGATTGCTTTGACCGAATGCGGTTATTATGCGGATGGAGAGAAGAGTGAACCTATCGGAGATATCTCAGCACAATGGAATGCAGGAGTTTTCTGGTCGTGGTTTATGCCTTGGTATGGAACAGTAGGCGAAGGAGATGCAGTTAAGCCACATGCCGATAAGGCTTGGTGGGAATCTGCTTTCCAGTCTGAGAATGTATTGGATCGTGAGGCAGTGAAAGAAGCTATGAATAAATTGTAGGGAATCGGGTGGAACTCTGTATGGTGAAGCCTTTTTCATCATACAGAGCTACTGACCTTTTTACTATTTGATTCTGTTAAAATAGTATCAGAAATCAATGAATGGAAAGTCTATCTTTGCTATATCATTTAAAGCTGATTCTTATGAAAAATTCATTCAAACTTATTTTAGGAATATCTATTGTGACTTGTCTTTCATCAGCCTGTTCTAATAGTGGAAAAAATCCGGTAGTTTCTGAAAGGAAAAGTTTAGAAGCCCATACCATGTTAGAAAGGCTGAATGCTGTCGCTCAGCAAGGAAAATTCATGTTTGGTCATCATGACGATCCGGTATACGGTATCGGCTGGGACGGTGATTCTGCCCGCAGTGATGTGAAGAGCGTATGCGGAGATTATCCGGCTGTCATGTCGTTCGATTTGGGACGGATGGAAATTTATGGCGATAAGAATCTGGATAATGTTTCGTTGGCCCGCATCCGTCAGGAAGTGGTCGCCCAGTATGAACGGGGTGGAATGGTTTCTTTCAGCTGGCATGTGGATAATCCGGTGACTGGAAAGGATTCCTGGGATGTCAGTGATTCTACGGTAGTGAAATCGGTATTGCCGGGTGGTGTCAATCATGACAAGTTCATGGGCTGGCTCGATAAAGTAGCCGATTACCTGAATTCGATTCGGACTGCCGACGGCACGAAAGTTCCGGTACTTTTCCGTCCGTGGCACGAACATACCGGAAGCTGGTTCTGGTGGGGACAGAATCTGTGCTCTACCGAGGATTATAAAGCATTGTGGAAAATAACCTACGACCGGATGCAGGAGAAGGGGGCTACCCAGCTTCTTTATGCCTATTCGCCGGGAACTGAACCGAAAGATTCTACGGAATACTTGGAACGCTATCCGGGGGATGAAATCGTAGACCTTATTGGGGTAGATGCCTATCAGTATGACAAAGATACATTTGGCAAAAATCTGGAGGGTGCATTGACTATCATGACTCAGGTGAGCAAGGCGCACGGGAAGGCGATGGCGGTGACAGAAACCGGATATGAAACCATTCCGGATTCTCTTTGGTGGACAGGTACCTTGCTGCCGGCCATTGAAAAATACCCTATCAGTTATGTATTGGTATGGCGGAATGCACGTGAACGTGAAAACCACTATTATGCCCCTTATCCGGGACAAGTCTCGGCAGCCGATTTTGTCCGTTTCTACGAGCATCCGAAAACACTATTTGCAGAAGACATGAAACAAATTGAGAAAACGAAATAAATTATGAGTACCTTTGATAATCAAGTAAAAGAATTGTTTGCAAAGCACGAAGCTTTGATTACCCGCAAGAATGAACCGGTGGCAGACGGGAACGGGGTCTATACCCGTTATAAATATCCGGTGGTTACTGCAGCGCATACGCCGGTGTTCTGGCGTTACGATCTGGATGAAAAGACAAATCCGTACCTGATGGAACGCATCGGTATGAATGCAGCCATGAATTCCGGTGCCATCAAATGGAAAGGGAAATATGTATTGGTGGTACGTGTGGAGGGCGCCGACCGCAAGTCGTTCTTTGCAGTGGCTGAAAGTCCGAATGGGGTAGATAATTTTCGCTTTTGGGATTATCCGGTAACGATGCCGGATGATGTGATTCCGGCTACCAATATCTATGATATGCGACTGACAGCTCACGAAGACGGTTGGATATATGGTATATTTTGTGCCGAACGTCATGATAGCAATGCACCGGCCGGTGATTTGTCATCGGCTACGGCTACTGCAGCCATTGCCCGTACCAAAGATTTAAAGACTTGGGAACGCTTACCGGATTTGAAATCGAAGAGCCAGCAGCGGAACGTGGTGCTTCATCCGGAATTTGTAGACGGTAAATATGCGTTCTATACCCGTCCGCAGGATGGATTCATTGACGCCGGTAGTGGTGGCGGTATCGGCTGGGCATTGGTGGATGATATTACACATGCCGAGGTAAAGGAAGAAAAGATTATCGACTGCCGGTTTTATCATACTATCAAGGAAGTGAAGAATGGTGAGGGGCCGCATCCTATCAAGACTTCGAAAGGATGGTTACACTTGGCTCATGGTGTACGTGGTTGCGCTGCCGGATTGCGCTATGTACTGTATATGTATATGACTTCGTTGGAGGATCCGACCAAAGTTATTGCGTCTCCAGGTGGTTATTTCATGGCTCCGGAAGGCGAAGAACGTATCGGCGACGTATCGAACGTATTGTTTACCAACGGTTGGATTGCCGATGAGGACGGTAAGGTATTCATCTATTATGCTTCTTCGGACACTCGGATGCACGTGGCTGTTTCTACGATAGATAAGTTGGTGGATTACTGTATGAACACCCCACAGGACGGCCTGACTACTACAGCTTCTGTAGAGACCTTGAAGAAACTGATAGATAAGAATATGCAGTTGCTGTAAGAGAATGTTCAGGATAACGGTGATAGGGTATCTGGTTTATATCTTTCAGATTTTGAAGATATAAATCGGATACCTTTTTTTATGATTTCAGGTTTCAGAAAAACCTTTGTAATCTTTTGGTGATACATTTTTTTGCAGAAAAAACAAGAGTATTAGCTATGGATATAATAGTATCAATTTAAGTGGATGGTAGTCGTTAACTTTGCAACAAAAGATGACAGGTCCCAGTTATCTGCCTCCTTGTTATTCGTTCCCATTGGATAAAACAATAAATTCTATTAACTATAAAAAACATGATTATGAAAAAGACATTATTGGTTGGTTTGACCTTAGGGCTACTCTTGTCGGGATGCGACAAAGATGATTCTTTAAACAATATTGATGGAGGCGGAGTACGTTTTACAACGTATATGGTGGAAAGCCGTGCTACAGATACTGCTTGGGAAGCTGGAGATGAAATCGGTGTGTACATGCAAACAAATGCAGCTTCCGGATATCAGAACATTAATGTAAAGTATGCGAATACGGAGGGTAATGTGAATTCGTTTGTCTCAGAAAATCCCATCACTTATTCCGGAAATGAAAATACGGTAAGTTTTATGGCCGTATATCCTTACAATGAAACAGTTACTGATGGGAACTATACATTTACATTGGGGAATGATAGCTTGTCTAAAAATGATATCATGTATGCATCGACTCCTTCTATTACAGCAGGCACTACCAATGTTCCTTTGAATTTCCAGCATAAGCTGACAAAGATTGCATTACAGATTAATGATGCAGATGGTAAGTCAGTGACTGGTGCCACTGTCAGCATTGATAAACAATGTGTTAATGGTGTACTGAATGTGGCCGATGGAGCAGTGAGTGTTGCAGATAATGCAGCATATACTTCTACACTCAATTTTGCTGAGTCGAATGGAACGTATGAGGTCATTGTGATACCGGATGAGGGATGTAAAGGCCGGAGCATCGTAATAAAATCAGATGGAAAAACTTATCGCTGTCCGGTAGAGAATATCTCATTTGGAGGATCTAAAAAATACACTTTCCCTGTGTCACTTCAATCGTCTTCTACTTCTTCATCCGGTGGCTCTACAGAAGGAGAAACGATTATTAAATTGGATGCTTTGTCTTTTAGTATCAAAAATTGGACAGGCGACAAATCAACCGGTTGGATTATATCGTCAGAAGCAGAAATCTCTACTGAGAATAAAACAAGAAAAGAACTTGTAACAAATCAGTCTTTGTCTGCTGATAGTCCAGTTGAGATTGCCCCTAAGAACGATATGACTTTAACGGCAACCGATGTCTATTGTATTGAATATTCCAGAACGGATGCAGAGATGAATGCTGCAACGTTGATTGTTTCTCAACCAGCAACAAGAAGTGGAGCAGCTCAGAAAACTTATACATTGCCTGCCGGTTTGGCTAACGGACAATTGGTTTTTGCGGTGGGAGATTTTACAAACGGCTTTAGTGTTTCTTCTACCGTTGCATTAACGCTGGATGCTGTATCGGTATATTCTGAAGAAAGTTCCGGTTCTGAAGATTCCGGCGAAACTGAAACACCTTCTCAGACTGAAGAGATTGAAGTATGGACTGGTTCCCACAATTTGGGAAGTTGGGACAAAGGGACAAGTATAGAATATAAACCGGAGATACTTGCTAAGACCACAGAAGGCTGTACCTTGCGCTTCTATTATACAGACAAGGCTGATGGCGCACAGTTGCAGTTCGCTGGTACAGCTACCATTGATGTGACTGGTGATGCAGGTTATGTGGATATGGAAGTGACAGCGGAGCTGATAACTGCACTTACAGGGAATAGTTGGCCGTTTTTGAATGGTCAGAATATGACAGTTACAAGAATTGTCTTGATTGGCAAGAGTGAATCCGGTTCTGAAGACTCCGGCGAAACTGAAACACCTTCTCAGACTGAAGAGCTTGAAGTATGGACTGGTTCCCACAATTTGGGAAGTTGGAATGGAGCAAGTATAGAATATAAACCGGAGATACTTGCTAAGACCACTGAAGGCTGTACCTTGCGCTTTTATTATACAGACAAGACCGATGGCGCACAGTTGCAGTTCGCTGGTACAGATACCATTGATGTGACTGATGATGCAGGTTATGTGGATATGGAGGTGACAGCGAAATTGGTAGCTGCACTTACAGAAAATAGTTGGCCGTATTTGAATGGTCAGAATATGACTGTTACAAAAATAGTTCTGATTTGTCCAGCTGAGAATTGATACAATTCTTTATATTCGTAGAGTGTAAGCATCATATCTGATAGTTAAGAATGGATTATACGACGGATGAGTTCGGACTCTGTATAGTGGGTCCGAACTGATTCCTTAGAAATGATAAAAAGTAAGTACTGCTATGATAAGACTCACAGAAAAGATTGGTTATGGATTCGGCGATATGGCATCTTCCATGTTCTGGAAGTTGTTCGGTGCCTATCTGATGATTTTTTACACCGATATCTTTGGACTACCGGCGGCTATGGTAGGGACCATGTTTCTGGTAACCCGTATATGGGATTCCGTGTTCGACCCGATTGTCGGTGTGGTAGCCGACCGTACTTCAAGCCGTTGGGGGAAGTTTCGTCCGTATCTGCTTTACCTGGCCGTTCCTTTTGCTTTAATTGGTGTACTTACTTTTTATACACCTCCTTTCGGACTAACGGGTAAACTGATATATGCGTATCTTACCTATTCGCTGATGATGATGGTGTATTCGGCTATCAATGTACCGTATGCTTCGTTGTTGGGGGTCATGAGTCCGGATCCGAAAGACCGGAATACCTTGTCTACCTACCGCATGATGTTCGCATACCTGGGCAGTTTCATTGCGCTGTTGTTGTTTATGCCGATGGTGAACCGATTCAGCGGTGGCAGTTCCGATATCTCCGACCAGCGGACTGCATGGACGCTGGCGGTGGTGGTTATCGCGGTAATGTGTGCTATACTTTTCCTGGGTTGTTTTGCATGGACCAGGGAACGGGTAAAGCCGATTAATGACCGGAAGACTTCATTGAAGGAAGATGTCAGAGACTTGTTTCACAACAAACCCTGGTGGATTCTGTTCGGTGCAGGTGTTGCCACTCTGGTATTCAATTCCGTGCGTGACGGCGCGACAGTCTACTATTTCAAATATTATATATTGGAGGAACAGCATCAGTCGGTTTCCTTGTTCGGTATTACTTTCGTATTGAGCGGTCTGTATCTGGCTGTGGGGCAGATGGCGAATATTATCGGCGTCATTATGGCGGCTCCCCTTAGTAACCACATCGGAAAGAGGCGTACGTTTGCGCTTTCCATGCTGCTGGCAGTTGTGTTGAGTATCATCTTCTTCTGGTTCGAGAAGGATGATTTGGTGTTGATATTTGTATTCCAATGCCTTATCAGTATCTGTGCCGGTTGTATTTTCCCGTTGTTGTGGTCGATGTATGCCGATTGTGCCGATTATTCGGAATTGCGGACCGGAAATCGTGCTACCGGATTGATATTCAGTGCTTCGTCTATGAGCCAGAAGTTCGGATGGGCTATCGGTACGGCTGTAACCGGATGGCTGTTGAGCTATTTCGGATTCCAACCCAATGCGGAACAGAGCCCGGAAACGATTCAAGGCATCAAGATGTTTCTGAGCTGGCTACCGGCTGCTGCAGCTCTCATTTCGATGGTCTTTATTCTTGTATATCCGTTGAGTGAGAAGAGATGTAAGGAGATAATGGAAAAGTTGAACCTTAAACGTATAGCTAAAACAAATGAATGAACTGGTGAAACGGCTCCGTGCAGAAATGCAGGAAGAGCTGGAAACAAATATCCTACCGTTCTGGATGGGCAGGATGGTAGATAAAGTGAGAGGTGGTTTTTATGGTCGGATAGACGGAGAAGGAAATCTGTATGCAGAGGCTCCGAAAGGGGCTATCTTGAATGCCCGCATCTTATGGACATTTTCATCAGCTTATCGGATTCTGAAGAAAGAGGAATATCTGGAAACTGCTACACGCGCCAAACGATATCTGATAGATTGTTTCTATGATACCGATTTCGGTGGAATCTATTGGGAATTGGATTGCGATGGAAATCCTTTGGATACGAAAAAGCAGATTTACGCCATCGGGTTCGCTATCTATGGGTTGAGTGAATATGCCCGTGCTACAGGCGATGAGGAGGCTGTCAGCTATGCCGTACGTTTGTTCGAGGTAATCGAAAAATATAGCTTCGACTCCGTACAGAACGGTTATCTGGAGGCTTTGACCCGAGACTGGAAGCCGATAGAGGACATGCGCTTGAGCGATAAGGATGAGAACGAGAAGAAAACCATGAATACGCATCTGCATATTCTGGAACCCTATACTAATTTGTATCGTGTCTGGAAAGACAAACGTCTGGAGAATCAGTTGCGTAACCTGATACGTATCTTCCTCGATAAGATTCTGGACCGTGAAACAGGCCATCTGAATCTTTTCTTTGAGGAAGATTGGCTGAATAAGTATCATATTTATTCCTATGGTCATGATATTGAGGCTTCCTGGTTATTGCATGAGGCCGCTTTGGTATTGGGAGATGAGGAACTGTTGAAAGAGGTGGAACCTTTGGTTATTCGGATTGCGTGGGCGGCTGACGAGGGGTTGAATCCTGACGGAAGCATGATTTATGAGAATTTTCTCGACAAGCATCATGTAGACCGGGAATTGCATTGGTGGGTACAGGCTGAAAATGTCGTAGGACATGCCAATCTGTATCAGTATTTTCAGGATGAAAAGGCATTGAAGGTAGCCGGAAGAACCTGGAATTTCATTCGTGAACATCTGATAGACCGTCAGGAAGGCGAATGGTATTGGAGCTGTTACGAAGACGGTACGGTCAATACCAGGGACGACAAGGCCGGTTTCTGGAAATGTCCGTACCACAATGGGCGGATGTGTATGGAGATTATTGAACGTTTTACATAGTTATAGGTAAGGCAACTGATACGGAAAAACCGGAACGCATTCTGGAACAATCCTGATTTTGAATCCGGCAGTTGTCCATGCATTGTTAGGGATACATAATTTGGTGGTTAAGCCTGAGGCACTCGTGAAGAGTTACTCAGGCTTTTTATTAATAATTTATAAAAATGAAATAAATACACTATAATTTTGCGGTACAGGATATTATTTGTATCTTTGCGCCGAGATGGATGAAAGGTGGAGGGGCATTAAAGCTCCTTTTTTTGTTCTTAATAGTTAATACATGATAGATAAAAACGTTGTAACCCGGATAGTAGACGAATGGCTGGAGGGTAAAGATTACTTTTTGGTAGATGTTACAGTGAGTCCGGATGACAAAATTGTAGTTGAAATCGACCATGCCGAAGGGGTGTGGATTGATGATTGTGTGGAACTGAGCCGTTACATCGAGTCGAAGCTGAACCGTGAAGAAGAGGATTATGAACTGGAAGTCGGTTCAGCAGGTATCGGTCAGCCGTTCAAGGTGCTGAAGCAGTATGAAATCCATATCGGAAAAGATGTGGAAGTACAGACCAAGGACGGTAAGAAATGGACCGGTGTACTGACAGAGGTCACTGAAGACAATTTTACCATTGTAGTACAGGTAAAGGTCAAGGAAGAAGGGGCTAAACGACCGAAAATGGTGGAACAAAGCGTTACTTTCACGTACGATGAAATAAAATATACCAAATACTTAATCAGCTTTAAATAATTATGGCTAAAAAAGAAGAAACTGTCAGTCTGATTGACACATTCTCGGAATTCAAGGAGTTAAAGAATATCGATCGCACCACGATGGTGAGTGTATTGGAAGAGTCTTTCCGTAGTGTGATTGCGAAAATGTTCGGTACGGACGAGAACTACGATGTGATTGTGAATCCGGATAAGGGCGATTTTGAAATCTACCGGAACCGTACAGTCGTAGCCGATGACGAACTGACGAACCCGAACATGCAGATTTCGCTGACAGAGGCTCGTAAGATTGATGCTTCATACGAAGTAGGTGAGGAAGTAACCGATCAGGTATTCTTTGAAAAGTTTGGTCGTCGTGCTATCCTGAACTTGCGGCAGACATTGGCTTCCAAGATTCTTGAACTGGAGAAGGACAGTCTGTACAATAAGTATATCGATAAGGTAGGTACCATTATCAGCGCAGAGGTTTATCAGATTTGGAAGAAGGAAATCCTGCTGCTCGATGACGAAGGTAATGAACTGCTGTTACCGAAGACTGAACAGATTCCGAGTGATTTCTACCGGAAAGGTGAAACTGCCCGCGCCGTAGTGGCCCGTGTAGACAACAAGAACAATAATCCGAAGATTATCCTGAGCCGTACATCTCCGATGTTCCTGCAGCGTCTGTTCGAACAGGAAGTTCCGGAAATCAATGACGGACTGATTACCATCAAGAAGATTGCCCGTATCCCGGGTGAACGCGCCAAGATTGCAGTAGAATCTTATGATGATCGTATCGATCCGGTTGGAGCCTGTGTCGGTGTGAAAGGTTCGCGAATCCATGGTATCGTACGTGAATTGCGTAACGAGAACATCGATGTCATCAACTATACATCGAATATCCAGCTTTTCATCCAGCGTGCGTTGAGCCCCGCCAAGATTTCTTCCATCGTCATGCACGAAGAAGAAAAGAAGGCAGAGGTATACCTGAAGCCGGAAGAAGTATCACTGGCTATCGGTAAGGGAGGTATGAATATCAAGTTGGCCAGTATGCTGACCGAATATACCATCGATGTATACCGTGAACTGGACGAAAATGCAACCGACGAGGATATCTACCTGGATGAATTCAAGGATGAAATCGATGATTGGGTTATCAATGCCATCAAGGGTATCGGTATTGATACAGCCAAAGGAGTATTGAACGCTCCGCGTGAAATGCTGATTGAGAAGGCAGACTTGGAGGAGAACACAGTAGACGATGTGTTGAGAATTTTGAAAGCGGAGTTCGAAGAAGAATAAATGTTACGTTCTGTCCCCTGAACGGTTAAGGATCTGTGGCGATTCAGTATTTTGTTGCCTGGTCTTTTGTGTGCATGAACTTTTTCCCGAACTCTATTAAAAACTGAAGAAAATTATGACAATTAGATTGAATAAAGTAACAAGAGACTTGAATGTAGGAATAGCGACGGTAGTAGACTTTTTGCAGAAAAAAGGCTATACCATAGATGCTAATCCCAATGCCAAAATCACCGATGAACAATATGCCGCGCTGGTAAAGGAGTTCAGCAAGGATAAACATCTGAAGATGGAGTCGGAAAAAATCATTCAGGAAAGACAGAACAAAGACCGTAACAAGGCTTCTGTCTCTATCGATGACCTGAGGTCGGAGGCAAAGACTCCGGCTTCGGACACCATTGAGACAGTAGTTCCCGAAGATGTACGTCCGAAATTCAAACCGGTAGGTAAGATTGATTTGGACAGTCTGAATAAGAAGAAAAAGGTAAAACCGGCTGTTGTGGAGCCTGCCGCAGAACCGGCAGCTCAGGAAACGCCTGCGCAGCCAGAACCTGTCAAGATAGAGGTAGAAGCAGAAAAGGCGACCCGTCCTGAACCGGTTGTCGAGGAAGTGAAGAAACCGGAACCACAAGAAGTGAAAGAAGAACTTAAACAGCCGGAGATAAAGGCAGAAGATATCAAACCAGAGCCGATGGAAGAAAAGAAACAAGAAAACCCGGATGTACAGTCCGCCCAAAAGAAAGAGGACGAGGTATTCAAAATCCGTCCTACCGAATTCAAATCGAAAATCAATGTGGTAGGTCAGATTGACCTGGCTGCATTGAATCAATCTACCCGCCCGAAAAAGAAATCGAAAGAAGAAAAACGTAAAGAGCGGGAGGAAAAGGATAAGCAACGCCAGGAACAGCGCAAACAGATGAAAGACGCTATTATCAAGGAAATCAGAAAAACCGATGATAAAGGGGATAAGGCTGGACTGGACGATGCTGCGAAGAAGAAGAAACGCAACCGTATCAACAAGGAACGGGTTGACATCAATAACCCCGGTGCTGTCAGCGCCAGTGTGAACGCAGGTGCTGCACGTAATGAAAAATCCGGTAAGAACAATGCTTCCAGTCAAGGTGGAGGAAAGCACAACAAGGACCGTTTCAAGAAACCGGTGGTAAAACAGGAAGTCAGCGATGAAGATGTAGCTAAACAGGTGAAGGAAACGCTGGCCCGCCTGACAAATAAGGGAAAGAATAAGGCAGCCAAGTACCGTAAGGAAAAACGTGAACAGTTGCAGAACCGCCAGATGGAGCAGGAAGAACTCGAACAGGAAGAAAGCAAGGTGTTGAAACTGACAGAGTTCGTTACTGCCAACGAATTGGCAAACATGATGGATATTTCAGTGACTCAGGTTATTTCTACCTGTATGAGCGTTGGACTGATGGTATCTATCAACCAGCGTCTGGATGCTGAAACCATCAACCTGGTAGCAGAAGAATTTGGATACAAGACAGAATATGTAAGTGCAGAAGTTGCACAGGCCATCGAAGAAGAAGCCGATGCTGAAGAAGACCTGCAGGCACGTGCGCCGATTGTTACAGTCATGGGACACGTAGACCACGGTAAGACTTCGTTGCTTGACTATATCCGTAAGGCCAATGTGATTGCCGGTGAAGCCGGAGGTATCACACAGCACATCGGTGCCTATAACGTGAAGCTGGAAGACGGCCGACGCATCACCTTCCTTGATACTCCGGGTCACGAGGCATTTACCGCGATGCGTGCCCGTGGTGCGAAGGTTACCGACGTGGTAATCGTCATTGTGGCTGCCGATGATAATGTCATGCCACAGACCAAGGAAGCTATCAACCATGCGATGGCTGCCGGTGTACCTATCGTATTTGCCATCAACAAGATTGATAAACCGAATGCCAATCCGGACAAGATTAAGGAGGAACTGGCTGCCATGAACTTCCTGGTAGAAGAATGGGGCGGCAAGTACCAGTCTCAGGATATCTCGGCCAAGAAGGGTATCGGTGTGAAGGAACTGCTCGAAAAAGTGTTGCTCGAAGCCGAAATGCTGGATTTGAAAGCAAATCCGAACCGTAAGGCTACCGGTTCCATCATCGAATCTTCATTGGATAAGGGACGTGGTTATGTAGCGACTGTACTGGTTTCCAACGGTACATTGCATGTCGGTGATATCGTGTTGGCCGGAACTTCTTACGGTAAGGTGAAAGCTATGTTCAACGAACGTAACCAGCGTCTGAAAGAAGCCGGTCCTTCTGAACCGGTATTGATTCTGGGATTGAACGGCGCTCCGGCTGCAGGTGATACTTTCCATGTATTCGATACAGATCAGGAAGCACGTGAAATCGCCAACAAGCGTGAACAGCTGGCTCGTGAACAGGGCTTGCGTACTCAGAAGATGTTGACACTCGATGAAGTAGGACGCCGTTTGGCTTTGGGTGACTTCCACGAACTGAACATCATCGTGAAGGGTGACGTGGACGGTTCTGTAGAAGCGTTGAGCGATTCACTCATCAAGTTGTCTACCGAACAGATTCAGGTCAATGTCATCCATAAGGGTGTAGGACAGATTTCCGAATCCGATGTTTCATTGGCGGCTGCTTCCGATGCCATTATCGTAGGTTTCCAGGTTCGTCCGTCAAGCAATGCTGCGAAACTGGCCGAACAGGAAGGTGTAGATATCCGCAAGTATTCTATCATCTACGATGCCATCGAAGAAGTCAAGGCTGCGATGGAAGGTATGTTGGCACCGACATTGAAGGAACAGGTGACCGCTACCATCGAAGTGCGTGAGGTATTCAACATCAGCAAGGTGGGTATGGTAGCCGGAGCAATGGTGAAGACCGGTAAGGTGAAACGTTCCGACAAGGCTCGTCTGATTCGTGACGGTATCGTTATCTTTACAGGTAACATCAATGCCTTGAAGCGTTTCAAGGACGATGTGAAGGAGGTAGGTACCAACTTCGAGTGCGGTATCAGCCTGACCAACTGTAATGACCTGAAGGTAGGCGATATCATTGAAACTTACGAAGAAGTAGAAGTGAAGCAGACATTGTAATTGAATATAATTTATAAGATAGGTAGACGCAGGTTACGCTGATTCCACGCTTTCTTATTTTTATAAAAGGAAGTCCGTGTAGTCTGTGTGGTCTGCGTCTATTCTTTATGAACGAACGAAACAAATGACTACACTCGATTGGATAATTGTCATCGTATTGGGATTGGGAGCTGTCCAGGGATTTATGAAAGGATTTGTCTCTCAGGTTATTTCCATCGTAGGATTGATTGCCGGTCTGTTGGTGGCCCGTGCTTTGTTCGGCGTAGTGGGAGAGCGGTTGGCTACTGAAATCGGTACCTCTGTGACGGTGGGTCAGATTCTGGCCTTTATCCTGATTGGTATCATTGTTCCCTTGGGATTGTCCATCGCGGCCTCTCTGCTTACAAAGGTATTGAATGTCATCAGTCTGGGATGTATCAACCGGTGGTTGGGCTCCGGAGTGGGGCTTATCAAATATGCTTTGCTGGTAAGCATGGCTATCCGTCTGATTCAGTTCATCGATGCGGATAATACACTGATGCAGTCAACCACCAAGCAGGAATCTGTGTTGTATTATCCGATGGAACGTTTCTCGAGCGTGTTCTATCCGGCCTTCAAGTCGGTAGCCGAACAGCTGATGGATGCTCCTACTTACAATGATATGGATTTACTCTGAAAAATATTCAAGTGATTAGATATAGATAATTCAGTTATTAACTTAAAATAGATATGCAGCTAGAACCCAATAAATATGTGAAGGAACTGACGCAGGAGAAGTATAAATATGGCTTCACTACGGATGTTCATACAGATATTATCGAAAAGGGATTGAACGAAGATGTGGTACGGCTCATTTCGGAGAAGAAAGGAGAACCGGAATGGTTGCTGGACTTCCGTCTGAAGGCTTATCGCTACTGGTTGACGTTGGAAATGCCTACCTGGGCACACCTCACCATCCCTGAAATCGATTACCAGGCTATCTCTTATTATGCCGATCCGACCAAGAAGAAGGAAGGCCCGAAGAGCATGGATGAGGTAGACCCTGAACTGATCAAGACATTCAATAAATTAGGAATTCCGTTGGAAGAGCAGATGGCACTGAGCGGGATGGCGGTAGACGCCGTCATGGACTCGGTATCGGTCAAGACGACTTTCAAGGAAACCTTGATGGAGAAAGGTATCATCTTCTGTTCTATCAGCGAGGCGGTACGTGAACACCCGGACCTGGTAAAGAAATACCTGGGCTCCGTAGTGGGTTACCGTGATAACTTTTTTGCAGCCTTGAACTCGGCTGTATTCAGTGACGGTTCGTTCGTCTATATCCCGAAAGGTGTCCGTTGTCCGATGGAACTGTCAACGTATTTCCGTATCAATGCAGCGAATACCGGACAGTTCGAGCGTACATTGATTATTGCCGATGATGACAGCTATGTGTCTTATCTGGAAGGATGTACAGCTCCGATGCGTGATGAAAACCAGTTGCATGCCGCCATCGTAGAGATTGTGGTGCTTGACCGGGCCGAGGTGAAGTATTCTACTGTACAGAACTGGTATCCGGGCGATGCCGAAGGTAAGGGAGGTGTCTATAACTTCGTGACGAAACGCGGTAACTGTAAGGGTGTAGACAGCAAACTGTCATGGACTCAGGTGGAAACCGGTTCGGCCATTACCTGGAAATATCCAAGTTGTATTCTGACCGGCGACAATGCGGTGGCAGAATTTTATTCAGTAGCCGTGACCAATAATTATCAGCAGGCTGATACGGGTACGAAGATGATTCATCTGGGTAAAAACACTCGTTCTACCATTGTAAGTAAAGGTATCAGTGCCGGAAAGAGCCAGAATTCCTACCGGGGGCTGGTGCGGGTGGCCGAACGTGCCGAAAATGCCCGTAACTACAGCCAGTGCGATTCCTTGCTGTTGGGAAGCCAGTGTGGGGCCCATACCTTCCCGTATATGGATATCCACAACGAGACGGCAGTGGTGGAACATGAGGCTACTACCTCCAAGATTTCGGAAGACCAGTTGTTCTATTGCAACCAGCGTGGTATCAATACGGAAGATGCCATCGGCTTGATTGTGAACGGGTATGCCAAGGAAGTCATCAACAAGCTGCCGATGGAGTTTGCTGTGGAAGCCCAGAAACTGTTGTCTATCTCTCTGGAAGGAAGTGTGGGATAAGCGTATTTGATTACATCAACGATTAACGGAAAAAGAACTATGTTAGAAATAAAGGATTTACATGCCAACATCAACGGCAAAGAGATATTGAAAGGCATTAATCTGACAGTCAAGTCAGGTGAGGTACATGCCATCATGGGACCGAACGGTTCCGGTAAAAGTACGTTGAGTAACGTACTGGTCGGTCATCCGGCTTATGAAGTGACCAAAGGTTCTGTGACATTCGATGGTAAGGACTTGCTGGCTTTGAGCCCGGAAGACCGCAGTCACGAAGGACTGTTCCTTTCTTTCCAGTATCCAGTAGAGATTCCGGGGGTAAGTATGGTGAATTTTATGCGTGCGGCTGTCAATGAACAGCGTAAGTACAAAGGACTTCCGGCATTGACTGCCAGTGAATTCCTCAAGCTGATGCGCCAGAAACGGGAAATCGTGGAACTGGACAGCAAGCTGGCCAACCGTTCTGTGAACGAAGGCTTTTCGGGAGGTGAAAAGAAACGCAACGAGATTTTCCAGATGGCTATGCTGGAACCGAAACTGAGTATCCTGGATGAAACAGACTCCGGACTGGATATCGATGCTTTGCGTATCGTGGCCGAAGGTGTGAACAAGCTGAAGACTCCGGAAACCAGCTGCATCGTGATTACACACTACCAGCGTCTGTTGGATTACATCAAACCGGATATCGTACACGTCTTGTACAAAGGACGTATCGTTAAGACGGCAGGTCCGGAACTGGCACTTGAACTGGAAGAGAAAGGTTACGACTGGATTAAGAAAGAACTAGGAGAATGATTTCTCAGACGCAGATGACGCGGATAACGCAGATTTTATATTTTTATAATGGTGCAATTGACTCAAGCAGATAAAACGGAAGCAATTATAAGTGCATTCTATGAGGTATATAATACTTTAGGATATGGTTTCATTGAAAATGTATATCAGAATGCCTTATTCAAGGAGTTGAATCGTAGAGGAATTCCTTGTGTTGCTCATCCTAAGATAACTGTTTACTATAAAGGTGAAACCGTTGGTTTCTACGAGGCTGACATTATAGCTTATGGGTCTGTTATATTAGAACTGAAAGCAGTTTCCACCTTGTGCGAGAGCCATGAACTCCAATTGGTGAATTACTTGAAAGCTACTGATATAGAAATAGGACTGTTGCTTAATTTCGGCCCAAAGCCAGAAGTAAAGAGAAAGGTTTTTTCTAAATATTATCGTGAACAGTTGAAGAAAGGAATAGAATCCGTGTCATCCGTGTTATCTGCGTCAAAAGATTATTAAAGACAGAAGAATTATGAAAGCAGAACAGCAATATATAGACCTTTTTACGCAGTATGAGGCGATGATTTGCCAGCATAGCGCAGAAGCGTTGAATGCGCCCCGTGCCAAAGCTTTTGCCGATTTCGAAGCGCTGGGATTTCCGACCCGTAAGCAGGAAAGGTACAGATATACGGAGGTGAGCAAGTATTTTGCTCCAGATTACGGGTTGAATCTGAACAGACTGCAGATTCCGGTGAATCCGTATGAAGTATTCAAATGTGATGTTCCGAATATGAGTACATCACTGTATTTCGTGGTCAATGATGCGTTCGACAAGCACGACCATCCTACGGCCCAATTGCCGGAAGGAGTGATTTTCGGCAGTCTGAAGGAGGTGGCGGAAACTCATCCGGAACTGGTGAAGAAGTACTACGGCAAGCTGGCCGATACTTCGAAAGACGGAGTGGTCGCTTTCAATACCATGTTTGCGCAGGACGGGGTACTGATGTACATTCCCAAGAATATGGTACTGGAAAAACCGATTCAGCTGGTCAATATCCTGCGTGCCGATGTGAATTTCCTGGTGAACCGCCGTATCCTGATTATCGTAGAAAGCGGTGCACAGGCCCGTCTGTTAATCTGCGACCATGCCATGGACGATGTAAACTTCCTGTCTACTCAGGTGATTGAAGCTTATGTAGGCGAGAATGCTGTATTCGACCTTTATGAATTGGAAGAGACACACAACAGTACGGTACGTTTCAGTAAGCTGTATGTGAACCAGGAGGCCGGCAGCAATGTTCTATTGAATGGTATGACGCTGCACAACGGTACTACCTGCAATTCGGCAGATGTGACGTTGGCAGGACCGGGCGCAGAAGTAAACCTGTGCGGAATGGCTATTGCCGACAAGAACGAACAGGTGGACAACAGTACATTCATTGACCACAAGGCATCCGACTGTACCAGCAACGAGCTGTTCAAGTATGTGCTCGATGACCAGGCGGTCGGCGCTTTTGCCGGAAAGGTTCTGGTGCGTGAAGGGGCTCAGCGTACTTCTTCTCAGCAGACCAACCGGAACATCTGTGCTACCCGCGAGGCACGCATGTATACCCAGCCTCAGCTGGAAATCTATGCGGACGATGTGAAATGTTCGCATGGAGCGACAGTAGGCCAGTTGGACGAAGGGGCCTTGTTCTATATGCAGCAGCGTGGTATCAGCCTGAAGGAAGCTCGTCTGCTTCTGATGTTCGCTTTCGTGAACGAAGTTATCGACCACATCCGGATGGACGCGTTGAAAGACCGTCTGCATCTGCTGGTAGAGAAACGTTTCCGTGGCGAATTGAACAAGTGTCAGGGATGTGCGATTTGTAAGTAATTTGTTTTGTAGAAAAGAAGGAAGGATTATGTACGATATACAGAAAATACGGGAAGATTTCCCGATACTGTCACGGACCGTGTATGACAAGCCGTTGATTTACCTGGATAATGGAGCTACCACTCAGAAGCCGCGTTGCGTAGTGGATGCGATGGTGGATGAATATTATTCAGTGAATGCGAATGTACACCGGGGTGTACATTTCCTTTCGCAGCAGGCTACCAACCTGCATGAGGCTTCGCGTGAAACTGTCCGTCGTTTCATCAACGCACGCAGTACTTCCGAAATTGTCTTTACGCGCGGAACTACCGAAAGTATCAACCTGGTGGCCGCAACATTTGCAGACAGTCAGATGAAGGAAGGCGACGAGGTGATAGTTTCTGTCATGGAACACCATAGCAACATCGTTTCCTGGCAGCTTCAGGCCGCCCGTAAAGGGATTGTGCTGAAAGTGATTCCGATGAACGATAAAGGTGAACTCTTGCTCGACGAATACGAGAAACTGTTCTCGCCACGCACCAGACTGGTTTCGGTCACTCATGTATCGAATGTACTGGGTACCATCAATCCGGTGAAGAAGATGATTGAGATGGCGCATGCCCACAACGTGCCTATTCTGATAGATGGGGCACAGGGAATCCCTCACATGAAAGTGGACGTCCAGGACCTGGATGCCGATTTTTATGTTTTCAGCGGTCACAAGGTGTATGGTCCTACGGGAGTGGGTGTATTGTACGGAAAGGAAGCATGGTTGGACAAACTGCCTCCGTATCAGGGGGGAGGAGAGATGATTCAGAACGTCAGTTTCGAGAAGACTACTTTCAATGAGCTGCCGTTCAAGTTCGAAGCCGGTACTCCTGATTATATCGGGACTACAGCTTTGGCAAAGGCTTTGGACTATGTGTCTGCTATCGGTATGGAGAACATTGCGGCTCATGAACATGAGTTGACTGTGTACGCCATGCAGCGGCTGAAAGAAATTCCGGAAATGCGTATTTTCGGAGAGGCTGAACATAAAGGTGGGGTAATCTCCTTCCTGGTAGGCAACATTCACCATTTCGATATGGGAACGTTGCTGGATCGTCTGGGTATTGCCGTGCGTACCGGACATCATTGTGCCGAGCCGTTGATGCATCGTTTGGGCATCGAAGGAACGGTACGTGCCTCGTTCGGACTGTATACGACGAAAGAAGAAATCGATACGTTGGTAGCGGGTGTCAGCCGGGTAAGCCGGATGTTTGCCTAAACGACGTTTTATCTTATCAAAGAATCCCGGTTCCCTGATTGTGGAGCCGGGATTTTTTTATCCGAGTGAACAGAAGAATGTCACCAGAAACGGTACGCTGAAATCCACGACAAAGCCATGAAACAGCGAGACGATGACAAACTCATGTCCCGAGTAACGGGTAATGATGGGGAGAGTCGTATCCATGGTAGTAGCTCCGCCGGCGGAAATCGGGGCAAGGCTGCCGAACCAGCGCACCAGCAGTGGCGCTCCGATAAGAGTAATCAGTTCCCGGAAGATGTTGGACAAAAGGGCAACGGTCCCCAGTTCCGCTCCTTTATACGTGGTGATGAAGATGCTGGAGAGTGAATAATAGCCGAATCCGGAGCCGATGGCCAGGCAGTCGGTCAGGCTGCGTCCGGGTAATACCAGCCAGGCGGCGGCTACTCCGGCCAATGTCCCTACAATGGTCAGTACCGGTAGCAGGCCCAGACGTGGGTTCAAGGCGCGGAAACTTTTCAGCGTGTCCGGTGAGTGTCCGATACTGATTCCCACACTGAACATCAGTGCGCAGAGGGCATAGAAGCTCAGTTGGCCGGAGGTCAGGCTTTCCGGTATCAGGTCGGAGATGCCACAAAGGGTACCCAGCAGAAAGAATGAAACGATAATCAGGCTTCCTTTCATTGTCTGGCTCCTTTCTTCCGATGAAGTCCGGCCCATAACAAGCGGGCTGCAACTGCACTTCCTAATACTCCGGCAGCAGCCAGTAGCAGTGCCTCCAGTCCCAGAGTATGCAGACTCCGTATCAGAGTTTCATTATGTCCTACTTCCAGACCCAACAAGAAGAGTAGTATCCAGATAAGTCCCATTGTTATGTGGGAGAGACCGGGAATATTCCGGTTGCGTGATAAGTAACCGGTACAGATACCGGCAAGCATGATTCCGATGACAGTAAACATAAGGTTTCGTTTTTCCAGTTTGTCGGCAAAGATAGGACAATAAATCGAAAGAAGTATGAAAAAATGAGAAAGCCTGAGTGGATAAAGTCTTCTTGATTGGAAGTATTCTGTAAATTCCGTCGGCGTTTATATAAACCTCGACGTGGTTTATATAAATTCCGACGTGGTTTATAAAAACTTCGTCGTGGTTTATAGAAAGTATGCGGTGATTTGCTTTTTGTTGAGTGCAAGAAATCTTTAGATACGGTAGTTTGGAGGATATTGTTTATAGACCAGTTGGCAATTTTGATTATCAATGAAAATTGGTGCTTTCACTTTTGCGATGAAAATGTAAGATATATGAAAAATGGCTCCAAGAACATTTTGAGCACTGTTCTTGGAGCCGGCAGATAAGGGGAACGGAACCTGTTATTTCAGTTCTTCACCGTTTTCGTTGTAATATACGGTAGACTCTTCATTGTCCTGGTTAACCAAAACAACTTTATAAGTCTTTCCGCCTTCTTCATCTTCTTCTACAGCTGCTTCTTTTACGAGAAGGTCTGCATAATCTTTCTTGATGGCATCTTGAACGACTTGAGGAAGGTCTTTTACGTCAACCGGTTTGAACTCGTTGATGCTGGCTACAGCACATACGTTTGTACTCATGTTTCCTGCGAAGGCTACTGAAGTTCCTACTCCCATTACAAGTGCTACTGCTACAAATAACTTTTTCATGTTGCTTTTAATTTAAATGGTTAGACATTAATCTATGAGTTTTTAAGTATTCAAGTGTTACACTGACTATAGTCCAAATGCGATGCCAAACTTTTTTGATGGAAATAATCGGCTGGTTTTCAACTATGGACGAAAAATGATTGAAAATGCCAAATCTTGAAAGTGTGTAACTATTCCTCAAAAAACTGTAGAAACTGTGTACGAATCTACAAGGTTTAATGAATATAAACTCTTGATTAATAAGTGTTTAATATATTCTTGTGGACAGCATATCCCCGTTTGAACCTATCTTTGATAAGCTTCTCACTATGACACAGATAGGTTGATGTCGGCTTTTATGGATTGGGATTCCGGGTCCCTGTTTATGAAATGTTTGTAAAATGTAAATAAAATGTACTCGCAGGTTCGGAGCGTGTCTGCACTGAGGCTCCTGAAAGCATTGCCCGTTACCTTATGAACCGCCCCTGTAGATAACTTTTTCATAACTCCTTATTAATATATATCCGCTTTCCAGGAGAAAGCCGTACCTTTGCAGTCCCAAAAATTAAAGGAGAGGAGAACGCATGTTATTACCCTATATGCACGAAAATCTGGTGGAAGCTGGCTGTGATGAGGCTGGCCGTGGATGTCTGGCCGGAGCGGTATATGCAGCGGCTGTCATTCTGCCGCATGATTTCCGCAACGAATTGCTGAATGATTCCAAGCAACTGACAGAGAAGCAGCGCTATGCACTACGTGAGGTTGTCGAGCGGGAAGCGTTGGCGTGGGCAGTAGGTGTAGTGACTCCCGAAGAGATTGACCGCATCAACATCCTGAATGCTTCATTTTTGGCAATGCATCGGGCGGTCGATCAGTTGAAGCTGCGTCCTGAACATTTGCTGATAGACGGTAACCGGTTCAAAAAGTACCAGGATGTACCTCATACGACGGTCGTAAAGGGGGATGGAAAGTATATGGCCATTGCTGCCGCTTCGGTGTTGGCAAAGACCTATCGGGATGACTATATGAACAGGCTGGCTGAAGAATATCCACAGTACGACTGGGATAGTAACAAGGGATATCCCACTAAAAAACATCGGGAAGCTATCCGGTTATATGGAGCAACTCCTTATCACCGAATGAGTTATAATTTGTTGGGCGACGGACAGCTGTCGCTTGACTTCAAATAACCGTAAGGAATTATAAACCGAAGAAATGAACAGCCTGTTAATAGCAGAAAAGTTATTAACAGGCTGTTCATTTCTTGTTGTTATCTTGGGGGAGCTGTTTATTTCCTTCGGATCTTCTTGTAATACAGCATACTTTCCTTCAAACCGAAGTTGCTGGGATTGGTAAAGATAATCTTAGAGGCCAGAATGCGGTAGATGTAGCGGTTGGTTTCTTCTACCAGTTGCAGGTCGATGGATTCGTCTACCTGCTGACGCTCGAGTTCCGTACCGATGCGTCCTTGCCCGATGTTATAGGATTGGGCGACGGCTACCCAGTCCTTGAACTTGTTATAGGCGGTCTGCAGGTATCGGCAGGCAGCCTGGGTGGATTTTTCGATATCCAGCCGTTCGTCGATTTTCCGGTCTACCCGTAAGCCGTATTCCTGGGCAGTGCCTTTCATGAACTGCCAGAGTCCCAAAGCTCCCATCGGGGAACGGGCTTCCGGATTCAGTCCGCTTTCTATGACCATCAGGTACTTGAAGTCGTCCGGAATGTTGTTCTTTTCCAGAATCGGCTCAATGATGGGAAAGAAATAGTTGGCACGTTGCATCAGGGTAGATGAATGGCGTGAGAGAGAAGCCAGCTCGCGGCGTAGTTTCCGTTGGCGGTATAGCGGGTCCAGGTTGACTTCCTGTCCGCAGAAGCGCAGGACATTGGGACTGAGGAGGCTGTCGATATCGTTCATGACCGGAAAGGAAGGCGAACCCTCCAGTTCTTCTTCCGGAATAGCCGGTTCTGGGAGGCGGTCAGGTCCTTGAGCCTGAGCCGGTAGGCTGAAAAACAGGTTGGCCAACAGGCTAACCGTCAAGTAAAGTATACAATGTTTCATAAAGCAATAAACCTTCTTGTTCCTAAGGGTTTTTCAAACCGGTGCAAAGGTACTGCTTTTCCGGGGGATTTTTTATAAATCCGGACAAAAAGAGTAGGCGGTGTCTACTAAAAATCATAAAAAGTTTCGTCCATGCAACGGATATTTTGTACTTTTGTATGCCTTTATGTAAAACGAATAATTATCAACTTTTTAAATAACATAGAATTATGGCTAAGAAAGCGCTTTTAATGATTCTGGATGGTTGGGGATGTGGCGACCAGCAGAAAGATGATGTAATCTTTAACACCCCGACTCCGTATTGGGACAGTCTGTTGGCTAACTATCCGCACTCAGAGCTGCAGGCAAGCGGCGAAAATGTAGGTTTGCCTGACGGTCAGATGGGTAACTCTGAAGTAGGTCACCTGAATATCGGTGCCGGACGCATTGTTTATCAGGACTTGGTGAAGATTAACCGTGCTTGTGCTGATGGCAGCATCCTGCAGAACAAGGAAATCGTTTCAGCATTCTCTTATGCAAAAGAACATGGAAAGAATATCCACTTCATGGGCTTGACTTCAAACGGTGGTGTACACTCTTCTTTGGAACATCTGTTCAAACTGTGTGACATCTCTAAAGAATACGGTCTGGAAAATACTTTTATCCACTGTTTCATGGATGGTCGTGATACCGACCCGAAGAGCGGTAAGGGTTTCATCGAACAGCTGTCTGCACACTGTGAAAAGTCTGCCGGTAAGATCGCTTCCATCATCGGACGTTTCTACGCTATGGACCGCGACAAACGCTGGAACCGTGTGAAAGAAGCTTACGATATGTTGGTGAGCGGTATCGGTAAGAAAGCTACTGATATGGTTCAGGCTATGCAGGAATCATACGATGAAGGTGTAACCGACGAATTCATCAAACCGATTGTCAACGCTAACTTCGACGGTACCATCAAGGAAGGCGATGTTGTTATCTTCTTCAACTACCGTAATGACCGTGCTAAAGAGTTGACTATCGTACTGACTCAGCAGGATATGCCGGAAGAAGGCATGAAGACTATCCCGGGCTTGCAGTACTACTGTATGACTCCGTACGATGCTTCGTTCAAGGGTGTACACATCTTGTTCGACAAGGAAAACGTTCAGAATACACTGGGCGAATACCTGGCCAACAACGGAAAGACTCAGTTGCACATTGCAGAAACAGAAAAATATGCACACGTAACCTTCTTCTTCAACGGTGGTCGTGAAACTCCGTACGATAATGAAGACCGTATCCTGGTTCCGTCTCCGAAAGTAGCAACTTACGACTTGAAGCCGGAAATGAGCGCTTACGAGGTGAAGGACAAACTGGTGGAAGCCATCAATACTCAGAAATATGACTTCATCGTTGTGAATTATGCCAACGGCGATATGGTTGGTCATACCGGTATTTACGAAGCTATCGAAAAGGCTGTTGTAGCTATCGACAACTGTGTGAAAGATACTGTTGAAGCTGCCAAAGCTAACGGTTATGAAGTTATCATCATTGCCGACCACGGAAATGCTGACCATGCTTTGAACGAAGACGGTACTCCGAACACTGCTCACTCACTGAATCCGGTTCCGTTTGTTTATGTAACCGAGAACAAGGCTGCAAAAGTAGAAAACGGTGTGTTGGCAGACGTTGCTCCTTCTATCCTGCACATCCTGGGTATGCCTCAGCCGGCTGATATGACAGGTAAGGATTTGATCAAGTAATCTCTGAACAGGATTTTTTATGATAAGGAAGAGGAGCCTGCGGGTTCCTCTTTTTTATTCCTGGATTTTAGCGGATTATCTTCTCCTGTCGATGTCTTTATGAATCGGATGAAATTTTAATTCGAATGCCGGGGTGTTTTTATGGAGGGAAAAATCGTATCTTTGCAGTCGGTTTTATTTTCAAAGAATGAAGTTATGAGCATGGTACAAATAGATGATGTGGTCATCAGTCTGGATGTGTTTCGTGAGAAGTTCCTGTGTAACCTGGATGCCTGTAAGGGTGAATGCTGTATAGAAGGCGACGCAGGTGCTCCGGTGGAACTGGAGGAAGTAGAGAAACTGGAGGAAGTGCTTCCGGTTATCTGGAATGAACTGTCGCCCGAAGCACGTGCGGTGATAGATAAACAGGGTGTGGTGTATACCGACCAGGATGGTGACTTGGTTACATCAATCGTGAACGGGAAAGACTGTGTCTTTACCTGTTACGATGAAAGAGGTTATTGCTATTGTGCCATCGAAAAAGCTTACAGGGAAGGACGCTGTAATTTCTATAAGCCTGTTTCCTGTCATCTGTATCCCATCCGTATCGGTGATTATGGCCCCTATAAATCAGTAAGCTATCATCGTTGGGATGTCTGTAAGGCGGCTGTACTATTGGGCCAGAAAGAGAATGTACCTGTCTATAAGTTTCTGAAGGAACCGCTGATTCGTAAATTTGGTGAAGCCTGGTATCAGGAACTGGAGAATGTAGCCGAAGAGCTGAAGAACCAGCAACTTATCTGATGCTGCAGGTTACGATAATATGAAAGTCCGAAGGCTGTAAGACGACCTCACACAGGTTATCTTACAGCCTTCGGACGTTTTGTTATTCTTCCAGTTTTACCCGTACGGTTTTCACTCCGCGTAGGTAATATTCGGTTTTATTTCCTGCTGTGGTTATTCTGTCACTGTTGAAGCCAAAGGATTTCCTGGCTTCGTCACAAAGATATCGCTCGTCTTCATTTCTATAAAATCTATCCAATCCGTTCTGGTCAAGATAATAGTTTAAATCATCTAAAGTTAAAGCAAATTGTTTTCTAATCTCTCTAGCTTCTTCTTCAGTAAACATTCTCCAGTTATCGATGCCGTCAATACTGTAACTTTCAATGATGTCTAAAGCGTCTGCTGCTAATACGTACCATTGGTCAGGACTGATGAGGGTTGCTATGACTTCAGTTTCCGAAACAGCTTCAACTTTCCATACATAGAAATATCCCCAGATTTTCTCGGCTATCGGCAGTTCTGGAGCTCGGAGAATGGTTTCTGTATCATCGTTGTTCTCTTCTTCTGTTGTCTCTTCATTGAGGTTGAAACTGATGTCGAGGCCCGGTTTCCATCCTTCTATTTCGAAAGTGCTTCCCATGGAAATGCCGTCTTGGAATGTACCGGTGAATCGATAGGGCTGTGACGGTTGTAGCATGTTTGTATAGGTATATGAATAGGTCTCATTGCCGTCAGGCCGCTTGATGGTGATACTCAAGTTGGTCCGGTCACTTTCTGAAGGGAAGACATAGAATGTTTCGGTCTCCCATCCTTCTTCGGTTTGAATGCAGTCGATTGAATAGGATTGCTGGTCATTGCTGTAGTTACCGATGAAGGACATGCCTGAACTGACAGGGGAAACCTGGATTTCTACTTCATCGGCATCCTCGGGGATTGTCTGTAAGTTGAAATTGAGTGCTGCCATGGCGTATGACAAGGACAGGTTGACTTGGGTGTTTTCTGTCAGGGAGATTCGGCTTTGTCCGGATAATAAAGGAATTTCTGCGTTATTCCCTGACTTGAATTCTATATAATCATTGGTTGTCGGATGGTCAGGGAGAATGTAATACTCTTCCGATAATCCTGAAAATGCGGTTAGGGTATACTCTCCTTTTTCCAGTATCTTTGAATAGGTTTCCTCGGTATCTGTAATTTCAGTTTTTTCTACCAGTTCACCTTCCTCGTTGAAAAGTAAGACGGTCAGCGGATAGTATTGTTCGAGTGATATGCCGCCGCTTCTGACATGCAGACTCATCTGATACCCTTTGGAAGAACTTTCTTCTTCTGCGTCTTCTTCTTCCAGAACATAGCTTCCACAGGCCGGTAGTATAAGTATGGCTATGAGCCAACAACTCCTGATACAATTGAAAAGAATTTGCTTTTTCATAGTAAATTGATTTGTTTTTTTGAAAGAAACGTCGGGATTCAGTAGTTTTTCTTCTTTTGGGTGTTAAAAAATGCAATCCAGAAAATGAAAAAAGAGGATATGCCGAAAAAACGGCATACCCTCTTGATGCAAACTTTATGGATTTAAGTCAAACAATTATTCTTCAGGAATAAGTTCGGCATGATAAGCACCATCTGACAGATACAGTCTGATGGTATAAGTTCCGGCATTGACAGCAATGTTTCCTCCGTTCAATACCAGTGCGTCCAGACTGCCTCCTAACGAAATACTCCAGGCACCATCCTGGCGGAACTTGATTTCTCCACCACTCAAGGTCGCCTTAGCTTCCAATGCTTTACTTTCTTCGTTATAGGTCAGTTGGATGTCTGAATCCCATCCGCCTGGAGTAGCATCACCTACAACTCCCCATGTACAGGCTTGAAGCTTATACGTCATTTTGCTCAGGTTAACGTCTACCTGATAGAAGCCTGGTTTAGGCACGGCTATGTTACCTCCACCTTGTTCCAAGGTTCCGTTTGCTCCGCCGTAGTTCGGGTCATTCCAAGAGGTAGTTGTCATGAACTTGAATTCTGTATTCAGTTGTGCATAACCGCTGAAAGTAGTACCGGCTTCATCGCTGGCAATGATGACCGGAGCGGTGCCGTCGGTTGCCCAATCCTGGTGGTTACCTACCAGATACAGCTTGGCAGGTTCTGTTGAAACCTTGGTATAATAAGGTTTCACATTGACTTTCATTGTTTCAGAATAGCATTTGTAGGCGTCTGTTGTACTTAAGGTAGACTGTACACGTACGTATACTTCTGCTGTTGATGGGAAAGTAGCCTCATCGTACCATTCGTTCAGAAGAATCAGACTTCTGTTCAGTTCTTCTGTCTTTACATCGAATGTTGTTGAGGTATAAGTGGTCTCCAGTGTCTTGTAGGATGCCGGAGTATCACCTTCTGCTTCTGTCCAGTTGTCATCTTTGTTGATTTGGATAGAGTAGGTTAAAGGTGCACTGTAACCGTAATCGGGTGCTACACATCCCCACTGGATGGTGGAATTGGCTTCCAGATCATATACTTCGCTAGATGAAATATTCAGTTGAAATGTAGTCGGCTGTTTGATGGTAGGATTATCATCTCTGTCGCTTTCACAGGCTGTCAGTGCAAAAAGGCCTGTCAAGCAATAAGCCATTATATTCAGATGTTTCATACTTGTTTTCTTTTTTGTGATTAGTAACCCTCGTTCTGTGACATGTTAGGATTGTTGTTGATGTCTGATTCCGGAATAGGGAATACGTTATAGATATCGCTTACAGCCTGTCCGTTCTTGACTCCACCTTTCCAATCCCATAGATATTTGCTGGTAGTGAAGCTGTCGAATCGGATAAGGTCGCTGCGGCGACGTCCTTCCAGATAGAACTCACGTGCCCATTCATCCAGGATATAAGTTTCTGTCAAGTCTGCCAAAGAAGGTTGGGCTGTACATCCACGTTTGCTGCGCAAGGTCTGGATATCTTTCAGGGCAGTATTCTTGTCGTTCAGGCGGAAGCATGCTTCGGCATGTGTCAGATAGGCTTCTGCCAGACGGAACAAAGGAATATCTGTATCCGGATATTCGGTGTGGCTGGTAGCTGCACCATCGGAACGGATGTTCTGCCATTTTACGATGGACAATCCACTCTGGAAGTTTGAAATCTTGTCCGGATCGATGGTACGTTTTCCTCCTCCGGCTCCTGAATAGAACATGGCTCTGTCATCACCTGCTGCTGCAATGATATCTTCGGTGCGTACACCGTACTGTGCATCCCAAGCATCGATTTCAGCATCGTTGGCAAACTGTTCCTGGGTAGGAACTTCTACATTGTCAGGAATCATAGGCACATCGCCGTTCGGGAAGAACTTGTTGACCAATGCATTGCGCGCAAT
>ERZ773133.460-NODE-460-length-58319-cov-7.533760_pt1 | contig 58319 bp, 49 predicted proteins | sample MGYA00580861_ERZ773133 | MGnify/ENA primary metagenome ERZ773133 (study PRJEB29015, sample SAMEA2737844) | human gut metagenome | biome: human gut; feature: human-associated habitat; material: faeces | place: China | collected 2012 ...
TATTACATATGATAAACATGTTAAAAGAATAATTTCAAATATAATTTTTGGAACAGGATTATTTTTTTCAATATTAATATATTTTTATAAATTATTTCCTCAAATTTATCAAACATTAATATTTCCATATTTAATAGATGAGTCGATAGACGAAATACTGTTTGTTACACGACAGGGATATTCTTTGTGTGTATATGGAGATGTAGCGTATACGTTAAATATGATATTGTTTGCAATGTATATTGCACTTTTTGACAATTGTTCGAAACCGCGTTATTTATCAGCTGCGTTTCTATTAGGAAGTATAATAATTAGTCAACGACGTACAGAATTGTTGTTTGGATGTTTTGCGATTTTGGTGACATATTTTTTATGCTTTTATAGATATTTGATTTTATTTATAAAAAAACACATATTGCTATTTATTACATTATTATTTGGAGTAATAGCTGTTACTGCGTTTTTGATTTTATTTTGGATTAATATGCCGGAAAATTTTTTGTCCTCGAATAGGATTTTAATGACAATATATGAAATAAAGAACCATTCAGATATTTCTAATGGCCGTAGTGGTTTATATACTGTAGCATGGAATTTGTTAAAGCAAAATTGGTTAATAGGTATCGGCTGGATGAATTTTTCACATTATTCTATTTTGTCTGGATTGGTAAGAGTAAGAAATGTCCATAATATTTTTTTACAAACGATGGTAGAATGTGGACTTCTAGGAATATTTGTGTTTGTATCTTTGACTTGGGTTATTAAATGTATGAAATATAATTTAAAAAAGGGAAAATATAGTGCTGCTGGGATAGCTATGTTGCTTTATATTTTATTTGCTGGAATGACAGACAATACTTTATATTATCCGTATTTTGGCATAGTATTGTGGGTTTCTTGTTATGTAGGTGGAATAACGGCAAAATCAGAAAAATTTTAATGAAAAGGAGATTTTAACAATATGAATATTGCAGTTATTTTTGCTGGTGGAGTTGGGTCTCGAATGCATAGTAAGATACTTCCAAAACAATTTTTGGAAATGCATGGAAAACCTATTATTGTTCATACCATTGATGTTTTTGAAGCTTCGGATAAAATAGATGGAATTGTAATAGCATGTATTCCAGAGTGGATAAATTATTTGAAAGATATTATAAAAAAATATAATTTGAGCAAGGTAAAAGATATTGTTCCAGGCGGTAGTACAGGGCAGGAATCTATTTATAATGGATTGCTATCAGCAAAAAAAATTGCGGGTGAAGAACCGAGTATAGTTTTAATTCATGATGGGGTTAGACCGCTTATTACAGAAAAAACAATTGCAGATAATATTGACATGGTTCAGAGAAAAGGATCGGCAATTACGTGTGTAAAGGTTAAAGAAACTGTTTTGGTGGTGGATAATAATAATCAAATTGTTAATATTCCGAATCGAAGCAATTCAAGATTAGCTAGAGCTCCTCAGAGTTTTTGGTTGAATGAAATATTAGATGCACATGAAAAGGCAAGAATGGAAAAAATCAATTCATTTATTGATTCATCTTCTATGATGCAATATTATGGTAAAAAGCTGTTTTTGGTTGAAGGTCCAGAGGCTAATATAAAAGTTACTACACCAGAAGATTTTTATGTAATGCGAGCGATGTTAGATGCAAAAGAAAATGCACAGATATATGGAGTGGAAGAATGAAGCATATGTTAAAAGATAGTACTGTTTTAAAAGAAGATTTGGATAGATTAGTATTTAGTGAAAATATAAATTTTGATAAATTGAGAAATAGCAATATTCTAATCACAGGGATTACGGGCCTCATTGGCTCAATGCTGGCAAGATCATTAATATATTTTAATGTTAAAAAAAATTTGAATATTAACATATATGGTGTAGTAAGAAATATTGATAAATTAAATTCTATATATAATGAAGAAGAAATTAGGTCTTTACACATATTATGCGGGGATGTGCTACAAGATTTTAATGAATATATGGATGAAAAAATAAAATTAGATTATATATTTCACGCAGCGAGTATAACTTCATCTCGAACTATGATTACGCAGCCAATAAAGACGATTATAACTTCGGTTGATGGAACCAATAATATTTTGCGAATGGCACATGAAAAGGAGGCTAAGAGTGTTGTATATATTTCATCAATGGAAATGTATGGAAATTTTCTGAATGATAATTTATCAGGAGAAAATTGTACGGAAGAAAAGTTGGGTTATATTGATCCATTGAAAGTTAGAAGTAATTATCCAGAAAGTAAGCGTATGTGTGAAAATTTATGTGTTGCATATGCATCGGAACTTAATGTGCCTGTTAAAATTGCTAGGTTATCACAAACATTTGGAGCGGGTATTTTGCCATGGGAAACAAGGGTTTTTGCACAGTTTGCTAAAAGTGTAATAAAAAATGAAAATATAGTATTACACACTACTGGGAAATCGGAAGGAAATTATTGCTATTTAACTGAAACAATAGAGGGACTTTTTATTGTTTTATTGAATGGAGAGAATGCAGAAGCATATAATGTATCAAATGAAGAAACGCATACAACTATTGAGGATATGGCTCAATTAGTTTGTTCAAAAATAGCGGAGGGTAGAATTAAGGTTATATTTGATATTCCACAAGATAATGTATTTGGATATGCTGCAGAAACAAAATTAAAATTGAATTCGGAAAAACTAAGAACATTAGGTTGGAAACCTAAAATTGGACTTGAAGAAATGTATTTTAGAACCATAAAATATTTACGAGAACAATTATAAATATATAACATTAAAACTTATATGAGGAAAATATTATGTTAAATAAAAAAATAATGTTGGTTTTTGGAACAAGACCAGAAGCAATAAAAATGTGTCCGTTGGTGAAAGAACTTAAGACAAGGAAAAATATAAAAACAGTTGTTTGTGTAACAGGACAGCATCGTGAAATGCTACAACAAGTTTTGGATGTATTTGGAGTAATTCCAGACTATGATTTAGCTATTATGAAAGATAAACAGACACTATTTGATGTTACAACGAATATTTTGAATAAAATAAAAAATGTTCTAGAAAAGGAAAAACCAGATGTCGTGTTGGTTCATGGGGATACTTCTACTACCTTTGTAACTTCGCTTGCGTGTTTTTATTTGCAAATTAAGGTAGGACATGTTGAAGCTGGTCTTAGGACATATGATATTTATTCTCCATATCCGGAGGAGTTTAATCGGCAGGCAGTTTCTATAATTTCAAAATATAATTTTGCACCCACAGAACGTAGTAGAAAGAATTTGATCAATGAAGGAAAAGATGAAAAAACAATTTGGGTAACAGGCAATACAGCGATAGATGCTTTAAATACAACAATTAAACAAGAATACACAGATGAAAATATAGAATGGGCTAAAGGAAAACGGTTGATTATAATCACGGCTCACAGAAGAGAAAATATTGGTGAGCCAATGTATAATATGTTTAGGGCTATAAAAAGAGTTCTTGATGAGCATGATGATGTAAGAGCAATTTATCCAATACATATGAATCCAGTGGTTCGTCATGCGGCAAATGAGATATTTAATGGAGATGAACGAATTCGGATTATTGAACCACTAGATGTATTAGATTTTCATAATTATATGCACCACTGCTATTTGATTCTGACTGATTCTGGTGGAATTCAAGAAGAAGCACCTTCATTAGGAAAACCTGTTCTTGTTATGCGTGATACAACAGAAAGACCTGAAGGTGTTGAAGCAGGTACACTCAAACTGGTTGGAACATCGGAAGAAAACATATATAAAGAATTTTCTGAATTATTAAATAATAGAGAAGAGTACGAAAAGATGGCTTGTGCAAAAAATCCATATGGTGATGGACATGCTTGCAAACGAATTGCAGATATTCTTGAATATGGAGAATTAAAATGTTAACACAAAAATAGGAGAGGTAACGGTGAAACATAACGTATTAAATAAGAAAGATTATTCGATTAGTGCAATTAGTTTATTTGCTATTGTTTCAATAGTTACTTGTCATATTTTACAATATATGAATCTTGAACTTGCATGGTGGTTTAATGTTGGAGTTCAAGTCTTTTTGTGCATATCGGGATGGTTATATGGCGGAAAAAGGATAGATGATTCTTTAAGTTTTATAAAGAAACAGTTCAAAAAAATTTTATTAGATTACTATATTGTTATTATTCCTGTGTTAGTCTTATATTGTTTTTTTGAATCAGAAATCATGAGTAAATCGCTTATATTTAATGTGCTAATTTGCAAGCAAACATTACCTGGTGGTGGACATCTATGGTTTGTTGCAACTATTTTATTTTGCTATATCCTTACACCGATGTTAGCAAAGATTTATGATAACTATGACAGTGAAAAAATTCAAAATTGGTTTGGAGTTACAATTGCTATTTTGGTGGGGTATCATATTATCGGAATGGCGTATATTCCGTATTTTGAAGTCGCAAAAATCAATTGCTTTGTTCTTGGATTTGCCTTGAGGCGTTTGCAAAATAAAAAAGTTAGAGAAAAATTTTGTGTGTATGCAGGATTAATTGTATTGACATTATTTTTTAATGGGATTCAAATTATACATACATATATTAAACCGTTGCCATTGCCATTGTTTTTAGTTGATAGATGGTCTCTGTTCTGTAATTATGCACATACTTTTTTAGGAATTTCATTGTTTATACTTTTTTATGAGATTTTAAATAATATTAAATTCCACAAAATTATAATTCGTTTTTTGAAAGTAGCAGATAAGTATTCATATAATATATATTTGGTACATCAATTTTGGATTTTAAGTTCCGCTACATTAATGGAAAAGTCACCATTTTTAGTAATAAATATTTTTTTGATTATAGGTGCGACTATCATATCGGCAGGAATAGTTAAGCTTGTACATGAAATTTTATTATATATTTTTGATAAATTCAGTTATTGTATAATACAAATAAAAGCTTAATCTTATACCTGTATTAAAGGATCATATGAACATATAAGAGAAAAGTTAGAAGAATATAATCCGGCTTTTGCGTTTATCTATTTAACTAGTAGTAGCAATGAAGCCGGATTGGCCGAGATTTTATATTTTATTTAGTCGTGTTGAAATAAATCTCTCGTATAAACCTTATCTTCCACATCATTTAACATAGAATCATACCGATTAGCAATAATAATTTCGCTCATTTCTTTAAATTTTTTCAGATTATTTACGATTTTACTTCCAAAGAACGTGTCACCGTTACGGAGGATAGGCTCGTAGATGATTACCGTAGCACCTTTGGATTTGATTCGTTCTACGATACCTGGAATGGATGACTGGCGAAAATGATCGGAATTAGGGTTCATAGTTAGGCGGTATACGCCGATAATACAGGATTTTTCATAGGCTGGATTGTAGTTATTTTCATCAGAATAACTATAATATCCGGCCTTTTTTAATACCTGTTCAGCGATAAAATCTTTCCGGGTGCGGTTGGATTCCACGATCGCAGTCATCATATTTTGCGGAACATCGGCATAGTTGGCGAGAAGTTGTTTGGTGTCCTTCGGGAGGCAGTAGCCGCCATAGCCGAAGCTTGGGTTATTATAATGGTTGCCGATCCGTGGATCAAGGCATACGCCATCGATGATATCTTTGGTATTTAATCCCTTGGTTTCGGCATAGGTGTCCAGCTCGTTAAAATAGGAAACCCTGAGAGCCAGATACGTGTTGGCAAAAAGCTTGACTGCCTCCGCCTCGGTATATCCCATGAAAAGGGTATCAATATTTTCTTTAATTGCACCTTCTTGGAGCAGTGCCGCAAAGGTGTGGGCGGCATCAATAGATTCCGGATTCTGTTTGTCCATGCCAACGATAATTCTGCTGGGGTAAAGGTTGTCATAGAGGGCCTTGGACTCCCGCAAAAATTCAGGGCTGAAGAGAATATGGTCATTCTGGAATTTTTGACGGATGGAAGCAGTGAAACCAACGGGAATGGTGGATTTGATGACCATCCACGGCATATGCCCGGTTCCTTCATTGGCCTTTTCCACCAGAGTGATCACGCTTTCCACAGCACTCGTATCGAAATAATTTTTGGCACTGTCATAATTGGTCGGAGCAGCGATGATCACAAAATCAGCTTTCCGATAAGCCTCCCACGCCGGATTGGTTTCATCGCAGGTCTTGGTATTTAATACGCAGGATAAACGAAGATCTTTTTCGGAAAGATACAGCTCAATATAATCATCCTGGATCGGAGAGATCTTATGGTTGATCTTATCGACCTTTTCAGGAATGATATCGATCGCAGTGACTTCATTATGCTGTGCCAGCAGAGTGGCGATCGAAAGCCCGACATAACCGGTTCCCGCAACGGCGATATTCAGTGGGGAAACCTTTTGGCTCTGCCCATAACTTGTTTTTGAGAGAAAAAGACAAAGCTCCGGTACTGGGTGATGGAGTTAATCCAACCACTTCTGAGAAAAACAGGTTTTCAGTGTATGCCGAAGATTTTGCCGGTCATAATACTCAGCTCTTTTTGTCAGAGATGAATAGGGGAAAGAAGTACGAGGACAATTCCAAATTGCTTTTCTTCAAAAATGTGTTTGAATGGCTTATGAATCATATCGTTGTCATTAACCCGAACATTGGTATTTCAAACACAGATGCCTATTATAGCGAGGAGTCTTTGGATACCATCAGCAATTTAATCAAAACCTTTGACACCGGTGTCAGTGAGATCAAAACAAATCACTGTGGAAGAAATGAGCCAGATGCTTCCTAAAGAAGTACTATCGGAGATTTTCAGCACATTAAAGAAACAAATGCAGATGACAAATCTTCCAGAATTAAAAATGACATGGAGAATTGCAGATGGTTTCTTTAATATTCGTATTACCGGTGTGGGTGAACCAGAAATTACAACGCTTGTCTTAAAACATGGAAAGTCGGTATTTGATTTTAGTTTTGATGAGGAATCTGACGGAACGAAGAGACTGTTCGATCTGATAGACATGCTGATGAGTAAAAGAGAAGATGTAGCTTTTGTAGTTGATGAGCTGGAAAGAAGTCTCCATCCTAAGCTGACGGAGCATTTCCTGAAACTGTTTATGGAAGCACATGAGGCCGACAGAGTGCAGCTGGTTTTCACAACACATGAAGATACCATTATGGATCAGGAACTGTTTCGCAGAGATGAAATATGGTTTGTAGAGTGTGAAGAGACGAACGCCAGCAAGATTTATTCCTTGGACAGATTCAAGGAAAGATATGATAAGAAACTGAGTAAAGCTTATTTGGAAGGCCGCTACGGTGCGATTCCGGTATTTAAACAGTTTACTTTCCGAAGGCATACCTAATAGATCAGATTTATGTAGTGTGTCACGTACTTTAGTATTTTTGGACAATATAAGGAATTGCCACGATCACCAGTCCAATAACCACGATTGGAATGAACCTTTGGTGTGTGTTTTAAACGTTCGGTGTAAGAGCTAATAGGTGTTTGCAGATTTAATGTATAAATACCTCCTGATGTGTTATTCTCTTTTTTGCGTGAAAGTTATGAGTTATGAAAAACGCGAACCTGCAAATCAATGCAAGTTCGCGTTTTATGAATTATGGATGGAGATGAATAGGAATAAGATGGGAGATGGAAAAGCAGTGCTTGAAACATGCTAGGAGGATGAGCATAGAATTAAAAAAATGGAGAAGAAATAATAGTCTATTTGATCTTAAAATTTCCGAATACAAGAACCAGACTAATAAAAATGAGAAATAATCACAAAATAATTGACATAATACACGTAAAAATGTATATTATAAGAACGGAGGTGCAATAACATGTTGGTACAATTTAAAATGAAAAATGTTCTCTCCTTTAAGGAAGAAACGATTTTTGATATGACAGCAATTAGCGCTTATAAAGAACATGTATCGAACCTGATTGATATAGATAAAAAGGAAAAGTTTCTCAGGGTGGCAGCTATTTATGGAGCCAATGCTAGTGGTAAGTCTAATTTTGTTTGTGCAATGCGTTTTTTTCAGAGGATTATTGTAGAATCTTTGAATAATGTTGACGACGGTGCTGAGCCTATTCTTGAAAAATACAGTATGCCATTTTCATTTGAAGATAAAATGGAAAATTCGGAATTTGAGATTGTGGAGATTATAGATAATGAAGAGTACCAATATGGATTTGAGTACAATTCTGAGTCGATTGTAATGGAATGGCTATATAGAAAGAACTTAGATACGAACCGTAAAGTGACGATTTTTGAAAGAACAACACAAGAAGTGAACTTAGGGGCCTCTGTTAGAAAAGAGTGTGAGGTGTATAAAGACCAAATCCCATCAGAAACATTAGTGCTCTCCTTTTTTAATAAGCTGAAGTTAAAGACAGATATTTATAAAAAGGTGTATACCGGTATTATGGATATACTTGTACTTTCATCAGATGCATGCGAAAATACAGGAGTTTTAAATGCTATTTTGCCTCAGATTATTGATAATGAAAAAGAAGAACTATTAGAATTTCTTGCGGCGATTGATACTGGTATAAAGAATATTTCTTACGATGAGAATGAAAAAGAAATTATTTTTTATACATTCCACAAAGGCGCAGATGGAGAAATGTATCCTTTGAATTTATATAATGAATCAGAGGGAACGATAAAAAGTATCATGCTTTTTATTTATGCTAAAACGGCAATCTATAAAGACGGAATGATTGTAATCGATGAATTAAATGTAAAATTGCATCCGTTATTACTGAAGTTTATTATTGATTTATTTTATAATAATGATTCAAAGGCTCAATTGATCTATACCACACATGATACAACATTGATGGATAAGAAATTCTTTAGAAGGGATCAGATCTGGTTTGTACAGAAAGATGATTTGGGGCATTCGGAATTATGTGCGTTGTCAGATTTTAAGGTGAGATCAGATGCATCTTTTGAAAAGGATTATTTGTCAGGTGTATATGGAGGAATTCCATTTCTTAAAGATTTTTCCTTGAAAGCAGGTGAATAGCTTTGGGAACAGATGATTTATTTAAAAAGCGTAGGGCGAAACGAAAGAGCCGCTCTATTTTAAAGAAATACAAAAGAAAATCAAGGAAAAGATGAATGGACGAATCGATATTGTTGAAACTCCTGTGATTGATATATATGGGAAAGGCTGTGGAACAGGTAAATTGATTGAGACCACAGAACAATTGGTAAAAGATTCAAAAGTACTCTATCAAAATGTGTGGATTGTGTTTGATAAAGATGATTTTGAAGATTTTGATGAAGCGATTCGTTTAGGAAAAGAAAAAGGATATCAGATCGGGTGGAGTAATCAATCATTTGAATACTGGCTTTATTTGCATTTTAATTATGGTGATACTGCGCTGCATAGAGATAACTGGTATGAAAAGTTAGATGATATTTTTAAACAGTATTGCTTGGGGGATGGACGGTATCGTAAAAATTATGAGGAAATTTATGATTTGGTTGATACATATGATGGAGTAAACACTGCTATAAAAAATGCAAAGCGACGGATGACAGGATTTTGTGAAAAAAGTGATGTGCCATCAAAGTATGATCCTGGAACAATGGTGTATAGGTTAGTGGAGCAGTTAAAGCAATATTTGGATGAATAGTAGATAGCTTTCTTCATAAGCATATATCGAAAGATGTCGATATATGCTTACGAAAGAGAGATAAGTTAGAATTTTCAGCCATGTTTACATTCCGAAACACCGCCGAGATGTGGGAAAAATGAATGTATAACCGTAGGAACTAGATCACATTGAATGCGGTCATTTCTCTCGTGCCAAGTGTACTTGCCTTTCCGATAAGCAGCAACACGCTTTTTGGTCCAATGGTTATAATTCAGGTAATTAATGGAATTCCAGAGTTCAGCACATAAGCGATCACATTCAGAAAAATTTTTATAGCGTTTTGTACTCATTTGAGTCAGACAAACAGTGCCAATCGTACACTGACGTGGATCTAGCATGCCATCTATGTAAGGCATGCTTGGTAGATCAAATTTATGTAGTGCGTCAAGGATAGTGTCATTATGTTTAGGGCAATATATAGAATTGCCACGTTCGCCGGTCCAATATCCACGATCAGACTGGACTTTGGGCGTGTGTTTTAGCCGATCTTCAATAGAACTGATTGGTGGTTGCAAGTTTAAAATGTTCATAATTATTACCTCCGAGTGATTATTCTCTTTTTCGAAAAGAAAAAGCGTGAAACTGCTTTGAGGGGCAGATTCACGCTTTAAATGTGGTTTTGGGGTAAAAAAATCGTAAATCAAAGGGGAAGAAGATTGACAAAACATGAGAATCATACATAATTACAGAAAAAGACACTTAGATGACCAGTGAATGAAGGAGAAAACATTTTGGAAAAATGGATTAAACGACGGAAAGAAATCAGTAGCGTTGAGATAGTAGCAATAGTTGTGGCAATATTGTTGCTTTTGATTGGTGGCGTCTGTGATGTTGCTGTAAAAATGGGATATATACTTATACATGTGAAGGCTTTTGAAGATGTGTCATTAGCAGTGCTGCAAATGCAGGCCAGTATTACTGTGTTGACCCTAAGTATCATTGCATTATTATCTGGTAATATATCGGATTCCTATATGGGAGTGTCTGTAAGTTCTTATTTTCTCGAAAAGCGTCCGCCTTATTTGAAACAAAAGAGAATCATTATCCTGGAATTTATATTATTGTTAGAATGCCTTTGCGACCATTTATTAGGGCTATATAATTTAGTCATTGCGACTTTTGTTGTGGCGATAATTTTCATAACAGTTTCGATCTATGAAGTGTATTCAATTTATTATGGAAAAGGAGACACGGAAGAAGAAATTGAAAATTATGTGGAGTATTTATTTGGGGAAGGGAAACTATATGGTGAATATGGAAAGAATTTTCTTAAAGATTGGAAAGCAAATGTAGAAAAACAATCGACGGAAGAATATGACAAATATTGTGAATTATTTTTAAGATTGACCAATAGGATATTAAATAAGGAAACTGATATAAAAGAAGTAAATTCATTAAATGAAGATATGGCGAGGTTTTTGCTAACTAGTGATAATGAAAATGCTAGGATAAAAGGAATAAAATTTGTAAGAGAATGTTATGAGAATATGTACCGATGGTTATCTGGAAATGAGGAAATTCAGTTTGAAAGTCCATTTGAATTAATTGGTCGAGTTTCAAGAGAATGGCATTCAGCAGTAGATAGACTAGAAGCAGAAAAAATTGAAAATTTATTGAATTGGGAAAATTTTTCAAAATTAATTATAAAAATTGCATCTTGGAATGCATATTCAGACCAATGCGGAGATGGTGATATTAGTGAGGTGGGCAGATTAGCAATTGGATGGGGAAGTTATATTGCAAGACAAAAGCAAAAAGGAAATATTGTTAATAACAAGGTATGGGAGAGATCAGCTGATATTAAATATGGATATCATATTTGGGATACATGCAATGTGAAACGTGAATTTTATTTAGAGGTATTAGCAGTAAGGGATTTTAATCTTTGCTATGGATATTTGCTGAATGGACAAAGTGATCTAATAAAAAATATGATTTTTATTGGTGGGATAGGAGAAAAGTATTGGATAGAAGATAAGACAGTGGTACTTGTCATTATGCTGGTTCACTGTTATATGTATTATCTTGCATATCGAGAGACCCCACTTTGTATAGATGAAAAAATTCAAAAGAATGTGAAAACTGTGCTTTCGTCACCTGAAGTGGTTGGGATTGTAGGATCTTTTTATCGAAAATTGGATGATAACTTGCTAGAACCATTGATTTTGCAGAAAATGGAAAAAATATTAGAGAAATATGAACTATTTCCAGAGCATTCTAATGGAAAGATGATGATTCTTCGTGATGTTGTAAGAGATTATTTTCTGTTTAGTATTTTGTATGTTAATCAATACACACCTAGAAGAGAAAACTTATTGGAAAAATTGAATTTTGATATTTATCAAGCGTACCTATACATGCCAGATAAACAGAGATTATCAAAATCATTTTTAGAATTGGATCAGCTTTTTACACAAGACTCATATTCAAAAGAAGACAGAGGTACAAAAATAAATGGAATGATTAATGAGTTTAATAAAGTAATGAAAGAAAAATACAAGAAAAAGATTATGAAAGAGGCGGAGAAAAGTCAGGTTAAATATGAAATTGAAAATGAAAAGAAAGAAATAGAGGAAAAACTGAAAGGAATAATCACAGATAAGATAACAGGATCGTTGATGAAAGAAAGCCCTAACGATTATGAAATACAGAGATACAAAAAGATTTTAGTATTTCAGTGCAATGATTATACCAGATTGGTAAATGAACATGTAGGAACAGATTACTGTTTCTATATTATTAGCAACTTTGAAAAATGGTTAGAAAAGGAATTAAAGAATACTTATAAAATAGAAAGTATAAGTGAAAAACAATTTGAATCGAAGGAAGCATTTGATAAATATTTAAAAGAAAATGGTTTTGATGTGCTAATTGGATCAGAAGAGATTTTTGAAGGAATAAAGAGTAATAAAATAATATTACCTGGTTTTGGATATGGATTAGCTACTAATAGGGAACGGTTTCATCTCTATATTGAAAATGTGTATGTTGATGTTAAATCTGGTACAATTGAGGACACGGACGCTGTTAAGAATGATGAGACAGGACAATATGAGTATTCTCCAACAAATGGAGTTATAATTAGTTTTGATGAAAATGAACTGAAAAGTTATATTCACAATGAACGTAAGGTAATAAGAGTTTATTTTGATGTTGTGTTAGAAGTTAGAGAAGAAATGGGAAGTAGTGCTTGTGTTATAGTTGATGAATTTTAGAGTGCTAATTTGGCTAAGATAATGGTATTGCAAATGAGGATCTGATGAAAGTGGCGGGAAAGGAGAAAAAGTATTAGCTCATACAAATGCAAAAAGATGTGATCCGGAACTTCCGGATTTGTTATAAATTCAACTTGTTGTTTGCCCTGTTAAATGGTAAAATCAAGATACAATGGGTGAGTTGTAACCTCATGATTGAGAAACCGTTTAAGAAAGGAGTCTGAAAAGCATGGGAAGATTTGTGAACCCAGACAACAGTGCGTTTCAGGTTGCTCTTAACTCCAGAATATATGTGGACAAGACGGGCTTGATAGAGTACACAAACAGTGTCCTCGATACGACGAATGCTTATATCTGCAATAGTCGCCCGCGCCGGTTTGGAAAGTCATATGCAGCGAACATGTTGGCAGCGTATTACAGTAAGGGCGCAGATTCTGAGCAGATGTTTTCTGGATTGAGGATAAGCAAGGATGCTGATTTTAAGAAGCATCTCAATAAATACGATGTGATCCATATCGATATTCAGTGGTTTTTAGCAAACTGTGACGATGTTAACAATGTGGTGAAGTATGTCACAGAGGCAGTTCTGGCTGAATTGCGGGAGGTTTATCCTGGGATTCTTCCGATTGAAGTGTTTGGCTTACCTGATGCACTTTCAAGAATCAAAGATAAGACGGGACAGAAGTTTATCGTCATCATTGATGAATGGGATGTACTCATTCGTGATGAGGCAGCCAATAACAAAGCACAGGATGAGTATATAAACTTTCTGCGAGGGATGTTCAAGGGAACAGAACCCACAAAGTATATTCAACTGGCATATCTTACGGGCATTCTTCCAATAAAAAAGGAAAAAACGCAGTCAGCACTGAACAATTTTGATGAGTTTTCCATGCTGAGTGCTGGCGACCTTGCACCGTATGTCGGTTTTACTGAGAAGGAAGTGAAGGAACTGGCAGAAGAATATCATCAGGATTGCGATGAAGTAAAGCGTTGGTATGACGGATATCTGCTGAATGAATATCAAGTCTATAACCCACAGGCAGTTGTCAGTGTGATGCTCCGAGGGGAATTCAAAAGATATTGGTCGGAAACTGCTTCTTACGATGCAATTGTGCCGCTGATCAACATGAATTACGATGGACTGAAAAATGCTATCATTGAGATGATCTCCGGTGCAGAAGTCAGGGTGAACACGGCAACCTTTAAAAATGACACAGTAAACATCAAGAGCAAGGATGATGTGTTGACCTATATGATTCATTTGGGATACCTTGGGTACAATCAAAAACTGAAGACTGCTTTTGTACCGAATGAAGAAATCCGTCAGGAACTCACAGATGCTGTTGAAAGTAGGCGCTGGAGTGAAATGCTGGAATTCCAGAAAGATTCTGAACGTTTACTTGATGCCACACTGGATATGGATGGAACAGCAGTTTCCACACAAATTGAAAGAATCCATAATGCGTATGTGTCCTCTGTTCAGTATAACAATGAAAACTCGCTGAGCAGTGTATTGGCGATTGCGTATTTGAGCGCAATGCAGTATTACTTTAAACCTGTTCGAGAATTGCCGACAGGTCGTGGGTTTGCTGATTTTGTCTTTATCCCAAAGCCAGAGTATAAAAGCACATATCCGGCGCTGGTTGTGGAACTTAAGTGGAATAAAGATTCCACAATAGCTTTACAGCAGATTAAGAATAAGGGATATCCAGAATCCATTTTGAACTACACTGGTGAAATTCTCCTTATTGGAATTAATTACGATAAAACCAGCAAAGAACATCAATGTCTGATTGAAAAATATGAGAAAGAATGACCTTTCCGGCTCACCGATGTACTGTAAGCTTTTACCTGGTACGTTGGCGGGCTTTTATTAAAAGATATTATTCTTGTTTGGGTACAGAATTCATGGTATCATAAAAGCAATTAATAAGTCTGTGGGTAGCTATGTGAAAGGAGTGGCAAAGATGAGAACAATAAACATTCCTGTTGGCATTTCGGATTTTGAAAAGATCCGAGGTAATGGTTTCTACTATATCGATAAATCTGGATTAATCGCAGAGATTTTGGAAACAAACGCAGAAGTGACACTGATCACTCGCCCCAGACGCTTTGGCAAAACCCTGGGCATGAGTATGCTGGAAAACTTTTTTGATATCCGCAAAAACAGCCGAAAATTGTTTGAAGGATTGGAGATTGCTAAAAATCAGACGATATGCGATGAATGGATGAACCAATATCCTACTATTTTTGTCTCATTCCGGCAGGTGGATGGACTAGATTTCACTGGCGCTTATGATATGCTCACATGGGTGATTTCGGAACTGTATAAGAAGCATTTGTATTTGCTGGAAAGTGATCGGATCAACGAATGCGATAAAGAGATTGCAAGACAGCTCATACGGGGAAATGCTTCTTTAAAGGATACGAAAGGAAGTCTGATGCTGCTCACAAGACTATTGCAGCAATATTATGGAAAACCTGTGATTCTCCTGATAGACGAGTACGATGTACCAGTTGCAAAAGCGAATAACAATGGTTACTACAAAGAAATGTTGGATGTCATGAAAGGCTTGATGCAGGCATTGAAAGATAATCAGGCCCTTCGTTTTGCTATTATTACAGGCTGTTTGAAAATCGCGAAAGAGAGTATTTTTACTGGAACCAATAATTTTGTATCGGATACAATCACGAATTCTCGATTAAATGAGTATTTCGGCTTTGTACAAAGGGAAGTTGATCAGTTGTTACAGGATGCTGATTTGATGGAGCGGGCTGATCGCATGAAGGAATGGTATGATGGCTACCATTTTGGGGATTTTGATGTTTACTGCCCATGGGATGTGATGAATTATCTGCTGGAGTTGCAGCGCAATCCAAAGGCGAAACCCATCAGCTACTGGAAAAACACCAGTGATAATGCGATCATTCGCTCTTTTATTGATTATGCTGGAAGTAATATTACCAAGAAACTTGAAACGCTGATGGCGGGCGGCTGTATTGTTCAGCGGGTGGATGAAAATCTGACTTATGATTATCTGCATTCTTCAGAAGATAATCTTTGGAGTATGCTGTATTTGACAGGGTATTTGACCAGAGCGCGTGAGGACGATTATAAGGACGAAATACCGGAAGGTATGGTTGCACTTATGATCCCCAATGCGGAGATCAGGGAAATTTTCGAGACAACCGTAATCAAATGGTTTGATGACAGTGCTAAGAAGTGGAATCGGAATGCGCTATTTGATGCGGTTTGGAACGGTGACAGCGATGGGATTACGAAAGAAATGAACGCCTTATTGCGGCGAACAATCAGCTATCATGATTATCGAGAGGATTTTTACCATGCCTTCCTTGCAGGTATTTTTACCGGTGCTGGCTATATGGTGGATTCCAATAAGGAGCATGGCGAAGGACGAAGTGATGTGGTTGTTTATGATTCCATCAATGGACGCGTGGCGATTTTTGAGGCAAAGTACACAAAAGTTCTGAATAACCTGGAAGCTGAGTGCGATATGGCCCTGCAGCAGATTGATGACCGGATGTATGCAAAAGAGTATGAGGATGATTATGATCAGATTCTCTGCTATGGTATTTCCTTCTTTAAAAAGCGCTGTATGGTGAAGAAAAAGTAATTTCTGATATACTCGTAAGAAACTAACCCATGAGTTACTTCCTTACGAGTATATGATTTTAAGAAAAATAAGTTGCAATCTGCCGTATTTCTAAAAACTCATCCACATTTTCGCTCACATCTTTCCATTTCAATACAACATCTGCGCATGCATTTTTTTGATAAAATTCCAGGGCAAGAGCGCATGCGGCTTCTCGGCTTAAGGTTTTATGAATCGCTGTTTTTTCGTCATCTTCTTTTGTGATGACAGTTTCTTCTAATAACTGATTCAGCTTCAGATTGATGAAGTCAATATTTTCAGAAGTAAGCAGATTCATTTTCGCTGCCTTTAGCAGGAATCGCATCAAAGCAAGTTCGGTTTCAAAGTCCGCATGAAGCAGACGTATGGAAAAGATTTCACAGCTTTTTTTGATGAACCGCAGCATGACAGAATTTTCATCCGGCATCTTTTTACTATGTGATATCCGATTTAATAGTTTATTTGCCAAATGAATGCTTTCGGCATTGCACATCCACAAATCATGTTCCAGTTTCTTGGAATCACAATCGTTTTGCGCATGAAGCTCCGATGCTGCGATTTCAAGAGCAACTGCGCTTCCGTAGGCTTCTTTCACGACCTGCTTCAGCTTCTGGTAAGCCTGTTCTTCTGGCTCACTCATCTGATAATGTTCTTTTTCCCACATGGAAATGAGGAGTCTTAGGGCAAAGATACAACATTGACGAAGTCGCTCTTCAGCGCCAAAGGCACTGTGCTTCCAGTGAACCATTGCCTGGATCAATGTTTCTAATGTATTCATCCATTCTATGGTATTCAGACTTGTAAAATCAATGTCATCAACAGCCCAAAGTAATTCAGCGTATTCTCCGCCACATCGATCGCTGAAGTGTGCCTGGCTGCTGTCCTGCTTCATAAGTTCGCAAGTGTTTTCTATCATTGCTTTTAAACATACCGGATCATTCTCTTTCAGGCGATAGAGAATATAGACAGAGCGGAGGTCATTTTCCTTTTCTAATTGTTGGATCAAGTATTGTTTATCATTTTCGTCCAGTTCTATTAACTGCCACAGTGTTATGAACCGATTCTTTGCGCCCGAACGAATGAACTCATTCTCTGATTCAAGCTGCTGCTTTAGCTGTGGAAGAATATTGTAATACAAATCCGGTGCCATTTGATGTTTTTTCGTAGGAACGCTTATATCGTTTAACGGATCATGATATTTTGAAAATTGATCGGAAGCAACCGGAAAACGAAGTAACTTATGAATTCGTTCCCATTGCTGCTCTGGTGTATATGCGTGGACAACTCCTTTTAATAGCGAACCAATACCCGGGAGCTCCGTCTGTCTGTTACTTAAGCATAACTTCAGAAGCAAATCCAGCAATTCATCCAATACTCCAACCGAACATTTATAGGTAAAGCGGAAAAGAATTTCCAGTAAAACTTTCGCAGCCTGTTCATAAACAGACTTTGGAACCCAGAGATCGTCTCCTTTTAACTGTTCGATCACACGTTCAAATAGGTGCAGATAATCGTGAACGTCCTCGTCTGCCTGCTGCTGCGTAAGCAGAGCCAGATCTGCTCTTCCAAACAGGTAATCAATATATTTGGTCTCTTGTGAAATAAGCATCTGTACCAGACACCAGTATGGATAATAACGATATAACCGTTTGATAGAGCCCTCAAAACCTCCGGCACAGGTAACATTTCCGATCCGAAATGTATGGCCTGTCTGTTCAAAAAATCTCCAATATTCCATAGAAGTATAAATATCGGCATTATCACGACCAAAATGCATGGAATAAGTTTTACTAAGATTATATTGATATTTTATCGTCTGTGGTGGTGTGATATGTTGTTCTGCTTTTAAGTGCCAGTCATACTTACTATTTTCATCCCACCAGGAAACGGCATTGGCTTGATGAATGCATTTTTCAAGGTTTGCGCTATTGCCATATTTCATGGTATCTGCCTGATGAATGAAATTCACCAGCGATACGCAGCTTTCTTCTATGGACGCAAGATAAACATTTTGTCCATCCTTCATCAGCTGTTTCCGCACGGTGATCAGATCTTTCATCAACAGATCGATCGCCTTTTCATTTTCTCCGATAGCAGAGTACAGATAGGCTTTGATGATCGGCCAGTAGACATCGCCTTCTGAAATATTCCATTTTTCCAGGCGTTCTTCCAGGTCTTTTGCTTCAAAACGAAACAGATGCAATCGACATTCTTCTGCGCAAAGGAATTGCCGGTCCTCATAATTTAACTGTTCCTCATGAATCGATTTCTTACATGCCTCCACTTGTTCCCAATTACCAAGCTCCCGGTAGGTACGCAGCAAATGAAGATAGATTGTCTGTGTTTTGACCCGAATTTCTTTCGTTACTTCCTGTTCCTGCTGACCTGCTTCCAATAGACTCCAAAAGCATTCTGCTGTTTGCGATAAAATAGGACGTCCTGCAATATCTAAAAACTTCACGTACTCATACATATAATCAACCTGGGCAGGATATGAAAGTTTATCAATTTTTCCAAGGGGATCAAAGTGATCAATCATATAGCTGGTTTTACTCTTCAAATCCCATGGAAGGAAAATCCAACCTGGATAGCTCAAACATAGCCGATGCATTTGTTCAATATTGGATTCAAAAGTGGAATCTTTACATTCCTCGCCCCAATTGAACCAACTTAGCTTGGTTGTTTTTTTATCAACGCAAGCCCTTAAGCGAGCAAAAAAGGCATCCAGACGCTCCACAATGCTTTTGGATGGCCAAAGCTCCTGCAGATCGACTACAATAATATTTTTCTCAAAATAAAGCCGTTTCTGGGCTTCTGCCACATGAGTGACCGCTATCATATAGATCTTCTGAGAACTGCTTTTGGACAGATGATCGTGGATCCAGCCAATCCATCGGATGAAATTGGGGTCCTCACAGGAAAATCCAATCATGCAAAAAACATTTTCCAAAAGGGACTGCTGTACGGTATTCACCATAGGAGCGAATTTGACCGGATACGTCCGATAATCTTCTTCGGTGATAATAAATGGTCTATGAGAAGGAAAAGAACCATGCAGTTTCACGATTCTGGGCGCATTGCTGCTATTTACTAAATCTTCCTGACATACCACGACATTGTACCGACGGTTTGTGATCTGATCGGCGGTACGTTCCAATAATGTGTCATAATTGGTTGTAAATACATCACACCATGGAAGTTCCATTAATTTTTTATATAGCCTGGACGGTACAAAATCCTCATCCGGAACTGCCTGCTTTAATATTTTTTCCAGTCCTGGCCGTCCAACCATAATCTCGACTTCTTCCGCCAGGCGCAGGGAACTACAGTAATTTTTTCCCGGATACTCACTGTCACCATACAATTTCTCATAAAACAGATCCGAAAGCTGGTTCCAATTCAAAAATTCACGACCGGCAGTGCTGATTTTTTCAGCATTTTTAGAAAAACCAGCTCCGACCATAACCGCAGCATGATCATCCGCCAGTGCCTGTCCGATTTCTAAAATATATTGTTCTTCTGTATACATAAATTTTGCAAACCACCTTTTTCGATACACGTTCTATTGATATCATTTATAAATAATTTTACCATCCAGAAGGTGAAATAGCAAGGAAACGTCTCTGGACGCAGCCACCATTTTGCCTTACAATAATAGTAAGCGAGGTACGCCTATGATAAAACAACTCAAGAACTATTTCTATGAAAGATTTACCGATTCCACCATCAGCCCACCGAATTTTCTTCCTATGATTGTTACAACCATGGACAAAGCCACGCAGCTTATGGAAGGAAAATTAGAAATGCCGCCGATGCTTTCACGGGAACAGGTGGAAGCTTTGGAAGCGGAAATCCGGAGAAAGTATCCCGTATTGCCGGAAAAGGAATCTATCACGAAAGGATATCTGATCAATACTGCAGATCTGTATACCCTTGGATTTTCTATGATTCCATTGGTATTTGACCAGGGACGTTTTGTGAAGTCGGATCGGAAGCTTTTAAAAGAAGGAGATACTGCGGTGATTTTCCTGCAGCCACAGCTGTTTTTTCAGCAATTGCAGGTGCAGGTTCAGCAGATATTCCCTAATTTACGCTATTTGGAGCTGGCAGCGGCGGAATATCCCAGAAATGCCAGTCAACAGGTAGAAGACTGGAATTTATTTGCGAAGCCGCGAAAGGATCACTGGAAACGCGAATTTCTTGTTATGGCCCGTTTCAATCATAACCTGGCAGTGTCTAACAGTAATCCTGTGAACTCTCAATCTTTTGTGCTTGAAAATATGTCTTCAATGGCTGTTCTGGTTCCTGTCCGTGATCTGGTGCAAGGGCATTTTCCTGAGATTTTCCGTGATCAGCAGCTTTTAGATTATATGAAAGCGTTTCATTTTCAGAAGAAAGAAATTCAGAACCATATATTCCGTGTTGCGGCAAATGTGATGGAAATTACGCCGATTGCTCTATGGATTGAGCGGTTTCAGACAATATTAGCGCCAGAACAATGGATCGTGAATACCATTACAGAGAAACTGATCGCCGACGGAGCATCGATGCCACGCCTGATTTTTCACCATGTCAATGGCGTAGAAAAAATCATGATCGGTATCAACCGGCTGGAATTTCGTTTTCAGTTTTGGACAGAAAAAGAACACAGCATCGTTGAAAACTGCTTAAAACTAATTGATGAAAATATCCAGACACGGTACTGCCATATGGATGTGGAAACCAATGCTAATCTTGGCACTATCCGGGAATATCAGGTCCTCAAAACAGAGCATTTTCTCCAGTCGAGAACATTTCGTCATGATGGAATCTTTTCGAAGGAATTGCTGGAAATGGATTATTGCGTTCATCCGAATATCCTTGGTATAAATGGAGCCCAGAAAGCGTGGCATTACTGTATCCACACATTTACGCCGGAAAATGAGCATTTTATGTGGTATTCTTCGTCTGATGTCATGGACTTTTTTGACCAGAAAACATCCGCTCACCAGAAACGGATTGCATACTTATTGAAAGGACACGCTTATGCCAGATATCAAAAAATTTCCAAATATCATTGAAGCTATGAAATATCTGGAACCGGGCCATCTCCTGACGCAATGTCTGGAGCGGGATGGTGTGGCGATCAACTATCAGAGCAATATGCCGGTATCGATGCCGGATGGAAGAATTGCCCTTCTCTGTCCATCTCCGAATCCTAATTATTATCGTGGAGAAAATGGCGTTTATCCAAGCTGTAAATCCAGTCTCTACCGGATCGCGAAACGCGAAGATCAGATCTGCGCCCTGGCGAAGACTTATGAATTTATGTGTTTTCTGCTGACACTAGGGGAAGTACAGTCGTATTTGTACCATAACCTGTGGTATGATCCGTGGGCCATCGCCCAGCACTACGAATTTGCCACTCCTATGATCGATCTGACTCACGAAATTGCAGTTGCGGCATTTTTCGCCACTCACCGTTATGACCGTGTGACCAAAAGTTACCAGCTGATGCGGGAAGGCGTTGGTCAGATCCGCTGGATCATCCAGCCGCCGATGATGCCACAGGATCCGAATCTGTGTCCCATTGGCGTTCAGCCTTTTTCCCGCCCAAGCAATCAATATGGGTACGGGTACTGGATCCCAGAAGATGATGATTTTAAGAATCATTCGGAACTGATCCAGTTTGAGCAGGATTATCAGGTCAATTACCGCTTAAAAACTGCTATGACCGGCCCGGAAACCATGTATTTTCCCAATGAAAAAATCGCCCAGATGGCATTGATCATAAAAAATGAAAATGTAATTACCAATTGTGCCATAGACACATTTATTCAAGATATTACAGATGGTAATTCTTATATTACTCCGGCACCTTCCAGGGATGAAATACTGGATATTTTAAAGCAAAAAGGGGTCTTTCTGGTAGATGCTCCCGTGATCTGCCCAGAAGCCATTCCCACTCGAACAAATCCATTTAAAATCGACCGGAAATTAGTCCTGACACCGGCATATAAAAATAAATAGCTCTGAAAATTTCTCTTACATTTTCCCAAGAAACCCGTAAGAATTCTTTCGTTGACCCCCAGATAAATATAGAGTACCATAGCATATGTAGAAAACTGGAGGCGATATACATGAAAAAATTATTCTACGCGGTAACGGGTGCGGTTTTTCTTGGGCTTACGGCACCGGTGATAGGAACGACAGGAGAAGCCTGGGCGGAGGAAGTGACCGGGCCGGATGCGCTGGTTCCAGAAGGGTACCGGAATGGAGAGCAGGGCCGGGATGCGGTGAAGGAAATCGGACCGGGTATCCGGGACGAGGAGAATGTGAGCAGTGCAGTTGGTAATGCGTTGATCCCTTCTAATGATTTTTTGGATGCGATGATCCCAAATCCGGTGGTGAAACCAGTGGAGAAATATACTTATGACCAGATGGTGGCGGATATCAATGCCCTGAAAGAGCGGTACGGCGATAAAATGCAGGTCAATGTGATCGGCAGATCCCAGGATGGACGGGACATCTACGAGGTGATCGTGGGAAATGTCAATGCGCCGAAGCATATTCTGATGCAGGGTGCGATCCATGCGAGAGAGTATATGACGCCGCTTCTGATGATGAAGCAGCTGGAGACGGCGTTGAATTTTTATGATACGGGTCATTATGACAATACAGCCCTTTCGGATCTGTTTCAGCAGGTGGCGGTTCACATGATTCCTATGAGTAATCCGGACGGAGTGACCCTGGCCCAGTCGGGACTGAATGGAATCCGGTCGGATTTCTTAAAGCAGACGATCCTGACGGCATACGCGAAAGATAAGGAGCTTGGAAGAACCACTCTTGATATGGATAAGTATTTAACAATCTGGAAAAGTAATGCAGCAGGCGTGGATCTAAACCATAACTTCCCGGCAGACTGGGAGGGGGTGACTTCTACGGCGGTCAGCGCGTCTTATTCCGGGTATAAGGGAACAGCAGCGTTGTCGGAGCCGGAGAGCCAGGCACTGGCGGCTATGGCGGATAAGTACCCGTGGGCAGCGACGATCAGCTACCATTCCATGGGCAATATCATCTACTGGGATACCAATACCAGCAGGGTGAAGGATGCGTCCAAGGCATTGGCAGACAGCCTGGGAACTGTGACTGGTTATAAATTGGATGGAAGTGACGGTAAAGGTGGTTATAAAGACTGGATGCAGTCCAAGGACAATCCGGTGGCTGGCGTGACCATTGAGGTGGGAAGTGTGGCATGTCCTTTGCCGCTCAGTGAATTTGACAAGGTATGGAAACAGAATAAGGCAGTCTGGGTGCAGGCCATGAAGTTTGTGGCGACAAAATAATGGTCAGACCGATAACTCTGGTGATATCGTACATGGGCTGTTTGCGCAACGCGTGAACAGTAACCATGGGTCGGCATAATTACCGGAACATAATTACCGGAACACAGGCGAAAACGGGTTGTAATTTGTCAGAACAAGCGGTATAATATTTTACAGTATGTAAAAATCCGGGCACATGCCCGTAGAACAATATAGGAGTGTTTTGAATTATGACAAAGATAAGAACCAGATACGCACCAAGCCCAACAGGAAGAATGCACGTAGGCAACTTAAGAACTGCATTATACGCATACCTGATCGCAAAGCATGAGGGTGGAGATTTCCTTCTTCGTATTGAAGATACAGACCAGGAGCGTTTTGTAGAGGGCGCAACTGAGATCATTTACCGGACACTGGAAGAGACTGGTCTGGTACATGATGAGGGCCCGGATAAAGACGGTGGTGTTGGCCCATATGTACAGAGTGAGCGCCAGAAAGCAGGCATTTACCTGGAGTATGCGAAAAAACTGATCGATAAAGGCGAGGCTTATTACTGCTTCTGTGACCAGGAGCGTCTGAACTCCTTAAAGCATGTGGTAAATGGCGAGGAGATCATGACCTATGATAAGCATTGTCTGCATCTTTCCAAGGAAGAGATCGAGGCGAATTTGGCAGCAGGCAAGCCATATGTCATTCGTCAGAATAACCCGACAGAGGGAACGACAACCTTCCATGATGAGATCTACGGAGATATTACGGTTGATAACTCCGAGTTAGACGATATGGTTCTGATCAAATCGGATGGTTATCCAACCTACAACTTCGCAAACGTAGTAGACGACCACCTGATGGGCATCACCCATGTGGTAAGAGGCAATGAGTATCTGTCTTCTTCCCCAAAATACAACCGCCTGTATGACGCATTTGGCTGGGAAGTTCCGGTTTATGTACATTGCCCACTGATCACGAATGAGGAACATAAGAAGTTAAGCAAGAGAAGCGGACATGCTTCCTACGAGGATCTGATCGAGCAGGGCTTTGTTTCTGAAGCGGTGGTAAACTATGTGGCTTTACTGGGCTGGTCTCCAGAGGATAATCAGGAGATCTTCTCGTTAGAGGAGTTAGTGAAGGCATTTGATTACCACAACATCAGCAAGTCCCCGGCTGTTTTTGATGTGGTGAAATTAAAATGGATGAACGGCGAGTATCTGAAAGCGATGGATATGGATAAATTCTATAAGATGGCTGAGCCGTACATCAAGAAAGTCATCACCAAGGATATGGATCTGAAGAAGATCGCGGCCATGGTGAAGACCAGAATCGAGATTTTCCCGGATATTGCAGAGCATATTGATTTCTTTGAGGCACTTCCAGAGTACGATGTGGAGATGTTCTGCCACAAGAAGATGAAGAGCACCAAAGAAACTTCCTTAGAGATCTTAAAAGAGGTTCTTCCGATCCTGGAAGCACAGGAGGACTACTCCAATGATGCTCTTTATGCAGCATTATCTGCCTATGTAGCAGAGAAAGGCGTGAAGACCGGTCTGGTGATGTGGCCGATCCGTACTGCGGTTTCTGGTAAACAGATGACACCAGCCGGTGCAACTGAGATCATGGAGGTCCTTGGTAAGGAGGAGTCCCTGGCACGTATCCGTAAGGGAATTGAGAAGTTAAGTAACGAATAAGGTCTGCACATTTACTGTGCTGACCGTAAGAAAACATAGGCGGGCAGGAATATATGGCATTTCATCCGTCCCAGCTGGAGGCGATCCAGCACCGAGATGGCCCGATGCTTGTGCTGGCTGGTCCGGGTTCTGGCAAGACCACAGTGATCACGCACCGGGTGAAATATTTGATTGAGCACCACCAGGTTGACCCTTCGGCCATCCTGGTGGTAACTTTTACGAAAGCAGCAGCCAGAGAGATGCAGGAACGTTTTGAAAAACTGATGGATGGTCATGGGGGCCGGGTCAGCTTCGGAACGTTCCATTCTGTATTTTTTACCATCTTAAAATATGCATACCGGTTTCAGGCATCGAATATTGTGCGGGATGAACAGAAAAATCAGTTTATCCGGGAATTGATGGATCAGTATGAACTGGACATCGAGGATGAGCACGAGTTTACTTCCGGTGTGCTCAGTGAAATCAGCTTCGTGAAAAGCGAGATGCTGGATCTGGAGCATTATTATTCCCAGAACTGCTCGGAGGCAGTCTTTAAAAAACTGTATAAGGGCTATGAAGAGCGGCTGCGCCGGGGGAATCTTCTGGATTTTGATGACATGCTGGTCATGTGCCATGAACTGTTTACCCAGCGGAAGGATATTTTGGCGGCATGGCAGCGGAAGTTTCAGTATATCCTGGTGGATGAGTTCCAGGATATTAATAAGGTACAGTACGAGATCGTGCGGATGCTGGCAAAGCCACAGGATAATCTGTTTATCGTAGGCGATGACGACCAGTCCGTATACCGGTTCCGTGGTGCGAAGCCGGAGATCATGCTGGGGTTTACTAAGGATTATCCGCAGGCAAAAATGACACTGTTAGGCATGAATTACCGTTCCACATCAGACATCGTGGATACAGCCTGCAGGTTGATCGCTCATAATCAGAAACGCTATCAGAAGGATCTGAAAGCCTTTAAGGGCAGTGGAAAGCCGGTAGTGACTTTGATGAGTCATGATCCCCAGGAGGAGACCATGCAGATCGTGGAAGCGATCCAGGATTACCGAAAGGCGGGATATCCGTTGGAAGCTATGGCAGTGCTTTACCGGACGAATCTAAATCCCCGTCTGATGATTGAAAAACTGATGGAGTACAACCTTCCATTTTCCATGAGGGACTCGCTGCCGAATTTATATGAACACTGGATCTCGAAGAATATTTTAGCCTACATCCAGGCGGCCCACGGGGATTTAAGCCGTGGGAATATTTTGCAGATCATCAACCGGCCAAACCGCTATATCAGCCGGGATGCTCTGGGGGATGGGAAGATCTTCTGGGATGCCATCAAGTCCTTTTACCAGGGCCGGAACTGGATGGTGGAGCGGGTGGAGCAGTTAGAGTATGACCTGCTGATGATCCGTTCCATGCCTCCTGTGGCAGCGGTCAATTATATCCGCAAAGCTGTTGGATATGATGATTATCTGAAGGAATACGCCCAGTTCCGCCGGATGAAATCCGAGGAATTGCTGGATGTGGCAGACCAGTTAAAGGAGAGTGCCGCTGGGTTTAAAGAGGTGGACGCCTGGTTTGAGCACATGAAGGAATATAAGGAACGGTTAAAGGAGCAGGCGAAAGCCCAGAAGGGACAGAATGAGGGCGTGGCGCTGATGACTATGCACAGTTCCAAGGGACTGGAGTTCCCCATTGTGTTTATTCTGGATGCCAATGAGGGAATTACCCCACACAGGAAAGCGGTTCTGGACGTGGATGTGGAGGAAGAACGGCGGATGTTCTATGTAGCCATGACCAGGGCCAAGGAACGGCTCCATGTGTGCTATGTGCAGGAACGGTATGGCAAGAAGCAGGAACGATCCCGGTTTATTTCGGAATACTTATCACCAATACCGAAAACGCCGGTTCATGGAGGAAAGAAAGCATGAGTGAGACAGGAAACAGGTCCGAACGTGGGCTGGTCCACATTTATTGCGGTGATGGCAAAGGAAAGACCACGGCTGCCACTGGGTTGGCAGTCCGGGCAGTGGGAAGAGGAAAGCGGGTGGTGATTGCCCGTTTTTTAAAGACCGATGACTCTGGGGAAGTGTTTGTGCTGAAGCAGATTCCAGGGATTATACTGATTCCATGTACGAAAACTTTCGGGTTTTATTTCCGAATGACGGAGGAACAGAAGAAAGAAGCGGCGGTCTATTACAGCGGCCTTTTGGAACAGGCGTGGCAGATGGCAGAAGAGCAGAACGCAGGACTTCTGGTGCTGGACGAGATCATGGCGGTCTGCAATTATGGGCTGGTGAAGGAAAAACGGCTGCTGGAACTGTTGAAATCAAAACCAGAGAATCTGGAAGTGGTGCTGACAGGGCGAGGCCCATCTAAGGCGCTGCTTGACAGGGCTGATTATGTGTCAGAGATCATGAAACGGAAGCATCCATTTGACCAGGGAACCGGAGCCAGAGAAGGGATCGAATATTGAGTGATTTCAGGTAGCTGCCGGATGCAGATGCAGAGGAGTGGAATCGTAAAAAAATGCTTGCGTTTCTGTTGTACATTTGATAGCATGGAACTATGCAGGAAATCTGCCAAAATGACAAAGATCTGGATACCACCAGAAAAGGAAAGGAAAGAATATGGCAAAGAATCAGAACGTAGATCCGAACGAAGAAGAGAGAGAGGAAATGACCGTAACCCTGACTCTGGACGATGATACTGAACTGGAGTGTGCGGTTCTTACGATTTTTGAGGCAGCAGGAAGAGATTATATCGCGCTGCTTCCGCTGGATGGCGCAGAGGATGAAGAGGGCGAGGTTTATTTATACCGTTACAGCGAAGTAGACGGACAGCCTGAACTGGACAACATTCAGGATGATGATGAGTACGAGGCTGCAGCCGACGCATTTGATGAGTTCTTAGACGGACAGGAGTATGATGAACTGGTCAGTGAAGAGGATCTGGACGATCTGTAAATCGATGAATAAAAAGAAAAAAGGAGCAGCTGCCATTGTGATGGTGGCTGCTGTTACGTTTGCGGCAGGAATTTTCTATACGAAAGAAGTGAAGACCACAGAAACGGCGCAAACGACATCTGAAAAACAAACAACAGAAGAGAGAACGGAAGAAACTGCTTCTGCAAAAAAGATTGGCATCTGCATTTACCGCTATGACGATGACTTTATGAAACTGGTCACGAAAGAATTGAAAAATAGTTTTATAGAGGATTATGGGATTGAGGCAAATGATATTTTTACATTTTATGCTGAAGAAGACCTGGAAAAACAACAGGAACAGGTTGAAAAACTCATGGAACGGGGTGTCTGTGGACTGATTATACAGGCCGTGGAAGAAGCTAAAATTCCGGGACTGACAGATCAGTGCGCAGAAAAACAGATTCCGGTGGTTTTTATTAACAGTGAGCCGACAAAAGAGGAAAAGCAGCGTTGGAGCGAGGAGAAAATCGCTGCATCCTGGGTAGGGACAGATGGAAGACAGGCTGGCGCTTATCAGGGGCAGCTGATTCTGGAATCGCCGGAGCATGGAGACTTTAATGGCGATGGCATGGTGTCTTATGTGATGATTCAGGGCGATCTGGATGCGGAAGATACGAAGAACCGCACGGAATACTCGGTGAAAACTTTGACAGACCAGGGAATCCGTGTGCAGAAGCTGACGGAAGTATCTGGAAACTGGGAAGAGTCCCGTGGAAAGGAACTGACAGAGCAGGCGTTGAAACGGTATGGACGGCGGGTGGAAGTGATCATCTGCAACAATGATGCTATGGCCAATGGAGCGTCAGAAGCAATCCAAGAAGCTGGCAGAGTGGTTGGAAAAGATATCTGTCTGGTTGGTGTGGATGGTTTGAGAAGCACCGTGACAGCGGTCCGCGATGGAAATGTGACCGGAACAGTTCTGAATGACTACCATGGACAGGCAAAAAAGGCGGCGGAAGTGCTGATGAAGCTGGTAGATGGAGAACGTGTGGAAACAGAATATCTGATCGATCATGTGAAAATTTCTGGAAATGGTCAATAGGACTTAGAGGCCAGTCGGCTGTTCTGATATTCTCCAGAGAATGTCACGTCTTTTCCAAACCATTCTGGCGGAACAAAGGCGTTCGCCTGCTCCTTCGTTTCAAACTCGACTTCAACTAACATCAGCCCTTTGTAGTGGCCGGAAAAGATATCAAGCTCCGCTGTGCAGGAGGTGCCGGGAAGCGGGATGAGGAAACGCTGTTTGGTCAAAACGATGCCGTCAGCTTTTGTCAATAAATGTTCGTAGGAAGCCTGGTTTAACGGGAGATTGTATTCTTCCCGCGCCAACAGCCCCCTGGATTTGTAGGTCAGATAGTACTGGTCATCTTCTTTGCGGATCCGGACAACCGGGTCTGTGGAGAGATAAGCCTGCTCGATCTGATGGGATGAATGGTGGTCATAGTCCTCTGGAAGGACAGAGACCAGAAACTTACGTTCGATTTCCATTTCTAAATCCTTTCTTGAAAATATCTGTTTATTATCATGATGTTGGAGTCAAAAGCTTTTGACCCCTCTGATACCGAATTGCTCTGCACTGCGTGCTCCCGCAATTCTCAAAAACATTCGTAATTCGCTCATTTTTCTTTGAAAAATGGCTACTTACTCATGTTTTTGGCGGGTCCCAAGGTCAAAAATTCTCCTGCAAGCAAGCTTGCGTCGAACTTCTGACCTCTTGACCCTGGTATCTTATCATGTAACGATTCAGTAGGTCTGCGCACATGCTGCGTGAAGATACTGAATTGTTACATTATCATAACATATCTACGAAAATGCCACAAGTGCTTGTATTTACTTGAAAACTATGATATAATGCTAACTTGAAGTGTAACGCCCTTAGCCCTGGCGGTTCACATATATTTCAAGGAGGAACCCATAGCATGAGTTTACAAGTAGAGAATTTAGAAAAGAACATGGCAAAGCTGACCGTAGAAGTGCCGGCTGAGAAGTTTGAAGAGGCTATCAAGACCGCATATAATAAGAACAAGAATCGCTTTGCGATCCCTGGCTTCCGTAAAGGTAAAGCACCTCTGAACATGATCGAGAAGATGTACGGCGTTCAGGTATTTTACGAGGAGGCTGCTAATATCGTATTAGATGAGACTTATCCAGAGGCTGCTGCTGAGAGCAAGCTGGAGATCGTTTCCAGACCTGAGATCGACCTGGTTCAGATCGAGAAAGGCAAAGATTTCATTTATACCGCTACTGTAGCTGTAAAGCCAGAAGTAACCTTAGGTGAGTATAAAGGCGTAGAAGTTGAGAAGGTATCCGCTGAAGTAACTGATGAGGATGTAGAGAAAGAGTTAAAGAGAGTTCAGGAGCAGAACTCCAGACTGTTAACTGTTGAGGACAGACCAGTTGCTGATGGTGATCAGACTGTTATTGATTTCGAGGGATTTGTTGACGGCAAGACCTTCGAGGGCGGTAAGGGCGAGAACTATCCGCTGACCATCGGTTCCCACTCCTTCATCGATACTTTTGAGGAGCAGCTGATTGGCAAGAACATTGGCGAAGAGTGTGAAGTTAATGTTACTTTCCCAACTGAGTATCATGCAAAAGAACTGGCTGGCAAACCAGCAATGTTCAAAGTAACTGTAAAAGAGATCAAAGTGAAAGAGCTTCCAGAGTTAAACGATGAGTTTGCTGGAGAAGTTTCCGAGTTTGATACTCTGGATGAATACAAAGCTAATTTAAAGGCAAAACTTGCAGAGAGCAAAGAAAAAGCAGCTAACACAGAGAACGAGAACCGTGTAGTTGCGAAAGTTGTTGAGAACGCAACCATGGAGATCCCTGAGCCAATGATCGAGAGCCAGGTACAGAACATGATCAACGACTATGCCCGCAGAATGCAGAGCCAGGGTCTGTCTCTGGATCAGTACATGAAATTCACAGGCATGACTTTAAAGGATCTGCAGGATCAGACTAAGCCACAGGCTGAGACACGTATCCGCACCAGACTGACTCTGGAAGCAGTTGTAAAAGCTGAGAACATCCAGGTTACTGATGAGGAAGTAGAGAAAGAACTTCAGGAGATGGCTGACGCTTACAAGATGGAGTTAGAGAAAGTTAAGAGCTTCATGGGTGAGAACGAGCTGGCTCAGATCAAAGAGGACTTAGCTGTACAGAAAGCAGTTGACCTGCTGGTTAAAGAAGCAAAGCTTGCATAAAACTTGCATAAGAGATCAGAGTTTAATCTGATTTGATGTATGTCCGGCAACCATGTCCTGCCCGGAAGGGATCACCTGCCGGAGCAGGTGCATGGCTGCCGGATTCTTTTCGATTTATCGGAGAGAGATTCGGAAACGAAAAAAAGACAGGAGGATGGAAAATGAGTTTAGTACCTTATGTCATTGAATCCACAAGCAGAGGAGAACGTTCTTATGACATTTATTCCCGTCTGCTGAAAGAAAGAATTATTTTCCTCGGAGAAGAGGTTAACGAAGTAACAGCCAGCCTTGTAGTGGCGCAGCTTCTATTCCTGGAATCTGAGGATCCGACGAAGGATATCAACCTGTATATTAACAGTCCAGGCGGTTCTGTTACTGCAGGTATGGCCATTTACGATACCATGAATTACATTAAGTGTGATGTTTCCACTGTATGTATGGGTATGGCAGCAAGCATGGGTGCGTTTTTGCTGGCTGGCGGTGCAAAGGGCAAGAGATTTGCACTTCCAAACGCTGAGGTGATGATCCATCAGCCATCTGGCGGCGCACAGGGTCAGGCTACCGAGATCCGCATTGTTGCAGAGCAGATCCTTCGCACGAAGAAAAAATTAAATGAGATTCTGGCTGCCAATACCGGTCAGCCGCTGGAGGTAATTGAACGCGATACAGAACGCGATAATTACATGACTGCAGAAGAGGCTGTAAAATACGGTCTGATCGATGCAGTAATCTCCAAACACTAACTAGAATGAAACGCTGTAATCTGGCGTGACAAAATAAGGAAGCGAGGTGTGAATATGCCGGGCAGAGTTGACGAGAAGATCCGCTGTTCTTTCTGTGGAAAGACCCAGGACCAGGTTCGTAAGCTGATCGCAGGAAATAATAATGTGTTCATTTGTGATGAATGCATTGACCTGTGTTCTGAGATCCTGGAAGAGGAACTGCCGGAAGAGGAGCATGCCGCTGAGAGCTTCGGAGATATTAATCTGTACAAACCGAAGGAGATCAAGGCATTTCTGGATGAATACGTCATCGGACAGGACGAAGCGAAGAAAGTATTGTCTGTGGCCGTCTATAATCACTACAAGAGAATTACTTCCATTAAAAAAATGGATGTGGATGTACAGAAGAGTAATATCCTGATGCTTGGACCAACTGGTTCTGGTAAAACTTATCTGGCACAGACACTTGCCAAAATCTTAAATGTTCCATTTGCGATTGCGGATGCAACAGCTTTGACAGAAGCAGGTTATGTAGGTGAGGATGTGGAGAACATCCTGTTAAAACTGATCCAGGCTGCGGATTATGATATTTCCAAGGCAGAGTACGGCATCATCTACATTGATGAGATTGATAAGATCACCAAAAAATCAGAGAATGTTTCAATCACCAGAGATGTATCCGGAGAGGGTGTTCAGCAGGCATTATTAAAGATTCTGGAAGGCACCGTTGCCAGTGTTCCTCCGCAGGGAGGCAGAAAGCACCCTCATCAGGAACTGATCCAGATCGATACTACTAATATCCTGTTTATCTGCGGCGGGGCTTTTGATGGTCTGGAGAAGATCATTGAGAACCGTTTCAGCACAGGTTCCATTGGCTTCAATGCAGAGATCGTTAACAAAAACGATACCGATATTGATAAGCTGTTGAAGATGACAGAGCCGCAGGATCTGGTGAAATTTGGTTTAATTCCGGAATTTATTGGTCGTGTGCCGGTTTTTGTATCCCTGGAACTTCTGACAGAGGAAGCACTTTTACGGATCTTAAAGGAACCGAAAAATGCTTTGGTAAAACAGTATCAGAAACTCTTCGAAATTGATGATGTGAAGCTGGAATTTACGGATGATGCATTGAAAGAGGTGGCGCATCTGGCAACGGAGCGAAAGACCGGAGCCAGAGGACTTCGTTCTATCATGGAATCTGTGATGATGGATATGATGTATGAGATTCCATCCGATGATAATGTTGGAATCTGTACCATTACAAAAGGTGTGGTAGATGGCACAGGTGAACCGGAGCTTGTGTACCGGGATACCGCTGTACCACAGGCCAGCAAAGCACAGAGATTAAAGAAAGAACGGCCGGGAGAGATCGCTTAAACGGCTTTTGTGAAAATGGGGGCCCATAAAGCCTCCATTTTTGTTTGTTGCCATGCATCAACAGAAGCTGCCTGTGGCAGAGCCTGTTGATGAGATAGAATTATACAAAAGGAGGAGATTCCTGAATGGAAGGAACAGTCATTACTATGCCAGCAGTGGCGTTACGGGGCCTGACGGTATTTCCTGCGATGATGATCCATTTTGATATTAACCGGAAACGGTCCGTTGCAGCAGTGGAAAAAGCCATGGTGTCGGATCAGAAGGTATTTTTGGTGACTCAGAGACAACCAGAAGTGGTAGAACCGGGACTTCCGGATCTGTATCAGGTTGGTACCATCGCACTGGTGAAACAGATGGTGAAACTGCCTGGAGGAAATATCCGGGTCATGGTGGAAGGCCTGAAGAGAGCAGAGCTTTTAGATTTAGAGGGTGAAGATCCGATGCTGATGGCACGGATCGAGGAACTGGAGATGCAGGAGGAAGAGGATCTTGATCCGATTGCCAGAGAAGCCATGTGCCGGATCCTGAAGGAAAAACTGGAGGAGTATGGCGCAGATTTTGCCAAATTGGCCAAAGAAGTGATTCCGCCTATGCTTCTGATCAAAGATCTGGACCAGTTGATGGACCAGATCATGATCCAGCTTCCGTGGGAGTATCATGAACGCCAGGAGATGCTGGAGGCTCTTTATACCAGCCAGCGCTATGAGATTCTGGTGCACCATCTGATCAATGAGATCGAAGTAGGACGGGTAAAACGGGAATTTCAGGGTAAGGTGAAAGCAAGCATTGATAAAAACCAGAGGGATTATATTCTCCGGGAACAGATGCGGATCATTCGCGAGGAGCTGGGAGAGGACAGCCCATCCAGCGAGGCGGATGAATACAGCCATCAGCTGGAAAGCCTGAAAGCAGATAAGGAAACAAAAGACAAATTAAAGAAAGAGATCGAACGATTCAAGGTGATGCCAAGCGGAAGCCAGGAAGCCAATGTGCTCCGGACTTACATTGAGACGCTTCTGGAACTGCCATGGAAGAAGGTTTCCAGAGATAATAACGATATCCGCCATGCTGAGGAGATCTTAAACGAGGATCACTATGGGCTGGATAAGGTGAAAGAACGTATTCTGGAGTATCTGGCAGTCCGTACCTTGAGTAAGAAAGGAAATGGGCCGATCCTGTGTCTGGTAGGTCCTCCTGGAACCGGCAAGACTTCCATTGCCCGTTCCGTGGCCAGAGCATTAAATAAGAAATATGTCCGCATCAGTCTGGGTGGTGTCCGCGATGAAGCAGAGATCCGTGGTCACAGAAAGACTTATGTAGGCGCTATGCCAGGCCGTCTGGTTGAGGGATTGCGCCAGGCTGGCGTCAGCAACCCATTGATGCTTCTGGATGAGATCGATAAAGTCAGCAGTGATTACAAAGGAGATACTTCTTCAGCACTGTTGGAGGTACTGGATGGAGAGCAGAACGTGAAGTTCCGTGATCACTATGTGGAAACACCGATCGACCTGTCACAGGTGTTATTTATCGCAACTGCGAACACCACTCAGACCATTCCGGGTCCTTTGCTGGATCGTATGGAAGTGATCGAGATCAACAGCTATACGGAAAATGAGAAGTTCCATATTGCCAAAGATTATCTGGTGGAGAAGCAGATCGAGAAAAATGGACTGAAGGGTGGGGTCCTTACGATCAGTGATGAGACAATCCGGAAGATCATTCATAATTACACCAGAGAAGCCGGGGTCCGTAATCTGGAGCGCCGGATCGGTGATGTGTGTCGGAAAGCGGCAAGAGAGTATCTGGAAGATAAAAATGTAAAAATTCATGTAAGAGAAGACAGCCTGGAGAAATACCTGGGCAAAGAGCGGATTTCCTTTGAAGACGCCAATGAGGAAGATCAGGTTGGAATCGTCCGTGGTCTGGCATGGACCAGTGTTGGCGGAGATACCTTGCAGATCGAGGTCAATGTGATGCCTGGCAAGGGAGAATTGCTGATGACGGGACAAATGGGTGATGTGATGAAGGAGTCCGCACGGATTGCCTTAACTTACGTCCGTTCCATCAGCCCGGAATACCAGGTAGCAGATGATTATTTTGAGACTCACAGCCTACATATCCATATCCCGGAGGGCGCTGTGCCAAAGGATGGTCCATCTGCGGGTATTACCATGGCGACAGCCATGCTTTCTGCAGTGACCAATCGTCTGGTGGATTGTAAGACAGCCATGACCGGTGAGATTACCTTGAGAGGAAGGGTACTGCCGATCGGCGGCCTGAAGGAGAAGATCCTGGCAGCGAAAATGGCCCACATGAAAAAGGTTCTGGTTCCGGATAAGAACCGACCGGATATTGGGGAACTGTCGAAAGAGATTCTGGATGGTCTTGAGATCGTTTATGTCAGCACTATGAAAGAGGTGCTTGATCAGGTTCTGAAAGGAGTTAACGTATGATTATAAAAAAAGCAGAACTGGAGACTGTCTGCGGTGTGACCAGTACGTTTCCGCAGAATGATCACCCGGAGTTTGCCTTTGCAGGGAAATCCAATGTAGGAAAATCTTCTCTGATCAATGGCCTGTTAAATCGTAAGGCTCTTGCCCGTACCTCTTCCCAGCCGGGTAAGACCCAGACGATTAATTTTTATCATATTAATGACGAACTCTATTTCGTGGATCTGCCGGGATATGGCTATGCCAAAGTAACCCAGGAAGTGAAGGCGAAATGGGGGAAGATGATCGAAAGGTATCTGAAGTCATCCGATGTGTTAAAATGCGTGTTTCTGCTGGTGGATATCCGGCATGAACCGTCAGAAAATGATAAGACCATGTATGAGTGGATCCTGTATAATGGATTTCATCCAGTGGTGATCGCAACAAAATTAGACAAGATCAAGAGAAGCCAGGTGGCAAAACAGGTGAAGCTGGTCCGTCAGGGACTGGGGATGGAAAAAGATGGGATTCTGATTCCATTTTCGGCGGAGACGAAGCAGGGGAAAGATGAGATCTGGACGCTGATTGAGAGTCTGATGGGGAATGCGCCGCAGCAGTTGGAAGAAGCGGAAGTGCAGGAGTAAGTGTGTTGGCGAAGGGCCGGAGTCAGGCGGACAGGATGACCGTCGGACACGCTCTCGCTCGGGGAAAAACGCAGCGGTACGTAAGCTCGCAAAAGACGCGAGCTAAGTACCGGCGGTTTTCCACGGTCCTCCTTGTCATGCATGTCCGCCTGACTCCTACGGTATTGGCCATGCGACAATATAATAGCCTCAACTACAACGTAGGAGCCAGCGGCATACCAGGCCAAAGCGGACCGTAGATGCACGTCCGTCCTTAGGGTGCGTCTTTTGCGCCCTTAGTACGGCTACGCTGCATCTCCGAGCGAGAGCGCGTCCGCCTTGGACTGGTATGCCTCTGGCTCCGGACCTTAGCCAATATTTATTTACAACGATGCCACAAAATAAGTCAACGCCAGCATATCTGCACTTCCTCCTGGCGAGATATTCATTTTGATAAATTCTTGATCCAACGTTCTTATTTCAGCAATAAAATCCCGTGTATCAATTCCTGAATTTAACATGCTCTGAATCTGAGCCTGTACTTTTCTGAAAGTTTCATAATCAGATCTTGCAATGATATTCGTATCTACAGATCCCGCAATAATATGCAGCAGGGTTAATACACCTGCATCATTGGCGGATAAGCCTTCATTCCGGTACTGTCGGAATACCGGAAGAGCGGTTTCGAATACGGTTGGATAGCCATCAGCAGCTTCTCCACGGATTCCGGTGATGCCATAGCGGGCGTAAAGGCGTTCCCCGTGGGTTTTGGCAGTTTCCAGGGTAATGCCCTGGAAATCGTCTAAAATGTGGGCAGTCATCTGACGGCAGGTGTCACGGAAAGAGGCTTCTGTGTAGGGAATATCATTTCCATAAAGATAACCAAGGGCACAGCAGAAAATGCCCAGGGAGAAGATCATGCCTTTATGGGTGTTGACACCATTGGTAGCCTGTTTCATGACAGCCTCTGCCTGGATGCCGATCGGACGGATCAGGGCGAAGATGTCTTCGCAGGAACGTTCATGATTTTTGATGCCGCAAAGGGTAAATTCCTCAAAAAACTGGTTTAAAGAAACAGCGCTGCTCTGGAACGTGTAAAAATCCATGTCCTTGTGGGAGCCGGAGTTGTCACGGTCTACCAGTCCTGGTTTTGGGGTGGCAGCTACTTCATAGAGAAGGGATGCCATAGCGAGAGAGGAAATCTGGTGGGCGTACTGGTGATGGAAATAGTCCTCCATGATCTCACATTCCCGCGTCAGGATCTCATCCACGCTGTGAGTCCTGGAACGGCTGCACACGAAAGCATCCTGGTTGCACAGGAGACATTTGCGGGGCGGCATATGGAAATCTGTTCGGGAGATCTTGGTTCCATCGGGTGATAGCACATCTAAATCAAAAAGCCGGCCTAAAGGTGTCCGTTCCTCTAAGCGGCATAGGATTTCCTTTACAGTTCTGGCATCAGAATCGATGACGAGGAAAGCCTCATATCCGGTGATATCCTCGATTCGTTTTTCTTCTATGATCGGAAGCTTCCATGCCATACACTGGGTTCGGATCATGGATAGTCCCTCCTCGAAGGTACGGATGGCAAGTGGAAAGACCTTGATAGGTCCGACAATATTTAAAGTAAATGAAATCAGCGGAAGCTGGTGTTCGTTTAATAATTTCTGCTGGACAAACTGACGGCGTTCTCTGGCATCTAACATTTTCGGCAGTTCCACGTACTGGCCGGTCACGATTTTCTGAAGATTCATGGATGGTATCTCCTTATTTCAATACATTAAGATAGGAAAAAGTATAGCATAAAAAATGAAAAAAATATACTGGTTGATGGAGAATACGATCGAAGTAATACGATCGGAAGACTGTTGGAAGCCAGCATACCGAATTTGCAAGGGCAGACAATGTATGGTAAGATAGTATGTAACGATTCAGTAGGTCTGCGCACATGCTGCGCTGACCGTAAGAACACATAGGCCAGAAAGCAAAAATCCCATCAGCGAAGCTGATCTGGAATGGATTTTTGCTCGTAACTATGAAGGTACTGAATAGTTACGATAGTGTAAAAAAGAAAGGCGGTGTGGGCATGAGAGGACAATATTATACGTCAGGGCAGTTTGCAAAAAAGGCCAATGTGACGATCCGGACCGTCCGTTTCTATGATAAACAGGGAATTTTAAAACCAAGCAAGGTCAGTGAGTCCGGCTACCGGCTATATACAGATGAGGATTTTGGGCGTCTTCAGAAGATACTCTCTTTAAAATACCTGGGTTTTTCCCTGGAAGAGATCATGGCTATGACGATCAATGATGATTCTGAGGATATTGCCCACTCTTTGGAGCTGCAGAAAGACCTGATCCGTAAGCGGATCCTGCATTTGCAGATGATGGAAAAAACATTGGAGGATACGGCGCAGATGCTGGAGCAGTCGGGTAAGGTAGACTGGAACGATATTCTGAATCTGATCCATATCACCAACATGGAACACGCCATTGTGGAACAGTACAAAAATGCAGTGAACCTGAATGTCCGGATTGCTCTGCACCAGCGATTTTCCCACAATCCGGTACCGTGGTTTACCTGGCTGGCAGATCAGATTGCATTAAAAGATGGGTACCGGGTGCTGGAGACAGGATGTGGAAATGGCGAGCTGTGGTGTCACAGGAGTCAGATACCCGATATCTGTCTGTATCTAACGGACATTTCCTCCGGAATGGTAGAGGATGCCATGAAGCGCCTGAGAGAAGAAAGGATGCCGGCGGCATTTTCTAAGAAGATACAGTTTGGCACCGAGGACTGCCAGAAATTCAGTTTTCCGGATCAGGCGTTCGATACGGTGATCGCCAACCATGTCCTGTTTTATGTGAAAAATCTGCCTCAGGCATTAAAAGAGGTGCGGAGAGTCCTGAAAACAGGAGGAACCTTCTATTGCAGTACTTATGGGAAAAATCACATGAAAGAGATCACCTCCATGGTGCAGGAATTCGATCCAAGAATCACGTTGTCAGAGGTAGCTCTTTACGAGCTGTTTGGCCTGGAAAATGGAGAGGGCATGCTGCGGGAACAGTTTGAAGAGGTGGAACTTCGGATGTATGAGGATTATCTGCTGGTGGATGAGGCAGAGCCGCTGCTGGATTATATTTTGTCCTGCCACGGCAACCAGAGCGAGATCCTGAATCAGAGACAGCTGGAATTTAAGGCTTTTTTGCAGAAGAAGATTGAGGAGCATGGGGCGATTAAGATCACGAAAATGGCAGGAATCTTTGTGTGCAGGAAGAAAAAGAATGATATTGATAAGATTAAAAAATAGTTCTTGACAGTGACGTAACGTCATCCTTTATAATGCCAGTTAGAAGTGAAAAAGTAACGATTCCGATTGAGCAATGATCAGTTGCGCAATCCTGGAAAACATATGATAAACGGAGGTATTCTTTATGAAAGGTATTATTCTGGCGGGTGGTTCCGGCACAAGACTGTATCCGCTGACTATGGTAACATCCAAGCAGCTGCTGCCAATTTACGATAAACCGATGATCTATTATCCATTATCGGTGCTGATGAGCGCAGGTATCCGTGAGATCCTGATCATTTCCACACCGGATGACACCCCAAGATTTGAGGCACTGTTAGGTGACGGACATCAGTTTGGTATCAGCTTATCTTACGCAGTTCAGCCGTCTCCAGACGGACTGGCTCAGGCGTTCATCATTGGCGAGGAGTTTATCGGGGATGACCATGTTGCTATGATCCTGGGCGATAACATTTTCGCAGGACACGGTCTGAAGAAGAGACTGCTGCGGGCTGCGAACAAGCAGGAGGGCGCTACGGTATTTGGTTATTATGTAGATGATCCAGAACGTTTTGGTATTGTGGAGTTTGACGCAGACGGACGTGCCATTTCCATCGAAGAAAAGCCGGAGAAACCGAAGTCCAATTATTGCGTGACCGGACTGTATTTCTATGACAATAAGGTTGTGGAGTATGCGAAGAGCTTAAAACCATCTGCCCGCGGCGAGTTAGAGATCACGGATTTAAACCGGATCTATCTGGAACAGGGCAGACTGGATGTGGAACTGTTAGGACAGGGCTTTACCTGGTTAGATACCGGAACACATGAGTCTCTGGTTGACGCGACCAATTTTGTCCGCACCGTAGAGGGACACCAGCATAGAAAGATCGGATGTCTGGAAGAGATCGCTTACTTAAATCACTGGATCACCAAAGATCAGCTTCTGGAGAACATTCAGCCGCTGAAGAAGAACCAGTATGGCCAGTATCTGATGGACGTATTAGCAGGCAAATTCATTGATAAATAGTAACTATTCAGTAGGTCTGCGCACATGCAGTGCATGACAGACATACACAAAGGAGAGTAAATTATGAAGATTTTAGTCACAGGCGGAGCCGGATTCATCGGCGGAAACTTTGTACACCACATGGTAAATAAATACCCGGATGATCAGATCGTAAACCTGGATCTGTTGACTTACGCAGGTAACTTGGAGACCTTAAAACCGGTTGAGGATAAGCCAAACTACAAGTTCGTGAAAGGCGACATCGCAGATGAGCCATTTATCATGGATTTATTTGAGAAAGAGAAATTTGATATCGTGGTGAACTTCGCAGCGGAGAGCCACGTAGACCGTTCCATCACCGACCCGGGCATTTTCGTGCAGACCAACGTCATGGGAACCAGAGTGCTTCTGGACGCTGCAAGAAAATATGGCGTAAAACGTTATCATCAGGTGTCCACGGACGAAGTGTATGGAGATCTGCCATTAGACCGTCCGGATCTGTTCTTCACTGAGGAGACACCGATCCATACCTCCAGCCCATACAGCTCATCCAAGGCAAGCGCAGATCTGTTTGTACTGGCTTATTACAGAACCTATGGACTGCCAGTGACCATTTCCAGATGCTCCAACAACTATGGCCCATATCATTTCCCGGAGAAGCTGATTCCATTGATCATCAGCCGCGCCCTGGCAGACGAGGAACTTCCAGTATATGGAACCGGTGAGAATGTCAGAGACTGGCTGCACGTATCCGATCACTGTGAGGCCATTGACTTGATCATCCACAAGGGCAGGGTTGGAGAAGTTTACAATGTGGGCGGACACAACGAGCGCACCAACTTAGAGGTAGTCAAGACCATCTTAAGAGCATTAAATAAGCCTGAGAGCCTGATCCGTTTTGTTACCGATCGTCCAGGCCATGACAGACGTTATGCGATCGATCCGACCAAGTTAGAGACCGAGCTTGGCTGGAAACCAAAATATACCTTTGATACAGGAATTGAGCAGACCATCGATTGGTATTTAAACAACCGCGAGTGGTGGGAGCACATCATTTCCGGTGAGTATGCGAATTATTTTGACAAGATGTATGGAGAGAGACTGTAATGAGAGTTCTGGTAACAGGTGTAAAAGGACAGCTTGGATATGATGTAATGAACGAACTGGCGGGAAGAGGACATGAGGGCATTGGCGTGGATATCCAGGAAATGGATATTACCGATGCAGCTTCTGTGGAGAAGGTCATCACAGAGGCAGCGCCGGATGCAGTGATCCATTGTGCAGCTTATACAGCCGTAGATGCGGCAGAGGACAACGTGGATCTGTGCCGCCGGGTCAACGCAGGCGGTACAGAGAATATCGCCAGAGTCTGCAAAGCGTTAAACTGTAAAATGATGTACATCAGCACGGATTATGTGTTCAACGGCCAGGGAACCAGACCATGGGAACCGGATGATAAAAGAGAGCCTTTGAATGTCTATGGTCAGACTAAGTATGAGGGTGAACTGGCAGTGGAAACGCTGGAGAAGTTCTTCCTTGTCCGTATTGCGTGGGTATTTGGCGTGAATGGCAAGAATTTCATCAAAACCATGTTGAATCTTGGTAAGACCAGAGATCATCTGACGGTTGTGGCGGACCAGGTCGGTTCTCCGACCTATACTTATGATCTGGCACGACTGCTGGTGGACATGATCGAGACAGACAAATATGGCCGTTATCATGCGACGAACGAGGGACTGTGCAGCTGGTATGAGTTTGCCTGTGAGATCTTTAAGCAGGCGGGCATGAACGTAACCGTCAGCCCGGTCACCAGTGATCAGTATCCGGCGAAAGCGAAACGTCCGATGAACAGCCGGATGGATAAGTCCAAGTTAGACGAGATGGGATTTAAGCGTCTTCCTTCCTGGCAGGATGCATTAGGAAGATATCTGAAGGAAATCCAATAGGTTTGAAAGCAAAAATGACACCAGAAAAAGGCTGCCCTGGCTAAAAGGGCAGCCTTTTTTCGATCCATGCGATCCCCTGGTAAAGACAGGTGGAGAGCAGGCACAGAATCACAATGGACATAACCAGTAAATCCATCTTAAAAACCTGGGAAGCGTAAATGATCAGGTATCCAAGCCCGGCGTTGGCACACAGGAATTCACCGATGATCACTCCGACCAGACATAGCCCGATGTTCACCTTCATGGTGCTGATGAGAAGGGGGATGGAGGATGGAAGCAGAACTTTTGCGAGAACATCCTTTTTGGAGCCGCCCAGGGAGCGGATTAGGCGGATCAGATCCGGGTCTGTCTGGGTGAATCCTGTATACAGGGTCAAAATAGAGCCAAATACCGCCACTGAAACCGCAGCCAGAATGATCGTATGCATATGGCTGCCGAGCCAGACGATAAGCAGGGGCGCCAGAGCAGATTTTGGAAGGCTGTTTAACATGACCAGGTAAGGTTCTGCGATCTGGGATGCAGTGCGGTTTGCCCACAGAAGGACTGCCAGGGTGACGGAAATCAGGACAGTCAGAAAGAAGCTGATCAGGGTTTCATATAAAGTGATTCCGATATGGAGAAAAATACTTTTGTCCATCGCCATAGTATAAAAACAGAGAACGATCCGGGATGGGCTGCTGAAAATAAACGAGTCGATCACCCCCAGATCTGCGGAGAGCTCCCAGAGCCCGGCAAACAGGAAAAATACCAGAAAACGGGCGCTTCCAATCAGAAGATGGTGGCGCTTTTCATTTTTTAAGAAACGTTCCTGGGCTTTGGAGGGACGGGATTCAGTCATGTTCTTTGATCTCCTTCCATAACTGATTGAAATAAACAGAAAAATCCGGTGCATTGCGCCGGGCTAATGGACGGTCATACGGTTGGTTAAACTGGATTTTCATGATTCCGGTTACATGACCGGGCCGGCTTCCAAGAATCAGGATACGGTCTGCCACAGAGATGGCTTCGGATAGGTCATGGGTCACTAAAATTGCTGTTTTGCCACGGGTCCGTATGATGGAACTGATGTCATCACAGACCTCCAGCCGGGTCTGGTAATCTAGGGCGGAGAAGGGTTCGTCAAGCAGCAGAATATCCGGTTTTAAGGCCATGGTACGGATCAGGGCGGCCCGCTGCCGCATACCACCGGAAAGCTCAGAAGGTCTTGAGGCGGAAAACTGCTCTAAACCATAGGTTTTCAGCATGGAAAGTAAGTCCTTTTTATCATCGGGCGAAACATTTCCATGGATCTCAAGACCCAGGGCTGTGTTGGAGAGGATGGAACGCCATTCGAAAAGATGGTCTTTCTGCAGCATGTAGCCGATGACGGCGGGAGAATCTCTCCGGTCAATGCCATCAATCACGATGGAGCCTTCTTCCGGTGTCAGAAGCCCGCATAAAAGTGACAGCAAGGTGGATTTTCCGCAGCCGGATGGGCCGACAACTGCAAGAAATTCTCCATCCGCCACATCAAAGGAAATATGGGAGAGGGCTTTGGTCTCACCACTATGTGAATGGTAGGAATAGCTTAAATTCCTGACCTGAAGCTTTGGGGTCACAAGCATACCTCCACGACAGAAGTTACTATAACATATGAAAGAGCAGGAAAATGGTGTACGGTACTGTACATGACAGGCATAAAAAAGGTGGTGTAAAAAGTTCCCAACAGGGCTTTCCAGAACGAAAAACATATGCTATACTGATACTCGTAATGACTTTCTGAATTCAGGAATTTCTAGCTTCAGACATTCGTCAAAGAATTCCCAGATTAGACATATTACAATTCATCCCCTTAACAATTGAATAAAAATCCTGTCATAATTTTGCGAACGTTTTTTGACATGTCCAAAGCTTGCTTTTCATACATTTTATACTAGCAATCGGAGTAACTGTTCAGACAATCGGAATAGTTGCGGAAAAGCTAACTTAAAAAAGAATGGAAGAGGAGAAATACTATGTCAGAAAAAACTATTGAAAACAACAAGGTAAGTGTCATTGGAAAGATCGTTTCAGATTTCACATTCAGCCACGAAGTGTTTGGCGAGGGGTTTTATCTGGTGGATCTGGAAGTCAACCGTTTAAGTGATCAGGCAGATGTGATACCGCTTATGGTTTCAGAACGTCTGGTTGATGTTACAGAAAATTATCAGGGCTGTACCGTAGAGGCTATTGGGCAGTTTCGTTCTTACAACCGGCATGAAGGCTCCAGAAACCGGCTGGTGCTTTCTGTATTTGTCCGGGAGATCCATTTTATGGAGGAATTTACAGATTATACCAAGACGAATCAGATCTTTCTGGATGGCTATATCTGCAAGACGCCAATCTACCGAAAAACTCCTCTTGGAAGGGAAATTGCGGATATCCTGCTGGCGGTAAACCGCCCATATGGCAAATCCGATTACATACCATGTATCGCCTGGGGCAGAAATGCCAGATATGCGTCTAATTTCCAGGTTGGTACCAGAGTCTGCATTTGGGGAAGAGTCCAGAGCCGGGAGTATACGAAGAAGATCAGCGAGTCGGAATGTGAGAAGCGGGTGGCTTATGAAGTATCCGTCAGCAAGCTGGAATGTGTGGAACAGATAGTCAGATGAGTTCGAAAATGAAGAATCACGGTAACGGTGAAGGTACTGGATAGTTACGAATCACATAAAGGAAAGAAGATAAAGAAAGGCAGAGACAGAAGGGCAGAGACAGAGCAAAAACGTAAGCAAATGAATTCTTATCGTTTATCAGCAGAATGGAGTAAAACGTATAAAACCCTTTGAATCCGTGCAGACTAATTCTGTACAGGTTCAAAGGGTTTTTGTGTCATAGGAAACTTCGCCCTATGACACATGAATACTGCGATAATGAGTGGAAGAGACAGGAGGCACAGTGCATGGGACAGGTGAATTTACGGAAAGTGGCAATGATCGGCTGTGGGTATGTGGGATCGGCTGCAGCGTTTGCTTTGATGCAGAACCGGCTGTTTGCGGAGATCGTATTGATCGATGTGGATCAGGAGAAGGCGGAGGGAGAAGCTATGGATATCGGCCATGGGATTCCGCTGGTGGGAAATATGAAAATTTACGCAGGCAGCTATGATGATATTACGGATGCGGCGATCATTGTGATCACGGCGGGAGCGGGACAGAAGCCGGGGGAGACCAGATTGGATCTGGTGCACCGGAATGTCAGCATTTACCAGAAGATCATTCCAGAGATTACAAAACGAAACTGTCAGGGAATTTTGCTTGTGGTGTCCAATCCAGTGGATATCCTGACGTATGTAACGGTGAAATTATCCGGATTTCCAGAGAATCGGGTAATCGGATCAGGAACGGTTCTGGATACTGCCCGGTTAAAGTATCAGGTGGGAGAACATCTGGCTGTGGACAGTAAGAGTGTTCATGCATTTATCATTGGCGAGCATGGAGACAGTGAAATTGCTGTATGGAGCAGCGCCAATATCTCCGGCGTCCCGTTAGACGATTTCTGTGAGATGCGGGGGCAATGGAACCACGATAAGATCCAGGAAAATATCGCAGAAACCGTGAAACGGAGCGCCTACGAGATCATTGAACGAAAACAGGCCACCTATTACGGTGTTGCCATGACCATCAAGCGGATCTGCGAGGTGATCATCAGGGATGAGAAATCCATTCTGCCGGTTTCTACCATGATACATGGAGAATTTGGAATCGATGATGTAGCTTTAAGCATGCCGTCCATTGTGGGGGCGGACGGATTTGAAGTGCGGGTGCCGATTTCCTTGAATGAGGAAGAGCATGAAAAACTGATACAATCAGCGAGAACCTTAAAAGGAATATTACGACAATGCAACATTTCATGAGAATTGCGGGAGCACGCAGTGCAGAGCAATTCGGTATCAGAGGGGTCAAAAGCTTTTGACCCCAACATCATTTTATTATAAAAATGGATGAATAATAAAAATCCTACTTGGCAAATCGGAATTAAATTGTATAATAAAAAGAGACTATAACTGAAAAACTGTTCAACAGTTCATGAGATACAAAGGAGGTTTTGGGATGGAACCAGTCAGGATTGATAGTTTCTGCCAGTTTCACTTTGTGAGCAATCCTGGATTTTCACCGGATGGGCGTTATATTGCGTTTGTAGTGCGGCAGGCAGATTTAAAAAGCAACAGTTATCCAGGAAATCTGTACTTTTATGATACAGAAAAGGATTCCTACAGTCAGCTTACCACGTCTGGGAAGGTGACTTCTTACATATGGATGGATGAAAAATCCCTGCTATATCCAGAGGGGAAAACAGAAGAAGGCGGCAGCAAGACCATTTATCATCAGATTTTTATGGATGGTGGCGAGGCGTTCCCGCTTTTTGAGGTTCCGGTAAAAGCAGATGGAATTCAGAAACTGACGGATGGCTGTTTCTTAATTACGGGAACGGAGCTGATGAAAAGCGCGGAGAAAAAAGATCCGGCTTATGAAGTGATCGATGAAGTGCCGTTCTGGTCCAATGGAAAGGGCATGACCAATAAGATCCGCAGAGGGCTTTATCTGTATTCCCAGAAGGACGGTTCCTGGAAACAGTTATCAGAAGAATCAGCGGATGTGGCTGAAGTTTCGGTTCGTGGAAACCGGATCTTGTATCGGGCGTACCCATGGATGGATGTGAGGGGTACCTATTATGGAATTTATCTCTATGATCTGGAAACAGGGAAAAATCGCTGTCTTCTGGAGAAAGAGACCAGAAGAACTGGTTTGGTAAGCTTCTGGGCAGATGATCAGGCTTTGGTGACGTCTAATGAAGCCTATGGGGATCAGAATCCATATGGGGATAATAAATATCAGGAATTTTATACTATGGATCTGGACAATGGCCAGTTCAGGCATCTGGCGGCTTATGATCACAGCAGTCAGGGAAGCTCCGTAGGCAGTGATGCCAGACTGGGTGGAGGCCGGGTACAAAAAGACGGAGATGGCCAGTGCTATTTTATCAGCACCATAGAAAGCAGTGCCAGACTTTGCAAAATTGATCAGACAGGCGCGATTGAGGAAGTTTTAAAATCGACCGGAGATATGGACGTTACAAAAGGTTCCTGTGACAGTTTTGATGTATACAAAGATCAGGTAGTAGTCTGTGGACTGTATGGAAATCGTCTGGCAGAACTTTATCTGAACGGAAAACAGATCACCCACATCAATGACATGGGAAAATGGCAGTATTCTGTTCCAGAGGAAACGGAATTCCAGGTGGCGGATGGAAGCTGTTTAAAAGGCTGGATCATGAAACCGGCAGATTATAAGCCGGGGCACAAATATCCGGCGATCCTGAATATTCATGGCGGTCCAAGAACCGTTTTTGGTTCCATTTTCCACCATGAAATGCAGGTATGGGCCAATGCCGGATATTTTGTATTCTATACAAATCCAAGAGGCTCTGACGGATTTGGCAGTGAATATGGAGATATCTGCGGAAAATATGGTACGGTGGATTATGAGGATCTCATGGCATTTACAGATCATGTGCTGGCTAAGGAAACGGATATTGATCCGTCCAGGGTTGGCGTGACGGGTGGTTCTTATGGCGGTTTTATGACGAACTGGATCATTGGCCATACGGATCGGTTTGCAGCAGCAGCTTCCCAGCGTTCTATTGCAAACTGGATCTCCTTTGAGCACATGTCAGATATCGGGCATACCTTTACCAGACGGGAGCAGTCAGTTCTTACCGTAGAGAGTGCAGAAAAGCTGTGGAAGCATTCTCCGTTAAAATATGTAGGAAATTGTAAGACACCGACATTGTTTGTCCATTCTGATCAGGATTACCGCTGTCATGTGGCTGAGGGCATGGAGATGTTTGCGGCACTGAAGGTGCTTGGTGTGGAGACACGGATGTGTGTGATCCACGGAGAAAATCATGAGCTGTCCCGGAGTGGAAAACCTAGAAACCGGATCATCCGGATGCAGGAGATCCTCAATTGGATGGATCATTATCTGAAAGGAGAAGAAGAAGCATGAAAGGACAGGAAAAATCACCAGTAGAAAGAGAAGACCTGTATGAGTTCCGGTTTGTTTCAGAGGCTTCATTATCTCCAGATGGAACGATGGCAGTCTGTGTGGTAAACCAGGCTTCAAAAGAGGATAATACCTATCACAGCAGTATCTGGTCTGTGGATCTGGAAACGAAGGAAAAACGATTACTGGCCAGTCGCGGAGAGGCGAAAAAGCCTGTTTGGCTGGATTCCGGACGGATTTTATTTACCTCCAGCCGGGACAGGGAAGACACTGACCAGAAAGAACAGAAGCCGGAGACAACCTATTATGAGATCAGCATTCATGGCGGCGAAGCGACCCCTTTTATGACGGTGCCGTTAAAGGCCGATGGAATCCGGTTTATGGGCGATGGCCTGTGGCTGGTATCCACAGTGGCAGATGAGAATGAGACAGATGCAGATAAAGGTGGAGATGCAGATGCAGCTTACCAGGCAGTCCGTGGCAAAGATTATGAAATCTATGAGGAACTCCCTTTCTGGTTTAACGGCAAAGGCATCACCAACCGCAAGCGCCCGGCGCTGTATGTATTTTCCCAGAAAGACCAGTCTCTGAAACGGATCACTCCTCCGTTTTTGGAGACAGTGTCTTATGATGTGTCTGCAGATCACCAGAAGATCGCTTTTGCAGGTCCGGTTTATACCAGTATCCGCCATTCGGAGTCGGGGCTGTATCTGTATGATCTCAAACAGGAGCAGATGACGCAGCTGGTTCCGGAAGATCGTTATGGAATCAGCAATGTCTGCTTTTTAGGAAATGAGAAGATTTTCTATAGCGGGACAGAAAAGAAGAGAGCTGGAGCCAATCCTAGATTTTATCAGTATGATTTGACCAGGTGTGAGATAAAACAGTTGCCATTTTATGATATGGAAATTGGAAGCTCTGTGGGAAGTGACGCAAAGTTTGGAAGTGGCAGGAGCCTGTGCTATGATCAGGCAGAAGAAAAACTATATTTGACGAAAACTTCCTGGGGAGATAGTTACCTTATGATGATGGATCAGCAGGGACAGATGACTCAGGTAAGCCGGGAATTTGGCGCAGTGACAGGTTTTGACGTAGCCTGGACAGCAGACGGCAGAAAGCAGATCCTGTTATCTGCCATGCGTGGACAGCATTTAACAGAATTGTATCTTCTGGATCCGGACAGTGGCAAAGAAGAAAAGCTGACAGGCTTTCATGACGAATACCTGGAGACACATCAGGTCGTAGAGCCAGAACGGTTCCGTTATGAGAGTAAAAATGGATATGAGATGGAAGCCTATGTGATCTATCCGGCAGACTATGTCCCTGGAAAGAAGTATCCGGCGGTATTTGAGATCCACGGTGGTCCAAAAGGCGTGTCTGGTACTGCATTTTTCCATGAGTTCCAGTGCCTGGCATCGGCTGGTTATTTCGTCTTCTATGGTAATCCGCGGGGATCTGACGGACGTGGCGAGGCTTACGCGGATCTGACGGAAAAATTTGGAGCCGATGATTTCCAGGATCTGATGGAATTATTTGATCAGGTCTTGAAACATTGCCCGGATATCGATGAAAAACATGTGGGAATCTGCGGTGGTTCTTATGGTGGATTTATGTGCAACTGGATGGAAGGCCACACGGATCGGTTTGCGGCGGCAGTCTCCCAGAGATCCATTTCCAATTATTTGTCCAAATGCTTATATACCGACATTGGCTATTATGCCAACCGTCTGCAGATGGGGGCTTATCCGTGGGAAGATTTTGAGAAGGTCTGGAGTATGTCTCCGTTAAAAGAAGCGCCGAAAGGCCGGACGCCGTTACTGTTACTGCAGTCGGATGAAGATTACCGCTGTTGGATGGGCGATGCGATCCAGATGTTCTCAGCAGTAAAACGACAGGGCGTGGACACACGTATGGTATTATTCCATGGAGAGAATCATGAACTGTCCAGAAGTGGAAAACCACAGAACCGGATCACCCGTTTAAAAGAGCTGATGAACTGGTTTAATAAATATTTAACGAAAGAAGAGGATGAATAAATGCTGTGTATTAAAAATGGCCGGATCCATGATCTGGTAAAGGAAGAGCCATATGTGGCAGATATTCTGGTAAAGGATGGCAAAATCGCAGCCATTGGGGAACATCTGGAAGTTCACGGAGCAGAAGTGATGGATGCGTCCGGAAGAGATGTTTATCCGGGATTTGTAGATGCCCACAGCCATTTGGGACTGGATGGTTATGGAATCGGTTTTGAGGGACAGGATTATAATGAGGGAAGTGATCCTTGTACTCCGCAGCTTCGCGGCATTGACAGCTTTAATCCCATGGATCCGACGGTCAATATGGCAGCTATGGGCGGTGTGACCTGTGTAGGAACTGGCCCAGGAAGCGCCAATGTTCTTGGTGGAACATTTTTTGCAGTCAAGACCACCGGAAGATGTGTGGATGATATGGTAGTGAAAGACCCGGTTGCCATGAAATGTGCCTTCGGTGAGAATCCAAAGAGATTTTACAAGGGACGTGGAAATGAAGTCAGAATGGCAACGGCAGCTCATTTGAGAGAGATGCTGTTAAAAGCCAGCGATTATAAGGAAAGAAAAGAGGCAGCAGGAGATGATCCGTTAAAACGTCCGGCTTTTGATATGAAGCTGGAGGCTCTGATCCCGGTTTTAAACCGTGAGATCCCGTTAAAAGCCCACGCCCATCAGGCAAACGATATCTTAACAGCCATCCGTATCGCAAAAGAATTTCATGTAAAATTGACGCTGGAGCATACGACAGAAGGAAATCTGATCGTAGATGAGTTGGTAAAAGCCGGATTTCCATGTGCTGTAGGTCCAAGCCTTGGACATGCCACCAAGTTTGAATTACAGAATAAAACCTGGACGACTCCAGGTGTCCTCGCAAAAGCCGGATGCCAGGTCTCCATTATTACAGACGCGCCGGTGACTCCTCAGAAATATCTGTCCCTGTGTGCCGCCATGGCAGTGAGAGCAGGAATGGAGCCGTATGAGGCATTAAAAGCGATCACCATCAACCCGGCGAAACATCTGGGAATTGAAGACCGTGTTGGTTCCCTGGAAGTGGGAAAAGACGCCGATATCCTGATCTTCTCTGGAGATCCGTTAGATGGAATCAGTCTTCCAGATCAGGTACTGGTCGATGGAAAGCTGATCGAGAATACTTCCGGACAGCTGTAATTTTTGTCATACATAACCGTCGGATAGGCTGGCGGTGGATGCCGGTTCCGATGAAGACCACCTCGCTGTCAGCAGCCTGCTCACAGTCAATGATGGAATAACGGCTGTCAGCCACGTCAAACTGAAACCAGGTATCCCCAGCGGGAAGTTGACCTTTCGCACGAAAAATGTTGCCGAAATGACCACGGATTAAGTCCTCCAGGAACAGGAGTAAAGATTCTGGAGAACGCATATGGACATGTTTTAAGGTAAAAGAATCTGGAAGCTGTTCTGAATCTGCAGATGCAGAGGCTTCGGAAAAGGGGCTGTGATGGAGAAATCCGTCATGGCCTTTTTCTAGTAAATGGAGCCATTCATCTGGAGCCAGAAGAGAGTAATGATCTGTGATGATCTGGGCAGTTGGATTGATGGAGCGTAGAGCAGAGAAGATCTGCTGTTTCTCTTCTACGGATGCCTGCTCGGTTTTAGATACCAGAATCGTACCAGCTTCTGCAATCTGATTCTGGTACAGTTCCGGGTACTCTTGTAAATAACGCCGGTAACTGTGGATGTCCACCACAGTTACCGGGGCTAAAAGCGTGATGCGATCGTATTCGATTTGCTTTAGATTTTCCACGATATTACCCAGTTTTCCAACGCCGGTGGGCTCGATGACCAGGTACTCCGGGTCAACGGCATTCGCGATGGAGAGGACAGACAGGGCAAAATCGCCTTTGGCAGAGCAGCAGATGCAGCCTTCTGTCATTTCCCAGATGTTCACAGTGCCGCTTGCAAGTTCTGTCTCCAGCCGGTCTTTATCAATCCCAGCCGCACCATATTCATTTTCCAAAATGGCAAATTCTTTGCCTGTATGCTTTGCGAGAGCCTTGATAAAGGTAGTTTTTCCGGCACCTAAGAAACCGGATACGATCAGTATTTTCATAGGCTTATGTAATCTCCAGATTAATCTGCAATTTTAACAACTGGTTTGATCAGGTCTGCTGGTTTGTCTCTCATTAAGAAGAGTGCCTCTTCCAGATGATCCCAGCCATCGAATACATGAGTACTTAATGGGGAAACATCTAACTTACCAGCAGCAACCAGAGCGCCCAGTTTTTCCATACGGAGACGTCCGCCTGGCATCAGACCACCGTTGATCTGTTTGTGGCCCATACCAACACCCCATTCTACACGAGGAATATCGATGGTATCGCCGGAGCCAAGGTAGTTAACATTACCGATCTTTCCGCCTGGTTTTAATGCTTTGACTGCCTCGGAGAAGGTCTCGACACCGCCGCCTGCGATGATGACCTTATCAACACCTTTGCCGTCAGTCATCTCCAGAACCTGTTTGGAGATCGGACCATTCTTGTAGCTGATAAAATCGGTTGCGCCGTATTTCTTTGCTGCTTCTACACAGACAGGGCGGGTGCCAACTGCGATGATACGGGAAGCACCGCGCAGGTTTGTTCCTGCTACGGACATTAAGCCAACCGGGCCGATGCCGATGACTAGAACCGTATCACCGAACTGAACGTCAGCCAGTTCTACGCCGTGGAAACCGGTAGGAACCATATCAGATAGCATACAAGCGTCAACCGGACTAATGTTAGATGGAAGAAGGGCTAAGTTGCCGTCTGCGTCATTGACATGGAAGAACTCAGAGAACACGCCGTCCTTGAAGTTGGAGAATTTCCAGCCAGCTAACATACCGCCGGAGTGCATGGAATAACCAGCCTGTGCCTCTAAGGAATTCCAATCTGGTGTAATAGCAGGAACTAAAACACGGTCGCCAGGTTTAAAATCTTTTACCAGAGAACCAACCTCTACGACCTCTGCACAGCACTCGTGTCCCAGGATCATGTTGTGGCGGTCACCGATGGCGCCTTCCCACAATGTGTGAACGTCAGAAGTACAGATCGCAACTGCCAGTGGCTTACAGATCGCGTCCATCGGTCCGCATGCAGGACGCTCCTTCTCGATCCAGCCAGATTCCCCAATTTTCAGCATTGCATAACCTTTCATGTGTAAATCCCCTTTCTAGTGTGATGATTGTTAAATAAATGTCATTTGGTATCTATAATATATCACTAAAAGATCTCTAAATCAACACAAAATTAAAGGAATGTTTCACAAAAAAATGATACAAATTTCATATTATTGCATAAAGGTTATTAAAAGGTATCGTTTGAGCTACGGGATGTCACGGAAAAGTGTAAGAGCAGAAGAGAGCCCTATACCAAATCGGTTGCATCCGGCTTGCTGCATGGCATATATGGTTTCAAGAGAACGGATTCCTCCAGCTGCCTTGATCTTGATCCTCCCAGCCGCCTGGTCTGCCATGATCTGGATCTGTCCCAGGGTAGAGGGATGCGCAGGGTACCAGCCGGTGCTGGTTTTTACATAATCCGCACCGCCATCCACGCACAGATCCACGGCTTTGCGGATTTCTTTTTCAGATAACTGTGGGGCTTCAATGATGACTTTCAGGATGGCAGAGTCTGACTGTCTGCGGACACCAATGATATCCTGAACTACATCACCATATTCCTGACTTTTGAAAGCGGTCAGATTCATTACCATGTCCAGTTCTTGGCATCCGGCTTCCAACAGTTCTGCCGCCTGACGTATTTTCTGGATGGAGGTGTCTCCGCCAGATGGGAAGCTGATGACGCCGCCGGTGTGGATTTCTGGAAATGGACGCAGTTTTTTTGCCACATAGGAACTGAAAGCTGGAAGGGTAAACACAGCCGCAAAATGATACTTGATGGCTGCTTCGATCATACGCTCGATTTCTGCGTAGGTGTGAAATGCCTGTACACAACTGATATCTATTTTTTGTGCCAGCGCTGTCTGAAAGGTGAATTCGTCCATATGTTTATTTGCTCCTTCCTTTTCCTGAGATTTCCGCTTCATACTGGGTTCCGATCACCCGTACATGATCGATGCTGACAGGATGGTCCTGGCAATAGGTGATGCGGTGGATCACTAAAAGAGCGTCCTTCGGCTCGATTCCCAGTACCTGCGCTTCCATAAAATCTGCAGACCGGGCAGAAATCCGATCCCTGGTGGAATCGATGGTAAGTCCGTAAGTTTCTTCTAAAAATTGATACAGGGCTACAAAATGTCCCTGGTGTTTTTCAATATCCGGCACTTTGGCGTATTCTACATAATTTTCCATCAGAGTCACAGGATTTCCATCGGCCAGCTGCAGACGCTGGATCCGGGCTACCGCTGTCTCTTCTGGAATCTGAAGATCCATGGCAATTTCGCGGGTAGCCGGAATTACATCGATCATCATGCTGGCCGTGGTTACTTCATAGCCCCGTTTCTTTAAAGATTCTGTAACGGAAGTCACCTGGTTGTAGTTTTGTGTGGTACGTGTATCCATGACCATGGTGCCGCAGCCCTGCCGTACACTTAAAAATCCCTCATCAGAGAGCATTTTCACTGCTTTGCGGATCGTAGTGCGGCTGACCTGATAGATTTGCTCCAGTTCGCTTTCTGTGGGAAGAAAGCTTCCAGAGGGATAAGAACCACTTAAGATCTGGTTTTTGAGACGATTGTATACCTTCATATAAATAGGGGCATTGGATGTACTTTTCATGGTAAATTCTCCTGGTTGGGAAATAGTTGTAGATGATTATCAATGAAAAAAGTATACCACGCCACAAGAAGTCTGTTAAGAATTTGTTTGGAAAACTACCGGATAAATTTTGACAATCGTCTATGGGAATGTTATGCTTATTTTAGAAAATAAGAACGGAAATGTTAAGATATTCCGGAAATTTCAGCTGCAAGGACAGGCACAGGAAAGTCTTCGGGGCACATTCGATAGGGGGAAGAAAAGAGTGGGAAAAAAGCAGAAAAAGGGGCGTCTGTTCCGGTTTGTCCGGAATCTGGTGGTGGCCATGATCGTGTTGTTTGTGATCCTCATGCTTTTGCCGGATGATGAAGAGACAGGGGATGCGGGAGAGACTGTCAGTGAACGGGTTGCAAAGGAAAGTGACAGGAATGATCCGGCATTGGATCGCCAGAATTCTGATAATTCCGGGGTAGAAGAAGTGACATTTCCGACGGATATGGTCAGTGAAAAAGAGGTTACAACCAAGGGAGATGGAACAGATCCCGTTACGGTTTTTATATACATGAATGGCTCTGATCTGGAATCAGAGGACGGTTCTGCTACTGACGATCTGGAGGAGATGCTGGCGGCAAAGACCGGGGACAAGGTACAGGTGCTGATCGAGACCGTGGGAACGAAGGATTGGTCCAAGCGGCTGGGGATCGCTTCAGACCACACCCAGAGATACCGTCTGGATGGCGGAAAACTGGTGCTGGAAGACGATTCTCTGGGACAGGAAGACAGCACCCAGGCGTCTACTCTTTCTGATTTTATCCGCTGGGGATCAAAAAACTATCCGGCAGACCGGAATTTGCTGATCTTCTGGGATCATGGAGCAGGTCCTGTCTATGGCTTTGGATATGATGAGAACCAGGCGCATGAGGAGACTCTGACCATGGATCAGATGCGGCAGGCATTGCAAAATGGAGGTATATATTTTGATGTGATCGGTATGGACTGCTGTATCATGTCTTCCATGGAACTGTGCCTGGGATTACAGGATTATTGCGATTACCTGATTCTCTCCGAAGATTTTGAGACGGGGATCGGCTGGTCTTATACAGGCTGGTTAAAAGCGTTGGAAGATAACACGTCCCTGGAGACACCAGAGCTTGGCAGATTGATCGTAGACGATATGGTTTCTGCCAATGAAAACGATCAGGATGGTGGTGCGGCGACTCTGGCTCTGATCGATGCCTCTTACAGCAATCTGCTTTATACGGCCTGGAAAGATTTTGCTTATGCGAATGAGCGTTCTCTGTTAGGGGAAAATTACAGTATGCATATCAAAGGAGGACGGAGGGCACATCCGGTACTGAAAGAAAAAGGATTGTTTGATTGGATCTTTGATGCCAATGGTGATTATGATATGTCGGATTATTATATCACGGATATTATGGCAGTGGCGCAGAATATCCAGTCAGAGGAATCGAAGGCACTGGAAGCGGCTTTGCAGCTGGCAGTGGCGTATTTTGCATGTACGTCGGATGAAGTTGGTATGACGGGACTTTCGGTCACGCTTCCTTATGGAGATCCGGATTTTTATGAGGAATTGTCCGATGTATTTTCCAATTCCGGGCTGGAAGAGGAATATGTAAACTGGCTTGGCAGGTTTGTGCGTGCCAGTGGTGTCCAGGATCGTTATAAATTTGCGGCGAAAACCCACATGCTTGCGTGTGGGATGAAAGCCGCATCTCTTTGGCTTGACAATAGCATAGAATAAATATATAATATATGCATAAGCAAAGCATAGAAAGGAAATCCTAATAATGCCGCACATACAGCAAACAATAACAACCCTGCAAATCAGTGTAATCCTAATAATTCAGCATATCATTCGAATCGTGGAGGAAAGTAATAATGGCACGACTTAAAAGCGATAACGTACAAATCAATATTTCCATCCCGTCCGAGTGGAAAAAAGAACTTGAAAACCTTGCACGTATCTATTCTGTTGAGGAAGGTGAGACTATCACATTTCTTGATTTGATGCGTAGAGGTATTCAGGAAAAATATCAGTTAGGAGAAAAGAATGAGCGAGGAACAATATCATAGTGCTTCGCATTGTAAATATCTGATACAGTATCACATCATCTGGTGTCCGAAATTCAGATTTTCGGTATTAAAAGGCGATGTAGAGGATAGATTAAAACAGATATTACAGAACATCTGTGATGATTATAATTATCACGTTAAGGCACTTGAAGTGATGCCTGACCATATACATATCTTTGTAGATGTCCCACAAACGGTTGCTCCTTGCGATGTTGTAAGGACACTAAAAAGTATCAGTGCTATTGAATTACTTAAGGTATATCCAAAACTAAAACAGTTCTATGCAAGATGTGGAGTTTTGTGGTCAAGAGGATATTTTGTATCTACAGTAGGACATATA
>ERZ773133.495-NODE-495-length-55494-cov-15.761756_pt1 | contig 55494 bp, 58 predicted proteins | sample MGYA00580861_ERZ773133 | MGnify/ENA primary metagenome ERZ773133 (study PRJEB29015, sample SAMEA2737844) | human gut metagenome | biome: human gut; feature: human-associated habitat; material: faeces | place: China | collected 2012 ...
GTACTATCGGTCACGTTGACCACGGTAAAACCACTTTGACTGCTGCTATCACTACAGTATTGGCAAAGAAAGGTCTGTCAGAAATGCGTTCTTTCGATTCTATCGATAACGCTCCTGAAGAAAAGGAAAGAGGTATTACTATCAATACTTCTCACGTAGAATATCAGACTGCAAATCGTCACTATGCTCACGTAGACTGTCCGGGACACGCCGACTACGTTAAGAACATGGTAACTGGTGCTGCTCAGATGGATGGTGCTATCATCGTAGTTGCTGCTACTGATGGTCCGATGCCTCAGACTCGTGAACACATTCTGTTGGCTCGTCAGGTAAACGTTCCTCGTCTGGTTGTATTCTTGAACAAGTGCGACATGGTTGACGACGAAGAAATGTTGGAATTGGTAGAAATGGAAATGCGTGAATTGCTGTCATTCTACAACTTCGACGGTGACAATACTCCGATTATCCGTGGTTCTGCTCTGGGTGCATTGAACGGTGTTCCTCAGTGGGAAGATAAGATCATGGAGTTGATGGATGCTGTTGATACTTGGATTCCGCTGCCTCCGCGTGATGTTGATAAACCATTCTTGATGCCGGTTGAAGACGTATTCTCAATCACTGGTCGTGGTACAGTTGCTACTGGTCGTATCGAAGCTGGTGTTATCAAAGTTGGTGATGAAGTAGAAATCCTGGGTCTTGGTGAAGACAAGAAATCAGTTGTAACTGGTGTAGAAATGTTCCGTAAGTTGCTGGATCAGGGTGAAGCTGGTGATAACGTAGGTTTGTTGCTTCGTGGTATCGACAAGAACGAAATCAAACGTGGTATGATTCTGTGTCACCCGGGTCAGGTTAAGGCTCACTCTAAGTTCAAAGCTGAGGTTTATATCCTGAAGAAAGAAGAAGGTGGTCGTCACACTCCGTTCCACAACAAATATCGTCCTCAGTTCTATCTGCGTACTATGGACTGTACAGGTGAAATCACTTTGCCGGAAGGAACAGACATGGTAATGCCGGGTGATAACGTAACTATCAACGTTGAGTTGATTTATCCGGTTGCATTGAACGTAGGTCTGCGCTTCGCTATCCGTGAAGGTGGTCGTACAGTAGGTGCTGGTCAGATTACTGAAATCCTTGACTAATCCAAAGTTAAAGATAAATGATTATAGTTCCCGAATACTTCTTCGGGAACTATTTTTACGGGAATAGCTCAGTTGGTAGAGCATCGGTCTCCAAAACCGAGTGTCGGGAGTTCGAGCCTCTCTTCCCGTGCAAAATTGAATAGAATATGTTTAAAAAGATAACGAATTATTGTAAGGAATCTTATGACGAACTAGTCCATAAAGTGACATGGCCTAATCGTTCAGAACTTTCAGGTAGTGCAGTGGCTGTTTTAACTGCTTCCCTGCTCATTGCACTCGTTGTTTTTCTTATGGATTCTGCCTTCCAGTTTATCATGGAAGATGTTATCTATCCGCACTAATTAAGTAATATAAAATGTCTGAGATTGAAAAGAAATGGTACGTGCTGCGTGCCGTAAGTGGAAAAGAAAGCAAGGTGAAGGAGTATCTTGATGCTGACATCAGACACGGAAACCTTGGTGACTATGTATCTCAGGTGTTGATTCCTACCGAAAAAGTTTACCAGGTTCGCAATGGAAAAAAGATTGTGAAGGAGAGAACTTATCTCCCTGGGTATGTCTTGGTAGAGGCCGCGCTGGTAGGTGAGGTTGCTCATCATTTGAGAAACACGCCGAATGTGATTGGCTTTTTGGGTGGACAGGATCATCCGGTCCCTTTGAGACAATCGGAAGTGAATCGTATTCTGGGTACGGTAGACGAACTTCAGGAGGTAGGTGAGGAATTGAATGTTCCTTATACCGTTGGAGAAACAGTGAAAGTAAGCGTTGGTCCATTTACCGGTTTCAGTGGTTTGATTGAAGAAGTGAATGGCGAAAAGCGTAAACTGAAAGTAATGGTCAAGATATTCGGTCGGAAAACTCCGCTCGAGTTAGGCTTTACGGATGTGGAAAAGGAATAACGCATTTTGTTACGTGTCGTTGTTTTATTCGTTAAATGTTTATATAAAAATTACAATCAAAAATGGCTAAAGAAGTTGCTGGACTAATCAAATTACAGATTAAAGGAGGCGCTGCAAATCCATCACCTCCCGTTGGACCTGCTTTGGGTTCTAAGGGTATCAATATCATGGAATTTTGCAAGCAATTCAACGCCAGAACCCAGGACAAGGCAGGTAAGGTATTACCTGTAATCATTACCTACTACACAGACAAGTCTTTCGATTTCGTAATCAAGACTCCTCCTGTAGCTATTCAGTTGCTCGAGGCTGCTAAGATTAAAGGTGGCTCTGCTGAACCGAACCGTAAGAAAGTTGCTGAACTTACTTGGGATCAGATTCGCACCATCGCTCAGGACAAATTGGTTGACTTGAACTGCTTTACTATCGAGGCTGCTATGACAATGGTAGCAGGAACAGCTAGAAGTATGGGTATCGCTGTAAAAGGTGACTTCCCGGGTAATAACTAATTAACTTCAATTGATAATGGGTAAACTGACAAAAAATCAAAAGTTGGCTGCAGAAAAAATTGAAGCAGGGAAAGCATACTCACTGAAAGAAGCTGCACAGCTGGTAAAGGATATCACCTTCACTAAGTTTGATGCTTCATTAGATATTGATGTACGTTTAGGTGTAGACCCTCGTAAGGCTAACCAGATGGTAAGAGGTGTTGTATCTCTGCCTCATGGTACAGGTAAGCAGGTTCGCGTGCTTGTTCTGTGTACACCGGATGCTGAAGCTGCTGCAAAAGAAGCTGGCGCTGACTATGTTGGTCTTGATGAATATATCGAAAAGATCAAAGGTGGATGGACTGATATTGATGTAATCATCACTATGCCGTCTATCATGGGTAAGATCGGTGCTCTGGGTCGTGTACTCGGTCCGCGTGGATTGATGCCGAACCCGAAGAGTGGTACTGTGACTATGGATGTAGCTAAAGCTGTTAAGGAAGTTAAGCAAGGTAAGATTGACTTTAAGGTTGACAAGAGCGGTATCGTTCACACTTCAATCGGTAAAGTATCTTTCACTGCTGACCAGATCCGCGAAAATGCGAAAGAATTTATCGCTACTATCATTAAACTGAAACCGAGCACAGCTAAAGGTACCTATATTAAGAGTATTTATCTTTCAAGTACTATGAGTAAGGGTATTAAAATCGACCCGAAATCTGTAGAAGAAATCTAATAACAAGGAGGAATCATGAGAAAGGAAGATAAAGGCGTTATCATAGGTCAGCTGGCTGACACCGTTAAAGAATACGGTCATTTCTATATCATTGATACAACAGCTATGGATGCTGCTGCTACAAGTGATCTTCGTAGAAAGTGTTTCAAAGCTGGTATCAAGTTGGTAGTTGTGAAGAATTCTTTGCTTCACAAGGCTCTCATGAGCTTGGATGTTGATTACTCACCGTTATTTGATTCTTTGAAAGGTACTACTGCCGTAATGTTTAGCGAAGTTGCTAACGCTCCGGCTAAATTGCTGAAAGAATACAAAGAAGGTGTTCCTACTCTGAAAGCTGCTTATGCAGAAGAAGGATTCTATGTAGGAGCAGATCAGCTCGAAGCTCTTGCAACAATCAAGAGCAAGAACGAAGTTATCGCAGACATCATTGCATTGCTGCAATCTCCTGCGAAGAACGTTATCTCAGCTCTGCAGTCTGGTGGCAACACCATTCACGGAGTTCTTCAGACATTGGCAGAACGTGGAGAATAATCCGCACGGCTGTCTGAATGAAAACCAAACAACTTTAATATTATTCAATTAGTAACAAACAATTAAAATCATACAAAAATGGCAGATTTGAAAGCTTTTGCAGAACAATTAGTTAACTTGACAGTAAAAGAAGTTAATGAACTTGCAACTATCCTTAAAGAAGAATACGGTATTGAACCTGCTGCTGCAGCTGTAGCTGTTGCTGCTGGTCCTGCTGCTGCTGGTGCAGCTGCTGCTGAAGAAAAAACTTCATTTGATGTAGTTTTGAAGAGCGCAGGTGCTGCTAAATTGCAGGTTGTTAAGGCCGTTAAAGAAGCTTGTGGTCTTGGCTTGAAAGAAGCAAAAGACTTGGTTGACGGTGCTCCTAGCACAGTAAAAGAAGGTTTGGCTAAAGACGAAGCTGAATCTTTGAAGAAAACTTTGGAAGAAGCTGGAGCTGAAGTTGAACTTAAATAAGATTATCCTGTAAATCAGGAAGTTCGGTTAAGAGTCCTCATTATCGAGGATTCTTAACCTTTTTGCGTCTATAGTAAATTGACTCTTTACTGACGCCATTCGCTGTCGACTATCAACTTTCAACTAATATATCATACAGATGTCTTCAAATACAGAAAATCAACGAATTAGCTTTGCTTCCGTAAAGAATCCGATGAAGTATCCGGATTTCTTGGAAGTGCAATTGAAGTCATTCCAAGACTTTTTACAGTTAGATACCCCACCCGAAAAACGAAAGAACGACGGATTGTATAAGGTGTTTGCCGAGAATTTCCCGATTGCAGATACCCGCAACAACTTCGTGCTCGAGTTCCTTGACTACTATATCGATCCGCCTCACTATACGATTGACGACTGTCTGGAGCGCGGCTTGACCTATAGTGTTCCCTTGAAAGCCAAACTGAAGCTTTATTGTACCGACCCCGATCACGAAGACTTTGATACAGTGATTCAGGATGTGTTCTTGGGTCCTATCCCTTACATGACTCCGAAAGGTACTTTCGTCATCAACGGTGCTGAGCGCGTTGTCGTTTCTCAGTTGCACCGTTCCCCGGGTGTATTCTTCGGTCAGAGCATCCATGCCAATGGTACTAAGCTGTATTCTGCACGTATCATCCCATTTAAAGGTTCATGGATTGAGTTCGCTACGGATATCAACAATGTGATGTATGCTTACATCGACCGTAAGAAGAAACTCCCTGTAACTACTTTGTTGAGAGCTGTAGGATTTGAGAATGATAAGGATATTCTCGAAATCTTCAATCTGGCAGAGGACGTGAAGGTCAATAAGGCTAATCTGAAAAAGATTATCGGTCGGAAATTGGCAGCACGTGTGCTGAAGACCTGGACTGAAGACTTTGTTGATGAAGATACCGGTGAAGTTGTATCTATCGAACGTAACGAGGTAATCATCGACCGTGAAACTGTCATCGAGCCTGAACATATCGATATGATTATCGAATCAGGTGTACAGAACATCCTCGTTCATAATGAAGAAGCGAATAGTTCTGATTTTTCTATCATCTTCAATACTTTGCAGAAAGACCCGAGTAACTCGGAAAAGGAAGCTGTACTGTATATCTACCGTCAGCTGCGTAATGCAGACCCTGCCGATGATGTAAGTGCCCGTGAGGTTATCAATAACCTGTTCTTCTCTGAGAAACGTTATGATTTGGGTGATGTTGGCCGTTATCGTATCAACAAGAAGTTGAATCTTGATACGCCGATGGATGTCAGAGTATTGACGAAACAAGATATTATCGAAATCATCAAGTATCTGATTGAGCTGATTAACTCGAAGGCAGATGTGGATGATATCGACCACTTGAGTAACCGTCGTGTGCGTACTGTAGGAGAACAGTTGTCAAACCAGTTTGCCATCGGTCTGGCCCGTATGTCACGTACTATCCGTGAACGTATGAATGTACGCGACAACGAAGTGTTTACTCCGATTGATTTGATTAATGCGAAGACTATCTCTTCAGTCATCAATTCATTCTTCGGAACAAACGCCCTGTCACAGTTCATGGACCAGACTAACCCGCTGGCTGAAATCACACACAAGCGTCGTTTGTCTGCGTTGGGTCCTGGTGGTTTGTCTCGTGACCGTGCCGGATTCGAGGTACGTGACGTTCACTATACTCACTACGGTCGTCTGTGTCCGATTGAAACTCCTGAAGGTCCGAACATCGGTTTGATTTCTTCTCTGTGTGTTTATGCAAAGATCAATGACCTCGGATTCATTGTTACTCCGTACCGTAAGGTGAAGGACAGCGTAGTCGATTTGTCACCGGAAGGTATCGAATACTTGTCGGCCGAAGAGGAAGAAGACAAGATCATCGCACAGGGTAATGCACCGTTGAACGATGATGGTACTTTCGTACGTGATAAAGTAAAGGCCCGTCGTGATGCTGATTATCCGGTAGTGACTCCGGATCAGGTTGAACTGATGGATGTGGCTCCGCAGCAGATTGCTTCTATCGCTGCTTCTTTGATTCCGTTCCTGGAACATGATGACGCTAACCGTGCATTGATGGGATCAAACATGATGCGCCAGGCAGTTCCATTGTTACGTACTGAAGCTCCGATTGTTGGTACTGGTATTGAAAAGCAGTTGTGTGAGGATTCCCGTACACAGATTGCTGCAGAAGGTGACGGTGTCATCGAATTTGTAGACGCTACTACCATTCGAATCTTATATGACCGTACTGAAGACGAGGAATTCGTAAGCTTTGAACCGGCTTTGAAGGAATATCGTATTCCGAAATTCCGTAAGACGAACCAGAGCATGACCATCGACTTGCGCCCGATCTGTAATAAAGGACAGCGTGTGAAGAAGGGTGATATCCTGACTGAAGGTTATTCTACAGCAAACGGTGAGTTGGCTTTGGGTAAGAACCTGTTGGTGGCATACATGCCTTGGAAGGGATATAACTATGAGGATGCTATCGTGTTGAACGAACGTGTAGTCCGTGAAGACTTGCTGACTTCTGTACACGTAGACGAATATATCCTGGAGGTTCGTGAAACGAAGCGCGGTATGGAGGAATTGACTTCCGATATCCCGAACGTAAGCGAGGAAGCAACCAAGGATTTGGATGAAAACGGTATCGTACGTGTCGGTGCCCGCATCGAACCGGGTGATATCCTGATCGGTAAGATTACTCCGAAGGGAGAGTCAGATCCGTCGCCAGAAGAAAAACTGTTGCGTGCTATCTTTGGTGACAAGGCAGGCGATGTGAAGGACGCTTCGTTGAAGGCTTCTCCTTCTTTGCGTGGTGTAGTTATCGATAAGAAGCTGTATTCACGTGTCATCAAGACCCGTAGCGAAAAGAATGCCGATAAGGCAATCCTGCCGAAACTGAATGAGGAATTCGAAGAAAAGGCAGCTGCGTTGAAGGAAATCATGCTTGATAAGTTGATGGTATTGACTGCCGACAAGGTTTCTCAGGGCGTGAAGGACTACTTGGGAACTGAAGTAGTTCCGAAGGGTGCTAAATTTAACCGTCATGACCTGTCTTCATTGGATTATACCATTATCCAGTTGAGCAAATGGACTGCTGATGCCCATAAGAATGAAATGATTCGTGACCTGATCATGAATTATCTGAAGAAGTATAAGGAACTTGATGCTGAACTGAAACGTAAGAAGTTTGCGTTGACCATCGGTGATGAACTTCCTTCAGGTATCATCCAGATGGCGAAGGTTTATGTTGCCAAGAAACGTAAGATCGGTGTCGGTGATAAGATGGCCGGTCGTCACGGTAACAAGGGTATCGTTTCACGTATCGTACGTCAGGAAGATATGCCGTTCTTGGCCGATGGTACTCCGGTAGATATCGTATTGAATCCGTTGGGTGTGCCTTCTCGTATGAACATCGGTCAGATTTTCGAAGCCGTATTGGGTCGTGCCGGTAAGGAACTGGGCGTGAAGTTTGCAACACCGATCTTTGATGGTGCTACCATGGACGATTTGGATAAGTGGACTGATAAGGCCGGTCTGCCGCGTTATTGTAAGACTGTAGTTTACGATGGTGGTACCGGTGAACAGTTCGACCAGCCTGCTACGGTAGGTGTGACTTACATGTTGAAACTGGGTCACATGGTAGAAGACAAGATGCATGCACGTTCTATCGGTCCGTACTCACTGATTACCCAGCAGCCGCTTGGTGGTAAGGCACAGTTCGGTGGTCAGCGTTTCGGAGAAATGGAGGTTTGGGCTATCGAAGCTTTCGGTGCCGCTCATGTCCTTCAGGAAATCCTGACCATCAAGTCTGATGATGTAGTCGGACGTTCTAAGGCTTATGAAGCCATTGTGAAGGGCGAGCCGATGCCGACACCGGGTATTCCGGAATCTCTGAATGTATTGCTGCATGAGTTGAGAGGTCTCTGCTTGAGCATTACACTGGAATAACATAATTTTAGGTACAGGCGGGCTGGTACCGCCTGTTACCGACAGTCAACATCAACTATTACATATCAATATAAAGTATGGCTTTTAGAAAAGATACTAAGATAAAGAGTAATTTCTCGAAGATTACGATCGGTCTGGCATCGCCTGAAGAGATTCTGGAGAACTCCTACGGTGAAGTGTTGAAACCGGAAACCATCAACTACCGTACTTATAAACCGGAACGTGACGGTTTGTTCTGTGAACGTATCTTCGGACCGGTAAAAGACTACGAGTGCCACTGCGGTAAGTACAAACGTATCCGTTACAAAGGTATCGTCTGCGACCGATGCGGTGTGGAAGTGACTGAAAAGAAAGTACGTCGTGAACGTAGCGGTCATATCCAGCTGGTAGTGCCGGTAGCGCATATCTGGTATTTCCGTTCTTTGCCGAACAAGATCGGTTATCTGCTGGGCTTGCCGACAAAGAAACTTGATGCAATTATCTATTATGAACGTTATGTAGTCATCCAGCCGGGTGTAAAGGCTGAAGATGGCTTGAAGAAATACGATTTGTTGTCGGAAGAAGAATACCTCGATGCATTGGAGTCATTGCCGAAAGACAATCAGTTCCTGGAGGATTCTGATCCGAACAAGTTTATTGCCAAGATGGGAGCAGAAGCTATCTATGACCTGCTGGTAGGTCTGGATCTGGATGCCCTGTCTTATGAACTCCGTCACAAGGCAAACAACGATTCTTCTCAGCAGCGTAAGAATGAAGCGCTGAAGCGTCTGCAGGTAGTGGAATCTTTCCGTGCTTCACGTGGACGTAATAAACCGGAGTGGATGATTGTGCGTATTGTACCGGTTATTCCGCCTGAACTTCGTCCGTTGGTTCCGCTGGATGGTGGCCGTTTCGCGACTTCCGACTTGAATGACCTTTACCGTCGTGTGATTATCCGTAACAACCGTCTGAAACGACTGATTGAAATCAAGGCTCCGGAAGTGATTCTGCGTAACGAAAAGCGTATGCTTCAGGAAGCAGTCGATTCACTGTTCGATAACTCACGTAAGTCAAGCGCAGTGAAGACTGATGCCAATCGTCCGTTGAAATCTCTTTCAGACAGTTTGAAAGGTAAGCAAGGACGTTTCCGTCAGAACCTGTTGGGTAAGCGTGTCGACTATTCTGCACGTTCGGTTATCGTCGTTGGTCCGGAACTGAAGATGGGCGAATGCGGTATTCCGAAACTCATGGCTGCCGAACTTTACAAACCGTTCATCATCCGTAAGCTGATTGAACGTGGTATCGTGAAGACCGTTAAGTCAGCCAAGAAGATTGTAGACCGTAAGGAAGCTGTTATCTGGGATATCCTGGAACACGTGATGAAAGGTCATCCGGTATTGTTGAACCGTGCTCCGACACTGCACCGTCTGGGTATCCAGGCTTTCCAGCCGAAGATGATTGAAGGTAAGGCTATCCAGCTGCACCCGTTGGCATGTACGGCGTTCAATGCCGACTTCGACGGTGACCAGATGGCGGTTCACTTGCCTTTGAGTAATGAAGCTGTTCTTGAAGCTCAGATGCTGATGCTTCAGTCACATAATATCCTGAACCCTGCCAACGGTGCTCCTATTACAGTGCCTGCACAGGATATGGTATTGGGATTGTATTACATCACCAAACTCCGTAAGGGTGCCAAAGGTGAAGGCTTGATTTTCTACGGACCGGAAGAAGCGCTGATTGCCTACAACGAAGGTAAGGTAGATATCCATGCCATCATCAGTGTCTTGACAAACGATCTGGATGAAAACGGTAACATCGTCAAGAAGATGATTAAAGAGACCTCTGTAGGTCGTATCATCGTGAACGAGCTGGTTCCGGATGAATGCGGTTATCTGAATACCATTATTTCTAAGAAATCTCTGCGCGATATCATCAGCGACGTTATCAAGACAGTCGGTGTGGCTCGTGCCTGCGAGTTCCTGGATGGTATCAAGAACCTGGGTTACAAGAAGGCATTCGAAGGTGGTCTGTCGTTCAACTTGGGCGATATCATCATCCCGAAGGAAAAGGAAGAACTGGTAAAACGTGGTAACGAGGAAATAGAACAGATTATGATGAACTATAACATGGGTTTCATCACCGACAACGAACGTTACAACCAGGTTATCGATACATGGACACACGTCAACAGTGACTTGTCTGATATTCTGTATAAGACCATCAAGAATGACGACCAGGGATTCAACTCAGTATTCATGATGCTGGATTCCGGAGCCCGTGGTTCTAAGGAACAGATCCGTCAGTTGTCTGGTATGCGTGGTTTGATGGCGAAGCCGCAGAAAGCCGGTGCCGAAGGTGCACAGATCATTGAAAACCCGATTCTTTCTAACTTTAAGGAAGGTCTGTCTGTGTTGGAGTACTTTATCTCTACCCACGGTGCCCGTAAAGGTTTGGCCGATACCGCGTTGAAGACTGCCGATGCCGGATACTTGACTCGTCGATTGGTAGACGTTTCACACGATGTCATCATCAACGAAGAAGACTGCGGTACATTGCGTGGTCTGGTTTGTACAGCTCTGAAGAATAACGATGAAGTCATTGCTACACTGTACGAACGTATTTTGGGACGTGTATCCGTACATGATATTATTCATCCGACTACAGGCAAGCTGATTGTTGCAGCCGGTGAAGAAATTACTGAAAGCATTGCCGAGGAAATCGAAAAATCTCCGATTGAAAGCGTAGAAATCCGTTCGGTATTGACTTGTGAATCGAAGAAGGGTGTATGTGCCAAGTGTTACGGACGTAACCTGGCTACCAGCCGGATGGTTCAGAAAGGTGAGGCTGTCGGCGTAATCGCTGCCCAGTCTATTGGTGAACCGGGTACTCAGTTGACACTGCGTACATTCCACGCCGGTGGTATCGCGGGTAACATGGCTGCCAATGCCAGCATTGTTGCCAAGAACGATGCCCGTCTGGAATTTGAAGAACTCCGTACCGTTGATGCCATCGAAGAAACAGGCGAACCGGTTAAGGTTGTGGTAGGTCGTTTGGCCGAAGTCCGTTTCGTTGATGTGAATACAGGTATCATCCTTTCTACACACAACGTACCTTACGGTTCTAAGTTGTATGCCTCTGACGGTGAAGTGGTAGAAAAGGGTAAGCTGATTGCTAAATGGGACCCGTTCAATGCCGTTATCGTTACTGAAGCATCTGGTAAGATTGATTTCGAATCGGTAATCGAGAACGTTACCTATAAGGTAGAATCCGATGAAGCAACCGGTCTGCGTGAAATCATCATCACTGAATCGAAGGATAAGAACAAGATTCCGTCACTGCACATCCTCGACGAGAACGGCGGTATCATCCGTACGTATAACTTGCCGGTAGGTGGTCACGTAGTGGTAGAAGACAAGCAGACAGTGAAGGCCGGTGACATCCTGGTGAAGATTCCGCGTGCCGTAGGTAAGGCGGGCGATATCACCGGTGGTCTTCCGCGTGTAACCGAGCTGTTCGAAGCCCGTAACCCGTCTAACCCGGCAGTGGTTTCCGAAATCGATGGTGAAGTCATCATGGGTAAGATTAAACGCGGTAACCGTGAAATCATCGTTACTTCGAAGACCGGTGAGGTGCGTAAGTATCTGGTAGCGTTGTCTAAGCAGATCCTGGTTCAGGAGAACGACTATGTACGTGCCGGTACTCCGTTGTCCGACGGTGCCATCACTCCGGCCGATATCCTGGCCATCAAGGGTCCTACTGCCGTACAGGAATACATCGTGAACGAAATTCAGGACGTATACCGTCTGCAGGGTGTGAAGATCAACGACAAGCACTTTGAAATCATCGTACGTCAGATGATGCGTAAAGTTCAGATTGATGAACCGGGTGATACTCGCTTCCTGGAACAGCAGGTAGTAGACCGTCTGGAATTCAACGAAGAGAACGACCGTATCTGGGGTAAGAAGGTGGTAGTCGATGCCGGTGATTCACAGAATCTGCAGCCGGGTCAGATTGTTACTGCCCGTAAGCTGCGCGACGAAAACAGTATGTTGAAACGTCGTGACATGAAACTGGTAGAGGTACGTGACGCCGTTCCGGCTACTTCTACTCAGATTCTGCAAGGTATTACCCGTGCCGCATTGCAGACATCCAGCTTCATGTCGGCTGCATCCTTCCAGGAAACTACCAAGGTATTGAACGAAGCCGCTATCAACGGTAAGGTCGATAAGTTGGAAGGTATGAAGGAAAATGTGATCTGTGGTCACTTGATTCCTGCCGGTACCGGACAGCGTGAATACGAAAAGATTGTGGTAGGTTCGAAAGAAGAATACGACCGCATTCTGGCCAATAAGAAGAATGTATTAGACTATAGTGAAGTAGAATAATCCGTCTGCTTCGGGTCTCCCGATAAGATTGCCTTCATCCGTCTTTCTTCCGGTTCTCCGGTGGAGGAGGGGATGGAGGCAATTTTTTTGTCCGATGCCGAAAAAGAATTTGTGGACACTTTTTCAGGATTCTGTTCGGTAGATTCATTTTTTTCTTTACTTTTGCTTCCACAAACAATAATGTATTCATTTAAATAATTAAACTTATCATGGAAAACGAAAACAACAATAACCAGCTTCAGATTGAGCTGAAGGATGAGGTAGCACAGGGTACTTATGCTAACTTGGCAATCATCACTCATTCTACATCAGAATTCATTATCGATTTTGTACGTATCATGCCGGGATTACCGAAGGCAGGTGTACAGTCTCGTATCGTCATGACTCCGGAGCACGCAAAACGCTTGATGTATGCGTTGCAGGATAATGTAAACCGTTACGAACAGGCAATGGGTACTATCCGTATGCCGGAAGAAATGCAGCAGCAGAACGGCAGCAAGACTTTTGTTCCGCCGTTGAGCGATTTCAAAGGTGAAGCTTAATTGATGATTGAAGATAAACGGAACAGGCGTCCCGGCAGATGTATTCTGTCGGGACGTTTCTGTTATTGCTGGCTGGCCATCAAAAACGAACGGATGTCTGATGCCAAACGACCGGACGTATGGATGAAAACGAACGTTCGTTCATGGAAAGACGTCCGGTCGTTTTTTTAAATGTGAGTTTCTTCGGCAGAGGTCACGAAAGTTGTCAGCGAGGCCGAAGAATGGGCTGTAACCGGCAGCCGGAAGTCGGTTTTGTAATATCCCATGAGACAGAAGAGGCTATGTGAATGTCTTTTCTACAAAAAAACTGAAAGCCGAAATTTTTTATTGTATAAACAATTTGTTTATTAAAAAGTTATTTGTAATTTTGCAGCCCGAAAAGTGTAGTTTTCAGCTAGGATTGGAAAAACAATAAACAATATATATAATAATTAAAAATCAAACAAAATGCCTACTATTCAACAATTAGTAAGAAAAGGAAGAACGGTTTTGGTTGAGAAGAGTAAATCTCCGGCGCTGGATTCATGTCCTCAGAGACGTGGCGTTTGCGTACGTGTTTACACTACAACTCCGAAGAAACCGAACTCAGCAATGCGTAAAGTTGCTCGTGTGCGTCTGACAAACTCTAAGGAAGTGAACTCATACATCCCGGGAGAAGGCCACAACTTGCAGGAACACTCAATCGTATTGGTACGTGGTGGTCGTGTGAAAGACCTTCCGGGTGTACGTTATCACATCGTACGCGGTACATTGGATACAGCCGGTGTAGCAGGTCGTACACAGAGACGTTCTAAATACGGTGCTAAGCGCCCGAAACCAGGACAGGCAGCTCCTGCAGCAAAAGGTAAAGGAAAGAAATAAATCCTAGCTGAGTACAATCCTTAAGACAAAGACTTTTATTAATTCGTTTTGGTTTGTTGGAAAAAGCTTAAAGGTTGAGTAAATACCTCAGAGGAGGTGTTGAAGAAAACAGAAATGCAGCCCCAAACTAAACATTATTATCAAACAAAATGAGAAAAGCAAAACCAAAAAAACGTGTGATCCTTCCGGATCCAGTATTCAACGATCAGAAGGTTTCTAAATTCGTTAACCATCTGATGTATGATGGAAAGAAGAACACTTCTTACGAAATCTTCTACAACGCGCTGAAAACAGTTGAAACCAAGTTGCCGGCTGAAGAAAAATCAGCTTTGGAAGTTTGGAAAAAAGCCTTAGATAACGTAACTCCGCAGCTGGAAGTAAAATCTCGCCGTATCGGTGGTGCTACTTTCCAGGTTCCTACTGAAATTCGTCCGGACCGTAAAGAGTCAATTTCAATGAAGAACTTGATCGCTTTCGCCCGCAAACGTGGCGGCAAGTCAATGGCTGACAAGCTGGCTGCTGAAATCCTTGATGCATACAACGAACAGGGTGGTGCTTTCAAACGTAAGGAAGATATGCACCGTATGGCTGAAGCTAACCGTGCTTTCGCTCACTTCAGATTCTAATCAAGTATTAATTTTAACTAGGAAATAAAATGGCTAAACATGATTTGCATTTGACCCGTAACATCGGTATCATGGCGCACATCGATGCTGGTAAGACAACTACTTCTGAACGTATCTTGTTTTACACCGGTCTGACTCACAAAATCGGTGAGGTACACGATGGTGCTGCTACTATGGACTGGATGGAACAGGAGCAGGAACGTGGTATCACTATTACTTCAGCTGCTACCACTACTTACTGGAACTATGCGGGTAACAAGTATAAAATTAACTTGATTGACACTCCGGGACACGTTGACTTTACCGCTGAGGTAGAACGTTCACTGCGTGTATTGGACGGTGCTGTCGCTACTTACTGTGCAGTAGGTGGTGTAGAACCGCAGTCAGAAACTGTATGGCGTCAGGCTGACAAGTACAATGTACCTCGTATCGGTTACGTAAACAAAATGGACCGTTCAGGTGCTGACTTCTTCGAAGTAGTACGTCAGATGAAAGACGTTCTGGGCGCTAACCCATGTCCGGTTGTTATTCCTATCGGTGCTGAAGAAAACTTCAAGGGTGTAGTTGACCTGATCAAGATGAAAGCTATCCTGTGGCACGATGAAACCATGGGTGCTGACTACGATGTTGAAGAAATCCCGGCTAATCTGGTAGACGAAGCCAACGAATGGAGAGACAAGATGCTGGAAAAGGTAGCTGAGTTCGACGAAGCTCTGATGGAGAAATACTTCGACGATCCTTCTACTATCACTGAAGAAGAAGTGATGCGTGCATTGCGTGCCGGTACACTGAAGATGGAAATCGTTCCGATGTTGTGCGGTTCTTCATTCAAGAACAAAGGTGTACAGACTCTGTTGGACTATGTATGTGCTTTCTTGCCTTCTCCGCTGGATACTCCGAACATCATCGGTACCAACCCGACAACAGGTGCTGAAGAAGACCGTAAACCGGATGAAGACGAAAAGACTTCTGCTTTGGCGTTCAAGATTGCTACTGACCCGTATGTAGGCCGTCTGACTTTCTTCCGTGTTTACTCTGGTAAGGTAGAAGCCGGTTCATATATCTACAACTCTCGTTCTGGTAAGAAAGAACGTGTATCTCGTTTGTTCCAGATGCATTCTAACAAACAGAACCCGGTTGAAGTAATCAGCGCAGGTGATATCGGTGCAGGTGTTGGTTTCAAGGATATCCGTACAGGTGATACACTGTGTGACGAAACAGCTCCGATCGTATTGGAATCTATGGACTTCCCGGAACCGGTTATCGGTATCGCAGTAGAGCCGAAGACTCAGAAAGACTTGGACAAGCTGTCTAACGGTTTGGCTAAGCTGGCTGAAGAAGACCCGACATTTACTGTGAAGACTGACGAACAGACTGGTCAGACAGTCATCTCTGGTATGGGTGAGCTTCACTTGGATATCATCATCGACCGTCTGAAACGTGAGTTCAAGGTTGAATGTAACCAGGGTCGTCCGCAGGTTAACTACAAGGAAGCTATCACGAAGACCGTTGAATTGCGTGAAGTTTACAAGAAACAGTCTGGTGGTCGCGGTAAGTTCGCCGACATCATCGTAACCATCGGCCCGGTTGACGATGACTTCAAGCAGGGTGGTCTGCAGTTCATTGACGAAGTGAAGGGTGGTAACGTACCTAAGGAATTCATTCCTTCTGTACAGAAAGGTTTCCAGACAGCTATGAAGAACGGTGTATTGGCCGGCTTCCCGCTCGATTCACTGAAGGTTGTGTTGAAGGATGGTTCATTCCACCCGGTAGACTCTGACCAGTTGTCATTCGAAATCTGTGCTATCCAGGCTTACAAGAACGCTTGTGCCAAGGCAGGACCTGTTTTGATGGAACCTATCATGAAGCTGGAAGTTGTTACTCCGGAAGAAAACATGGGTGACGTTATCGGTGACTTGAACAAGCGTCGTGGTCAGGTTGAAGGTATGGAATCAAGCCGTTCAGGTGCCCGCATCGTGAAGGCAATGGTTCCGCTGGCAGAAATGTTCGGTTACGTAACTGCATTGCGTACCATCACTTCTGGTCGTGCTACTTCTTCTATGACATACGATCACCACGCTCAGGTATCTTCTTCTATCGCCAAGACTGTGCTTGAAGAAGTGAAGGGACGTGTAGACTTGGTCTAACCCACTTTTAAAACATACAGGCAGAAGCTGATGAGGGCTAGCGAATGACTCTTAGCCCTCATGCTTCTTCCTCTTCTATATTTAATCATCAATATAAATAAAAACAAAGAATGAGTCAGAAAATCAGAATTAAACTGAAATCTTACGATCACAACTTGGTAGACAAGTCAGCAGAAAAGATTGTAAGAACCGTGAAGGCTACAGGCGCTATCGTGAGCGGCCCGATTCCATTGCCAACTCACAAGCGTATTTTCACAGTGAACCGTTCAACTTTCGTAAACAAGAAGTCTCGTGAACAGTTCGAATTGTCTTCTTACAAGCGTCTGATTGACATCTATAGCTCAACTGCCAAGACAGTAGATGCTTTGATGAAATTGGAATTGCCGAGTGGAGTAGAAGTAGAAATTAAAGTTTAATGAATTTAAAAATTAACTGAAATGCCAGGATTATTAGGAAAGAAAATCGGAATGACATCCGTTTTCAGTGCTGATGGTAAGAATGTACCATGCACTGTTATCGAAGCTGGTCCTTGTGTAGTTACTCAGATCAAGAGTGTAGAAAAGGATGGTTATGCTGCAGTTCAGGTAGGTTTCCAGGACAAGAAGGAAAAGCATACTACCAAACCGTTGATGGGACACTTTAAGAAAGCCGGAGTAACTCCAAAGAGACACTTGGCCGAGTTCAAAGATTTCTCAGAAGAATTGAATTTAGGTGATACCATCACTGTAGAACTGTTCAACGATGCTGCTTATGTAGACGTTATCGGAACTTCTAAGGGTAAAGGTTTCCAGGGTGTTGTAAAACGCCATGGTTTCGGTGGTGTAGGTCAGACTACTCACGGTCAGCACAACCGTGCCCGTAAGCCGGGTTCTATCGGTGCTTGTTCTTATCCGGCCAAAGTATTCAAGGGAATGCGCATGGGCGGCCAGATGGGTGGTGACAGAGTGACTACTCATAACTTACAGGTATTAAAAGTAATTCCTGAACACAACCTGCTGTTGATCAAGGGTTCTGTTCCGGGTTGCAAAGGTTCAATCGTAATAATTGAGAAATAATGGAAGTTAACGTATTAAATATCAAAGGTGAGGATACTGGAAGAAAGGTTTCTTTGAATGAAGCTATCTTCGGAATCGAACCGAATGACCACGCTATCTATCTGGCTGTAAAGCAGTTTATGGCTAATCAGCGCCAGGGAACTCACAAGTCAAAGGAAAGAAGCGAAATCAGTGGTTCTACTCGTAAATTAGGCCGCCAGAAAGGTGGAGGTGGTGCACGTCGTGGTGACATCAACTCACCGGTATTGGTAGGTGGTGCCCGTGTTTTCGGTCCTAAACCACGTGACTATTGGTTCAAATTGAACAAGAAGGTAAAAGCGTTGGCACGTAAGTCTGCTTTGTCTTACAAAGCTCAGGCAAACAGCATCGTAGTAGTAGAAGACTTCACTTTCGAAGCTCCTAAGACTAAAGATTTCGTAAATGTTGTGAATAATCTTAAAGTAGCTGGTAAAAAGCTGCTTATGGTTTTGCCGGAAGCTAATAAAAACGTATATTTGTCTGCTCGTAACTTAGAGCGTACAAATGTTACCATTGCTTCTGCGCTGAATACATATGCTGTATTGAACGCAGAAACTCTTGTTGTTACAGAGAACGCATTGAAAGCTATCGAGGAAACCTTAGTTAAATGATTAAAGGAGGCGAAGTAATATGGGAATCATAATCAAACCGTTAGTTACCGAAAAGATGACAGGAATCTCTGAAAAATCAAACCGTTTCGGATTCGTTGTTCGTCCTAACGCTAACAAATTAGAAATTAAGAGTGAAATCGAAGCTTTGTATAACGTGACAGTTCTTGAAGTGAACACCATGCGTTACGCTGGCAAGAACAAGAGCCGTTATACTAAATCTGGCCTGATCAATGGTCGTACAAACGCTTACAAGAAAGCAATCGTAACATTGAAGGAAGGCGATACTATTGATTTTTATAGCAATATTTAAATAGAAGATGGCAGTACGTAAATTTAAGCCCACAACACCGGGGCAGAGACACAAAATTATTGGTACTTTTGAAGAAATTACTGCATCGGTACCAGAAAAATCTCTTGTATATGGAAAGCGTTCTACAGGTGGTCGTAACCATGTAGGTAAGATGACAATGCGCTATATCGGCGGTGGTCACAAGAGAAAATTCCGTATGATTGATTTCAAGAGAAATAAAGACGGTGTTCCAGCAGTGGTTAAGACAATCGAATACGATCCGAACCGTTCGGCTCGTATCGCTCTGTTGTTCTACGCTGATGGTGAAAAGAGATATATCATTGCTCCTAATGGACTGCAGGTAGGCAGCACATTGATGTCTGGAGCGAATGCGGCGCCTGAGATTGGTAACGCACTTCCGCTTGAAAACATTCCGGTCGGTACTGTAATTCACAACATCGAATTGCGTCCGGGCCAGGGTGCTGCTTTGGTTAGATCGGCTGGTAACTTTGCTCAGTTGACCTCTCGCGAAGGTAAGTATTGTGTCATCAAATTGCCTTCAGGTGAAGTAAGACAGATTTTAAGTGCTTGTAAAGCTACAATCGGTAGCGTAGGTAACTCAGACCACGCTCTGGAAGCATCAGGTAAAGCAGGTCGCTCTCGTTGGTTAGGACGTCGTCCTCACAACCGTGGTGTCGTAATGAACCCAGTTGATCACCCGATGGGTGGTGGTGAAGGTCGTGCTTCCGGAGGTCATCCTAGATCTCGTAATGGCTTATATGCTAAGGGCTTGAAGACAAGAGCTCCGAAGAAACAGTCTTCTAAGTATATTATTGAGAGAAGAAAGTAATAACTGATTAATTGAGTAAATTATGAGTCGTTCATTAAAAAAAGGTCCATATATTAATGTAAAACTGGAAAATAAGGTGCTGGCTATGAATGAAAGCGGCAAGAAATCAGTTGTTAAGACTTGGGCTCGAGCTTCAATGATTTCGCCTGACTTCGTAGGGCATACAATTGCAGTTCACAACGGTAACAAATTTATTCCTGTTTATGTTACAGAAAACATGGTAGGACACAAGTTGGGTGAATTTGCCCCGACCCGTACATTCCGCGGCCATGCAGGTAACAAGAAAAAATAATGACAGGAAACCTATTTGAAATAATAAAGTAATAAATAATGGGAGCAAGAAAAAAAATATCGGCTGAAAAGAGAAAAGAAGCCCTTAAAACCATGTATTTTGCAAAATTGCAAAATGTGCCTACTTCTCCGCGTAAGATGCGTCTCGTGGCTGACATGATTCGCGGTATGGAAGTGAACAGAGCACTTGGTGTACTGAAGTTTTCTTCTAAGGAAGCTTCTGCAAGAGTGGAAAAACTGTTACGCTCTGCTATTGCTAACTGGGAACAGAAGAACGAACGCAAAGCTGAAGACGGCGAACTGTTTGTAACAAAGATTTATGTTGACGGGGGAGCAACCTTGAAAAGAATGAGACCGGCTCCACAGGGTAGAGGTTACAGAATTCGCAAGCGCTCAAACCATGTGACTTTGTTCGTAGATTCTAAGAATACTAATGATAAAATTTAAGACTAGATGGGACAGAAAGTTAATCCGATAAGCAACCGTTTAGGAATTATCAGAGGATGGGATTCTAACTGGTACGGTGGCAAGAACTATGGTGATGCTTTGGTAGAAGACAGCAAAATCCGTAAATATCTGAATGCCAGACTTGCAAAAGCCAGCGTTTCACGAATTGTAATTGAACGTACTCTGAAATTGGTGACCATTACAGTATGTACTGCTCGCCCGGGTATTATCATTGGTAAAGGTGGTCAGGAAGTTGACAAGTTGAAGGAAGAGTTGAAGAAGATCACCGACAAAGACATCCAGATCAACATCTTCGAAGTGAAGAGACCGGAACTTGATGCTGTCATCGTAGCGAACAACATCGCTCGCCAGGTAGAAGGCAAGATTGCTTACCGCCGTGCTATCAAGATGGCCATCGCAAACACGATGCGTATGGGTGCTGAAGGTATCAAGGTGCTGATTTCAGGCCGTCTGAACGGTGCTGAAATGGCTCGCTCTGAAATGTATAAGGAAGGACGTACTCCGCTGCACACATTCCGTGCTGATATCGACTACTGTCATACCGAAGCGCTGACTAAGGTTGGTCTGCTGGGTATCAAGGTATGGATCTGCCGCGGTGAAGTTTACGGCAAACGTGAACTGGCTCCGAACTTCGTTCAGACGAAGGAAAGCGGCCGCAACGGCAATAACAACAACGGTGGAAAGAATTTCCGCAGAAAGAAAAACAACAATCGCTAACGAATTTGAATTTTAGGAATTATGTTACAACCGAAAAAGACAAAATTCAGAAGACAGCAGAAAGGTAGCGCTAAAGGAAACGCCCAGAGAGGTCATCAGTTGGCCTTCGGTTCATTCGGTATCAAGTCTTTGCAGACTAAATGGATCACCGGTCGTCAGATTGAGGCAGCTCGTATTGCTGTAACAAGATATATGCAGCGTCAGGGACAGATTTGGATCCGCATTTTCCCGGATAAACCGATTACTCGCAAGCCTGCTGATGTACGTATGGGTAAAGGTAAAGGTAGTCCGGAAGGTTTCGTAGCTCCTGTAACTCCGGGTCGTATTCTGATCGAAGTTGAAGGTGTATCTTTCGATATTGCAAAGGAAGCTTTGCGCTTGGCCGCACAGAAACTTCCTGTTACAACTAAGTTTATTGTTAGACGTGATTACGACGCAAGTCAAAACGCTTGATTGAGATATGAAGATTGCAGAAATTAGAGAAATAGCTACCAACGAATTGGCTGAAAGAATCCAGACTGAGGAAGCCAATTACAATCAGATGGTGTTGAATCATTCGATTTCTCCGCTGGAGAATCCTGCTCAGATTAAGAACCTGCGCAGAACTATTGCACGAATGAAGACTGAATTGCGTCAGAGAGAACTTAACAAATAATAATGGTCCTGATGGAAGCTAGAAATTTAAGAAAAGAAAGAACAGGTGTTGTAGTAAGCAACAAGATGGATAAGACCATTACTGTTGCTGCTAAGTTCAAGGAAAAACACCCTATTTATGGTAAGTTCGTTTCTAAAACGAAAAAGTACCATGCTCATGACGAAAAGAACGAATGCCAGGTCGGCGATACTGTACGTATCATGGAAACTCGTCCTTTGAGCAAAACCAAGAGATGGAGATTGATTGAAATTGTTGAAAGAGCTAAGTAATTATGATACAAGCAGAATCCAGACTTACAGTATGTGACAACAGTGGTGCAAAAGAGGCTCTTTGTATTCGCGTTTTAGGCGGTACAAAGAGACGCTATGCCTCTGTTGGGGATGTTATTGTAGTTTCAATAAAGAGTGTTATCCCCTCAAGTGATATTAAAAAAGGTGCAGTATCAAAGGCCTTGATTGTACGTACTAAGAAAGAAATCCGTCGTGCTGACGGTTCTTACATTCGTTTTGATGACAATGCTTGCGTGTTGCTGAACAATGCAGGTGAAATTAGAGGAAGTCGTATCTTTGGCCCGGTTGCTCGTGAATTGCGTAACGCTAACATGAAGGTCGTTTCACTGGCACCTGAAGTACTTTAATTTTGTAAAAGATTTAAGTAATGAGTAAATTACATATTAAGAAAGGCGATACAGTTTACGTAAACTCAGGCGAGGACAAAGGTAAGACTGGCCGCGTATTGAAAGTTCTTGTTAAAGAAGGACGTGCATTGGTAGAAGGTATCAACATGGTATCTAAGAGTACCAAACCGAGCGCTAAGAACCCTCAGGGTGGTATCGTGAAGCAGGAAGCTCCGATTCACATTTCAAACCTGAACCCGGTAGACCCGAAGACAGGAAAACCGACCCGTGTAGGTAGAAGAGAAAGTGCTGATGGAAGAACATTTGTTCGTTATGCTAAAAAATCAGGAGAGGAGATTAAATAATGAGTAATACTGCAAGCCTTAAGAAAGAATATGCAGAGCGCATTGCTCCTGCGTTGAAGAATCAGTTCCAGTACTCTTCATCTATGCAGATTCCAGTACTCAAGAAGATTGTTATCAATCAGGGCTTGGGTATGGCTGTAGCTGATAAGAAAATCATCGATGTAGCCATCAACGAGTTGACAGCTATCACAGGTCAGAAGGCCGTTGCTACTGTATCTCGCAAAGATATCGCTAACTTCAAGTTGCGTAAGAAAATGCCGATCGGTGTAATGGTGACTTTGCGTCGTGAAAGAATGTACGAATTCCTGGAAAAACTGGTACGTGTGGCTTTGCCTCGTATCCGTGACTTCAAGGGTATCGAAAGCAAGTTCGATGGTAGAGGTAACTATACCTTGGGTATCCAGGAACAGATCATCTTCCCTGAAATCAACATCGATTCTATCACAAAGATTCTGGGTATGAACATCACTTTCGTGACTACTGCTCAGACTGACGAAGAAGGTTACGCCCTGTTGAAGGAATTCGGTTTACCGTTTAAAAACGCTAAAAAAGATTGATAAGTTATGGCAAAAGAATCAATGAAGGCTCGTGAAGTTAGAAGAGCCAAACTCGTTGCTAAATATGCTGAGAAGCGTGCTGCATTGAAGAAGATTGTAAATACCGGTGACCCTGCTGAAGCTTTCGAAGCTGCTCAGAAACTGCAGGACCTGCCGAAGAACTCCAATCCGATTCGTTTGCATAACCGTTGCAAGCTGACTGGCCGTCCAAAAGGTTATATGCGTCAGTTCGGTATCTCACGTATCCAGTTCCGTGAAATGGCTTCTAACGGTTTGATTCCGGGCGTTAAGAAAGCAAGCTGGTAAATTCTTTTATTATTAAATATTGTCAGGGTAGTCCTGATTAATTTAACAATTCATTTATATGACAGATCCAATCGCAGATTTTCTCACAAGATTGAGAAATGCAATTAGTGCTAAGCACAGAGTGGTGGAAGTACCTGCTTCAAACTTGAAAAAGGAAATTACAAAAATCCTGTTTGACAAAGGTTACATCCTGAACTACAAGTTCGTTGAAGATGGTCCTCAGGGTACTATCAAGGTAGCTTTGAAGTACGATGCCGTAAACAAGGTAAACGCTATCAAGAAGCTTATCAGAGTATCAACTCCGGGTATGCGTAAGTATACCGGCTACAAAGACATGCCGAGAGTAATTAACGGATTAGGTATTGCTATCATATCTACATCCAAGGGTGTGATGACAGACAAAGAAGCTGCCGCTTTGAAGATCGGTGGTGAAGTTCTTTGCTATGTATATTAATGTAGGAGGATAAACTATGTCAAGAATAGGTAAATTGCCCGTTAGTATCCCTGCTGGAGTAACAGTTACTCACAAGGATAACGTAGTAAACGTAAAAGGCCCGAAAGGTGAGTTGAGTCAGTATGTAAATCCTGCTATCGATGTAGAGATTGCAGACGGACACGTGGTGTTGAAGGAAAATGAGAATGCTATGCTTGATAACCTGAAACAGCGTCATGCATTCCATGGTTTGTATCGTGCTTTGATCCACAACATGGTTGTAGGTGTTTCTGAAGGTTACAAGAAAGAGTTGGAACTTGTCGGTGTTGGTTACCGTGCTTCTAACAATGGTAACATCATTGATTTCGCATTGGGTTATACGCATAATATCTTTATGCAGTTGCCTCCTGAAATCAAGGTTGAAACTAAATCAGAAAGAAATAAGAACCCTCTTATCATATTGGAATCTTGTGACAAACAGCTGCTCGGTCAGGTTTGTTCAAAAATACGTTCTTTCCGTAAGCCTGAACCTTACAAAGGAAAAGGTATTAAGTTTGTTGGTGAAGAAATTCGTAGAAAGTCTGGTAAATCAGCTGGCGCTAAGTAATTCACATAAAATCGTACAATTATGACAACAAAAATTGAAAGACGAATTAAGATCAAATATAGAGTACGCAACAAGATTTCAGGTACCGCTGAACGTCCGCGTATGAGTGTGTTTAGAAGTAACAAGCAGATTTATGTTCAGGTTATCGACGATTTGAGCGGTAGAACATTGGCTGCTGCTTCTTCACTGGGTATGGAAACTATGCCTAAGAAAGAACAGGCTGCTAAGGTTGGTGAACTGATCGCTAAGAAAGCTCAGGAAGCTGGTATTACGACTGTCGTATTCGACCGTAATGGTTACTTGTATCATGGGAGAGTAAAAGAAGTGGCTGATGCTGCTCGTAACGGTGGACTTAAATTTTAATGAATTATGGCAGTTAATAATAGAGTTAAGATCACTAACGATATAGAATTAAAAGATAGACTGGTTGCAATCAACCGCGTTACTAAAGTTACCAAAGGTGGTAGAACTTTCAGCTTCGCTGCAATCGTTGTTGTTGGTAACGAAGATGGTATCATCGGTTGGGGACTGGGTAAAGCAGGTGAAGTGACTGCAGCAATCGCCAAAGGTGTAGAAGCTGCTAAGAAGAACCTGACCCGCGTTCCTGTATTGAAAGGTACTGTTCCTCACGAACAGTCTGCTAAATTCGGTGGCGCTGAAGTATTCATCAAACCGGCTTCAACCGGTACCGGAGTAGTAGCCGGTGGTGCAATGCGTGCCGTATTGGAAAGTGTTGGTATTACTGACGTTCTGGCTAAGTCTAAGGGTTCATCTAACCCTCACAACTTGGTTAAGGCTACAATCCTGGCTCTGAGCGAAATGAGAGATGCTCGCATGGTGGCTCAGAATAGAGGTGTAAGTTTGGAAAAAGTATTTAGAGGATAAGGAGGAATCAATATGTCAACTATTAAGATCAAACAAGTAAAGAGTAGAATCGGCGCTCCGGCTGACCAGAAGAGAACGTTGGACGCACTGGGCCTTCGCAAATTGAATCGTGTGGTTGAACACGAAGAAACTCCTTCGATTCTGGGTATGATCAGCAAGGTAAAACACCTGGTTGAGATTGTTAAGTAATTTGTTGGTTAATACTAAAGATTTTTTACAATATGAATTTGAATAATTTGCGTCCTGCAGAAGGTTCTGTCAAAACTAGAAAAAGAGTTGGTCGTGGTGCCGGTTCAGGTTTAGGTGGTACTTCAACAAGAGGACATAAAGGAGCAAAGCAGAGATCTGGTTACTCTAAGAAGATCGGTTTCGAAGGTGGTCAGATGCCTCTCCAGCGTCGTGTTCCGAAATTTGGTTTCAAGAATATCAACCGTGTAGAATATAAAGCTATTAACTTGGATACTATCCAGAAGTTGGCTGAAGCCAAGAGTCTGTCTAAGGTAGGTGTTAATGACTTGATTGAAGCTGGTTTCATCTCTTCTAACCAATTAGTGAAAGTTCTAGGCAACGGTAGTTTGACTATCAAACTCGACGTAGAAGCAAATGCTTTCTCTAAGAGTGCGGTAGCTGCAATCGAAGCCGTTGGTGGTAATGCAGTAAAACTCTGATTCAATGATTAAATCTATTGAAACATTAAAGAATATATGGAATATTGAGGATCTGAGAAAACGGATCCTCATTACTATATTGTTTGTTGCAATTTATCGCTTCGGATCATACGTGGTGTTGCCAGGTATCAATCCGGATATGCTGTCTAAATTGCATGAACAGACTAGTGAAGGTCTTCTTGCGTTGTTGAACATGTTCTCTGGTGGTGCCTTCTCCAATGCTTCAATCTTCGCATTGGGTATCATGCCATACATCTCTGCATCCATCGTGATTCAGCTGTTGGCAATTGCGGTACCATATTTCCAGAAACTTCAACGGGAAGGGGAGAGCGGACGTAGAAAGATCAATCAGTATACACGTATATTGACTATCATCATTCTGGTGTTCCAGGCTCCTTCTTACCTGATTAACCTGAAAATGCAGGCAGGCCCGGCCCTTAATGCTTCATTAGATTGGACTTTCTTTATTATTACTTCTACCATTATTTTGGCTGCGGGTAGTATGTTTGTCCTGTGGCTGGGTGAAAGAATCACGGATAAAGGTATCGGTAACGGTATTTCGCTCATCATCATGGTGGGTATCATTGCCCGTCTTCCGCAGGCTTTCTCCGGTGAGTTCGTATCTCGACTCGCTTCACCTGGAGCAGGAGGTATCATCATGTTCCTCATCGAGCTGGTGTGCCTGTTGGCTGTCATTGCAGCAGCAATCATGCTGGTGCAGGGCGTCCGCAAGATACCTGTACAATATGCCAAACGTATTGTGGGGAACAAACAGTATGGTGGTGCCAGACAGTATATCCCGTTGAAGGTGAATGCTGCCAACGTGATGCCTATCATCTTTGCGCAGGCAATCATGTTTATTCCTATTACTATTGTAGGATTCTCCAATGCCGAAGAGGCGGGGGGAATTACACGTGCTTTGATTGATCACACCAGTTTCCTGTATAACGTAATATTTGCAATCCTGATTCTTTTATTTACGTATTTCTATACAGCGATAACGATCAATCCGAATCAGATGGCGGAAGATATGAAGAGAAACAACGGTTTTATTCCGGGTATCAAGCCGGGTAAACCGACAGCAGATTATATCGATACAGTTATGTCTCGTATTACTCTGCCTGGTTCAATCTTCTTGGCAATTATTGCTATCTTACCGGCTTTTGCCGGCATATTCGGTGTTCAGGATGCGTTTGCTCAATTCTTTGGCGGTACTTCACTGCTGATCTTGGTAGGTGTCGTGCTCGACACGCTGCAGCAGATTGAAAGTCACTTGCTGATGCGCCATTACGATGGCTTGTTGAGTACCGGACGCATCAAGGGACGTTCCGCAAATGTAGCTGCTTATTAAAATGTCTCGAATGATATTTCTTAAGACAGATGATGAAATAGAGCTGCTTCGTCAGAGTAATCTCCTGGTGGGGATGACTCTGGCTGAAGTCGCTAAACTGATAAAACCTGGAGTTACAACCCGCCAGCTGGATAGGGTGGCCGAAGAGTTTATCCGGGATCATGGCGCTACACCGACCTTCAAAGGATTTCCGAATCCGTACGGTGGACCGTTCCCCGCTACACTCTGTACTTCGGTCAACGAACAGGTGGTACACGGAATCCCTAATGATATCCCGTTGAAGGAAGGCGATATCGTTTCTGTGGATTGCGGAACATACATGAATGGTTTTTGTGGCGATTCCGCATATACTTTTTGTGTAGGCGAGGTCGATGAAGAAGTAAAGAAACTTTTGCGAACAACGAAAGAGGCACTTTACAAAGGTATAGAACAAGCTGTTCATGGTAAACGTTTGGGTGATATCGGCTATGCTATTCAGGAGCATTGTGAAGCCCAGTCTTATGGCGTGGTTCGGGAATTTGTCGGTCATGGTATCGGTAAAGAGATGCATGAAGAACCGGCGGTACCCAATTACGGTCGAAGAGGTTCGGGTGTACAGCTGAAGAAAGGTATGTGCATAGCTATAGAGCCTATGATAACCCAAGGTGATCGCAATATTGTGATGGAAGCTGACCGTTGGACGGTACGTACACGCGACCGGAAGATGGCGGCACATTTCGAACATACCGTTGCGGTAGGTTTAGGTAAAGCTGATATATTATCATCATTTGAATTTATAGAACAAGTATTAGGAGATAAAGCAATTTGATATGGCAAAGCAATCTGCAATAGAACAAGATGGAGTAATCGTTGAAGCATTGTCAAATGCAATGTTTCGCGTGGAATTGGAAAACGGGCATGAAATTACAGCCCATATTTCCGGAAAGATGAGAATGCATTACATCAAAATACTTCCCGGCGATAAAGTAAGGGTTGAGATGTCACCCTACGACTTGTCCAAAGGTAGAATCGTTTTTAGATATAAATAAAAAGATATATAAGAGATATGAAAGTAAGAGCATCATTAAAGAAACGTACGCCGGATTGCAAAATCGTTAGACGTAATGGCCGTTTGTATGTTATTAACAAGAAAAATCCTAAGTATAAACAACGTCAAGGATAATTTATTATTTTTGCAAAAAAAATAATTAGTATATGGCTATAAGAATAGTTGGTGTAGATTTGCCTCAGAATAAGAGAGGTGAGATTGCGTTGACATACGTATATGGTATCGGACGCAGCAGTTCAGCAAAAATTTTGGATAAAGCAGGTGTTGATCGTGACTTGAAAGTTAAGGATTGGACTGATGATCAGGCTGCTAAGATTCGTGAAATCATTGGTGCTGAATATAAAGTAGAAGGTGATCTTCGTTCTGAAATCCAGTTGAACATTAAGCGATTAATGGATATTGGTTGCTACCGTGGTGTTCGTCACCGTCTGGGTCTGCCGGTTAGAGGTCAGAGCACTAAGAACAACGCCCGTACACGTAAGGGTAGAAAGAAAACAGTTGCAAATAAGAAAAAAGCTACTAAATAATAATTGTTGATATGGCAAAAAAAACAGTCGCAGCTAAGAAGAGAAATGTGAAGGTTGACGCTAATGGACAGTTGCATGTTCATTCTTCATTCAACAACATCATTGTATCTTTGGCAAATAGTGAAGGTCAGATTATCTCATGGTCTTCTGCAGGTAAGATGGGATTTAGAGGTTCTAAGAAGAACACTCCTTATGCAGCACAGATGGCTGCACAGGATTGCGCTAAAGTAGCGTATGACCTGGGCCTGAGAAAGGTGAAAGCTTACGTGAAGGGTCCTGGAAACGGACGTGAATCTGCTATCAGAACAGTACACGGAGCTGGAATCGAAGTTACTGAAATCATCGACGTAACTCCATTGCCGCACAACGGTTGTCGTCCTCCGAAAAGAAGAAGAGTATAATACAGATAACCTATTTCGATGTCACTTGAATTTGTTAAATAATTGGATTGCAATTCCTTTCTGTAATCGCGGCTGCAACAAATTGAGTACATTATAACAATTAAATCAGAAAATAAAATGGCTAGATATACTGGACCAAAAACTAGAATTGCACGTAAATTCGGTGAAGCAATCTTCGGAGCAGATAAAGTTTTGTCTAAGAAAAACTATCCTCCCGGACAGCATGGTAACAACCGTCGCAGAAAAACTTCTGAATACGGTGTCATGTTGGCTGAAAAGCAGAAAGCTAAATATACTTACGGGGTACTGGAAAAACAGTTCCGTAACCTGTTTGAGAAAGCTGCAAGTATGAACGGTATTACCGGTGAAATCTTGCTGCAGAGTCTTGAATGTCGTCTGGACAACGTAGTGTTCCGTTTGGGTATTGCTCCTACACGCGCAGCTGCTCGTCAGTTGGTAGGTCACAAGCACATTACAGTTGATGGCAAGGTCGTAAATATCCCTTCATTCGCTGTAAAACCGGGTCAGTTGATCGGTGTTCGTGAAAGATCTAAATCATTGGAAGTTATCGCTAACTCATTGGCTGGATTCAATCACAGCAAATATCCTTGGTTGGAATGGGATGAAAACTCTAAGACTGGAAAATTGTTGCATAAACCGGAAAGAGCTGACATTCCTGAAAACATTAAAGAACACTTGATCGTTGAATTGTACTCTAAATAATAATTAATTTCATGGCGATATTAGCATTTCAAAAACCTGATAAAGTATTAATGTTGGAAGCGGATTCCAAATTCGGAAAATTCGAATTCCGTCCGCTTGAACCCGGTTTCGGTATTACCGTAGGTAATGCTTTACGCCGTATTCTTCTCTCCTCACTGGAAGGCTATGCGATCAATACTATTCATATTGAAGGTGTTGAACACGAATTTGCAACTGTACCAGGTGTCAAAGAAGATGTTACTAACATTATCTTGAATCTGAAACAAGTTCGATTCAAGCAAATAGTTGAGGAATTCGATAGTGAAAAGGTAAGCATTACCGTTGAGAATTCTACTGAATTTAAGGCAGGTGATATTGGTAAGTATTTGACCGGATTTGAAGTGTTAAATCCTGAATTAGTTATTTGCCATTTAGATTCAAAAGCAACTATGCAGATAGACATTACAATCAACAAAGGTCGTGGTTATGTTCCGGCTGACGAAAACCGCGAATTCTGCACCGATGTGAATGTAATTCCTATCGATTCTATTTACACTCCGATTCGTAATGTGAAATATGCGGTTGAAAACTACCGTGTAGAACAGAAGACTGACTATGAAAAGTTGGTGCTCGAGATTACGACGGACGGTTCCATTCACCCGAAGGAAGCCCTGAAAGAAGCTGCAAAGATTCTGATTTATCATTTCATGCTCTTCTCTGATGAAAAGATTACACTTGAAACATCAGATGTTGATGGCAACGAAGAATTTGATGAAGAAGTTCTGCACATGCGTCAGTTACTTAAAACTAAGTTGGTGGATATGGACCTGTCAGTACGCGCCTTGAACTGTTTGAAGGCTGCCGATGTAGAAACATTGGGTGACTTGGTTCAATTCAACAAGACTGACCTGCTGAAGTTCAGAAACTTCGGTAAGAAATCGCTCACTGAGCTTGATGATTTGCTCGAGAGTCTGAATCTGTCGTTTGGAACGGATATTTCTAAGTATAAATTAGATAAAGAATAAAAAATGAGACATAATAAAAAATTCAACCATTTAGGTCGTACTGCTTCTCACAGAAGTGCAATGTTGTCAAACATGGCATGTTCTTTGATCAAGCACAAAAGAATCACTACGACTGTTGCGAAGGCTAAAGCTTTGAAGAAGTTCGTTGAACCGCTGATTACTAGATCTAAAGAAGATACTACTAATTCACGCCGCGTTGTATTCAGCAACTTGCAGGATAAGTTTGCTGTTACTGAACTGTTCAAAGAAATCTCTGTAAAGGTGGCTGACCGTCCGGGTGGATATACTCGTATCATCAAGACTGGTCACCGTTTGGGTGATAACGCAGAAATGTGTTTCATCGAATTGGTTGACTACAACGAGAATATGGCCAAGACTGCTGCTAAGAAAGCTACTCGTACTCGTCGTTCTAAGAAGTCTGCTGCAACTGCCGAAGAACCTGTTGCAGAAGCTACTGAAACTGTTGCAGAGGAAGCCCCTAAAGCTGAATAATTCTGTATACACCATATACTTTGAAGGGTCTATCGGTAACGATAGACCCTTTGTTGTTTTCATATCCTTACGTACTCCTGTTAAAATGTTATCTATTTATTTTGTTTCCTTCTTTTTTTCTGTTATCTTGCAGTTGTTTTTAAATGAATGACAGGTTATGCGTATGAAAAATGCCTTCTTTTTTACACAACGGGTGGCCGAAGAGATTTGTTTCTCCTGGTTTCTGTTGGCTTTGCGTTTGCTGTTCGGTGGTTTGCTCCTGATGCACGGCATCATGAAAATCATCGATTTCGATGTATTGTCTGTCTCGTTTCCGGACCCGTTGGGTATCGGTAGCACCTATTCGCTGGCATTGGCTATTTTTGCCGAAGCAGCCTGTTCGTGTGCCTTTATCCTAGGTCTGTTGTTCCGTTTGTTCTTGCTTCCTATGATTACCACCATGGCAGTGGCTTTTTGGGGAGTACATGGTGGAAGTATCTCAGGCGGAGAACTGGCATTTGTCTTTCTGATTGTTTTTATTTTGTTGTGGATAAGCGGCCCAGGATTGTTTTCTATCGATAAATTGTTGTTCGGACAAAAGGAAAGGCCGCGTTACTCCCGTTATCTTCATTAATGTGTTGCATGGAGAATACACTGTTTGTGCTTATCCTTTTGACGCTTGATTGAAATTTTACATCGTTTAACACATCTCTTCTGAACCTTTTCTACTGTTGGTTGTTATTTATGTAAAGGGGATGAGAAAGCGAGAAGTTATTTTCGAAAACTGACTTTTCCTGACTTTCTCATGAATGACAATAAGTAGAATAAGTGAATTAAACAATCTTTTTCCTATGAAGTGGATGTTCAACATAACGATGGTCTTCCTGTTCCTGTTTATAGGATTGACAGAAGCTCATGCTGCCGGCAATGATTGCCCGGAAGCTTTGCCGTCGTATTCGGTTGCTGACGTTCCTTCATCTTCCCCTGAATCCGCCAAGAAACATTTCCATGCCGCTCCAGAGCGGGTAAAGGACATGTTATGCGAAACCGTTTCGCATACATTTGTTCGTTGTAATTTAGCCGAACGTTATGCTCGATATCTGAATGAATTGAATGACCATTTTCTCCGCAATTTCATTGCTTCCTATGCGATGCGTGAAAGAACATTGCTGTGTGAGAAAGAGAGGTTGTTTCCATCCATCAGTTTTCATTGTGTGGAGCCTTCCTGCGAATACTTCGTGTTCGCCTTGAGAAAAATAATCATTTAATTAAATCGTTTTTAAATTTAGTTGTTTTCCGTACTCCGGCACAAGTGATTGGGCCGGAGTAAAGAAGAAATACTTGTACGACAACAGGTGTTTCCGGCATCCTGTATGCCCATTTGATACTATTCATTAACAAACAAATAATTTTAAAAACGATTGATTCTATGAAAACGAATAATAATGTAACCAAGAAATCTTTTAAAGGAATTGAAGCTGCCGGTTTAGTAATTATCGGATGTTTTGTTGTGGCCATCTGTATCTACCATTTTGTGTTCGGTAATCCGGCTAATTTCATGAACAATGATTCGAATAATCATCCGCTTCCCGGCAATCTTTTAGGTACCATTTATAAAGGCGGTATCATTGTGCCGATTATCCAGACTCTTTTGCTTACCGTACTGGCTTTAAGTGTAGAACGATTCTTTACCATCCGTGCGGCTTTCGGACGTGGCAAACTGGTGAAATTCGTGGCGCAGATTAAGGAAGCCTTGACTCGCGGTGATTTGGATGCTGCACAGGCTTTGTGTGACAAGCAGCGCGGTTCTGTAGCCAATGTAGTGGGTTCTACCTTGCGCAAATACCGTGAGATGGAACAGGCTACTGATCTGACCAAGGACCAGAAAATCCTGGCTATCCAGAAAGAACTGGAAGAGGCTACCGCTTTGGAACTTCCGATGATGCAGCAGAATCTGCCGATTATCGCTACTATCACTACTTTAGGTACGTTGATGGGATTGCTCGGAACCGTAATCGGTATGATCAAGTCGTTTGCTGCTTTGTCTGCCGGAGGTGGAACAGATTCAGTAGCCCTTTCTACCGGTATCTCTGAAGCGTTGATTAATACTGCTTTCGGTATCTTGACCGGTGCATTGGCTGTCATCGCTTATAACTACTATACCAACAAGATTGACAAACTGACTTATAGCCTGGATGAAGTAGGTTTCTCTATCGTACAGACTTATGCGTCTACTCATTGATTTTTCCCGGAAATCGGGGGAGTTACATTCTGTGGAATCCAATAAACGAAACAACTATGAGTAGGGCAAAAATACAGAAAAAGGCTACGTTCATCGATATGACAGCCATGAGTGATGTAACTGTATTGTTGCTTACGTTCTTTATGTTGACGGCAAGCTTCGTCAAAAAAGAGCCGGTACAGGTGGTTACTCCATCGTCTGTCTCCGAAATCAAGATACCGGAGACCAACCTGCTGTCCATTCTGGTGGATACGAACGGAAAGATTTTCATGAGCCTTGACAAACAAGACGATATGGCGACTACATTGGAGGCGATGGGTGAGGAATATGGTGTTACCTTCACTCCGCAGGAAGTCAAGAAGTTTTCACTGTTCCAGACTTTTGGAGTTCCGATGAAGAACCTGAAGTCGTTCCTGGCGCTTTCGGGCGAAGAGCAGGACAAGGTTCTGAAGAATCAGGGAATTCCGTGCGACAGCATCGATAACCAGTTTAAGGCGTGGGTGCGTCATGCACGGATTGCGAATCCTGACTTGCGTATAGCTATCAAGGCTGACCAGCAGACTCCATACATGGTAATCAAAAAAGTGATGAATTCGCTTCAGGACCTGAAAGAGAACAGATACAATCTGATTACTTCTCTGAAGACCAGTGCTGAAGATTAAAAACCGAAAAGACTATGGCAGAAATTCAAGAAAGTGGAGATAAGAAGGGGAAGGGCAGCAAGCAGAAAAAGATGTCTATCCGGGTGGACTTTACACCGATGGTGGATATGAACATGCTGCTGATTACGTTCTTCATGCTGTGTACTTCGCTCAGCAAGCCTCAGACTATGGAAATCAGTATGCCTTCCAACGATAAGAACATTACCGAGGAACAGCAGAACAAGGTGAAGGCTTCGCAGGCACTGACCCTGCTGCTGGATGCTGATAACAAGTTGTACTATTATGAAGGGGAACCGGATTACGATAATTATGCTTCGTTGAAGGAAACGACTTACGAAGCCGACGGTCTGCGGAAAATCCTGCTCCGTAAGAATGCGGACGCGGTGAAGAAGGTGCGTGAACTGAAAGAGAAGAAGGCACGTCTCGAAATCACCGAAGAGGAATGTAAGAAGCAGATAGCCGAGGTAAAATCCGGGAAGAATACACCGACTGTCATCATTAAGGCAACCGACCGGTCAACTTATAAGAATCTGGTGGATGCGCTCGATGAGATGCAGATTTGCAGCATCGGCAAGTATGTGATAGTCGATGTGGCGGAAGGTGACCAGGTATTGTTGGATCATTATCACCAGGGTAGTGATGCGGCTCATGTCTAACCCTTCAAAACAGGAATAACGTATGTCAAGAATAGATTTAACGTCCTTGGAATGGTGTGAGCTGATTTTCAAGGACAAGAACAAGAACTATGGCGCATACAAGATGCGTCAGGACCTGGGCCGGCGTCAACTGGCAGCTTTGGTAATCGTCACTTGTGCGGCAGTTGCCGCACTGACGTTGCCGAGACTCATCCGGATGGCGATGCCGGAACAGAAGGAAGAAATGGTGGAGGTGACCCAGTTATCCATGTTGGAGGAACCGGAAGTGAAGGACGAGAATATTGTCCGTAAGGTAGAGCCGATAGCTCCTCCTCCGGCGCTAAAGAGTACCATCAAGTTTACCGCTCCGGTGGTGAAGAAGGACGAAGAGGTATCCGATGAGGACGAACTGAAAAGTCAGCAGGAACTGACAGAAACCAAGGTACAGATATCCATTGCCGATGTGAAAGGAAACGATGAACTGAACGGTAAGGATATTGCAGATTTGAAGGAAGTCATTACACAGGCTCCGGAGGAAGTGAAGGAACAGCCCTATACCATGGTGGAGCAGATGCCTCAGTACCCGGGTGGAATTACGGAACTGTTGAAATACATTGCCAAGAACCTGCGTTATCCGGTCATTGCCCAGGAGAACGGTATTCAGGGACGTGTCATTGTCCGTTTCGTCGTGACGGCTACAGGTACAGTAGAGCAGGTACAGGTCATGCGTTCGCTCGATCCGAACTGCGATAAGGAAGCTGTCCGTGTGGTACAGTCGTTGCCCAAGTGGATACCCGGTAAACAGAACGGAAGAAATGTACCGGTGTATTATACGGTACCTATTACATTCAAATTACAATAATTTACGGAAATCAAAAGCATTGCATACGTGTATGAAGAGAGTTATGTTCGTTGGTTTATGGATAAGTTTGTGTGTGTTGGCAGCCTGCTCTTCGCATAAAAGCGAGGATGACGCCCAGACGCTTTACTCAGGAAACATCCGGATAGCGGTAGACGAATCGTTACGCCCTATCATGGAAGAAGAACTTCAGGTGTATACGGCGCTGAATCCGGAGGCCGTAGTGACACCGGTTTATTGCAGTGAAGTGGAAGCGGTGAATCTGCTGATGAAGGACAGTGTCCGTCTGGCAGTGACTAACCGTGCGTTGACAGAGCGGGAACTGCAGTCTTTTCATACGCGTAAGTTTTTTCCGGAGTCGGTCCGGATGGCGGTAAGCGGCCTGGCCCTTATCGTCAACCGGCAGAATCCGGACTCTCTGCTGACCGTCGACCAGTTCCGTCGGGTGTTGCTTGGGGAAGTGACGCGTTGGGAACAGTTGAATCCGGATTCACGGTTAGGAGAACTGCAGCTGGTTTTTGATAATCCGAATTCGGGAACTGTCCGTTTTGCGATAGATTCCATCTGTAAGGGACAACCGATAGCTTCTGCTGTCAAGGCGCAGCGCACCAACGAGGCGGTCATCCGTTATGTATCCGAAACTCCGGGAGCCATCGGAGTGATTGGGGTCAACTGGATAGGCAATGATGCGGATTCTACCCGTCTGTCTTTCAACCAGTCGGTCCGTGTGATGGCTGTCAGTGCGGACACAGCGGAGACCACCGGTGATGCCTGCCGTCCTTATCAGGCCTATCTGGCCTTGCGGAAGTATCCATTGACACACGATGTGTATATTCTGATTAATGACCCAAGGGGAGCTTTGCCTACAGGGTTGATGACGTTTCTGACAGGCGACAGGGGACAGCGTATCATTCTTAAGTCGGGGCTTGTACCTGCTACCCAACCGGTCCGCCTGGTGGATGTAAAAGATGATTTTTAACCGCGTAAAATGATGGAAGAATGATGAATAAACGTATATATTTTTTAGGAATACCGTTCTTTGCGCTTTCTTTATGGGCACAGGAGCCCTTGGAAGCCGGATTGACAGAACAGGTGGAGGCTATTGCCGCTTCAATCAAGGAACATCCGCAGACAGCGGCCGAGGGGTTCGATAACCTGTTGAAGGGGAAGAACAAGAAGAATGTCTCGCTGCTGGTGGCTATCGGCGATGCTTACCTCACTGCCGGAAATATACAGGAAGCCGGACGTTATGCCCAACGGGCTGCCGATGTGGACAATAAAGCTCCACAGGTCTACCTGCTTCAGGGAGATATTGCTTTGGCAGAGAACGATCCGGGTACAGCCTGCGGTAATTACGAACAGGCCATCCTCTTCGATGAAGATTGTAAGGAAGCCTATTACAAATATGCCCATGCTTATGCAGGGGTCAATCCTCAGCTTTCGGTAGATATGTTGCTGAAACTGAAGGCCAGATTTCCGGAGGAGTTGCAGACGGACCGCGAATTGGCCAATGTCTATTATCAGATGGGCGACTACAGCCGTGCCAAGACTGCTTTCGATGCATTCATGCAGGCCGGCAAACCGGAAGTACAGGATTATGGTCGCTATGCCATGCTGCTTTATTTGAACAAGGATTACCGGGAGTCAATGGATATGGTAGAAAAAGGCCTGTCGATGGATGCCCAGTACCACCTGCTGAAACGTCTGAAGATGTACGACCTGTATGAACTGAAGGCGTATGAGGAGGCCTTGAAGGCTTCGCAGGAATTCTTGGATCAGAAAGAGGGGAGTTTCGTATACCTGGATTATGTGTATCAGGGAAGAATCTGCGAAGCACTGAAACAGACCGAACCGGCTGTCGCGGCGTTCAAGCAGGCTTTGGCGGCCGATACTCAGGGGGAACATCCTGAAATCTGGAAGGAAATGTCCGGGGCCTATGAGGCTGCACAAAACTATCCGCAGGCTGTGGAAGCTTTTCAACATTATGCGGATTGCCTGAACGGCAAGATGGAGGTCTCTGATTTGTTCCTGCTGGGCAGGTTGTATTATCTGTCAGCATCGGCTACCGAGGATATGGCACAGAAGACTGCCGCTTTAACCAAGGCCGATGAGATTTTTGCTCAGGTAGCCCAGCGGGTTCCAACCAACTATCTGGGGAATTTCTGGCGGGCGCGTGTCAATTCTCTGCTGGACCCCGAAACGTCACAAGGGTTGGCGAAACCGTATTATGAAGCGGCACTGGCTCTGCTTAGCCAACAGCCGCAAGCTTCACAGTCACTGATGATTGAATGCGAAAGTTATCTGGGGTATTATTATTTCCTGCAGAAAGATTACGAACAGTCGAAAGAACACTGGCGTAACATTCTGAAACTTGACCCTGAACATGCTGCGGCCAAGCAGGCTTTGGAAGGAATGAAATGATAGTCAGGAATCAGTAGGGCTGGATGGCTCTACTGATTTTGTTATTGTATCATGCCATTTGCAGGCAGATGAAAACGAACTCATGTTTTGATGAAAACGAACGTTTGTTTGGGTTTAAACGAACAGACATCTTGAATGGAACGAACGTTCGTTTTTTTGAAGTACTTCTCCTGAACTCTTGATGCTTTGTAATATACTTACAATGAGTGGTTTATGATTAACTGCTGGAGGTGAGGCTTAAAAAACTTTGCACAGAGACGGCAAAAGAGTAGGATTTCACCGGAAAATGTGTATCTTTGTATCATATTGGGTAAATATGTATTTTATGTACTTTTATAATATAGGCTGAAAGTATCAGAGATGAATGGGGTACTGAAGAGAGGAACTAGACTAGACCCACATAGGATTTTAATGCATCACTACTTCACTGATTGACAGATTCCATTGGATAGGATTATTTTATGAGGTGTAAGAGGGAAAAGTCGTACTCATATTTTGTATCTGTTTCAAAAATGTATACAGTCGAACTGGGATTTTGAATCTAAAATATCATAGAATGAAAGCAATGAAACGAATGACTAAAGTTACGTTTATTACTTTTTTGTGTAGCCTGTTGCTGGTGGCTTGTAGCCAGGAGGAGTGGCAGACTACGGTGGATACAGATACATCGGAAGCTGTATTCAAGTTGTATGACATGAATTATAGTGAGGGAAATTCGCGCGTGGAGTCGCGGCAGGAGTCCCGTTATGACCGGTTGGAGTTTTATGTGGTCGATGAGAATGGAGACCGGGTGGAAGATACCAAAGGCAAATATAATCCGGCTACTTCGGAAATATCTATGGAAGGTCTGCACGAAGGCAGTTACCGCTTGTTGGTGTTAGGTGTCAAAGGTGATGAAAGTAAAGATCGGGCGGTGATTTATCAGCCGCAACATCTTAATGATACCTGGTTGTCGTTTCCAGAAGATTTGCAGAAACCATTGGAGGCCGAATATTTCTATTCCCAGACTCCGTTTACGGTTAATGTCCGCCAGACTGAATCCGGGAAACAGGAGGTTGTTTCTATCCGTCAGGATGTGAGTCAACAGCGGATTATTGCACGGGCTGACTTTGAGTTCGGTTATAATAATCCTTATGTCCGCTATGCGGTGACAGATAGACATCTTTCTTTTGGTGAAGTGTATTTCTGTACTACGTTTTCGGGAGACGGAAGTTTTTCCGGTAAGAGTAACGGTGTGATGGAAGATTTGGATTTAAATGAGAATACTTCTTATCTGTTTATGCCTTTGTCCGAAGGAAGCTCTTTGAATGGAGAGGTGGCTTTACATATACGCAGTTATCGTAACGAAACGGTTCGTCAGTCATATGCGTACAGCCAGAACCAGCTGGAAGGAAACCATATTTATCGGGTAATGACGGTGGTGAATCATCCGGATGATAGTTCTGCTGTCATGTTTCTTACTGAAGATGCTTATAAAGCAGGAGATTATCGTAAGATTCTACAAGATGATGAACCGAAAGAGGTTTATACCGATCCTTCGCAGCGTAAATTCAATACAGCTCAACCACTACAATTGAATGTAACAGAAGCAGGTGAATTGCATGTACGATTTTATTCTCCACGTAGTTTAAAAGGCGCATTGGTCAAGGCTCGTGTTCCGGCCATCAGCGATGAGTATTTCGATTTGGCTTATTTCGATTCTATTCCAGGTTTTGCCGATTTCTATGAGGTCTTACCATTGGTACAACGTGCTTCTGTCTGTCGTCTGGAATCGGGAAGGCAAATACAGGTTCCTCAACTTGAAGCTTCCCAGCTGGCTGCAACGGAGTTTAAAGTTGAATCATCCGATCCGTTTTGGGGTAAATTGCAGAAGATAATGCATGGTTGGAATATTTATTGGGGGCTCTATGGTGGAGATCCGGAAAAAGAGGATGGTGGACCGGTAGGAAACTGGATGGGAATCCGTCCGGTACATTGTCGCGAATCGGTGGCATTGTTCCTTAACTTTACTTATATGATTGATATGCCGGAGCATGAACAGATTCTGCAGGAGAATGCTGACCAACTTTATGATGATAATAAGAATCCGATAAAAGTGGAGCAAGTATTGCAACAGATGAGACAGCAGCGTACTTTACAGGTAGGCCTGGTTTATCCCGGAAATGGTGTTATCGGTTTGGGAGGTGGAAGTACATTTGGAGCTTATCAGCAGGCATGGTTTGAACATTATACGAATACTTATGCTTGTAGTATCATGTTCCATGAGTTAGGACATGTTATGGGCTATGGTCATAGTAGTTCATTTACATACGGACCATGGGCCGAAAGTCTGATGAATAATTTCTATGTACGTAACATCAGTCAGTTCCCGATAGATTCGGCTACTTATCTGAACAGTAAAAACAACCCTCATAAATATTGATAGTTTATTGAGACATTAAAGCTAGTTATACGATATGATAAAGAAAATGAAAGATATAGTTTGGATATATGTGTGTCTGTTCTTACTCTTTTGTGGATGTACTGCTGAAGAATACACGTCAGGTGCTTTGTCTGGAGATGCGGTTCGTGTGCGTATGCTTGCGTCTGCTATGACAGAGGGAGAGATATCGGATGCAGAGAATCAGATAAATGAAGTGTCAGGTTTTCGTTTTGAAGGAGGAATATTGAGAGAAGTGTTTACTTCGATGACTCCGGACGTATCAGGATTTCTTCAGTTTAAACCTTCAGAAGTAAAAGGTACTGTCTATTTTCTGGCAAATGCTGCAACTGTTGTTCAAAATAGAAATCTCCAGATCGGACAAACTACATTAGACGATTTTCTGAGTTTGGAGGCTACATCTGGAGAAATGACAGCAAATGGATTGGTTATGTCGGGTAAATTTTCTTTGGATGAAGAACTTATCTCATCTTCAGTGGCTTTGAAACGTAGTGTCTCACGAATTGATTTGGATTCTTCGTTTGAAGGTGTTCAGGTAAATCGTGTGAGGATTGAAGATGTTGTGCAGAAAGGTTATATCAATGAGCAGTCCGAAGAGGTACGGATTCCATCAGGGGCAGAATCAGTCAATATGGAGAAAGATTTCACCAGTGTACCTTTTTCCGGTGGAACAGAAACTTTGTTTTATATATGTGAACAGGGAACAGAACCGCATGCAGTAGAGATTCAGGTGACAACTGCTGATGGAGCCTGGCATGTTTTGAAGACTACACTCCCTGTTGTAAAACGAAATACTGTCTATACGTTAAAAGTATATGGAAACGGTGCGGATATTCGTGTAGAAGTGTTGACTGATGATTGGTTGGAAGGAAATTCATCTGATTCAGGATTAGTTCTGAAAGGACTGGTGGACACTTCCGCTTCGCAGTTGTCTGAAGGGGTTACAGTAAATCAGCGTGGTGATACAGTACAGGTCCCTTATTGGGGAGGTGACTTCCGTCTGGCTTTAAAGGCCGAATCTGGTGCAGAATTGAGAGTGAATGGAATAGCCGATGGTGTAACTGTAGTATCTCAGTCTGTTTCACGTGTGATGCAGCAGATAGCTGAAGTCAGTGTGAAAAGCCAGCGCAAGATGCCTGGTGATGTACAGGAGTATGTGTATCTGGATGTTTACGAAGAACAGGTGCATACAGGAAGGGTAGTATTGGAATTTTTGCCGAATCCTATCCGGTTGACAGGAAAGTTGGCTTTTGATGCAGAGGCTGTCTGTGATTTTGAAGGTTACGTTGATGGAGAACTTGGTACCTTCATCTTGCCTGAAGGAAGAACGGTTACAGTAGAGGTTGGTGCAGATGAAGCACCATGGATGAAAGTTGTTCCTGAAGAGACTGCCGGTGTATATCGTATCTTGGCCGGATGGAAGCCCAATGACCCTTTGGCTGATGGTCGTGTACAACAGGCTGAGCTGGTAGTGACTGACACTGATGGTGGTAATCGAGAAGTTTATACTGTGAAACGGCAGAATTGGGGATTGCCGGTGGTTAATGTAAACGGTACCTGGTGGTGTAAATATAATCTTCGTGGTAATGTAAAGAAATTTTCTGATCAGATTCTGGTAAAGGATGATCCCGTAGCAGATGACAGTGACTTGTTCAGTTATCTGCAGAATTGTCCGGATGATGAATTGTTACGCATTATGGGAGACCAATATCAGGCGGGAAATCTGGAAGGTCTGAAGCTGACTCATGAAGGAAGTACGTTTTATTACGAGGGTTATCAGTCTGCTGGTTCAGGTAGCTTCGGATCATTGCAGCCTACAGTGATGGCTCCTGAAGGTTATCAGATACCTGGATACGATGATTATCGTTTCTTTACATGGGGCGAGAACTGTAATCTGAAATATTTTAATCCGGGAGAGTTTGACAATAAACTTGGGCAGCGTTTGATGTTTACAGTGGCTGAACGTAATCTGACAGTTGATGGAATTTCGTATGGCACAGTAGGACTTTATGACTTTGTGTATGATAATGCTCATTGGACTATTTTCGGATTGGGTCACCAGTGGGGTGAAAAGAGTATTTCATCGATGATGGTACTGTACGCTACTTATGGAAATGGAAACAAGACTTGGTTGATAGAAGGTTATCCGGAAGCGGATGGTCGGGGTAACTGGTTTAAGTATGCTGACAACAATGCATCAAAGACTCGTACAATACGTTGTATAAAAACACCTGTAGAATATATTTATGAATAATGCTGAATCATATAAGCTGAGATTTGACATGAAAGAAATAAAATTTTTAGGTTGGGTTGGAATCCTTTTGTTCGGGCTGTTTTCTGCCGCATGTTCGGATGACGCAGCGGATAAAGAATGGGACGGTGGAACCGGTTCTTTACTTGTAGCTCCTGAGGTAGTAAGTTATGCTGGTTCCGGACAGACAATTGATGAAGAGGATAAAATCACAGATATGCGTGCATGCCTGTTCGAAGAGGGAGTATTGACGCAGATATTTGAAGATTTGTCGCCAGTTGGGGGGATATATAATTTGCCAGTTACTGCTGATGAGGGTACATTGTACATGTTAGCCAATACAGGTGGAATATTTGATATGGACGCTATGAAAGGATGCAGTGAATCAGAGTGGCTGAAAGAGACTTTACCTCTGAAAGACGGGAAACCTGTTCATTTCTTTACAGGTAAATTGGAGTTAGGTGCTCAAACCCAAGGAGAACAGACTTTGAGTCTGAAGCGGGGAATTGTTCGTTTCGATTTATCTGTTTCCGGAAATCTTGCTGTCAATAGCCTGACACTGAAGAATGCGGCACAATCTGTTTATTTGTTTTCACAGGAAGGAGATGTAGAGTCTCCTGAGGGTGTAGACCGTAGCGATGTTACTGTTCATTTTGATGATGCGTTGAAGGCTTCTGTTTCAGGGGTACTTTATGTATACGAACAGGAAAATGATGGGTTGGAAGTTTCTGTTGAGGCTGTGGTAGACGGAAATTCCAAGACGTTGACAAAAAGGCTGGAAGAGAATGCGTTGAAGCGTAATACCGTTTATACGTTGGCCCTTCGTAAAGATGCGTCTTCGGATAATGGAGTTACTTTGGATATCCTTGATTGGGAAGATGGGGGAGACGCCTCATTGCATCCGGACTTGGATGCGACTATAACAGTCAATAAAGATTTATCTTCATTGCCTGAAGGTGTACAGGTCCTGACATCGGGCAATGTCTTGTCAGTGCCTAGCCGTGGAATGGATTTTACATTGGCGCTTCATTGTGACGATGAATTGGAATTTGAATCCTCTCAGAATTCTTTGATAACCGTAGAACCGGTTGCATCCGGCACTATAGGAGAGAATAAATTCATCATTCATAAAGGATTGCTTCCTCCCGGATATGCAGAAGAAGAGGTAAAAGTATTTTTCCGCCGTAAGGGATTAAAGGAAGCCTATGAAGAGGATTGTATTACATTTGTTTTGGAGGAGAATCCGATTCGTTTGGAAGGTTTTACTTTTGATAGCCAGAATTATACTTGTGATTTCGGTCGGTATATCGATAATGAAATGGGTCGTTTTATTCTTCCGGCAGGAATGGAATTGATTGTACGGTTTGATGGAGAAGATCCGTGGGTGAAGGTAGAAGAAGTGGCCGATGGAGTGAATACGTACCGTGTATTGGGAGGGTGGAAGCCGAATGACCCGAAAGCAGATGGCCGGAAACAGTCTGCCAGACTGATAGTCCGTCGGATAGCCGACCAGCAGGAGACCGAAACTTATACTGTAATCCGTCGTAACTATGGTTTGCCGGTTACATTGCTGAACGGTATCTGGTGGTGCCGCTACAATGCTTTGGGAAATTCAACGGATTTTGAGGACCAGATTCTGTGTGCCGAAGATCCGGCACGTAAGCTTGGAAAAACCGTGCAGGAATACCTGAATACCTGTTCCCAGGAGGAATATCTGCATCTTTGGAACGCGGCTTACGAAGGAAACGATGGTATTGCCTTGAAAGCTGTATCGAAGGATAACAAGATAACCTTGGACGGATGGCGGAGCGGTGAGTCGGAACATATCAATCAGCAGGAACCTTCAGCTTTGGCTCCAGACGGATATGAAATGCCAACTTTTAATGATTACCGTTCGATATTCGGTGCTTTCGTTATTCCCACAGCATGGACGGAATTTACCCCACAAATCGGTGGAACAGCATACCGGAGTGCGATTATTCTGGAAAAGCGTTCCGGACTGCAGTTGGACGGACAGGATTTGGGTGAATTATGGACTTTCTCTGTACAGAGTGTAAAGAATCAGGGCGAAGAACCGTTGACTTTCTATGGCGTAGGTTGCCAGTGGGACGGTTCGGGTGTCAACAGAAACTGGTTCCTGTTGGCTTGTTACAATCCGGATGTAACCGGTTGGCTGGTGAAAGGCAGCAATGCCAGTCTGGAGCATAACGGTGCCGGAGCCAACAATACCCGTATCGTACGTTTCAAGAAATCGGATGTAGAATATATCTATCAGTAGGCTTCTGACAGGTATTTACTGACAGAAACCTGATATACCCCGGTGGAAAAGATGCATTCCTTTCTGCCGGGGTATGTTGTTTGGGAGCGTTTGCTGAATAAAGAACTCCCTGCCCGCTACCGTCACCGGCTTCGGACAGGGATGATGGAAAAAATGATGGAATTAAGAGGCCTTAATTATGGCATAGGAGGTTCTTCTCCCCAGTGTACTTTGCTTTCACGTTCTTCCCGGTCTTTCACCTCTTTGGCTTTCCGGGCATAGACTATCATACGCAGTGACTGGTCGTAGGTGAAGTAGCTCCATATCCAGTTGAGCAGGACGTTGATTTTGTTGCGGACACCCAGGATAGAGCGTAAGTGGACCACCAACCACAATATCCAGGCCAGCCAGCCTTGTGTCTTGACGGTTTTGAACTCGGCAACAGCCTTGTTCCGTCCTACCGTCGCCATGGTACCTAGGTTTTTATATCGGAAAGGGCGCATGGCCTTGCCCTGATTCAGTCTTTTCAGGTTCTTGGCCAGTAACCGTCCTTGCTGGATGGCCACCTGCGCCAGTTGCGGGTGCCCGTTCGGATAGTTCTTGTCTTCGGTCATCAGGCATTGGTCGCCGATGCAGAAGATGTCCTCGACTCCTGTTACTTGGTTATAGGCATCCACTTGGATACGTCCGCCTCGACCTATGACTTCTTCAGGCAGGTTACCGATGGCGTTTGCACGGACACCGCTTACCCAGATGAACGAACGGGTAGGTATTTCCATACCGTCTTCCAGTATCACTTTGTGGTCCTGATAGTCGGTCACTTTCTTGTTAAGGTAAATGTTTACACCCATATTTCGGAGAAACTTCTCTGATTTTGCGGAAGCTTCGGCGGACATGCCTGCCAACAGGCGGTTTCCGGCTTCTATCAGGAAGATGTGCAGGTTGCTCGGATCCATTTCCGGATAGTCCTTCGGAATGACATAGCGTTTCATTTCGGCGATGGCACCGGCTATCTCAACTCCTGTAGCTCCGCCGCCTACAATGACGATGTTCAGCAGTTCCCGCCGTTCCTGGTCGGTCGCGCAGGTGATGCTCCGTTCCAGGTTGCTCAGCAGCGCGTTCCGTAATCCCATGGCTTCCGACAGGGTCTTCATGGGCATGGCTTCCGTTTCAATCCGCCGGTTGCCGAAAAAATTGGAGGTTGTACCTGCCGCCAGTATCAGGTAATCGTAGTCTATTTTCCCTATGGAAGTCTGCAGGATATGTTTTTCGGGATATATCTGTCTGGCTTCGGCCATGCGGAAATGGATATCCTTGTAGCCGTTGAAAAGTTTGCGGAAAGGGAAGGAGATGGAACTTGGTTCCAGTCCCGATGAGGCTACCTGATAGATGAGCGGTGGAAACTGGTGATAGTTGTTCTTGTCAATCAGGATAATCTGGAATCCCGATTTGTGCAGTTCGTTGGCCAGTTTCAGCCCTCCGAATCCTCCACCTACGATGACGACTCTTTTCTTGTCTGTTCTAGCGATATTGAAACTCATAAGCGTTGATAGTTAGTGAAATGGGTTAATTGTGGGCGAAGGCCTCTACAAATGCTTTGGCCTGTTCGTCTTTTAAATAACAAATTTCAGAGGCAGGTGTATAAAGGTAAGAGGTATATTCGAATAACTGGAAACTGGCGAACGACTTGTCTTTGGTATAGAGGAAGTCCAGTTTCATCGGCTTCTTCTCATCATTGGCAGGAAATTTTTCCGTTTGGAGATAAGCTTCCAGCCGTTTGGAAAGTTCGGCCTGTTGATAGGGATTATAGCAGACTGACTTCTTGCGGATGCTGCTACCTGTGGGCAGGTATACCCAATGGAGACTGCGGAATCCGAGTTGATAGAGGGCTGCCAGAATACAAAAACTTCCTGCGCAGATACGGAAAATATCCAGGTTGGAACCTTTTTCAGTCGTTGAGGTTGCCATCAGTAGAAAAACTCCTATGCCTATTAGGATGCAGGCTATTCCGATTGTGGTGAAGTTGATGCGTTTCTGGATGTCTTGATGTGTATAGTCATGTAAAGAATGATATTGTTTCATAAGAATTTGAATTTGATTGTTAGACATGAAGTGTTGGTACAGAGCCGATAAGGGCTGTACGTTAGATAAGTCGGACAATGAAATTCAAGATTCTAAATCAGGATGTGCCGGATGGCATACGTATACAGGCATTCTTTACCCGTACGCCCGATGGTGTAAGCCTGTCTGTGTGATATTGCCGATACAGCCACCAGAGTCTGTGTTGAACGGCTCATTTCTCTGAGCAGGTTCCAGCTGTTCTGGCGGATAGTGTACTGAAGGTGTCGCAGGTAGCGCTGGCTGGACAGGTTAAAATGTTCGTTGACGGAGTGTAGGTTATCGATAGGGAGAACCTGTGCCATGGAGAAAGGGTGTGAGGCCAGTCGTTGGCTGTCGGTATCTCCAGTGCATGCATGTGCTTCCGGAACCGGACAGGCCGTTTCCGTACACACTTCCCGGCACTGCCAGTGGATGGCAATCCCAACGAGTATGAACAGCATCAGTGCAATGAATCTTTTCATCTTTCTGTTTCCCCTTTTAGAAAGAAAACAAACCGGATGCAGAAATTGTTCATGGCTGAGGGAAAAAACAGCGCCACAATCATACAGCGGAACGGTTTTGCAAGCTGTATTCCTGTGGCGGCTGTCCTTTCTAACCTATGTGCTAACTATGATAAAACCCCTATATATTAAGGAAGACTACATCGTTATTGGTGTACAATCAGTGCCGAGCGTGGAGCGGCTGTCAGTTTGTTGCCGGTCATACTGCCCAGTCCTTTTTCCGGATTGATCTTTCCGTCCTTGCAGACTATCTGGTAGGTACCTTGTGGTACGTCAATGCTTGCCGGTTCATTCTTGGAGTTCAGGATAACGGTGATGTTCTTCCAGGTGTCGCCGTTGGGGGCTCCGTTAATCCGGAAAGCTACTACGTTATTGTCCTCCATATCCAGAAATTCCAGGTGCTTGTATATCAGTTCGGCATCGCCCAGGTGGAAAGCCGGATGAGCCTTACGCATGGCTATCAGTCCTTTCAGGTAGTCGAAGGCTTCCCGATGGATGGCTTTGCCGGCCCAGTTGATGGCATTGATGGAATCCGGACTGTTGTAGGAGTTGCGTACACCTTTCTTGTCGCGCATGATTTCATCGCCTGTAAAGATGAACGGAACACCTTGCGAGGTGAATACTGCCGTATGTGCCAGTTTGTGGTAGGCGGTCAGCTCTTTGTCTGTAGCCTTCGGTACGGTAATCTTCAGGCGGTCGGTAATGCAATGGTCGTCATGACAACTGGTATAGCTCAGCATCTGTGTCGGTTGTGCGGTCCAGGATGTCGGTGCATGCAGGGTAGAGTCCTTCAGTTGCGGATGAGGCAGGGCTGCTGTAATGCCGAACATCACCTGTGTATCGTGTCCAGGTTGTCCGATGACGAAGGCCCCTTCCAAATCGTTGTTCCAGCTTCCTCGCAATCCGTCACGGAATTCGTCACTGAAAGCGGCTACTCCCGGCATCCGGTAAGTATTGGCTTTCATGGCCAGACTGTCGGTCGGATAAGCCGGACTGCTGGCTGCCCATCCTTCTCCGTAGATGTAGATGGTCGGATCAATTTTGTCCAACGCACTTCGGATAGCCTCCATGGTAGTGATGTCGTGGATTCCCATCAGGTCGAAACGGAAACCGTCGATGTGGTATTCGTTGGCCCAGTAGCAGACTGATTCTACCATGTATTTCCGCATCATTTCCCGTTCGCTGGCTGTTTCGTTACCGCAGGCGGAACCGTTGGCAAAAGTGCCGTCTGGATTTTGGCGATAGAAATATCCTGGTACAGTGCGTTCGAAGTTACTTTCTTCAGTATTGAAAGTATGGTTGTATACCACGTCCATGATGACACGGATACCTGCCTGGTGCAGAGCCATCACCATCTGTTTGAATTCCCGGATACGTGTTTCCGGTGTATATGGGTCGGTAGAGTAGGAACCTTCCGGTGCGTTGTAGTTCAGCGGGTCATATCCCCAGTTGTACTGGGGTTTGTCCAGTTGCGTTTCGTCCACCGAAGCATAATCGTATGATGGCAACAGATGTACGTGGGTAACCCCCAGTTCCTTCAGGTGGTCGATTCCCGTCTTCTGTCCTTCCTTGCTTACCGTACCGGTTTCAGTCAAGGCAAGGAATTTTCCGCGGTTCGTGATGCCGGACAGGCTGTCGATGGAGAAGTCGCGGTGGTGCATCTCGTAGATGATGATATCGTCGAATCCTTTCAAGGCGGGGCGTACATCCTGGCTCCATCCTTCCGGGTCTGTTGTGTCAAGGTTCAGTATGGCTCCTCTTTTCCCGTTTACTCCGACGGCTTTAGCCATGACTCCCGGTGTTTCGTCCAGCCATATTCCGTTTATTTTTACTTGGAATGTATAGAATTTCCCTTTCAGATCTTCAGTTACAGAAGCTTTCCATGTGCCGTTTCCGGCTTCTTTCATGCGGACAGTCTGGATGGCATCTCCGGTCAGTCCGTCTGTATAGAGTTTTACATTTACTTCTTCGGCGGTCGGAGCCCACAGCATGAAGTCAGTTTCCGTTTCCGAATAGGTCATTTCGTCCCATGGTTGAGTAAAGGTAGGATAATCTTCAAACGATTCGTATTCTTTCTGGGCTGTTCCGCACCCGAAAAGGGTGGTTGTCAACAGGGTAAATAAAAGTAGTTTTTTTGTTTTCATGGCATTCGATTAGAAGTGTTCATAAAGAGATTTCATTCATCGGATGCAAATATCGAAGATTTGTTCTTTCATGCTTTCGCTTTGAAAGAAATTATAAATTAGATTAGATATATAACTCTTGATAATCAGCTTGATATATATGTGTGTTCCTTTAATTTATAAATGGTTTGAAAGCAGATTTTTCTATTTATGAGTTTTGGATGGTAGGGAATTAGTTGTTTTTTGAGGGATATTCTTTTGTCGTAATAAAAAACAGGCTGTCTCGGCTTTGTGCCGGAACAGCCTGTTTATGAAACTATTTCAAGAAATATCTGTCAATAGCGATAACATCAGTTCAGGATAACTCCTGCATTGCTGGTCGGATTCTGGGTCAGTGTACATCCGCTTGGATAAGAATTGATAGCATCTTGCGGAATGTAATAGGTTACGCGGTAATCGGTTGCCGGAATATCTTCCATTGCATTGTGAGGTCCCGGATAATGACGGGTCAGCGGATCACCGTTGCGGAATACATCGTAACTGCGTTCTGCCTGGTAAGCCAGTTCAAGCTGACGTTCCTTGTCAATACGTTCTGCGGCGTTGGTCGCATCGAGCGAAGCATATCCGGCACCCGGAATAGAGCGTTCACGAATGGTGTTCAGGTCTGTCAGAGCCGAACCATAGTTGCCCAGTTTGGCGTATGCCTCTGCACGGTTCAGGTAAATCTCGCCCAGGCGGGAGATAATCGGAGAGTGCAGGTGAGATTCTTCACCTTCGAAAGAACATTTGGTGATATAGAACATCGGGTATACACGGTTCAGAGACATTTGATAATCTATGACACCGGTATAGGTTTCTCCGTCCGAGTATTTGATGGAATAGATTTGCTGGTCAGCGTCTATGGCAGTCATGGCATAAGTTGTTTCCTTGCCGTCGATAGTTTCTGTACAGCTGTAGTTGCCTCCTTCTTGCTTCAACGTAGCCTGTACGTAGTTGAAGTTTGTCAGATTACCGCTGGTATCGTATACGTTCTTGATGAAGCGGAATACCGGGGTATAGTTGCCGTTATCGTCCTGTACATACTGTGGGTCGATGAAATTGGCACGGGCGTCTACAATTTTTCTGCTGTCCGGACGCCAGTCATTTCGTCCGGTTTCGTTCAGCAGGTCAATATATTTGGCGCTGGCATACATTTCGCCCCAGCCCATACCGCCTACTACACCGTACATACCGCCGATGCCGTAGTAATGGTCATAGCCTGAGAATTCGGTAGCAATTCGTTTTACCACAAAGATGGATTCTTTGTTGTTTTCCGGAGTGAACGTATTGTAGTTCATAAAGTCGCTTCTTCCCAGCAGGGTGTATTGTCCGGAATTGATGACTTTGGTGGCATAGTCTACAGCCAGTTGGGCATATTCGCGGTTCGGATTATCGTAAGTACCGCTCATGTACAGGTATACGCGTGAAAGCATGGCCTGGGCAGCTTCTTTGGAAGCGTATGCGGGACCTTTGTTTTCTGTCATCAAGGTTTCTGCCTTTTTCAGGTCGTTGATGGCCTGTTCATATACCTCTTTCACGGTAGAACGGTCCGGTAACTGCAGGTTATCCATGTCTTCCGGCGTACCGTTGACGATGGGGACACCCAGGTTCTTGTCCGGAGCCTGGTAATACGGGCGACCGAAAGCACGGCAGAGGTAGAAATACATCATGCCGCGGATGTAATAACATTCACCGAGCTTGCTGTCAATTTCTGTATCCTGGCCTTCTTCTATCATGTTAATGGTATTCGAAGCCTGGGCAATGGCCTTGTAGCCGTAGTCCCAGAAATTCTGTAATCGATAGTTGTTGGGAGTACGGGAAAAAGTGATGAATTCATAGAAAGCATCAGTAGAAGCACCACGGATCATCATGTTGTCTCCGGAGTATTCTCCCAAGCGGTGCATCGGATCTGACCAGGCTTTCAGCTGGGCATAAGCACCGTCTACCAGACCATCAATTGAAGCTAATGGGTCACCGGTAATCTGTTCTGCGGACATGCTGCCTTTGGGCAAGCGTTCTATGTCACATGACGTCAGTGTGCCGCACAAACAGGCGGTCACCAACAAGGAAGTTGTTACTATCTTTTTCATACGGATGGACTAGTTAAAAGGTTAAGTTGATACCAAACATGTATTTGCGGGTAGAGGGGTAGACACTCGGGCCCGTAGAACCGATCACGCTACCGTTGTTTGCCGGGATTTCCGGGTCAACGCCTGAATAGCCGGTGATGCAGAACAGGTTTTCGCCCGTAAAGAAGATACGCATGTTCTGGATGTAGTATTTCGGTAATTTCAAGTTGTAACCGATAGTCAGTGAACGCATCTTCAGGAAGTCTCCGTCTTCCAGGTAACGGGTAGAAGCCTTGTTGGAGTTAGATGAATTGTTGTAGGAAGCAACAGGGTGTGTAGCAATGTCACCCGGTTTTTCCCAACGGCTCCATCCGTCAATCAGCTTCATCTGGTTACGGTCGGTATAGGCACCGTCAGAGTCATATTCCTGGCGGGAATAGTTGTAGATTTTACCGCCTACCGAATAACCGAATACGGCATTCAGGTCAATGTTCTTCCAGGTCAGAGTGGTGTTGAATCCACCGAAGAAGTCCGGCGTAGAAGCTGCACAAATTACTTGGTCTGCTTCAGCATATTTTTCGGTAATCTCACGGCTGAGAACATTGCCATTTTCATCTTTGGTATGCTTGTACCATTGTGGTGCACCGGTTTCCGGGTTGACACCTGCCCATTCTACCATGTAGAAACAATCACTATCATAGCCTTCTTTTAGAATCTTGTTGGCTTCACCGGCAATGCCGATACCACCGCTTTGGATGATTTCTGTATTGTTGCCATAAAGTTCTTTAACTCTATTTTGGTTATGTCCTAGATTCATTTCTACGCTCCAAGTCCAGTCTTTGGTACGGATGATGTCGCCACCCACAGTCAGTTCAATACCTTTGTTTGCCATTTCGCCTACATTCTGCCAGCGGGAAGTCACACCGGTCAAACCTGATACAGGAACTTTAAGTAGGATGTTCGATGTATATTTGTAATAATAGTCAAATGAGAAGCGGAAACGTTCATTGAACATGGAGGCATCCAAACCGACACCGGTAGTGTAAGTCTTTTCCCAAGTGAGAGCATCGTTTCCAATTTGACTGATTAGAGCTGCAGAGGTCCCATTGTAACTGGAACTGCTTGAGATAGAATATAAGTTATACTGTGGATATAAATCCGACGGGCGGTTACCTACTGTACCGTAAGAAGCACGCAGTTTCAGGTTGTCTACCCAGTCTGCCTTGAACCATTTTTCACGGTTGATGTTCCATCCGGCACTGATGGAGAAGAAATTACCGTATTTGTTGTCGTCACCGAAGTTGGATGCACCATCCCGGCGGAACGATAACTGAGCCAGGTAACGGTTGTCGTATGAATAGTTACCGTTGAAAAGGTAAGACTGTACGGCCCATTCGTTCAAGCTACCGCCTACATCTTCGGGAATAACGGTTACGTCCAACACTTCAAATCCCGGTGCAAATCCGGTTCCGGTTGCTAAAATGGCTTTCCCCTGGTAATCATTGAATTCGTAAGCGAGCAATGCATTGACTGAATGTTTCCCCCACATCTTATTGAAGCGGAGAATCTGGTTGGTGTAACGGCGTACGGTATTGCTCTGATATTCCGACAAACGTCCGTTTACACCGGAAGCACTTTCACTGCGTGGATCGGTATAGTAATTGTAGTAGTAGCCTGTCCAGCGGAAATTGTTGACAGAAGAGAAGGTCAGCCAGTCGGTGATACGGATGTCGAAGTCGAAGTTACCGTTGAACTCGTACGTCTTGTAGTCGGAATGGTTTCCGTAACTTAGGTCGTTCAGGTAGTTGGTAGCCTGGCTGTTCACCCATCCGCTGTAACGGTCCGGCACCAGGTTACCGTTTTCATCGTACGGACTGTCCCACGGGAACATGGTGTACATGGCTGTCACGGAATATTGGGCATCGTGCGTATCGCGCATGGCACCGGCTACAGACGGTTTGATGGTCAGCCAGTCGAACGGCTTGTAGTTGCTGCGGTAACGGAAATTGTAACGCTGCAGGTCATAGCCTTTCACGGCACCTTCTTCCGAGTAGTAACCCAGAGAGAAATAAGAGTTGATCTTTTCTCCACCACCCGACAGAGACACGTTGTATTCCTGAGTTACGCCGCTCTGGGTAGCCAGATCCCACCAGTCGAAGTTGGAGTTGCGCAGGTCTTCGTTCCAGCGCGGGAAGTTGATTTGGTCAGCATTGCTGAATGACTTGTAGTAATCATACAGTTCGGCACCGTCCATCATTTCCAGCTTACCGTTGTTCAACGTACTTACACCGGCTTTGGCAGATACATTGATGGTCATCTTGCCGCTTTTACCGTTTTTGGTCGTTACCAGGATTACACCGTTGGCACCCTGCGAACCGTAGATAGCGGTAGATGCCGCGTCTTTCAGGATGGTCATGGTTTCGATGTCGGCAGGATTCAACTGTCCGGCTCCGTCACCGACGATAACACCGTCGATTACCCACAACGGAGCGTTACTACCGTTGATGGAGGCTTTACCACGGATTACAACGGCACCGCTTGCACCCGGCTGCCCGGAACCCGGAGCAACGAATACGCCGGAAACCTTACCGTTCAGCATGTTTTCTACATTGGCTGTGGTTACATCTTTCAGCTTGTTTTCCTTGACAGTCTGCAACGAACCGGTCAGACTTTCCCGACGCTGTGTACCGTAACCTACTACTACTACTTCATCCAGCGTTTCGGTATCTTCCTTCAATGTTAAGTTTAAAGATTGACCGTTCCAAACGATACTTTGAGTAACAAAGCCTACGAACGAAACTTCAATGGTGGCTCCTTTCTTGACCCCATTGATGGAGAATTTACCGTCTATGTCAGTAATTGCACCGTTGGTGGTCCCTTTTACTACGACGGATGCACCGATGACCGGTTCACCGGCGCCATCTTTTACGATACCTTTACAGGCATCGTTCTGCTGCTGTACAGAAACTGATTCGCTGGAAGCATATGCAGGAAGTCCTCCTGCGACTCCCATACCGAGGCATAAGAACATGCTGACAAGTCTCACTTGTTTTTGCATAAGATATTAGGTTTAGGTTTAACTATTATGGTTATTTTCTTACAAAGAGAAGTATTATTGTGCAAATATATGAAATAAACCTTAATTCCGCAACACTATTATAAAATATTTTTTTTAAGTACCTGAGCAACAAAAAGTTGCTCAGGATTTTGCCATGTCAGAGG